>Ga0157378_10000718_pt1 | contig 30947 bp, 30 predicted proteins | sample M65metaG_FD_115309 | JGI IMG/M metagenome (GOLD analysis project Ga0157378, IMG submission 115309) | Miscanthus rhizosphere microbial communities from Kellogg Biological Station, Michigan, USA - M6-5 metaG | ecosystem: Host-associated > Plants > Roots > Rhizosphere > Soil | place: USA: Michigan... | reverse complement strand
CCCACACGTGGTCGCCATTACCACGGGCACGACCGTCGAGTTCCCCAACCGTGATCCGTTTTTTCATGATGTTTTTTCGATTTATCGCGGCAAACCATTTGATCTGGGATTGTACGAGAGTGGCTCTTCACGCAAAGTGGCATTTACCAAGCCGGGCGTGTCCTACATCTTCTGCAATATTCATCCGGAGATGAGCGCAGTCATTGTTGCATTGCAAACTCCCTACTTTGATCAGACTGATGCAGAGGGAAGGTTTGAAATGGCGAATATTCCTGCGGGGCGCTACAAGCTTAGAGTGTGGCACGAACTAGCTTCCGCCTCGGAACTCGAGGGGCTCGCACATGACGTTCAAATCAACCCTGGAGAGAATCTGTTGCCGGCTCTCGTTCTCCATGTTTCCGACGCCACCCCAGCACACACCAATAAGTATGGTGAAGCCTATTCCCGCGACCGCAACCCCTACTAACCACGCTACCCAGATTGATCTGCTCACGCAGGGGTTGGATTGACCCCGAACTCAGAATCCCAGTCGTTTCTCGACTCGCTCCAGCATTTGGGAGGGGCGCAGACCTAACGCTTTTGATAAGTTAAAAAGGGCGGTGAGGGAAGGACTCTTTTCCCCGCGCTCTAGCTGGCCCACGTAGTTGCGGTGGTATCCCGTTCGATGCGCAAACGCATCTTGGGAGTCTCCTGCTTGCTCGCGTAGCTGTCGCAACACCAGTCCGAAGGTGATCTTTGGATTGGACCTGTGCTGGCTGCGATTTGGCTTTCGCTGCATTCATCAAACAATCTTTCACTTGACCACAATTGTGCGACCCACCTATAGTGTGCATTGATTGGCTGCTCAGGCGAATACGTGTGGGCTCGCCATCATGCTATGTGAGCTGCAATTGGTAGGCTTCAGCAACTGCATGGAAGCTTCCTTTACAATCCGGCTCCCAACTCTGACGTTAGCCGCGGAAGATCAGAACACTGCCAAAAGTGTCGTTCTCGACGACCGCCCGGACGAAGCCTTGTTGGTCGAGGTTGCTCAGGGCAGCAGGGAAGCGCTGTCGATTCTATTTCGGCGCTACGCTCGCTTAGTCCACACGGTCTCCGCGCGAATCTTGCGCGACAGCGTTGAGGCGGACGACTTGGTGCAAGAAGTCTTCATGTACCTGGCGAGGAAAGCCTCCGATTACGATTCAACCAGGTGCTCGGCACGTTCGTGGATGGTCCAGATTACCTACCATCGTGCCATTGATCGTCGGCGCTATCTGGATTCACGTCATTTCTACACTCGTCTCGATCTCACTCATGCTAAGGATGTGGCCTCCCAAAGTTCGATGGGGGGCGAAGAGATCGAATCATCTTGCGGGGTGGTCGGAAAGACGACCATGAGGACACTCCTCGATACCCTGACCGAAGACCAGCGCCATACTTTGAGCCTGCACTTCATTGAGGGCTTCACATTCGCTGAGATCGCCGCCAAGTTAGGTCAATCGGTTGGCAATGTTCGCAATCACTACTATCGGGGCTTAGACAAGCTGCGGAAGCAGATGTTCCCGGTGAAATTGCCGGGCCCTAACGGATATGGTAAAAAGTGACCTCAAAACCAGGAGCGATTTTGTCGCGCTCACCCCATGACGAGTTCCTTGAGCTTTGTGCGGTTTCAACCGCGGGTCAGCTAAGCGAGGAAGAAGAGAAACGGTTAAGCGAGCACCTGGCGGTTTGCTGTTCCTGTCGTGAAGTGATGAAGCAGTATGAGGCCGTCGCTGGGGAAGCGGTGCGTGCGCTCAAACACTCACAAACCGCCGAAAGCTCTCCAGAGTGGTCCGAAGAGCAAGCAGAGGCGACGCTATTTGAGCGCCTGAAGGTGGAAGACGAATTTTGTGGGGTCGGGCGGGCGGCCGATGGGAGCCCGGCCGAGAAACCATTCGACAGCCTGCCACTCTCGGCTACTCAGGCATCTTGGCGAAATGTGGGTATCCTCTGTGCTACCGGACTGCTCCTTCTGGTTGCGTTGGGGATTTCGGCGTATCAGGTTGGCACCCGTCATGGCACTCATGTGGTTTCCGTCTCACCCCCGAGACAGCCTTTCGATCAGAGCGATCTGCAACGGCAGTTAAGCGATGCTGGGCATGAGCGCGAGGTCTTGCGATCTCAAATCGCGAAGCGCGACCAGGAGATTGCGGCCCTGCGTCAGGAACTCGATCAGCAGGTGACTGAGGTGAGCCGACTGAAGCTGACTGAGCACCAGCTCGCCACCGATCTCGAAATGGGGCAGGCAAGCAGGCAGGATCTTTCTCAACAGCGAACCGAGCTGACTCAGAAACTGGAGAAAGCAGAAGCCAAAAACCAAGACCTCCAAGACAGACTTGGTTTGCTCGAACGTCAGTCTACCCAGGACAAACAGCGGGCCGGTTCACTCGAGGCGCAGATCGCTGATTTCACCCGAGTGCTTCGTGAGCGCGAAGCCACCATTGATCAGCAGCAAGAGCTACTCGCCCACGACCGCGACATACGGGATTTGATGGGGGCTCGGGATCTTTATGTGGCTGAGGTATACGATGTCGAGCGCACCGGAGAGACGAAAAAGCCTTATGGGCGCGTGTTCTATACCAAGGGGAAGTCGCTAATCTTTTACGCCTACGATCTCGATCAACAGGCGGGAATAAAGAATGCGAGCAGTTTTCAGGCCTGGGGCCGGCGAGGGCCTGACTGGCAGAAAGCACTCAATCTCGGGGTCTTCTACGTCGACAATGCCTCGAAGAAGCGCTGGGTGTTGAGGTTCGACGATCCTAAAGCGCTGGCTCAGATCGATGCCGTATTTGTGACCGTCGAGCCGAGCGGCGGGAGTCACAAGCCGAGCAGCAATAAGCCTCTCCTGTTTGCGTATCTTCACATCGATCCCAATCATCCGTAGTTGGTCGAGAATCCGACCACAGTTCTTCCTGCAGAGATTGCCCTAAGAAACATTGATACAAATCGCAGAGTGCTTCCGTAGACCGGGTAAGTCAAACAAATCGGTTTACGCCAGGAGCAGCCCGAGTGAGACAACTGTTTCCCTTCCAGTTCTTATTGTTGAACGTCCTTATCGCGACAGCAGTAATTGCTCAATCTCCTTATGGCACGATCAGCGGTTTGGTGCTTGATCCGGCGGCGCGCCCCATCGCGCGCGCGGAGATTCAAATCGTGAACGATGCTACGGGAGTGCGGTATTCCGGGGTCACCAATGAGGAAGGGATATACGCGATCGCGACCCTTCCCCCGGGTCCCTACCGTTTGCAGGTCTCGAAGACAGGTTTCAAGACTCTCATCAAGCCAGACATTATCCTGAACGTACAGGATGCACTCGCCATTAATTTCACACTGCCGATAGGAGCGCTCTCCGAAACGGTTACGGTCGAGGGGGGAGCAACTGTCGTCAATACCGAGTCGGCGGCGGTAAGTACAGTCGTCGACCGTCACTTTGCAGAAAACCTGCCGATGAATGGCAGAAGTTTTCAGACGCTGATCGAGCTGACACCGGGCGTTGTTCTCACAGCCTACGATAACCATGACAACGGACAGTTCAGTGTGAACGGACAAAGGGCCGCCGCCAATTATTGGATGGTGGACGGAGTAGGCGCGAATGTAGGCATAGGGACGCATCTGTTTTCTGCGGGGAACGGTATTGGTGGTGCCGTGCCAACGTTTAGTGTTCTCGGGGGCACGAACAGCCTGGTTTCGGTGGACGCGATGCAAGAGTTTCGAATTCAGACGTCTACTTACGCGCCTGAATTTGGACGAACGCCGGGCGGACAGGTTTCGATCGTGACCCGTTCAGGCGTAAACCAATTCCATGCCACGGCATTCAACTACTTTCGCAATGACGTGCTCGATGCCAATGATTGGTTCGCTGATCGCAATAGATTGCCAAAGCCGCAAGAGCGGCAAAACGATTTCGGGGGAGTGCTTGGCGGGCCGCTCGTCAGGGATCGCACCTTCTTTTTCTTTTCTTACGAGGGCCTGCGATTGCGGCTGCCACAAGTTGGGCAACAAAGTGTTCCCGACTTGGCGTCGCGTCAAAATGCGACCGCCGCAATGCAGCCTTTTCTCAATGCCTATCCCCTGCCAACTCCGGGAGGAGTCGATGATCCGACCACGGGCATCGCGCAGTTCAATGCTTCCTACTCGAATCGTGCCACGCTCGACGCATACAGCTTGCGGCTTGATCACAGATTGCACGACAAGCTATCGCTTTTCGCGCGCTACAGTTATTCTCCTTCGAGCTCAGTAGCTCGCGCCACCGGCAGCGGTAACCTCAGCTCGGTCGTTCCTGCGAAAATCACGACGCAAAGTGCAACCGTTGGTGGAACGTGGCTGCTCTCCCCCACCATATTCGATGACCTGCGATTCAACTTCAGCAAGACGGTCAGCAGGAGTTTTGCTTATTTGGATGGGTTTGGAGGAGCTATTCCCCTTAAGGCTCTGCCATTCCCGGCTGCCTTCACAGAACGCAATAGCCAGCTTTTCTCATTCATTTTCCCGATTCATGCAGCGGTTGCACTCGGACCACAGGGCGACAACGAGCAGAGGCAGATCAATTTTGTCGACACGGTTTCGATGCAACGAGGCAGCCATGCGCTCAAGATTGGCGCCGACTTTCGCCGGCTTGCGCCAATCTTCGGCACTCCCGATTATGTACAAGAACCGCTATTTCAAAATGTTGCTGCTGCCTCTGCAGGCAACTCGCTTCTAACCCTTGTGTTCTCTGGCCGGAGCGGGGCCTTGCTCCTTCACAATCTTGGGCTTTATGCGCAGGACACGTGGCGGGCAACCAGAAGTCTGACTCTCACCTACGGGGTCCGTTGGGATCTGGACGCGGCCCCTTCGTCGAGCATTCCGCTCCCCGCAGTGACCGGATTTGATCTCAGGGACCTTTCTCATCTGGCTCTTGCTGCACCCGGAACGGCACCTTTCAAGACGACTTACGGCAACTTTGCGCCTCGCCTCGGTGTCGCTTACCAGCTGGTTCCGAGTCAGAACTGGCCAACAGTTTTGCGCGGAGGGTTCGGCGCTTTCTACGACATGGCGACTTCCGAAGTTGGGAATGCGGTGCAGTTCGGAGTGTACCCATTTGGTGCGACCAACTACCTCTTCGGCAGCTCTTTCCCGTTGAGTGCCTCGGAGTCCCAGCCGCCGCCAATAACTGCAGCGAGCTTAAGTTCATCGACTTTGCTTTCCTTCGATCCTGCTCTCAAATTGCCTTACACGTGGCAATGGAACCTCGCACTCGAACAAGGACTAGGAGCACAACAAACTCTTGGGTTTTCCTATGTCGGGTCTGCGGGCAGACGTCTGTTGCAAACCGTCGATGTATTCTCGCCAAACGCAAACCTCGCCGAAGTGCAGTTGGTGACGAACGCAGCTAGTTCAAACTACAACGCCCTGCAGGTCCAGTTTCAGAGGCGGCTCTCCCATAACCTTCAAGCCCTAGCTTCTTATACTTGGTCACATTCGATTGACACCGCTTCGGCTGGCTCGCTGTACGGCAACCAAGCGAATGATCTGGTACCGGGGATCGATCCCAATCAAAACCGCGGATCATCGGATTTCGATCTCCGCCAGGCTTTCTCTGCGGCAATTACGTACGGAATCCCGGTAGGCAGTCAAAACGTTATCGTCCGCGCCATAGCCAGCGGCTGGTCGATCCAGAATGTCGTACAGGCACGTTCGGCTCCGCCGGTCAACGTTTACGACTTCGCCTTTACTGGGCTTGCGAGCGGTGTAACTACGGCTGTGAGGCCCGATGTAGTTCCCGGTCAACCGTGGTATGTGTACGGATCACGATATCCCGGACGAAAATCACTCAATGCCGGTGCGTTTACTGAGCCTCCACTCGATGCTAACGGCAATCCTTTACGTCAGGGGAACCTTCCTCGGAACGCACTGCGGGCCTTTGGCGCCGCGCAATGGGATCTTGCCGTTCATCGTGAATTTCCGATTCGCGAAAGAGCCAAACTGCAATTTCGCGGCGAGATGTTTAACATCCTCAATCACCCTAACTTTGCTCCGCCGGTCTCGGATCTCAGCGATCAGAGTCAATTCGGCCAATCCGTGGAAACCCTCGGCCATTTTTTGGCCGGCTCCAGTATCGGAAGCGGAGGCTTTAATGCCCTCTACCAGATTGGTGGCTCTCGCTCCATTCAATTGGCGTTGAAGTTGGAATTCTAGGTCACCGGACGTTTCAGTGGACACGACAACGAAGCGATCCACCAGCCTTAACCTTTTCTTGAGCGCGCCAATGTTCCTTACTAGCCGGAAGCTCGTTTGCTACAGAAGCTTCTTCACACTAGCGACTGTTGCAGCCTATCTAAGTGTTGCATGGGCAAAAGCGGAACCCATCAACGATAAACGTCCTTTCACAGTTCAGGACTCCATCGAGACCTCATACATCATTGACCCCGTTGCCTCGACCATCATCGAAATACGTGACACTCAGCCCGTCGGGTCACCGATTTTTTCCCCTGACCGCAAGCATTTTTTGTTGATTACTCAACGTGGGATTCTGAAAGAAAATCATTTAGAGGCAACGATTTGGTTGTTCGATCAAATTGCCGTAAGCGACTACGTCAGAGGAAAGTCCCCTAGTCAACCGGTGCCGCGTGCTATTGCGAGGTTTAGCGCGCCAGGGAACACGCCTGCAATTTCCAATGTTCGATGGCTCGATTCCTCTCAAGTGGCATTTCTCGCAAAGGACCGCAGCCCGTACCAGCAGTTGTTCATAGCACGAATCGACAGAGGATCTCCGCACGCGATTACACCCCACAATGAATACGTGTCGGCCTTCGATATCAGCGGCAATGTGGTCGCCTATACCTCGTTAATTCCTCCGCAACCTGCCAAGGGCTCAGAAGACGACATCGTGGATGTGACTGGAAAGAACATCTATACGTTATTGTTTTCGCGACCGAGAGCCATCGAGGATGTTGATGAAGAACAGCTGCAAACCTACGCGAGTGCGCTCCACATTTTGCGCAACGGGAAAGAACTCCCGGTCACCTTCCGCACAGGCGATGGTCAATTACGGCTGTTCATTCCAACTCTTTCGTTATCTCCCGATGGGCGCTGGCTGATCACGGTGGCGCCGGTTGGCAAGATCCCAAGTGGCTGGGAAGCGTATGAACCGAATTCAAAATGGGACGTGCTGCGTTTGCGCCAAGACAATGCCTACGCGGTGGCTGACGAAAATCCTTGGAAAGCGTCACAATATGTGCTGATCGACGTGCAGAGTGGCGACGTCTCCCCACTCGTCGATGCTCCCGCTGGCAGGGGATTGATCTTTCTTGCTCCTACCAAGGCTTTTTGGCTCGAGGACAGCCGGCGAGCGATTCTCACCAATACTTTTCTTCCGGTTAACAAAGATTCGGATCAAAAAGAACGAACCACATCTCCTGCTGTCGTCGTGGCCAACATTCAAGAGCGAACTCTACGTCCCATCTGTTTCCTGCAGCAGACGCTGCCGCCCTCCGAAAGATTGAGTGTGGAGAACATCTTATGGGGCCCGTCAAGCCACCAACTCACCATTGTTTACACAGGAAATTCCGGGTCAAAGACGGCAAAAATTGAACGCTATACGTTGCGACCTGACGACTCCTGGGAACAAACCGTAAGCTCGATAGACGAGCCGCCTGCTGAACTGAGTCTTTCAGTGGAGCAGGATCTCGATCATCCGCCTGTGCTTGTAGGACGTGTCCCCAGTCACACCGAAAAGGTCCTGATATGGGATCCAAACCCGCAGCTCAAGCGGGTCATCCTGGGAAAGGTCACACGATACTCATGGAACGATAAATTTGGCAACAAACGGCGGGGTCTCCTGGCATTACCGCCTGACTACGATCCGCACATACGATATCCGCTCGTCATTCAACCCTACGGGTACGATCCCGATCGGTTTTTCGCGGATGGCGCTTTTACCACAGGCTACGGCGGAAGGGCCCTTGCTGCCAAAGGTATCGTTGTGCTGCAGATGGAGACGCTGATGACACACTACCGTCTTCCGGATGAAGGGTCGTTTCAAGTCGAGGGGTTCAAGTCGGCGATCCATCAGTTGGCGGAGGAAGGATTTATTGACCGTGGGCATGTCGGAATCCTTGGGTTCAGCTACACTTGCTTTCATGTGCTACAGGCTATAACTCATCAGCCAGATCTCTTCGAAGCGGCCCTGATTACCGATGGGGTAAACACGAGCTACATGCAATATCTGCTGGCGACAGATCACGGGGTTGTGCAAGAACAATTTGAGCAAACCATCGGCGCAAAACCATTTGGGCGTGGCTTGCTGCAGTGGTATGGGTCGTCCCCCGGATTCAACTTCGATATGACGCGAACTCCGTTGCTGATCTCCGCCTTGGAGAGAGGACAGCTTCTAGAACAGTGGGAGAACTATTCCTGCCTTCGCAAGCTGAATAAGCCGGTGGATATGGTCTGGCTCAGAAAGGAAAATGCTCCTCACATCCTAGTGCAGCCGGCACAACGCTTCCTTTCTCAGCAGATGACGGTGGATTGGTTTGGCTTTTGGTTGAAAGGTTTTGAAGAGCCAGATCCGGAAAAAACGGCACAATATCGGCGCTGGCGTGAGCTGAGAAGATTGCGGGACGAAGGCCGGAGCAGCGCATCTATCGTTCTGAACAACTGAAAGGCAAAGACAAGGATTCAATCTTTTCGGCCATAATAGAACGCAAATTGTTATCCGCAACGATCCAGCATCTCCCGATGGGACACGTTGATCGGCGGCCGGAAGGCTCAAGGGACAAGAGACGAGATATCGGGCTCAATTTCATCAGGGGAGGTCATCCGGGGCCGAGCAGCTTTACTGCACCTACGATCGAGTAGATTATCTTGGGGCTATGGCGATCAGCCGATATTCGTCGGGACCCATTTCCTGACGCCGTGCGCGAGAAATCGTCTGAGAAGTACGAGAAAGTAGCCGGAATCTGCAGCTACTAGGGGCGAGGCAAGGGCCCCTGGGCGCTCCTGCTCTGCTTACCCCAAATTCCGCTTTTTCCGAAACCCTACCTGGCAATCCGAGCATCCTATTTCATTCAGATCCCAAATCTCTCATCTTCGTGAAGGAGGAGGAGCAATGATCGAACGGAATATTAGTTTGCCCGAAATGATCCTGTGGACCGGGACACGTATCGCACTGGGAGCAGGTGTAGGCATGTTGATATCCAGAGGGCTCAGTCGGGATGCCGCCAAGGCGGCGGGACTAGCTTTGGCTGTGGTTGGAGGGTTCACAACGATTCCACTGGCGATCTCCATCCTGGCAAAACAGAACGTGACCCGCCCTGAAATCCGGTCAGTCGCTTAGCCAACGTCGACCGACGATTACCGCCAAGTAAGTTGGCGGGGAATTGTGCAACTTAGGTCATCTGTGATCGGCCCCGCCGCGGGTTACTTGCGAAATGCGGCGGGGAAAGGGCAACTTGGGCAGGGGTGTGTTCGGCCTGCTTAGCCTTCAACCAGCGCACGATAAGCCGAAAAACCTGTTGGGTGTATCCAAGTCAGAAGTCTGCCTAGCCAAACGCGAAGCTACAACTTTTTGGCCATTTACATTCACGCGCGCTCATTCTCTACTTTGAAGGCCGAAAATCAGCAAGTTCGAAACACAGGAGCTCGCGATGAAGGATGCTTACGAAGTTCTGTATCAGAAGGAGGCAGACTTGGTTCGTGTCCGCCAGGAGGTAGAGTGCCTAAGAATTACGGCCACACTCCTTGGCGATGATGCATCCGCCGATGACCTGGGCCCGGGCCCAGAGGAGCATCAAGGGAAACCTCCCGAATCAGCAGTGACAGCTCACCTCGAGGCTGCCGCCACCGGAACCGACGGGCTACTACCACCAACGACCCAGCACGAACTCGGTTTTTGGAAATCCCTAAAGAGCAGGCGATTCTAGATTTCTGGTTGCGCGGGCATTCCCGGGCTTCGCCACTTTTCAATGCCGTATTTGTCTTGAAGAAATCGTTGCAATGCGCTTGGTAGCGTCTGGCTCAACTCTTGCCAAGTGAGCACCTGGCACCGAGTTCTCAGGTCTGAACTCTTGACGCACCTCATGATCGCGTACCAGGCTTCAACCAGATCAGGACGACGCGCGTCCAGGATAACGCAGAGCGATAACCCGAGCGCATATGCGGCAAGCACGTTCCGAATGAGCTGATATGAGAGATACTGATCTCGCTCCTTCGGAAGCATGCTGATATCGAATACCTCGTGCAGATCGCGGTATGACTCAACAACTTCGATACGTCCGGTCTGGAAGTCTGATTCCGTAAGCTTCGATTCCACCAGCAGCCCACCCAACTTCATATCAACTTCAGTGCGATCGGCGCGACCATTCGCGAGCGGAACTCGTGCGCGAAACCCGAAGATCGGAGATTCTCCGATTTGAACATTCATCGTGGAACACAGTGTGGGGTCATTCAATGTGCGCGGGTGGCAGAACACATTCATCAGCAGCGCATCAGAGCTCGTGCAGGAGTCCAGTTCTCTCCAGCGGTGGTCGCCTTTGGGTAGGGATTGAGCGGCACTAGAGTGCACCTTATTCAGACGGCGCGTCCAATCTGGATTATGGCGAATGGCTCGATAGCTGGCGTTCAGGAAGTTCCCGTGCTTCTTATCGGATGGCTCGTACACCACGACGGCGTTGGCTCCGTAGCTGCAAACGTGCCGAAGGCCGCAGGAACGTGCATACGCCAAGTTCCGAGCGATGACATCTTGCCGAAGGATCAGAGCGGACGAGACCAAGGAACGCACCTCAGCGCCAATTCCAATTTCGGAGAATTTTCCATGCCGTCACGAGCTGCTGAATGGCGCGCGCGGTCGGCTTCCGCTCCGGAGAGCATTCCTTATGGGCATCGCGGTAGAAGTTCAGTACGCTGGGAGTGCTGAGCAGGGACAGATTTCGGCGTAGCTCATCAAGCTCTTCACGGGTGAGGCTCTCGTGGTGTTCATCGGAATTGGGGCGGCGAGCCATGGCGGAGAGATTGTATCACTTTCGCCTATTCTTCGCCCGCAAAAGTATGACGCTGTCTGGAATCCAGAGAGTGGCGATTCCCTGAACACGAATGAGAATAGAGAGAGACGGCATCGACCATTCGGGGAGCTTTTTCTCGGCAGATTTCGCCTGGATGCCAGACTAGGTAGCAATTGAGGTAGCTTCGTGGGGCAGGCACTCAGCACGATCTGAATCGGGTCGCACTTAGACGATCAATCTGCATGGGTTCTCGAGACAATTCTCCCCAGTCCTCGGTTCTGCGGCTACTAGGATCGCATTTCAAGCGGCGACAACGCTGGTCCCAAAATCCTGGCTTCACCGCCGGTAAGGCAGGTCAGCCGTTGACTCAAAATCCCGCATCTGACTGGTAATCACCGCTCCTATTCGTTGAACAAAAGCCATTCAGAAGTTGAGGTTACGCCCATGTTGAAGGTACAAACTAGTTCTATTGTTAGCAGCAATTTGCACTCCTTGGTTGCTCCTGGCTCAGGAAACCAGGACGCTGCCGTCGGGCACAGAAATCAACGTAAGAGCCGACCAGGAGATTACTGCCGAGGCCGCCAATGCTGGACAGAGTTATCCCGCAACAGTTAGCACTGCTGTGGTGGACAGCGAAGGTCATGTTTTGATCCCCAAGGGCGCGAGCGCGAACCTTAGGGCGCAGGCAGACGGCAGCAATCTGTCGCTGGATCTCTCCTCTGTCACGATCGATGGTAGGGAATTCCAGATCAACACCAAAGGATACAAGCCTGGCGCCGTGGGCGCTAACAAGACCACAGCGAAATATGCTGGAGGTGGCGCTGTGGCCGGTGCCCTAATTGGCGCTCTCGCCGGAGGTGGCAAAGGTGCGGCGATAGGTACGCTGGCTGGAGGAGCGGCCGGTGCCGGCACTCAGGCGATAACCGCAGGCAAGAAGATTCGCGTCCCGGCCGAGACCGTGCTTACCTTCAAGACTGCGCAGCCACTTGAATTGGACCCTGTGGCTCCCGGCAAGCGCTGAGGGCAGGCAAAACAAAAACCACGTCGGTGAAGCGGTCACCGCGACGGTAACGTCGGCTCTGCGGTATTGGAAGTTATATGATGGCGGCTCATTTTCCCCCCGGAAATTGTGCCGCCATCATTTGCGTTTTACTTTGGTTCGAATCGTCTGGCGAAAATCGTACTCTGGCTTTTGGGCTTGAAAACTGTCAATTCTTACAGCGCTAGTTTTTGGGGAAGTTTATGCAAGTCGAGACCTTCTGGCGTGCCTAGAAATGCCATTGGCTCTCCAACAACGAACACTCCGGAGCGGTCTCAAGTGTCAGGCCTTTTTCGTGAGGGCGGCGCGAATTCGCCGTCCCACGATCGCGTCTTCACCGGGCTGCAACATCCAGACCCCAACCACGAGCGTGTTCGCATCCGCCGGGATGCCTTGGTTGGGCTTTTGACCAGTGTTCGGGTTGAGTTCGATCGAAGGCGTTCCCGTGCCCAAAGCGTCGACGATCTGGCCAGTTGTGACGCCGGTGACTGCTGGGTCGAAGCGTATGAGCAGATGGGGAACATGGTTGGCGATCTTTGGAACCACTGTTTCCGTCCTGACCGAAGGGATACCCTTGACGGCACTGGCGATGAGATCGACTCGCTTCTGGTAGTCGCCCTGCATTGACACTTCCGTCTGCGAAAGAACCCAGTCGACCGCAGCAACCATGCCAACAATCTGTTCCTTCGCTACCTTCATGCCGCGGCCGATCCCGTCTCCCGGATTATTATTCGCATGAGCCAAATCTGTCAGGACCTTTCGGCCCAGCAAAAGACCCGCGTTTTGTGGACCGCGTATCCCTTTGCCTCCGGAGAAAGCGACAAGGTCGAAACCCATGCCGGTGTATTTCCAAAGATTCGAAATCGGCGGCATGTCGGCCGCTGCATCCAGGTGGCAAGGAATGTTGTGCTCGTGCGCCACCTTCAGCCATTCTTCCCGACCAATCTGCGCGCTGCCTGCAATCCCGTCCTCGTCCTCTGCAGCATTAAAGAAATTCGTCATCACCGCGTTACCTGCGCCGCATGCGCGCTTATAGTCGTCGAGCGTGACCACCTCGGTCACCCGCGCCCCACAGAGATACATGGCTCGGTCATACCCATAGCGGTGAGCACGCTGCACGATGACCTGATTCTTCATACCGTCAATTGCCTGCGGCATGTCCAGAATCTTGATGTTGTTGGCATATTGCAGGCAGGCGGCTGTCGCCAGGCTGATGGCGCCCGAAGCCCCGGAAGTCACGACTGCTCCCTCGCACTTGAGGCGACGCGCGATGTACTCACCTGCCTTCTGCTGCAGATCGTGCAATCGGACTGGGTGAAGCGCAGCCTTCTGCACCGCAGCCAGAACCTCGGGGGGCATGCAGGCAGCCGTTAGTGTGGTATAGGTACCAGCGGCGTTGATAATTGGTGAGACTCCAAGCTTTGCATAGTAATCCTCCCCCTCTGACGTTATCGTCGGCAATGAAAACGCTTTGGCGGAGGAGAGCAGAGGTACCGCGCTGATGGCCGCGGCCAGCGAACTTGCCCATCGAAAGAAGCCGCGACGAGAATGGACGCTTCCTTGCGTTTCATATGATCCTGACATGTTGGTCGCTCCTTTGGCTCAGAAACTTGCCGACAAGAAAGTGTATATCGGGCGTTTACAAACCTTTACTCGAATGTAGCGAAACTCCTGCATCGTATCAATACATGCACACAAAATCTGGGGGACTCGACGTTTGAGAATACCTTTCGCAACCGTGATCGCGATGTTGCTGTTGGTGTCGCCTCTCAATTTTTCGCAACAAACATCCTCCACGCTGGTTTCAAATCATCCAGTCCCGGCGACCCCAAACTCGCCACCTACGTCTAGTGATTCTGATATCCCGGCGATGTCCGTCAGCGTAAAGGTCGTGAACGTACTCGCCACGGTGCGAGACAAGCACGGCAAGATCCTCCGCGACCTCAGTCGGAACGACTTCAGCCTGCAGGAAGATTCGCACCCGGTGACGATCCAGTATTTTTCGCAAGACACTGATCTGCCGTTGACCATAGGCTTGCTGGTCGATACCAGTATGAGTCAACGCGACACCATCGATCAGGAGAAGAACGCAAGCAGAGACTTTCTTAATCAGATGGTTCGGAATAATGATTCTGCCTTCGTCATCCATTTCGATCGCGAAGTCGAATTGCTGCAGGATCTCACTCCTTCGCACCAAAAACTGGATTCTGCGATTGAGTCGCTGCAGGTGCGTTCTCTTCGCCAAGAAGACAACGATTCTCGCACCGCTCCGGGATCCGCCGACGATAACTCGCACAGACGAGGGCAGGGCAGAGGTCGGGGAATGCACTTGGGAGGAACGACGCTATACGACGCAGTCTATCTCGCTGCCGACGAGTTGATGAAAAAACAACAGGGCCGCAAAGCTCTCATCATCCTCTCCGATGGTGTGGACCGAGGAAGCAAGGAAAGTCTGGAGAGTGCCATTGAAGCGGCTCAGCGTGCCGACACACTCGTCTACGCGATCTACTTCAAAGGCGAGGAGGGCTTTGGACAGCGTCGCGGGGGATTTGGGTATCCTGGCATGGGAGGCCCAATGGGCGGACCGCGAGGACGCGGAGGTTCCTATCCTCCGTCGCAGCGCCCGGATGGAAAGAAGATTCTTTCGCAAACCTCAAAAGAAACCGGTGGTCGGATGTTTGAGGCAACGACGAAGAAGGACGCTCTCGAAAGGATTTACGCCGAAATCGAAGAAGAATTGCGCAATGGATACAGCTTGGGCTTTACTCCAGCCAAAGACAATTCTGTCGGCTACCACAAGCTGCTGCTAACGACTAAGCAGAAAGACGACCAAATTCAGGCTCGAGATGGCTTCTATTTGGAGCGCCAGTAAATCGTCTTGCAGGGGAGACAATAGTGTTCGTCTACGAGGCAATACAGCTTACATAGAGAGCAGTTCTAGCTCGAGTGTGCGACGGGAAAGGCGTTGAAGCATTGTAGGCGAAGAAAAGGCGCAAAATTGCGATGTCGCCTGCAGCGTCAACGATGAGCTAGAATTTCAGCCGTATCCTGAACTCGCCTATCACGTCTGGTGGCACAGTTCGCCTGGCATGAGCATACAAGTTGGAATGCCTGATTCGCGGCGAACAGGTCAACGGCATGAGATGACATTACGGGGAACCAAATGAATGGTGGCGTGTACAGCCTCTACACGCGGGACAGACACGGCTTGCTGAATGCGATGATGTCAGCCCTTGCCTCTGACACTACGAAGATCAGCTTCGAGGGCACATTGTCCCATACTGACTTGCTGCGGATCGCAGGGGTCACACACGATGAAAGCGGAGTCCTTCGACGGGCAACCCTTGCGCCACAGCGAGACTTCATAGTCTTACCTCTGAGTGAGCAGACGCTGCCCGCAATCATGAAAGCGATCGATTCTAAAATTGCTATTGGCGAGGAAGGGATCGTTCACGTCCAGATCGTCAAGGATAGTGATATGGCTTTTGCTGCTCACGACAGCTTCGACAAAGAGTGCGTGGTCGCCTATCCCGCCGTTCCTAGCGCACTGCTTGATGAACTAACCCAGGCAAAGGTTTTACGTGGGTATAGGCAGATGGCGCCGCCGATTTCACGTCAATCCGTGTAATCGCCTGTGATGGAGGACTACGCGGATGAATAGGATCTGTTGCGTGGCTCTACTGATCTTTGCCGCCGCAATCTTGGTCGTAGAGGCACAGACGCAGGAAGCTCCGAAGAAGGCACCTAAGCCGGCGCCGAGCGCGTCAGAAGCCGTGCTGGAACCGTGGAACGAGATCGCACGAAAGCTGACCCGCGATGGCCGAAGACTTCCCCGAGGACAAGTACGACTTCAAGCCCACTCCCGCAGTTCGCAGCTTTTTCGAGCGCCTGATCCATGCCGCCTATGCCAATCAGTTTTTCAGCAACGCTCTGCTCGGCAAGAAGCCGCCTGAGATGGACGAGCCCAAACGTGAACAGTTCAAGACGAAAGCTGACGTGGTCGCATTCGTGAAGCAGTCATTTGGCGACGGAGCCGCGGCGATCAAAGCGAAGGGCGACAAGGGGATGTCCGACCTGGTCGTGGACCCATTCATCAATAGGCAGACCCGAGTCAACGATTTCGCCTACAACTTCATCGAGTATTCAGAAGAAATTTACGGTCAGCTTACGGTTTACTATCGAATGGCGGGTATGATTCCTCCGGAGTCGCGTCCAAAAAAATCGCGCGGCAAGGCGGCAATTGCCATTTTCGACATTCTGGCGTCGCCAGAGCCGAGAAAATCTGGCCTGACAGCGCGGGGAAGTGCAGGAGAACGCTGAGTGCCCTTGAAGGTGTAAACCAGGTTTCTCACACCATTCCTCCCCATGTCCTGGTCAGTTCCTGGCGAGCTGTTGCCTCAGCTGTAAGTAATTCAGCATGCGGACAGTGGCGTTCATAGCAGCAACAAGCTGGTCGGGGTTGACGGCTCGCGTGGTAAAGAGGCTGCCGTTTTTGCTCCAGGTAATGGTGACCTCGGTTAGCGCTCCGCTCGTCCCTTTGCGCGAAATCCCGATGTGGTAATTCACAAGCTCCGGGATATCAGGGCGGATGCTCCGCAAGGCGTTCATAAAGGCATCAAATTGGCCGTCACCTACAGCGCTGGCGGTCAACTGCTGGTTGCTCACGCAGAGATGAATCGTAGCCTTGGGCTGGGCTCCTTTTCGCAAGGTGAACTGATAGTCGGTCAGTCTGACCCCGCTCTCGCCGCCTTCCTTGGTGTTGAGGATCTCTTGTAGCAGCAGGATGATGTCGACCTGCGTGACGGTGACCTTCTGATCACCTAGTTCTTTCACTTTTGCCAAGAGAGCCCGTTGCTGTTCCGGGGTGATCTCTATGCCGAGTTGTTTGCAGTTTTGTTCGATCGAAGCCATGCCGGCGGTCTTTCCGAGGTCGTAGGTACGCTTTCGACCGAAACGAGCGGGATCCAACCGGTTTTGATAGAGACCACCCTTCTTATCGCCATCGGCATGCACACCGCATCCCTGGATCGAACTCATGTAGCCGATCACGGGTGAGTTTGCCGCGCAATCGACCCCACTGATACCAGCAACAAGATCGCTGAGCATAGCCAGCGAGTCTTCTTTCACCTTGCTTTGGAAGCCGTACAGATCCCGCGCGGTGACAACCAGCGTAGCCAACGTGGTGTTGCCTGCGCGCTCTCCAAGTCCGTTGGTGGTTACGTGCACTCGTACCGCACCGGACCGGATCGCAGCGATGGAATTTGAGACGGCAAGTCCGTAATCGTTGTGGCCGTGGAAGTCGAAACGCATGTCGAACCCCTCTGTCATGCAGCGCACATAGCGTTCCGCTTGCTCCGTGGTCAGCACTCCGAGTGTGTCACATAACATGATCCGATCTATCGGCAGGGAGGCAAGTCCACGCGTCAACGTCATCACGTAGGACTGGGAATTCTGGATGCCCTGCGACCAATCTTCAAGATAGACGTTGACGCTTAAACCCTTGCCCACGGCGTACTGGACGGTCTTCTCGATGTCCTGAAGGTGCCCCTCAACTGATTTTTTCATCTGCACTCTGCAATGATGCTCGGAACCCTTGGTGAGCAGGTTGAGAACGTGGCCGCCGTTCTCGACGATCCAGTCAACGGATCTGGTGTTGTCCACGAATCCCAGAATCTCTATCTGTTGCCCCGTGCCGTGGGAATCGGCCCATTCCATGATGCGCCGGACTGCCTCGGCCTCGCCTTTGGAAATTCCTACGGAGGCTATTTCGACGGCATCGACACCTGAACGGAGCAGGGCTTCCGCGATGACGAGCTTTTCCTCGGGCGTATAGTTCACGCCTGGGGTTTGCTCCCCGTCACGCAGGGTAGTGTCCATGACCTCGATGATCTTCACGGGGTTCTCTCTGTATTCGCGGCAATTGCTGACAGGGTAACGAGATATTATGCCGAGCCGAAAGTTTCTTCAACACCGTCTCCCATATGGACAACCTCGATGAGGAGCCAGCGCCTCACGCACACCTGATCAGGACCTTCTATGGGGATCGAAGCCTGCCTCGTAAATCGAATTCTGGCGGCAACTTGAAACAACAAGAATGCTGCATCGTCGCTTGGGACGGGAGTAGGGTTTCTTTTGTCGAGGGACTTCATCATTTCCTGCCCTGGTATACATTAGCAATGTTCGTAGCGTATGTTCCGGAAAGCAGAACGTGTGAGAGGCGACGAGCCGCCACCGCCTGTCCCCAATATGGCGTGGCCGTGAAACTTAGGTTGTTCTGGAACAAAGTCGGAATCATGAAGCGATCCGAGTGTTCTAGCCTTTACAGTACGATTACATGCGCCAGACAAGCTTCACGGTATGGGTGATCCAGACTGAGATGTTGTTGAAGTACCGATAGGCCGTCGGGCTCAACCTGAAGCCGAGGGGGGATTCAATGGCAGCGTCGAGCATTCGTGTTCTTGTGGTGGATGATTACGAGCCGTGGCGTCGATTCGAACGTCTAACATTTCTTGGGCGCGACGACTTGCAGATTATCGGAGAATGTTCTGACGGCGATGAAGCTGTTCAGAAAGCAGATGAATTGAAACCAGATCTAATTTTGTTGGACATCAGTCTTCCCACCTTGAATGGGATTGAAGCTGCTCGTCGCATCAGGCAGGTATCGCCTACGTCCAAGATTCTCTTCGTCACTGAAAACCCTTCTCCTGAGATTGCAGAAGAAGCCATGAGCACAGGAGCGCGCGGCTACGTCGTCAAATCGGATGCTGCGGGTGAGCTGTTGCCTGCGATCAAGGCGGTTCTTGAAGGCAAGCGATTCATTAGTGCCCGCCTGGCTGGTCACTTCCTCGTAGCGACAGTGTTGGCCAGCGAGACCATTTCGTGGATTGCCGGGCTTGTCTCGGGCATTTCATAAAGGCAGAGACGTTTTCGCAGGGTACTGATTAGAGTCGTTCGGTGTTGCTCTGTCTTGCAAAGGGGATACGCACATGGATGTTCGTTCCGCCCATTGGCATTGATTCGATAGCAATCGTTCCGTTTGCCAGCCGAACACGCTCTCTCATGCTGGTGAGACCCAAGCCCTTGCCTGGCATCCCTGTTTCGACAACGAAGCCCTTGCCTGAATCACGAACGCTGAGGTGAATCTCACCGGAATCTTCCCATAGTTGCACTTCAACCTTTTTTTCTCCACTGTGCTTGATGGCGTTGTTTACAGCCTCCTGAAGTACTCGAAAGAGCGGCAGGCCGATGTCGAGCGACAGATTACCGGGAAAATCACTCCTGAAGGCAACCTCGCTTTTGTGCCGCTCGGCGACCTCGCGACACCAGCTCTTCATGCCCGCAACGGCACCCAAATATTCCAGTTTTGACGAGTGCAAGTCGTGTGATACGGCCTGCACATCGTCCGAGATCTGGCGGAGTTCTCTTCTGAGCTCTTGCACACGGCGCTGAAGCTCTGCAGGATTCTGCTGAAGCTGTTCGAGTTGCACTGAGAACATGGCGAGACGTTGATTGATGTCGTCGTGAAGCTCTCTCCCGATTCGGGCGCGTTCCTGTTCCTGTGATTCGATCAACTTTCGAGTCATCTCTGCTAGAGTTCGCTCTGCTCGCTTTCGATCCGTAATGTCGTGCAAAATACAAACAGCCCGATCCAGGCCCGTATTGCCTTTAACGGGATAGTAGGTGGCGAATAAATCTCTCTCGCCGATCTCCGGATAGGTATATTTCAGTTCGTATCGGACGACGTTGCCTCGAAAACATTCGTCCAGCTTCGGCTTAATCACATTCTCATATGCCTCTCTGACGACGAACTCATGCACGAAGCGGCCGACAACCTGCTCACTTGTAAGATTTCGCCTCTTCAAGAATCCACGGTTGGCCATGAGGCAGCGATATTCTCGATCCACAACCAGGATGAGTTCTTCCACACCCTCCACGGCCCTCTCAAATTCGCGAAGCTTTTCCTCGGCTTGCTTTCGCTCTGTAACATCGATAACCATGCCAACCACCTGTTTTAGCTTGCCACCCTCGTCAAAATATGCACGGCTATTCCGCTCCAACCAAATTACAGCCCCGTCAGGACGGATCATTCGATAGGTGATCCGAAGGTTCGGGTGCTCAACCGTTAAGCCGGCCAAGGTTGCTTGTAGTTTTTCCCGGTCCTCCGGGTGAACCATGGCAGCTAGTGCAGCACCCGTGGCGACCTCGCCCTGGGAAACCCCGAGGATGCCTGTGGATTCGCCAGAGCGCTCAATGACGTCGCTGGCGGCGTCCCATGAATAGGCAAACATTCTTCCGGCTTGCGCAGCGAGACGTAGCCGCTCCTCACTTTCGCGCAGTGCCTGCTCTGACCGCTTGCGCTCGGTGATGTCACGGGCGATGCCAGAACAGCCAACAATCTTGCCGCTTGCATCCTTGATGGGCGAAATACTCAGGGAGACGTTGATTCTTTTCCCTGTTTTGGTAACGCGAATCGTTTCCAATTGGTCTATCCGAGCGCCTCCCTTCAACGTTTCAAGTATCCGAGTCTCTTCATCCGATCGCTCAGGCGGGACGAGAGTGGTAACCGGTTTTCCCACGATTTCACTCTCGCAGTATCCGAACATTCGCTGCGCACCTGCATTCCAACTTGCGACCACGCCATCCAGAGTCACCGAGGCAATTGCATCTTCCGACGATTCCACAATTGCGGTATGCCGGAACCGAGTCTCTTCCGCTCTCTTTTTGTCTGTGATGTCCTCCACCATCGCCATTACTAGCGGGAATGGAGAATTGTTCAATAAAGAAATGCTCAAGCCACCCCACACCAGCGAGCCGTCCCGACGGAAGTAACGCTTCTCCAGTTGATAGTGGTCGATCGAGCCTGCCCTTAGTTGTTGAAAGAGTGCCCAGTCTTTCTCCGCGTCTTCAGCGGGAGAAAAATCGACACAGTGTTTATTGCGCAGTTCCTCCTCGGTGAAACCGAGAAATGAACAGAAGGCTGGATTCACAAAGAGAAGCTGGCCGTCTATGTTCTCGACCGCAATGCCGATGGGGCTCGCGTTGAAAATATCGCGAAAAAGCTGAATATCGGGAGTTCGGGTTTGTAGCACCTCTCCCATGGGACCAAGTGTATAGCATCATTGATGTTTACCTGCAAGGGCAGCGCGTCAATAGCGAAAACACCGACATCGCCTGGTATCGCCAATTTGCAATCTTGTCATCGGGATTTAGGATGTTGGCCATCCGCCAATGACCGACGAACAATCTCTGACTTCGCTGAAAGATTACCTCCGTAAGGTGCCTTCGATTGCAGGTACGATCGGCTCGGGACTCTTTGAAAACGGCTGTTGGTGGGTGAAGTTCACCATCGACATAGATCACGATTTGGCGTGGAGGGCCGTTCAAGAATTGGGCTACGTGCTGAACTATGTGTCCGTGGACGATCGCCTACCGACCGTATTCATGCCCGTCTCGCCACCACCGTACATGAATGGCGGCCCACGGGAATTTCTCTCGTGGGTCATTGAATCCAAGGACAAGGACTTTTCTCCAGAGGAGTGCGCCAAATGGCTGGAGGGGCGTCTGCCGAGACCCGTAGACGATCCGGCTCAGTGGGCCAGTGAGTGAAAAACCTGTTTTTCGCGCTTGGTATTGATCGTCGAGGGTCGCTTCCGCCGATTCTCAAGAACAATGCAATTCCTAGCCATTTCGATCCTGCCGGGTGCGAAGGGCTCACAATCACCACTTTTGCGGGTACACTAGGCGACGGCTCGATTCGAGAGGAGGGGCTTTTGAAGAGGAACGCATTGTTGTTGTTGATCGCGGCCGTGCTGATAGCTCGCGTCACGATAGGTCAAGAGCACAAGGACGGTCCCCCAGGGAACTGGGAAGGAGGAAAAAGCACCCGCGTCCCCTGCTCCGATAATCCTGCAAGAAGAGGAGGGTGATCACTTGGTACACCGCGCAGGTCCTCTCGGAAGGGTTCCTTTCACAATTAAGATTGATAGTCAATTCGGGAAATCCGAAGATTTCTTTGTGTTTGCCGAGACCTTGGCACCCCACCAGACGGTTCCGTTTCACAAGCATCACAATGCTGAAGAGATTCTCCTGTTTGAAGACTCCGGTGCCAGCGTCGTTGTCGGGAACCAGGCTGGGAAAGCGGGCGCCCATTCACTCGTATTCATTCCCCGAGACACTTGGATTTCAGCGACAAATAATAGCGCGAGCCCAATTCACGTATTGGCGATATTCTCGCGTCACGGCTTCGAGACGTACATGAGGGCCATTAGCGCGAGACCCGGGGAGCTCTTGCAGCCGCTTAGTCAGGGTGAATTGACACGTCTTCGCTCGCTCGGCCACGCTACTTACTGGGATACCAGCAAAGGACCGTATCCACCAGGGGTGGCGCATTTCGAATAGGAATGTCGGCTTGTAGGCGCGCGATCCTGTAGCGCCGAATGATACTGAAGACGGTCCACAGCGCAAAACTGCATGTTAGGGATAATGCAGGCCAGACCTCGTCTCTTCATGCCAGCTCCTTCTGGGACGGGTCCGGTGGTTTTTCTTCTTAAAAGGGGTATAGCGCAGGAAGGGTGGGAATGGTTAACAGTGGGTGCAGAGGTTCAGCAACCCTGGCGCAGTTGGTGATAAATCTTCATACGCTCATTGATCAATTTCTGACGCCACACGGCCCCACGAGGGAGGCGTATGATTGTTGATCTGACCATGGTTCGCAAAAGAGGAAACCCGAATTGGGGAAAGCCGCTCCCAGCCCCTCCAGCGATGGCAACCGAGTTCGAAGGTGTGGCTCTTCGCTTGGGTCTCACGAAGGAAACCTACAGTAGTTCAATTCAGTTGCGAACCTGGTGCGAGCGCAATGGTAATCGCTGCTATGTACCGGAATGGCTGCTGAAAGAATGGGGAATCCTGCCTGACGTCGGCTGGTAGCTGAATTCCGCGGAGAAGTCGTTCCCCTCAAGTCTTTTCCGGGTGGCTTTTGATAGTCCCTATATCGCTCGTTCACACGAAAAAAGGTGAAGGCAAGGTGCAAACTCATGACATCGCCTTGATTACGTGAACGCAGGGCCCAATTTTCGCGCGGCTCTTTGTTTCTCTCTGCTTTGCGGATTCCTTACTCTGCCTTCTTCTCCTTCTCCGGCGGCCTCGCGGGCGTCCCATCCACCTTCACATAGTGCGCATACCATGCCAGGTACCGCTCCATCCGATCCTTCAAGTGCGTGGGTGTCTTGAATTCGTGATACTCCCCGGGATACACCACCAACTCCGTCTCTTTTCCCAGGCTCTTCAGCGACTGGTACATCTGCTCACCGCCCAGGATCGGCACATTCCAATCGACGTCCCCGCCCATGAATAGCGTCGGCGTCGTCACGTTCGCGACCTTCCAGTACATCGACACGTGGTCCCATACCGCCCGCTTCTCCCACGGACGCCCCAACTCCGTCTCGTAATCCAGAATGTACTGATCATGTCCGTACAGGGAATCGAACTTCGTCGCCCCCGCTCCCGAGATCGCAGCCTTGAATCGCGTCGTTTGCGTGATAATGAAGTCGGTCGAAATCCCTCCGTACGACCACCCGCCTACCCCAAGCTTGTCAGGGTCGACCAATCCCTCGGCGATCGCGTAATCCACCATCGCTATGTCGTCTTGAAAATCTTTGTTGCCCCAATCCGCAAAGATCGCCTTCGCGTAATCCTGACCGCGCCCCGTTGACCCGCGCGGGTTCGGATACAGCACCACATACCCGTTGGCAGCGAACAACTGCGCTAGGTCTGTGAACTCCGCGTAGTACGCCCACACCGGCCCGCCGTGCGGCCGCAGAATCGCCGGATACCTCTTTCCCGGAACATAGTCCAGCGGCTTATACAAAAACCCGCCTACCATTGTTCCATCCTTGCTCTTGAACTTTACGTACTCGGGCATCGTGAGTTTCAACTGCGCCATGAATGCATCGTTCGTATGCGTGATTCGCTTCGGCTCTCCACCCTCCGCACCCAGCGTGAAAATTTCTGATGGCCGCTCCGGGGTTGTAATCGTGGCTGCGACCGCGCCATTCTTCGCCATCGTGTACCCATACAGCATCAGCCGCCCGCCAATCGGACGCGTCACCTCTCCCCCCGCCCCCGGCACTCGGCACAAATTCTGAGTCCCCTCATCGTCCGCAATGAAGTAGATAAATTGTCCATCCGGCGAAAACCGAGGATTGCTCGCCATCCGGTCAAACGCCTTCGTGAGGACCTTCGCCTCGCCACCCGTCGCCGGCGAAACCGCCACGTGCTTTGTCGAATACTCCAGCAGCTTAGGGTCCAGCTGTGTCACATACGCAATCCACTTCCCATCGGGCGACCACTCCGGCTGCGCATCCGACCCTGGATTCGTCGTCACCTGCGTCGGCCGCGCACCTTTATCTGTGTTGTCCGCCGCCACCACGAAAATGTTGCGATCGTAATTCCGGTCCGGATCGGGCATCGTCCGCTTGCTCGAGAATGCCAGCCACCTTCCATCCGGCGACCACGCCGGCTCGTCATCATCAAAGTCGCCCGACGTCACCTGCGTCATCTTCTTCGTATCAATTTCGAACACATAGAAGTGCGTGCGCCGCCGGTCGAGATATCCCACCTCATCCGACTTGAACTCGTATCGATCGACCAAGATGGGCCGCGGTGTCTTACTCTTCTTCGATTCCGAACTCTTCTCCCCGCTCTCGCCCGCCTCTTCGTCCTTCGCCTTCTCTTTCGCCTCTTCAATCTCTTCCGGCTTCGGATCCCGCAGCACCACCACCATCCGCTTGCTGTCCGGAGCCCACGCAAAGGTTTCCACGTCCTGGACCGTGTCCGTGATCTTCTCGGCCTCGCCGCCTTGCCGGTTCAGCAAATACACCTGCGTCTTCCCCTCATCCCGTCCCGATAAAAACGCCAGGTACTTTCCATCCGGGCTCCATCGCGGATGCGTCGACGTCTCATCCTCCACCGTCATCGCAATCGAATCTCCGCCTGCTGCCGGCGCAATCCATACGCGTGTGTGGCTCTTGTCTTTTTTCAGCGACGAAGTCTCCACCGTGTATGCCACCCAAGCCCCATCCGCACTGATTTGCGGATCATCCACCGCCTTTACCCGAAATGCATCATCGACGGTGATCGCCCGGGGCGCAGCGGGAGCCTGTTGTCCACTTGCCAGCGACGCAGCAACCCAACCGATCCATATTCCAGACACAACGATCCGACGCAGGTTCATTTTGTTCATTCCCAGTAGTATTTTTTTAGCGGAAGGCCAGCGGCGGAGTGTACCACAAGTATCGGTCGGAGAATCTTCTCCCCCGACGAATCCTTGGTAGTATTCTTTACGTTCTCCAAGAAGGGGATAGACATGAACGCCAGCCCCGCGCCACCTAAGACCGCTACTCCGCCAAGCCCCGCCAATATTCAACTCATGCAACTCACCACTGCGTGCTGGGCATCGCGGTGCCTGCACGTCATAGCTGAGCTGGGAGTGGCAGACGCCCTCGGCGACGAGCCGCGATCTACCGAGGCGCTTGCCAAAGCCACCGCTACTCAGCCACAGGCTTTGTACCGCGTGTTGCGCCTGCTGGCCTCGGTCGGGGTCTTCGAATGGAGAAACGGAAGCTGGCATCACACCGATTCGTCCCGCTTTCTTCGCTCCGACCATCCTGAGTCTCTCCGGGACTATGTCCGCATGCTCGGGTTACCGGTGTTCTGGAGTGCATTTGAGGACCTGGAACATTCACTTCGCATGGGAGAATCTGCGTTTAGAAAGCGCCACCCTGAGGGTGTCTTCAGCTATCTGGCCAAGCACCCTGAGGAAAGCCGAATCTTCGACTCCGCGATGACTTCGAAATCACACCGCGATATCGCTGCGATATTGCCCGCATATGATTTCTCCCAGTTCGCTACCATTGCCGATATCGCCGGCGGACGTGGCCATCTGCTGCGAGCCATCCTGAAAACTTCGCCGAGAACTCAGGGAATTCTTTTCGATCAGCCACACGTGGTGGCAGAGGTTACTCCGGAAGACGGGGAGAAACTCATTGTGGTAGGTGGCAATTTCTTCACCGACTCTATGCCCAAGGCGGACGCCTACCTGCTTATGAATATCATCCACGACTGGCCGGACGCAGAATCCGTCAAAATCTTATCGGCAATTCGCCGCGCTATGTCGGCGGGGGCACGAGTGCTGATCATCGAAACGGTTGTTCCTGATGCGCCGGGACCGCACCTCTCGAAGGAACTCGACATCGCCATGATGGCGCTCCCCGGCGGAATGGAGCGCACTCAGGAGGAATATGCCAGCTTGGCTGCACAGTGCGCTCTTCGCTTGGAGCGGATGGTGGAGACGCTGAGCCCATATTCAGTTCTAGAAATGGTCGCTGCCTAAGCCCATAACCTCAACTCTTTGCGAAATGCCCTGTCAGCCATGACAGTGCCGCGCAGCACCCGCTTACAGAAGAATCTTCCTTATGCTCTGCGTTTCTGGGAACTCCGAAAGAAATTACGTCTGCAGCTCCGCAACCGGGTAAAATCACGCGCTCTCAACGACAAGCGGAGAAACACGATGATCCCACACCGAGGCAAAGGAGCAGGGGGTTACGCAGGCAGAGCGTTTGCCGTGCGCCGATCATTCGCAGCTTGCATAAGTTCTCTCTTCACGCCAGATGGAGCATTTCGGACTGGCTCTGAACAGGCGGCATCGGATGGCGCCCACCCGGGGAGCTGAGCATGCCAGGGAGTGTGGAAGAGATCGGCCTGTCGCTCGTCGTTCTCTCGTTGGTATTTGCTTGTTCAGCGTTCAACGCTGGTCGAGCCTGTTGCGCAAGCTCTTCATTCCCACCGCGGTAATCGGCGGTTTTCTCGTCCTCGGGTTGGGCCCGGAAGGGATGGGCCGACTTCTCGGTGGGGCTGGGCTCTTTCCAGAGAATGTATTCGCCGTCTGGCGGCAGCTGCCGGCTCAGCTGGTCACATTGATGTCCGCCTCGCTGCTGTTGGGCGAGCACCTGCCGCCCCTGAGGAAGATTTGGAGTATCTCGGGCTCGCACGTCATCATGATCAGCGTGATGTCGATGGGCCAATTCGCGGTCGGGGGAATCCTCGTATGGCTCCTGCTCGAACCCTTGTTCGGAATCAACCGCAAGGCGGGTGCACTGCTTGAGATGTCGTTCAACGGTGGACACGGCACTCTGGCCGGCATGACCCCGGTCCTCCAACAATACGGCGTCGGAGATCTCGTCAATGTCGGGCTTGGGCTTGCGACCATCGGCATCGTCAGCGGGATCGTTGTCGGTACGACGCTCGTCAACTACGCAATCCGATCGCCCTCGATCGAGGTCGTGCGGCAGAATCCGCCCTCCCCCGACGAAGACTTCGACATTGATCATCACCTGCCAGGCCCCGACGATAGGCCGATGGACGAGTGGAAAGGGATGGCTCAAGTGACGGCGGCAGTCGTTTTCCTGGGCGTCACCATTGCGGCGCCATCGCGCTGCTCGCCCTGTTTCGCGCGGTATTTCACTTGGTCGGGTCCGGCTTCTTCGACAGGTTTCCACTCTTTCCCTTTACATTCCCGGCCGCAGTGCTCGTTCAACTCTGCGCAAAGCGGTACGATTTCGAGTGGGCCGTCAATCGTCGCGCGGTCGAAGGTCTCGGCGGAATCGCGATCGACGGTGTAATCATCTGCGCGGTCGGCACACTGTCGTTGGGGGCGATCGGCGCGAACGTCGGCCCGCTGATCATCCTGGCGGCAGCGGCGATTGGCTGGAGCGTCTTCGTCACCCTGGTCATCGGGCGGCGCATCTTCCGGCAGCATTGGTTCGAGCATTCCATTCCCGAGTTTGGCGAATCTCAGGGCATGCTCGCCTGCGGCTTCGTGATGCTGGACATGGTCGACCCGTCGCGGCAAACGGACGTCGTGAGGGGCTACAGTTATCGGCAGATCATCACCCGCCCCATTCTCGGCGGTGGCTTCATGACGGCGCCGTGCCATTGATCGATCGCATTGGCTTGCCAGCCTTTACGATCGCGGCTGCGGCGATTACCGTGGTACTGACCACTTGGGGGATCAAGCGGGTAGGCCACGGGAGTCGGGTCTTGAGTCAGTCGAGCTGACTAGTTCGGTATCGGCTGGATCATCCGTAGTTTGCGCAAAATTCCCTATCTCACTGATGGAAGTCGGAAGAGGGTTCCAACAACTAGAACCCATAGGACTCAAGATGGCCCAGAAAAGGATCTCAGCGGACCCAAGCTCGTCGTCGAGATTCTGGAACTCTTACGTGGCAGTACTTCTAACCGGTGTTTTGGGTCCCAGTTTTGACGTTCTGTGAGGGCCAGTACCCGCTTCAAGAACGCTTTGACAGGCCGCCTTCCAAGTGTTCGTGCGGCTAATGCATCGGCATCGGCTTCCGTCTGTGGATCGCGAAGGAGATAATCGTTACATCCCTGCGCTGCGCTGTCGCTTACGAGGTGCGCCATCTCGTGTCCCAGAAAACCTTTGAGCGCAATGTCATTGAATAGGTTTATCGCCTGCTGACCGACCACGATCTTCCCTCGCCCGTCCACCGCCGTGCTGGCGGCGATATAGGACATGTTCCATTCGCCGGGGAACATATAGATGTGTGGCACTGGCCGACCATACGCCCGCGCGACCTTTTTCAGCACGTCATAGGCCTTTCCCGAAAAGACTTCCCGCGCGTCCATTCTGCGCAGCGTCTCGGCTTCGCATGCGGTCTGTGCTTGGACGTTGAAGGTCGAAGGAATGCCGATTGCGTTCGCTCTTTTGTGCGAGGCAGAGATAGTTCCGAGCAGGATGATCCCGGCAAGTACTCTTCTGGCCATTACCGACACAACGGACATGCATGCCTCCGCAGGGGGATCTGGTGATGCCGACCCCTGCTAACGTTGAAGGAAAGAAGAAACAATGAGAGTACCAGAATCGCACCGCATGCTCAGCAAACGACGAACGATGAAGCACGAGCAATGGATCTAACTCTGTTTCAGGCTCCTGGTAGAGGCCGGACCCGGCTTGCCGCCCGGGCTCGAATGGCGCGATGTCGGTAACCGCTCCGAGCCCCATGCTAGAGCTGAACCACCAAGTCATTTAGTCATGCGCGGTGGAGTAGGTGAATGCCGTAAGGAGCAGCGCAAATACGGCTAGCATCGAGGCTACGGGCTGGCACCTTTGGGCTGACTGGTAGGTTATTGATGCAAATCCCCGTGAGCCGGGCGGGGGATACAATACCCGTCACGTCGCTTCCGTGCGGCCCGATCCCGACTACATGCGATAGAGCTTCATGGGCAAAGCAAATCAGAAGATTCGTGCTTGGTGGAAATACCTTCTTTCGTTTTTCAAGCAGGATTGGGACTTGTCGGATTATCCCATCACGGCTCGGGAGCATGAGATTGATCCTAACTATGTTGGCACCCGTCTCCAACAGCACAAGTATTCCGCTCAGATTGTGAACTGGTGGGTTATGAGTGGCGGGGGCGACACGAAAGATGAGGCCTTCCGGGACTTGCAGAAGCACTTCTTATCGACAAAGGCCGAAAGAGTTAAGAGTGGAAAAAAGCTTCCTCGACCAGGCACCCATGTTGAAATCGAGTTTGCATCAAGCGCAAGGGTGGACGCCCATCCAGAGCTGGCGGGCGACTTTGTTCGCCGGGTTCTGAACCTCGACTGGGCTTTTCTGTCCGACGAGTCGAGTCTATGGGATTTTCATAGCTCGGACGACAACCAAGCCTTAATCGCAAAGATTATCGAAGTCTATGGAGTCGATGTGTCGGATATAGAGTCCGCCAAGCTTTGGCAGATTTTAGATCGCATTGCTGCCTCCTAGTCGCTTCAAGAGGCGCTTATATATGCAGGCTATCGCTCTGATCGTTGTGGCCGCAGCGGGCCTTTGGCTCGTCGGTGTCGCGTTCCTGATGGCCCTGCGTCCGGGTTACTGCCTTCACCTGTTCGAGAAGATGAGCGCCAATCTGGAGCCTTCAAACTGGCGTCTTCAGTTCACCGAGCAGGGATTGCGCGTGCTAGCCGGTGTGGCGCTGATCGTGCGGGCACCGGCCTCCAAGCTGTCGCTGGTCTTCGAGGTCGCTGGGTGGCTTTTGGTTGCAACCTCGCTGCTGATCATGGTCGCCCCGATTCGGTGGCATGCCGCTTACGGCCGCTGGTGGGTTGGACGGATTGCGCCGCTGGCGATCCGCGTCCTCTTCCCCGTGCCGATGATGGCGGGAGCCGGTCTAATCTACGCAGCCTTCTAAACCAGTCGGTGTTTGCAAACTATACAAGCGCCACATAAGAAGGGGACCCAGCCGAACTTTAATTAGCTGTTGATGAATCCCATATCGCTTATAGGCACGGAAAAAGGCGCATGAAAAACGCAAAGGATTGATCTCGCCTATAGTCGGTTCACAATTCGTCCTTACTCGCAGCCTGGAATTTCCAGGTGCTGCCTCGCTAACCTTCGTCAGGTGGATTAGCGTCGGCGAGGGGGAGTTCCTTTACCGAGGCCTCGGATCCAGGTGGTTCACGAAACGGTTCCACACAAATGCGCTTGTAACACACTTCCAGCACCGTCAGGTATTCTGTACTGCCCGGCGCTTGGAGAACTACGCTGTCGCCCGCTGCCGACTTCATCAACGCGCGCCCCAGAGGTGACAACCAACTGATGTGGTTGCGGTTGAGATCGACCTCGTCGGTGCCCACGATGCTCACCACTCGCTCCGATCCCGCGGCATTGGCATAGCGCACGGTCGCTCCGAAGAATGCCCTCGTCGCCGGCTGGCCCGCTCTCGGAGCTTCCGGGTCCACCACTTCCGCGGCTTCGATTCGCTTGGTGAGAAAGCGAATCCGCCCATCGATCTGCCGCAGCCGCCGCTTGCCGTACTGATAGTCGGCGTTTTCACTG
>Ga0157378_10000717_pt1 | contig 30971 bp, 20 predicted proteins | sample M65metaG_FD_115309 | JGI IMG/M metagenome (GOLD analysis project Ga0157378, IMG submission 115309) | Miscanthus rhizosphere microbial communities from Kellogg Biological Station, Michigan, USA - M6-5 metaG | ecosystem: Host-associated > Plants > Roots > Rhizosphere > Soil | place: USA: Michigan... | reverse complement strand
GAAACACCAGCAGCGCGGACGCCCCGCCTTGCGCTGCCATGCGAGCGATGCGCGCGGCTTCGATGCTCCCGTCCGCCCAGATGCCGTTCACCAGCGGCAGGCGCGCGCCGATCTCATCCTGCGCGATATCGAGCACACGCTTCTGTTCGTCGAATGTGCACGAAGCGACTTCGGTCGAGTGTGCGTTGACGGTGATCGCCGACAGGCCCTCGACCGAAGCCACATCGCGCAGGTGCTTGCGGAAGCTTGCCTCGTCGATCGCGAGATCGTTGTCGAACGGCAGGAGCACTGCCGGAATCACGCCGTGAGGAACATAAGCCTTCCGCTGTGCCATGAGCCTTCCCCGTCCGAAATCGCCGCGGCGAGTATAATTCAGACGACGAGCGCGCCGCCATCGATATAGACGACCGATCCGGTCGCAAAGCCGACCGTCATAAATGTAAGGATTTGCTGGGCGATATCCTCGCTGGCGCCGACGCGGCCGACCGGCAGAGACGCGGCGGTCTTGGCCAGCATGTCGCGGCGCGCGGCTTCCGGCATGCTGGCGCGGATCGGCGTATCGATCGTTCCAGGCGACACGGCGTTGACCCTAACCGGGGCCAACTCCAGCGCCAGGCCTTTGGTCAAAGATTCGAGCGCGCCATTGACCGCGCCGACGATCGCGGCGCCGGGGCGCGGACGCGTGCTGAGATAACCCGTCACAAGCGTGAGCGAACCCCCGGCACGGATGTCGGCCGAACGCGCAACACGCCCGGCGCCCCAAAATTTGCTTTCCATGGTCGCGCGAACGTCATCCATGGCCACCGTCTTGAAAGGCCCCGTGCGCAACTGCGCGGCCGTCACAACAACGTGGTCGACGGGCCCGCATTTGCGGAAAAGATCGACGACGCTTTCATCGCTGGTAACATCGGCCGCGATGTCTGTCGCACCGATATTGTCGGCAGCAGCCTTCAAACGCTGAGCATTGCGCGACGCGACCACCACGTCGGCGCCCTCTTGCCTGGCAAGTTCCGCGGTCGCAAGACCGATACCGGATGAGCCTCCGACGACAACAACTTTCTTTCCGGCAAGCGACATCGTGTGGCTCTCCTGTTAGGGACGCGTCTTATGCGATGATTGAATAGGCGTGGCGTTCCCGCCGTTCGAGCAGCGGGAGCGCCCCTTCCAGAACAAGCGTCTTGAAGTGCGGAGTCTGCTGGTGATCGACGAAGGCCTGTTCGTCCTTATATTGCTCATACAACAGGAATTCGTTCGGATCGTTGTGAGAGCGATTGACGATGAATTCCAGGTTGCCCGGCTCCGTGCGGGCTGCAGGAGCGAGCTCGCGCAGGATCGCTTCGATTTTTTCGGCCTGGCCCTCGCGGGGTCGCCAGTAGGCGACAATCACATATGTCATGATCTACCTGTCGGATGGCGGAAGCACGTGATTAAACCGCAGCCTTGACGTCGCCTGCAAATCCGAATTCCGCCGAAAGGCGATCGGCGGCCGCCCGGACGACGCGCGCCCGTTTCTGCAGCGCCTCGATCGATAACCGCCAGACCGGACCCGAAATACCGATAGCGCCAATAACCTGACCGCTGAAATCGCGCACCGGCACCGCGATGCAGCGCACTTCTGCATCGAACTCGCCATCGTCGACGGCGAGACCCGTGCGCCGCACTTCGGCGATTTCACGCCGCAACGATTCGGTCACCGTGATCGATTTCGGCGTCAATGCCGTAAGGTCGACCCGCGCCAGAAACTGCTCGAACTGATCGACGGGCAAGGCGGCCAGCATGATTTTGCCGAGAGCCGTGCAATGCGCGGGACGCACGGCGCCGGCGCGGTCGTTGAGCTGAAAGGCACCCTTCCCGCCCGTGCGCGCCAGCACGACCACCGCATCATCCATCCGCACCGAAAAATGCGCGCTCTCACCGGTTTCGCGCGAAAGATCCTCGAGGATGGGCGTCGCCAGGCTCACCATTTCCACTTCGTCGAGAGCGCTTGCCGCCAGCGCAAACAGCGGCCGGCCAATTCGATATCGCTTGGAGTCCATCATCTGACGCACATAGCCGAGCGACACCAAAGTCTTAACCAGATGGAATGTTGTAGAGTTGTGCAATCCGACCCGCTTGGAAAGATCAGCCAGGCCGATGCCGTCCCGGTTGCGGGCGATCTCCTCCATGATGGCGAAGGCGCGCGCGAGCGATTGCACACCGCCGCGCGGCTGGCCGGCGCCGCGTGCCACGGCAACACGCGCCGGGCCTCGTGCCGCGGCATTTGCTGACCTTTGTTTGCTTTGCGCTTTCACTACAGTCACGCCCTCTGCATTGCTATTTCGCGGGCGCCACATCAGGAAGATAGCGCTTGCCGAAGACCGGCTCCTTGTACGGGGTCGGCGGCAATTGCCAGGCCCCAGTCGAAGGCGGGCGTACTTCTGCGTCCACATGCACGTCGAGCAGATAAGGCTTGTTGGCCTTGATTGCGTGCTCGAGCGCACCTTTGAAATCCTGCGACTTCGTCACTGTTATCGCTTCGACACCGGTCGCGCGCGCCCAAGCGGCGAAGTCTGGATTGTATGGTTTGTTGTTCGGCCCTTCATAGAACATCGTGCCATGCTCGCGACCGCCGAACATGCCGAGCTGGATATCGCGGATCGAAACCCAGCCGAAATTATTCCAGATCACCCAAACAACGGGGATATTGTACTCGACGGCGGTGCACAGTACGTGCGGCACCATGGTGAAGCAGCCGTCGCCGGTCACGGCGACGACAGGGCGGTCGGGCGCGGCAAGTTTGGCGCCAAGCGCGCCAGCTGCGCCGAAGCCCATGCCGGAAAAGCCCCACGAATTGAGCATCGTCTGCGGCCGCCGCGCCTTCCAGAATTGCATATACCAATTGTGACTGACGCCGACGTCGCAGCACAGGATCGCGTCCGGCGGCAGCACGGCCTGACAATCCGCGACGATGCGCTCGGGCCGGATCGGTGACGCATGCGTCTCGAAATTCGGGCGGATGAAATCGTTCCACTCGGACTGCCATTTCCGGATGTCGGCAACCCAGGCCTTTGTTGCCTCTCTCTTCGGATTTCGCTTGTCGATCTCGGCCAGCAATTGTTTCAGGAATGTGCGCGCGTCGGCCACCACTCCTATGTCGGGCGGATAGTTGCGACCAATTTCACCCGGGTCGACATCCGCATGGATCAGCTTGGTCTGCGGGAAATTCCACGAGTACCCCGGCATCCATGACGACGCCGAGCGGTCATCGAAGCGCGCACCAACAGCAATGACGAGGTCTGCGCGCCGGCCCGCTTCGTTTGCGGGGTATGCGCCGTTGCGCCCGATAAACCCGAGCGCCAGCGGATCGATCATGTCCAGCGCGCCCATGCCGTTGGGCGAGGAGATCACGGGGATCTGCAGCCGGTGCGCGAATTCGGTAAGTTCACGCGAAGCCTCCGACAGCGTGACACCGTGACCGACGAAGATGACGGGCCGCTGCGATTTGAGAATGAGGTCGAAGCATGCCGCTATTTCGTCGGGCGAAGCGCCGCTGCGTTGAGCATTGAGCGGCGGTGACGGCGGCGGGACCTCGACGTCATCTTCTTCCTGAAAGACGTTGAAGGGCACGTCGACGTTCACCGGTCCCGGGCGTCCCGACAGCATGGTGGTCGTCGCCTGACGTAATGCCAATGGCAGCATATCCACGCGGGTCGGCTGGAAGCTGCGTTTTACGACCGGGCGGATGATGTTCGGGAAGTCGGCCTGGAAGTGCGTGTTGATTTCCTGGAACGGGCTGCGGTTGAACTGCGAGGTCGGCACGTTTGCCGTAATCGCGAGCAGCGCCGAGGAGTCCGAGATCGCGAGCGCGAGCGGCATCACGATATTGCAAGAGCCCGGACCGCAAGAGGTCAGCGTCGCCACTGCCTCGTGCCGCACTCGGAAATAGGCGTCGGCCATGTGGGCGGCCACTTGCTCATGGCGTGGCGAGACAAGGGTGATGCGGTCGCGCGCTTCGTGAAGGGAATCTAGGATGCCGACGTTGCCATGCCCGCAAATCCCGAAAACGTATGGGATTTTGCTGTCGATCAGATATTCGGTGATGAGGTCCGCACCCTTCATCCGTGGCATCGCGTTTCGCCCATGACGCTGGTGGACTTTATCTTATTGAAAAAGCAGGTTTTTTATATTCCGACAATACGAGACGGAGTTTAACCATATCGGTGATGACGCGACAACGGTCGTATCTCACTGGCTCCGCAGAGGTCCTACCTAATATCGCACCTCCAAGACGGAACTTTCTTCCGATTAGCGGATTTAATTGCTGGCGGGCGCTCCAGGGTGGCCAATGTCTGGAGCGATCGGGAGGTTAAGGGTTCTGTCCGAAATAAACGGCGAACAACCATGGCAGCGCAGGTTCGACTTGATCGGACGCTGACTGTGCGGTTGGGACCCTATCGCCTCCGATCGCCCCCGCCACGCGCGAGCGTGGCGATGAAGGCGGGTTATTCGGGAGGCATGGATGCAACCAACGACCGTCACCAATAAGAATGTCGCCAACGGCGTTACGCCGAAGAAGCGCGCGGGCAAGCCCGACGACGACAGCCCCGGCGGCTCACCGCTGGAATTGCAAAACCTTTTGCAGGCGCTGCGCGCGATGCGGGCCGGCGACTTTTCCGTACGGATGACCGGCGAGGAAGACGGCCTCCTCGGCAAGATCGCGGATACCTTCAATGAAATCGTTGCAGCCAATCAGCGCATGGCCGAGCAGATCGAGCGCGTCGGCCAACTGGTCGGACGCGAAGGACAAACACGTCATCGCGTAAAATTCGGCCTCTCCAGCGGAGCCTGGGGAGAAATCGAATCCTCCGTCAACACGCTGATCGACGACCTGATCTGGCCCACCAAGGAAGTCACAACGGCGGTCGCCGCGGTCGCCCAAGGTAACCTGCTCAACACAGTACGCCTCGAGGTCGACGGCCGCCCGCTCAAGGGCGAGTTCCTCGAAGCCGCGACCATCGTGAACACGATGATCAAGCAGCTCAGCGTGTTCACGTCGGAAGTGACGCGCGTCGCGCGCGAGGTCGGCACCGAGGGCAAGCTCGGTGGCCAGGCGCAGGTGCGCGAGGTGACCGGCGTGTGGAAGGACCTCACTGAGAGCGTGAACTCGATGGCGAGCAACCTGACCGCTCAGGTTCGCAATATCGCCGAAGTCACCATCGCCGTCGCTGACGGCGACTTATCCAAGAAAATCACGGTCGACGTGCGCGGCGAGATCCTTCAGCTGAAGGAAGCCATCAACACGATGGTGGACCAGTTACGTTCGTTCGCATCGGAAGTGACGCGCGTCGCGCGCGAAGTCGGCACCGACGGCAAGCTCGGCGGCCAAGCGCTCGTGCCCGGCGTCGCCGGCACCTGGAAGGACTTGACCGATTCGGTCAACGCCATGTGCGGCAACCTGACCGACCAGGTGCGTAACATCGCGCAGGTGACGACCGCCGTGGCACGCGGCGACCTGTCCCGCAAGATCACTGTCGACGTGCGCGGCGAAATTTATGAACTCAAAGACACCATCAATACGATGGTGGACCAGCTTAACTCATTTGCTTCGGAAGTGACGCGCGTCGCGCGCGAAGTGGGCACCGAAGGCAAATTGGGCGGCCAGGCGCAGGTGCCCGGTGTTGCCGGCACCTGGAAGGACTTGACCGACAGCGTGAATTTTATGGCCGGCAACCTCACCGCCCAGGTCCGCAACATCGCCGACGTCGCCACCGCCATCGCCGGCGGCGACCTGTCGAAGAAGATCACGGTGAACGTGTCGGGCGAGATCCTGCAGCTGAAGGAAACCGTCAACACGATGGTGGACCAGCTCAACGCCTTCGCCGGCGAAGTGACACGCGTCGCGCGCGAGGTCGGCACCGAAGGCCGCCTTGGCGGCCAGGCCAGTGTGCTCGGCGTTGCCGGCACCTGGAAGGACTTGACCGACAGCGTAAACTCAATGGCGGGCAACCTGACCGCGCAGGTCCGCAACATCGCGGAGGTGACCACCGCTGTGGCGCGCGGCGACCTGTCGCGCAAGATCACAGTGGACGTGAAAGGCGAAATTCTCGAACTCAAGGACACCATCAACACGATGGTGGACCAGCTCAACTCGTTTGCGTCGGAAGTGACGCGCGTCGCGCGCGAAGTCGGCACCGAAGGCAAGCTCGGCGGCCAGGCGCAAGTGCCGGAAGTGGCGGGCACATGGAAAGACTTGACCGACAACGTCAACTTCATGGCGTCGAACCTGACCGCGCAGGTCCGTAACATTGCCGAGGTCGCGACAGCGATCGCCAATGGCGACCTGTCGAAGAAGATCACCGTGGACGTACGCGGCGAGTTGCTGCAGCTGAAGGAGACGCTCAACACCACGACCGACCAACTCCGCTCGTTCGCGGGCGAAGTGACGCGCGTCGCGCGCGAGGTGGGCACCGAAGGGCGGCTCGGAGGTCAGGCTAACGTGCCGGGCGTCGCGGGAACCTGGAAGGACCTGACCGACAACGTCAACGGGTTGGCGGCTAACCTCACCACGCAGGTCCGCAACATCGCGGAGGTGACGACGGCCGTCGCCCGCGGCGACCTTTCGCGCAAGATCACGGTGGACGTGAAGGGCGAAATTCTCGAGCTCAAGAACACCATCAATACGATGGTGGACCAGCTCAACGCCTTCGCCTCGGAAGTGACACGCGTCGCGCGCGAAGTGGGCACCGAAGGCAAATTGGGCGGCCAGGCGCAGGTGTCCGGCGTCGCCGGCACCTGGAAGGACCTGACCGACACCGTGAACGTCATGGCCGCGAATCTCACCGAACAGGTGCGCGGCATCGTCAAGGTCGTGACCGCAGTCGCAAACGGCGACCTCAAGCAGAACCTCGCGGTGAAGTCGAAAGGTGAGGTCGCGGCGCTCGCCGAAACCATTAACAACATGACCGATACACTGGCGATTTTCGCCGATCAGGTGACGACTGTGGCGCGCGAGGTCGGCGTGGACGGACGTCTCGGCGGCCAGGCCGCCGTGCCCGGCGCCGCCGGCACCTGGAAGGACCTCACCGGCAACGTCAACCTGCTGGCCGCGAACCTCACCACGCAAGTGCGTGCCATCGCCGAGGTGGCAACCGCAGTGACCAAAGGCGACCTGACGCGATCCATTCAGGTCGACGCACGCGGCGAAGTCGCCGAGCTCAAAGACAACATCAACACGATGATCGACAACCTGCGCCTGACGACGGACCGCAACACCGAGCAGGACTGGCTGAAGACCAACCTCGCCAGATTCACCAACATGTTGCAGGGCCAGCGCGACCTGGCCACCGTCGGCCGGCTGCTGCTGAGCGAGCTCACCCCGCTGGTGAACGCGCAACAGGGAGTCATCTACCAGGTCGAGAGCGAGGAATTGCACACGATGCGGCTGCTTTCGGCCTATGCCGATGACGGCGCCAACGGACATCCGCAGCGCCTGCGCGTCGGCGAAGGCTTGATCGGCCAATGCGCCGCCGACAGGCGCCGCATGCTGATCACCGACATGCCCGACCGTGCAGTCCCCATCGGCTCGGCGCTGTTCAAGGTGGTGCCAAGCAACATCATCGTCCTCCCCGTGCTGTTCGAGAACCAGGTCAAAGCCGTGATCGAGCTCGCCTCGGTTTCGCAGTTCACCGCGCTGCAGACGATGTTCCTCGAGCAACTGACCGCCACCATCGGCATCGTGCTCAACTCCATCGAAGCGACGATGCAGACCGAAGGCCTGCTCAAACAGTCGCAGCAGCTTGCCGGTGAGTTGCAGGCGCAGCAGCGCGAGCTGCAGCAGACCAACGAACAGCTCGAACAGAAGGCGCAGCAGCTCGCTGAGCGAAACGTCGAAGTCGAAAGGAAGAACCAGGAAATCGAGCAGGCGCGGCGCGCGCTTGAAGAAAAAGCGGCCGAGCTCGCGCTCACCTCCAAGTACAAGTCGGAATTCCTTGCCAACATGTCGCACGAGCTGCGCACGCCGCTCAACAGCATCCTGATTCTGGGGCAGCAGCTCGCCGACAACCCGGACGGAAATCTCTCGTCGAAGCAGACGGAATTCGCGCGCACTATTCATGGTGCGGGCACCGATCTGCTGAACCTCATCAGCGACATTCTCGACCTGTCGAAGATTGAATCCGGAACCGTCACCGTCGATGCGGAAGAACTCCTGTTCTCCAGCCTGCTCGATGCAGTCGGCCGGCCCTTCCGTCACGAGGCCGAAACACGGCAGCTTTCGTTCAACGTCGATCTCGATTCGACGCTCGGACGCACCCTCATCACGGATTCCAAGCGGCTCCAGCAGGTGCTCAAGAACCTGCTGTCGAACGCATTCAAGTTCACCGAGCGTGGCGGTGTTCAGCTCAAGGTCTTCGCTGCACCCGCAGGCTGGACGGCGAGCCATCCCATCCTCAGCCAGGCGCAAAGCGTTGTCGCCTTCGAGGTCGCCGATACCGGCATCGGCATCCCGGCCGAAAAGCAGAAGATGATTTTCGAGGCCTTCCAGCAGGCCGACGCCAGCACCAGCCGCAAGTACGGCGGCACTGGCCTTGGCCTCGCAATCAGCCGCGAGCTTTCCAATTTGCTGGGCGGCGAAATCCAGTTGCGGAGTGCCTCCGGCGTCGGCAGTACATTTACGCTGTACCTGCCGATTACCTATGTCGGGCCGTCGACCGCCGCACGGGCGGGGGGCATGCCAGGTCCCGTCCAATCGCCGGCAATCAGCGTGCCGATCGCTCTGCCGGAACGCGTCATCGAGCATATCCCTGATGACCGGACCAAGATTGAGCCGGGCGATTCGATCCTGCTGATCGTCGAGGATGATCCACATTATTGCCGCGTGCTTGTCGATCTTGCGCGCGACAAAGGCTTCAAGGTGCTGGTCGCAATGCGCGGGGCCGATGCGCTGGAACTGGCAAAGCAGTACCAGCCGAGCGCCGTCTCGCTCGACGTCTTTCTGCCCGACATGCTGGGCTGGAGCGTGCTCAGCCAGCTCAAGCAGAACCCGCTGACGCGTCACATTCCCGTGCAAATCATCACCCTCGACGAGGACAAGCATCACGGCCTTGCCCGCGGCGCGTTCTCTTTCGTCAGCAAGCCAACGACCACCGAAGGCGTCGAGGCGGCCCTCAGCCGCATCAAGGAGTATGCGACACCGCGGCGGAAGCGCCTGCTGGTGGTCGAAGACAATCCCGTCGAGCAAATGAGCATTTCGGAATTGCTCGGCTATGACGATGTCGAGATAGAAACCGCCGGCACCGGCCGTGGTGCGCTCGATATGCTGCGGCGAAAGCCCGCCGACTGCGTGGTGCTTGACCTGCGCCTGCCCGACATGACGGGCTTTGAGGTGTTGGAAGAGCTCGCCGCCGACGAGCAGCTGTCCGACGTGCCGGTTGTCGTCTTCACCGGCCGCGAGCTCAGCCCCGAAGAGGACGCCCGCCTCCATACGATGGCGCGCAGCATTGTCGTGAAAGGCGTGGAGTCGCCCGAGCGCCTGCTGGACGAGACCGCCCTGTTCCTGCACCGCGTGGTGACCGACCTGCCGCCCGAAAAGCAGCGCATGCTGGAGCGGCTCAACAGCTCCGATGAGGACCTCGTTAATCGCACGGTTCTGCTGGTAGACGACGATGCCCGCAACATCTTTGCGCTGAGCAGCGTACTCGAGCGGCGCGGCATGCGGGTCTTGACAGCGACGACCGGTAACGAGGCCATCAAGCACATCGAATCCAATCCGGACATCGCAATTGTCTTGATGGATATCATGATGCCGGAGATGGACGGCTATCAGACGATGGAGCAAATCAGAAAGAACCCGAAGTTCCGCCGTCTGCCGATCGTCGCCCTCACCGCGAAAGCAATGAAAGGCGACCGCGAGAAGTGCCTCGATGCCGGCGCTTCAGATTACCTGGCAAAACCGGTGAACACCGAGCAACTGTTGTCCGCTCTTCGCAGCTGGCTGCATCGCTAAGGGCGGAGAAACCATGTTGGACGACAAGGTCAATATTCTGCTCGTCGACGATCAGCCGGCGAAGCTTTTGACCTATCAGGCAATCCTCGGGGACGTCGGCGAAAACCTCCTGACCGCGAACAACGCGACCGAGGCGCTGGAGCTGCTGCTGAAGAACGACGTCGCGGTCGTCCTCATCGACGTTTACATGCCGGACATCGACGGTTTTCAGCTCGCTGCGATGATCCGCAACCATCCGCGGTTCGAAAAGACTGCATTAATTTTCATTTCTGCGATCTTGCTCACCGACGTCGACCGGCTGCGCGGGTACGAAATGGGCGCGGTCGATTATGTCCCGGTGCCGGTCATTCCCGAAGTATTGCGGGCAAAGGTAAAGGTCTTCGTCGAGCTGTATCGCAAGACCCGACAGCTCGAGCAGCTCAACCGCGAACTCGAGGCGCGGGTCGCAGAACGTACAGCCGCGCTCGGCGCCTCGACACGTCAGCTTCGGCAGACCGAGCGACTCCGCAGCTTGGCGCTTGCCGCCGGCCAGATGGGCAGTTGGGAATGGAACGTCGCGCGCGGAAGCACGGCGTGGGACCAGGGCCAATGTGAGATCTTCGGCGTCGACCCCAGCACATTCGTGCCGACCGTCGACAGTGTGCGGCCACTGATCAAACCCGGTGATTTCGAACTTCTGGAACGCGCGTTCCGCAAGCTCTCGAAGAATGCCAACACCTTTCAGACCGAATTCCGCGTCCAGCGTCCAAACGGCGATGTGCGGTGGTGCACTGGCACGGCAATCGCGAATTTCGACGAGCAAGGACGCTTGATCTGGCTGAGTGGCGTAACCGCCGATATCACCGAGCGCAAGCGCGCCGAAGAACGTCAGATACTGCTCGCCGAGGAAGTCGATCATCGCGCGCGTAACGTCGTCGCAGTTGTCCAGTCGATCATGCGGCTCACGCGAGCAGACACCATCGATGACTATATCGGGGCGTTGGATGGCCGCATCGGCGCGTTGTCGAATGCTCACAGACTGCTTGCAAGCTCGCGTTGGGAAGGCGCCGATCTCAATCGGCTTGTCGATGAAGAATTTGCTCCCTATCGGGCCGGTGGCAAGGAGCGGGTATCGGTGCGCGGGCCTGTTGTCGTGCTTCCGCCGGCGACCGCCCAGACCATCGCGTTAGCGTTGCACGAACTCGCCACCAATGCGGCAAAGTACGGCGCCCTGTCGAAGGAGGCCGGCCATGTCGATTTGACGTGGCGTCTCAGCGACGGCCGGCTTGAATTGTCATGGAAGGAATCGGACGGCCCGCAAATCGTTCCGCCAAACCGCCGGGGCTATGGCAGCAGGGCAATCGTCGCCGGTATCGAGCGGCAGCTCGGCGGCATCGTCAATTTCGACTGGAAGACAAACGGCCTGCACTGCACGTTGTCAGTCCCGCACGATCCCAACAAAGAGAGCTTGAGGCGCGTGCAGATCGAGCTGAGCCATACGGAAAGCGCGCCATCGCAAGACGCTGATCCGAATGATAAGCGTGTGCTGCTGGTTGAAGACGAGCCGCTCGTCTCGATGATGCTTGCTGATATGCTCGCCGCCTTCGGACACAAGGTCGACGGTCCCTACAATCGGTTCAGCGACGCCATGCTGGCGGCGAAGAGCAACAATCTGCAGGCCGGCATTCTTGACGTGAACCTGGGCGGCGAAAAGACCTATGCGGTTGCCGACATTCTCACCAACCGGAAAATACCGTTCGCATTCGTGACAGGTTACGGACCCGATACCATCGTCTCGGAGTTTTCTCACGCGCCGGTTCTGCAAAAGCCCATCGAGGCCGCAAAACTCCACGCGCTGCTGCAGCAAATTGTCCGATAGGTCGCCCCCCGGCAACTGGAACGAAGGGCACCGAAACGCGTTGTCAGCGCGCTCAGAACAACCGACAAAACCAATAAGAAGACACCATGACCGCGAGACAGATTTTGCTGAGCGAAAGCTCCTACTGCCGTGAACGAGCCGCGGGTTGCGCCGACCGGTATATCGCCAAAGAGCTGCGCAGGCTGGCTGAGCAATTCGAGCGTACCGCCGATACCTTGGATTCGGCATCCAGGGCAAAATTTGCCACAATGCCGGGTGAACCAAGGGTTTAAGGGATTCCCACCCGAGAGCGGAACCGGCTACAATCGAGGCGATAAAGCGGAACCGTGGCCCCGCCCCGGGCGGGTGACATGGCTCCGCATGCCTATATTGGTTCGGACGGTATTGTATGAGCACAGCTTCACCGCGTCACAAATCTGTCGCAGTCCGCGTCGGCGGCGTAACCGTGGGCGGCGGCGCGCCGATCGTCGTGCAGTCCATGACCAATACCGACACGGCCGATATCGAAGGCACCGCGCGGCAGGTCGCCGCGCTCGCGGCAGCGGGCTCCGAACTGGTGCGCATTACCGTCGATCGCGACGAAGCGGCCGCGGCCGTGCCGCACATCAAGGACCGGCTCAGGAAGCTCGGTACCAACGTGCCGATTATCGGCGACTTCCACTACATCGGCCACAAGCTGCTGGCCGACCATCCCGCCTGTGCCGAAGCGCTCGACAAGTACCGCATCAATCCCGGCAACGTCGGCTTCAAGGATAAAAGGGACAAACAGTTCTCGGCCATCATCGAGATGGCACTGAAATACAACAAACCGGTGCGCATCGGCGCCAACTGGGGGTCGCTCGACCAGGAGCTGCTGACAAAGCTCATGGACGAGAACGCCAAATCCGCAAAGCCGCGCGACGCGCGCGAAGTTATGCACGAGGCCATGGTGCAGTCGGCGACGCTGTCGGCAGCACGCGCGGAAGCGATCGGCCTGCCGAGAAACCGTATCATTTTGTCAGCCAAGGTTTCCGCCGTGCAGGACCTGATCGCGGTCTACATGGAGCTCGCGCGCCGCTGCGACTATGCGTTGCACCTCGGACTGACCGAAGCCGGCATGGGGTCGAAAGGGATCGTGGCGTCATCGGCGGCGATGGGCGTGCTTCTCCAGCAGGGGATCGGCGACACCGTCCGCATCTCCCTCACGCCGGAGCCGAATGGCGATCGTACCCGCGAGGTCCAGGTCGGGCAGGAGCTGTTGCAGACGATGGGCCTGCGGACTTTTGTGCCGCTGGTCGCGGCCTGTCCCGGTTGCGGGCGTACCACATCGACCACGTTCCAGGAGCTTGCCGCTGAAATTCAAGGATTCATCCGAGAGTCGATGCCTGAGTGGAAGAAACGCTATCCTGGCGTCGAGACCCTTAACGTTGCGGTGATGGGCTGCATCGTCAACGGCCCCGGCGAGAGCAAACACGCCGACATCGGCATTTCGCTGCCGGGCACCGGCGAGCAGCCGACCGCGCCCGTCTTTATTGACGGCAAAAAGGCGGCAACCCTGCGCGGCGCCACGCTCACTACCGATTTCAAGCAAATGGTGGTCGACTATATCGAGCGCCGGTGGGGCACGGGAGCGGCACCTGCCAAGAAACTTGAGGATGTTGCGGGCTAGCCCGGTTTACTGGAAATTTCGGCTCTGAAAGTCCATTCTTCACCGCCATTTGGACCGGGTATCAGTGAGTAGCGTTCCGCCAGCCGACCGCGATGTGAAAGTCCCGCCACGCCCGGTCAAACCGCGGAATTTGGCGCTGGGCATCGAGCGCATTGGTTTTTTTGCGCTCTCGCACCGCACTCTTTGTGCAATCGTCTTTGTTATCCTGAGCGCAATCGCGGCCGTGGGCTTTGTGCGGGTCAAAGTCGACGATTCCCTGAGCCAGCTATTTCGGTCTGACACCGACGAGTTTCGCACCTACGAAGAGGTCACGCGCCGCTTTCCGTCCAACGAATTTGACGTGCTGATCGTTATCGAGGGCGACCGCCTGCTTGAGCGCTCGTCGCTGGAAAAGCTGCGAGAACTCGCGATCGAGGTTCAGCTGATCGACGGCACGCGTGGGCTGATCTCCATATTCTCGGCACGCGAGCCGCCCGAACAGGGATCGATCCCGCCTCCCCTCTTTCCAAATCCGCTGCCGGAAGGTGCCGACTATCAGGCACTGATCAAGCGTGTGACGTCGAACGAGATCATCAAGGGCAAGATGCTGTCGGACGACGGCAAGCTTACGCTGATGGTGCTCGCACTCGAGCCGGCGTCGACGGCGCCCGACAAACTGGGGCCGACGATCGGGGCGATCCGTGAGGCGGTGAAAACGAATCTGGAAGGCACCGGTTTGAAGGCCGAGCTCTCGGGCGTACCAGTGATGCAACTGGAGATCCGCAATGCGATCCAGAGCGACCGACTGGTCTACAACACGCTCGGTTTTGCGGTCGGCTGCCTGATCGCGATCATCTTCTTCCGGCGTCCATCGTTCATGATCATTGCGGCGGCGCCACCGCTTCTGGCCATTTTGATGGCGCTCGGCGTGCTTGGCTGGCTGGGGTTCAGCCTGAACATGTTCCTGAACGTGATGACCCCGCTGATCATGGTCATCAGTTTCTCCGACAGCATGCAGCTCACCTTCGCCGCCCGGGACCGGCTGCTCGCCGGGGATGACAAGTTCATGGCGTTCCGCAATTCCTTGCTGATTGTGGGGCCAGCCTGCGTGCTCACCCACGCGACCGCCGGCGTGTCGTTCATAGCCCTGCAATTTTCGTCCTCCGACCTCATTCGCACGTTCGGAGAAGCCGGCCTGATTGCCGTCGCAGTCGCGCTCGTAGCCGTTCTCATGGGTGTGCCGTTACTTGGCGTCCTGCTCATCCGCAACGAGACTGCGTTCGTCGCAGCAGTCAGGGACATGGACACGGCGCTCGACTGGCTGCGCCGGCTGTGCAGCTGGATCGCGATCCGCATGGTTGCGCGGCCGGGTCTTTACTCGTTGCTGAGCCTTCTTGTCGTTGTCTTGCTCTCGGTGGGCTATGCCCAGCTGCAGCCGCGTTACCGGCTGGCGGACCAGGTGCCGGACCGGCAACGGGCGGTGCAGGCCAGCAACCGCCTCGACGTCAAGCTGACCGGTGCAAATCCCTTCGACGTCTATATCCAGTTCCCGAAAGGCGCATCCCTTTACGACCAGACTACGCTGAACGTCATCGCCGACGTCCACGCTTTGCTCGAGCGCCAGACCGGCATCGGCAATGTGTGGTCGCTGGACACATTGCGGCGCTGGCTCGCCGAGAAACTGAACAAATCTGACGTCGAAACGCTCAAGCAATACGTGGACCTGTTGCCGCCTTACCTGACGCGCCGGTTTATTTCGGCGGAGCAAGACGCCGTCATCGTCAGTGGTCGTGTGCCGGACTCTGACGCAAGCCAGTTGCTGCCGATCGTCGACCGGATCGACCAGCAGCTCAACGCCGTGCGGGCCAAGTATCCGGCCTACAAGATTGGGGTGACCGGGCTGTCGGTCATCTCGGCGCGCAACAGCGCCCTCATGATCGACAAGCTGAGCGACGGCCTCACGATCGAGATCGCCTTCGTGGCCGCATTCATCGGATTGGCGTTCTGGTCGCCGGTCGTCATGCTGATCAGCATCCTGCCCGGGCTTTTCCCGATCGTCCTTGCGGGCTGCATGCTGCTGCTGACGGGCCAAGGCCTGCAGTTCGCGAGCGTCATCGCGCTTACGGTCTCTTTCGGGCTTGGCCTGAGCGCGACAATTCACTTCCTGAACCGCCTGCAGATCGAAGATATCGATCCCGATCCCGCGGTGGGCGTCGAGCGGGCGACAATTTTGGTCGGCCCGCCGCTGATCCTGACGTCCGCCGTGCTCGCCTGCGGCCTGGCGATGACCGTGCTGTCGAGCCTGCCCTCGCTGCGGCTGTTCGGATGGCTCAGCGCCTTCGCAATGGTGGCCGCGCTGCTCGCAGACATGTTCATGCTGCGGCCGATTGCTATGTTCCTGAGCAAGGTCGTTCGTCGCATGTCGCGGCGATCGCTGTTGCGCTCGTCGGCGGAATAAAAGAGCGCTAACCGCGCCTGAGACTTATCGACACGCCCTTGATGCCCGCGTCGGCGCTGTGCGCCCTGATGACCACCGACTGACGTGCGCCATGAGTCGCCAGCGACAGGCTGGCAGAAAAAGATGCAGCCTTGGCCACGACATTAATATGATCGCCGTCCGCTCGCCCCGAGATCGTCCCTGCAACAAGGCGTGTCGCTTCGCTCCAGGTGCCGGACACCGAGCCTGCCGAATACGTGGCGCTCGCGCGCAAATCAAAATTGTAGCTGTCGCTGGCACAGCGAATATTGAGCTGCAGATTCCTCTGGTCGCCGAGCACGGCGTAGGACGCCCGGCATTTGATCGGTTCGCGCTTGCCGTCCGTCAGATCGATAGTACCGGAGCCGGACCATTGACCTGCCAAGCGTTTAAATGGTGCTATGCTTTGTGCGTGGGAGAAATCTGCAATGCAAACTGCGAGCGAGAGAGAAAGCGCGGCTATGCCTAAAAACTTTTTCAGCCAGCGCGATGGCGAAGTATTAACTGGCGACCGTCTAAAATCGACACAATAACGACTGAGCATACCCGGTCCCCCGTGGAACGTGAAAGCACTGCCGCAGTTGATCAAAACCATGCACGAAAATCAGGCCTGACACAATGTACGCTAAAGCCTGCGCATTCATCGTCTTGTTGCAAATTCTGAGCGCCGCAGCCTTCGCGGCGGACGACAGACAACCGCCGGGCCTACCGCTTTTAAACCCCTTCCAGGGCACGCCGGAAGAACAGGCCGCGTGCGCGCCGGATGCTAACAACTTCTGCAAGGACGCCATCCCCGACCCGCTTCGCGTTCTTGCCTGCTTGAAGGATCACCGGCAGCGCATCCGGAAGGTCTGCCTGAAGGTCCTCGAAGATCACGGCCAATAACTAAAACCGCAACCTCTGACAGAAATCGCCGGCGGACGAAGCTCCGCAGGAATATCGACCACAACGGACTCCATTTGCCCCATCGACCAGCATTCGCCCGCGACGGCAAAGCAACCGGGCTTGCGGTCGAGTTCCATTGTCCACAATCTTGGCTTAGGAAGACCGGAACAACGAACGATTTCAGCTATTTTTCAGTTGTACAGAAAACCCGAACTTGGCAAATCAGGTGTCTTCGCACGTGACAGACCGAGCAAATCCAGCGATCCGCAAATCGTTCCCGATCGTCGCAACTGCCTTGCTGTGGCTGACGATCGGCAGTGCCGCGTATTCGCAGACTGCGACCCCTTCCTCACCGACGCCGATCGGCGAATGGCTGGTCGCCGACCGCGTGGCACGAATCAAGATCGTGGATTGTGGCGGCCACCTTTGGGGTGTGGTGGCATGGGAAGTGCGGCCTGGCGGTACCGATATAAGAAATCCCAATCCCCAGCTGCGAAGTCGCCCAACGCTGGGCATGCCTATCCTCCTCGATATGACTGCCACCAAGCCGAATAAGTGGGAGGGTCAGGTCTACAACTCGCAAAACGGTAAGACTTATTCCGCCAGCATCGCGCTGTCCGATCCGAACACGTTGCGCATTCAGGGCTGCGTCTTCGGCTTTCTGTGCGGGGGCGAAAACTGGACTCGTTTTGAGACAAACGACACCGTCGGTCGCGCACCGGTGCAAACACAGTCAAAACCGGCGCCGGGCCGCAAGACGGCAACGCCGCAAACGCCGCCGGCTGACGACGTATGCTCACGAGTCCTCGGCGCCGCGGGGCTTTCCCATGAGCGCGGGCTGAAATAGCACCGCAGCTGCCAACGTACACACCAGTGACAGCGCGAGCAGCTTGCCCATGCTCGACGTGCCGGGATGCTTTGAAAGCCAAAGGCTTCCAAACGCCGTCGCGGTCGTGAGCGCGCTCCAAATCACGGCGCGCGTGAGACTTGACTGCAGCAGGTTTCTCCGGCCGGACCGCCAGGCCATAATGTAGTAGATCTTGAACGCCACGCCGACGCCGAGGAGCAGCGGCAGGGCAATGATGTTCGCGAAATTGAGCGGCATGCCGATCAGGACACAAATCTCCAGCGTCACAACACCGGCGAGCAAAAGCGGCACGAGCGTGAGCAGCATGTCGCCGAAACGGCCCAGCACGATCCAGAGCAATATCGCGATCGAGACCAGCGCATAGAAGCCCGCTTCGTAGAACGCCCTGAGGACCGTGTGGCTCGACTCAAGAATTGAAATCGGGCCGCCTGTCCCGTTCGGATAGACGGCAAGAATCGCACGCGCAAATGTCCCGAGGACTTCTGTGTCATCAGTATTGCCCTTGGGGGACGCTTCAACGCGCGCCCGTCCATCGGGCGTCACCCAAAGCCGTCTAAGCGACTGCGGCAGGTTTTCTTTTGTAACGCGCTGGGCGGTCAAAAATCCGCGCAGCTGGCCAAGACTGGTTTGCAGCGGCACGACGAAAGCGGCCTGCGCCCGCATCCGCGTCGCCTCGTCGGCCTCCGACAATTTCAGCGCGGCCGCAGCAAGCCGTCTGGCTGCATCGGCGCCAGGTCCTGAAGCATTGCCGGCGATCTTGGTGAGCTGATCGGCCATACCTTTGAGCGCCGCAACGTTTTCTGCATCGGTCGGCGGCTTGCCTGATGCCGACGGCTGCAGCGACTGCCCCAGGCGCCGGCCCAGATCCTGGATGGTCGCCAGCTTTTTCTCCTGATCCTGCGGCACGAAGTTCATCAGCGTGGAAACCTGCGAAACCTCCGGCAGTTTTTGCAGTTTTTCCGCGGCAGCAGCCGCTTCGTCCAGCGATGGAAAAATAATGTTGACCGAATTGACGCCGGCACGGGGGTCACCGCCAAGCTCAAGCAAAGTCGAAATCGATTCCGTTTGAGGGCTGCGCAGATGAATGGGATCGAAGTCGAACGTCAGGTAATAGAGCAAGGGCGAGCCCAAAACCGCGACAGCGAGCGTTCCCACGATAACGGGGATGCGATGCGTTTCCAGGAAACGGTCGACCGGCGCCAGCACGCGATATCCGATTTCTTCCGGTTCGCCTTCGGGTTTGAGCAGCGTTATCAGGGCGGGCAAAAGCGTGATGCTGGTCGCAAAAGCAATCAACATCCCCATGCCGGCAATTTGCCCCAGTTCAGAAACGCCGCGGTAGTGAGTCGGCAGGAACGACATAAATCCCGCAGCGACAGCTGCCGCCGCGAGCGTGAGCGGAACGCCAATCTTTTCAGCGGCCCGCGTCAACGCGGAGTTAAGCTTCGGCACGTCGTGCCGCTCCGCGCGGTATCGCACCGCGAACTGAATACCGAAATCGACACCAAGGCCAACGAATAATACGGCAAACGCAACCGATATCATGTTGAGCGCGCCGACCATGGCAAGACCGATGGCGGCGGTGAGCGTCAGGCCAACGAACAGGTTGATGATGACTGCGAGAATGATGCGGGGCGACCTCAGCGCCAGCCACAAAATTGTAAGAACGACAATGATCGTGCCTATAGCATTTTCAAGAGCGCCGTCCTGGACACTGCCGAATTCCTCGTCCGCCATCGGCACCGAGCCAGTCAGACGCACGCGCGCCTGATATTTATCCTTGAGCTGAAGCTCGTTCGCGATGCTGCGGATTTCATCGCTGGATGCTTTGCCGGGCTGGAGCGCGGAGAAATCCAGAACAGGACGGACTTCGATCAGCCGGCGTAAATCGTCCGGTTTTGGGTCTTGTCCGTTGAGCATTGACAGCCACGAGAACGATGCCTGGCGGTTGGCGAGCACGTCCTCCACCGTCGCCGAGGCCATCGACAGTGGTCGCGCCAAAGCATCGAGCGTCACCATCTTGTTCTGCACGCCGATGAGGCCAAGAGAGAGAGCCCGCGTCATCCCCCGCAGACTGGGATCGCCGGCAAGCGTGCCGATCAGCGGGGCCGCCTGCCCCAGCCCCTTGGCCATGTTCGCCACATCATCCGTGGATCGGAACAACAGGCCGTTGCGCGCAAAAAAATCACTACCCTCGATATCGTCGACCGCTTGAAAGAACCGCGGTTCTGCCTTCAGGCGGCTGACAAGATCGGCGCTGGCCCGCGCGGCAAATTCAGCAGTTGGGGCATTGACGACGAGCAGAGTCGATCCGAAATGGCCCGGAAAGGCCTTCTCAAATTCGGCCTCGCGTTTTCGCCAATCAAGATCGGGCGATATTAGCTTGTTGATATCGGTCGTAATGGCGAAGTGACGCACTGAATAGACGCCACTGATGGCGCTGCCGATAATACCTAAGGCTATGATCGGCCAAGGAAATCGGATACAGAAGCGAACGACGGAGGTAACCCATGACGCTAACATGCGCGCTGCGGCCCTCCGAACACAAAGAAGCCTCTATACCCGGTCAACTGGGTCATTTATCCAATACCTTCAATGCGGAACATTTGCTCTTGTCATTGATTGACGCTGACTAGAAAATTAATGGCAGTCTGGCAAAGCGCGAATTGGGCGACAGAATTAATTCCGTGGGGATCGGCCAGGCCTCAGTGCCTCCGTTCAATCGGGGAAGGGTAAGTAAAGCATGACGGCGCCCAAAGACGATCCCTTGAATCAATCAAATCCCTCCATCCTCGACTCCATCAAGAGTCCTGCTGATCTACGCCGTATCAATGCGCGGCACCTCCCGCAGGTTGCCGATGAATTGCGCGCTGAAACGATCAACGCGGTCGCTGTCACCGGCGGTCATCTCGGCGCTAGCCTCGGCGTCATCGAACTCACGGTGGCACTTCACTACATTTTTGACACGCCCAATGACAAGCTGATCTGGGACGTCGGTCATCAGGCCTACCCGCACAAAATTTTGACCGGTCGGCGTGATCGCATTCGCACCCTGCGCACCGGCGGCGGCCTGTCCGGTTTTACGAAGCGCTCCGAGAGCGAATATGACGCCTTCGGAGCGGCGCATTCCTCGACGTCGATTTCCGCTGGTTTGGGCATGGCAGTGGCGCGCGACCTTTCCGGTCAGAAACATAACGTGATCTGCGTGATCGGCGATGGCGCCATGTCTGCCGGCATGGCTTACGAGGCCATGAACAATGCAGGCGCGATGAATCGCCGCCTCATCGTTATCCTGAACGACAACGAGATGTCGATCGCTCCGCCTGTCGGCGCGATGTCCAATTATCTCACCAGGCTGCTATCGAGTCCGATGTATATGTCGCTCCGCGGCATCGGGAGACAGTTTGCCGATCACCTGCCGAAATTCTTTAAGGAGAAGGCATCGCTCGCGGAAGAGCTTGCCCGTGGTTTCGTCACCGGCGGCACTTTGTTCGAGGAGCTCGGCTTTTACTACATCGGCATCGTCGACGGTCATGATCTCGAGCAGCTGTTGCCGGTGCTGGAAAACGTCCGCGACGCCGACAACGGGCCGTTCTTGGTGCACGTGCGCACGCAGAAGGGAAAAGGCTACGCACCTGCCGAGGCGTCCAAGGACAAATATCACGGCGTCGTCAAATTCGACGTCCCGACCGGCAAGCAGCACAAGGCCGCCTCGAACGCGCCTTCTTACACGAAGGTGTTCGGCGAAAGCCTGGTCAAGGAGGCCGGGAAGGACGACCGCATCGTCGCCATAACGGCCGCGATGCCGGGCGGCACCGGTGTCGACATTTTCGGCAAGGCATTCCCGGACCGCACTTTCGACGTCGGCATCGCCGAGCAGCACGCCGTCACATTTGCCGCAGGCATGGCAACACAGGGTTACAGGCCGTTTGTCGCGATTTATTCGACCTTCCTGCAGCGCGCCTACGACCAAGTCGTGCACGATGTCGCCATTCAGCAATTGCCGGTACGTTTCGTACTGGACCGCGCCGGCCTTGTCGGCGCCGATGGGCCAACACACGCGGGTTCGTTCGACCTCGCTTACCTGGGCTGCCTGCCTCAATTCGTAATCATGGCGGCGGCTGACGAGGCCGAGCTCGTGCACATGGTCGCGACCGCCGCAACCATCGACGACCGTCCGTCCGCCTTGCGCTATCCCCGCGGCGACGGCGTCGGCATCGAGCTTCCAACTGTCGGGGTGCCGCTCGAGATCGGACGCGGGCGCATCATCACGCAGGGCACGACCGTTGCGCTGCTGTCACTCGGCACACGCCTCGCCGAGTGCACGAAGGCCGCGGAAATTCTCGCGGCCCACGGCATTTCCACCACCGTCGCAGACGCGCGTTTTGCCAAACCGCTGGACACCGATCTTGTCCTCCGCCTCGCACGCGAGCACGAGCTGCTCGTGACCGTCGAAGAAGGAGCGATCGGCGGCTTCGGCGCGCACGTCATGCAATTCCTGGCTGAGGTCGGCGCACTGGACCGCACGAATTTCAAGGTGCGGAGCATGATCCTGCCCGATGTGTTCCTCGACCACGACTCACCGCCCGCCATGTACGCAAAGGCGGGTCTTGACGCGAATGGAATCGTTGCGAAAGTATTCGACGTCTTCGGAGCGAAGCACGCTCCGGAATTGCAGCCATCCGAGATCGCGCTCCTGCAGGATCGCGCCCGGCGTCGGCGGCAAGCGGCCAGTAGCCGGACGAACGGGGGGGCCTGATGAAAGTTATTCTGGCGAAGCCGCGCGGCTTCTGCGCGGGCGTCGTACGTGCGATTGAGATTGTCGAGCGCGCGCTCGACAAATACGGGCCGCCAGTCTACGTGCGGCACGAAATCGTGCACAACAAATGGGTCGTCGATGCGCTGAAGGCGCGCGGTGCCCGTTTCGTCGAAGAGCTTTCGGAAGTGCCGCCGAACGCCATCACGATCTTCAGCGCGCACGGCGTCGCAAAAAAGGTCGAAGCGGAAGCGTCCGAGCGCGGCCTGCGCGTGCTGAACGCGACGTGCCCGTTAGTGTCGAAGGTCCACGCCCAGGGCCGCCACTATCTGCGCCAGGGACGCACGGTGATCCTGATCGGTCACGCCGGCCATCCGGAGGTGGAAGGAACCGTCGGCCAGATTCCCGGCCCGGTCCTGCTTGTGCAGACTGAGGAAGATGTCGAGGCCCTCGCCCTCCCCGAGGACACGCCGATTGCCTACGTGACGCAGACTACGCTGAGCGTCGATGATACGCGCGGGATCATTGCGGCCCTGTTCCGGCGGTTCAAGAACGTCGTCGGCCCCGGCACGCAGGATATCTGCTATGCGACACAGAATCGCCAAACCGCGTTGCTCGAACTCACCAAGCTTGTAGACGTTATCTTCGTGGTGGGAGCTAAGAACAGTTCCAATTCGAACCGGCTTTGCGAAATAGGCGTAGAAGCAGGCATTCCCACCCACCTTATAGCAAGCGGTTCCGAAATAAGACCGGAGTGGTTGCATGATGTGGAAGTGGTCGGTATTACAGCAGGCGCATCGGCGCCCGAGGTGATGGTTCGGGACGTCATCAACGCTCTGCGCCGAATAACTCCCGTTGAGGTCTTCACCCTACCCGGTCAGGACGAACACATTGAATTCCGCGTTCCGGTCGACCTTCTTGATGTGACCGGTGGCAAGTCAATTAGCAAGGATATCAATCTTGGGCATTCCAGTTCTACAGAAACTGTTAGTCGGTAGTTACGTCGTCCGCCAGCGCCTGGCCGGCCAAAAGCGTTACCCGCTGGTGTTGATGCTTGAGCCGTTGTTCCGGTGCAATCTCGCCTGCGCCGGCTGCGGCAAGATCGACTATCCAGATCCCATTCTGCATCAGAACATGTCGGTCGAAGACGCGCTGCATGCCGTTGACGAATGCGGTGCGCCGGTCGTTTCGATCGCCGGCGGCGAGCCGCTGCTGCACAAGCAATTGCCGGAAATCGTGCGCGGTATCGTTGGGCGGAAGAAATTCGTCTATCTCTGCACCAATGCGCTGCTGATGGAAAAGAAGATGGCGCAGTACGAGCCCAGCACGTTCTTCACCTGGTCCGTGCATCTCGACGGTGACAAGGAGATGCACGACCACTCTGTCTGCCAGCCGGGCGTTTATGACCGTGCGGTTGCTGCGATCAAGGCAGCGAAAGAGCGCGGTTTCCGCGTCAACATCAACTGCACTTTGTTCAACACGGCGCAGCCCGACCGCGTCGCGGAATTTTTTGACACTGTCATGGAGTTCGGCGTCGACGGCATCACCGTCTCTCCCGGCTACGCCTACGAGCGCGCGCCCGACCAGCAGCACTTCCTCAACCGCGGAAAAACCAAGCAGCTGTTCCGCGACGTCTTCAAGCGCGGCCCGAAGAACAAGAAATGGTCGTTCAGCCAGTCCAGCATGTTCCTCGACTTCCTCGCGGGCAACCAGAGCTACCACTGCACGCCCTGGGGCAATCCGACCCGAACGATCTTCGGCTGGCAGAAGCCGTGCTATTTGCTCGGCGAAGGCTACGCAAAGACGTTCAGGGAGCTGATGGACGCCACCGATTGGGATTCGTACGGCACGGGCAACTACGAGAAGTGCGCCGACTGCATGGTGCATTCTGGCTATGAGGCCTCGGCCGTCAACGATGCCGTCGCCCACCCGCTGAAAGCATTGGCGGTCAGCCTGCGTGGACCGCGCACCGATGGCGAAATGACGCCTGAGATCTCGCTCGATCGCCAGCGGCCGGCGGAATACGTGTTCTCGAAGCACGTCGAGCGTAAAATGGAAGAGATCCGGGAGGCGAAAAGCCGGCCGGAGCTCGCCAAGGCGGGATAATTGGCGGGATAACCGCGCTTTCAATCCGTCCCGGATGGAACTTCCGGGCGGATTTGCCTGTTGTGTAGAACGATAAGTTCGTCACCATCAGGTCGTAATGGCCTTGGAGCACGGCCATGCACGCGCGCGCCATCATCGTTGCAGGCCTTTTGATTGCGGCGATTCCGCTGGACAATCCGGCGCAGGGCCAATTGTCGCCGCAGGGGATCATCGGCGGCGTCACGCGTCCACTTCGCCAGATGCTCGGGCATTTTGGCCATTTTCCGAGGAACTACCGGCACCGTTCGTCGAGCGGAGCGCGCGTGGCCGCGCCGGCGGCGGCGGCGGCGGCAGCGCCGGCGCTGGCGCCGGAGCGTGACACCCAGAGCACCGTCAAATCCCGCTTAGGCCGCGCGGGCCCTGCGGCGTGGGTCACGGCCTACGAGGAGGTGCTCGGGTTTGCGTTCTGGCCCGACGATTACGGCGCGCAATTCCGCAGCCACGGGTTCGATGTGGTTGTGGACGCGATCACGGGACGTTTTGACCGGATGCGTGCGCCGCGGGTGGCGACCACGGGAGCGGCCAAGAATGATACCGGCAGCGACGTCTCTGCCGACCAATGCAACGATACCTCGAGCACCGACGACAAGTGGCCGGCCAGCAGGATCGAGCAGCTGTTGCAGTTGTCCGACGCGCAGCACGCGACACTCGACAAGGTGCAGCTTGCCGCAAACGATGCGGTCAAGACGATCAAATCAAATTGCCGCCAGCTGGGAGATCTTTCGCCGCCGGACCGGCTGAGGGCGCTGGTCCAGGCGCTATGGATCGTACGTGATGGCAATATGGCGATGCGGGCCCCGCTCAAGGACTTTTATGAGAGTCTGACGAGCGCGCAGAAGAACAGCTTTGCTGTCCAGCAGCCGCAGAACGCGGCACCGCCCGACGACAAAGCGCAAAATGGCGAGAACAGGCAATATCAGGTATGCGCCGCGCAAAATATCGGCAGCGCGGAACGGCTGGTCAAAGAAATAGAAATGAAGGTAAAGCCCGACAAGACGCAGTCCGCCAGCCTCGAGAACCTGCACAAGGCCTCGTCCGACATGGCTAAGCTTCTGATCGCGTCGTGCGCACAGCCGATCCCTGCCGATCCGCTCGCCCGCCTGGATTCCGCGAGCGACCAGATCACGGCAATAAATTACGCGGCAACCAACGTGCAAATTGCACTGGACGATTTTTACGGCAGGCTGTCGCAGACGCAGAAGGCCCGGTTCGAGGCAACCGGCCGCTGACGATCACATGCCGAAAGGTACGTTCGCGCTGTTGCTTTCCGTCAGATTGCGATAGCGCGCGAGCGCCCAGAGCGGGAAGAATTTCCGGTACCCGTGATAGCGCAGGTAGAAGACTCGCGGAAATCCGGTCGCTGTAAATCGTTCTTCATCCCAAAAGCCGGACTCGGTCTGTGTCTGGGCCAGATATTGCACGCCGCGCGCAACCGCCGGATTGCGGACCTCGCCGCACGCCATCAAACCGAGAACCGCCCAGGCGGTCTGCGACGATGTGCTCGCCGACGGCTCATGCCCGCGGTAGTCGAGCTTGTAGCTCGTGCCGTCTTCGCCCCAGCCCCCGTCCGGATTCTGGATCGACACTAACCAATTGATAGCCTTACGGATTTCAGGAGAACCGTTGTCGATGCCGCAGGCGTTGAGGGCACAGAGTGAAGACCAGGTGCCGTAGATGTAATTGAGTCCCCAGCGGCCATACCAGCTGCCATCCTTGAGCTGCGTGCGGCGCAGATACTCGACGCCGCGCGCGACGGCTTCACTTGTCTGCGGCGTCTCGCCGAGCTGTGCCAGCATCGATACGCAGCGCGCCGTCACGTCTTCCGTCGGCGGGTCGATCAGCGCGCCGTGATCGGCGAACGGAATGTTGTTGAGATAGTCGTGAACGTTGTCGACGTCGAAAGCGGCCCAGCCGCCATTGGTGCTCTGCAGACCCTTCACCCACTCAACGGCACGCACGATTGCCTGATCGTAGCGGTCACCGGCCCCCATCCGGCGAGCGCGGTCCATCGCCATGACAACGACGGCTGTATCATCGAGGTCGGGATAATGCGGATTGGCGTACTGGAACGCCCAGCCACCCGGTCGAACACTCGGACGGCGTGTCGCCCAGTCTCCGACGACATCGAGAACCTGCTCTGGCACCAGCCAATCGAGGCCGCGCAAGGCGCTTGCCCGCGCATCATCGCCGCCCATCTCGAGCAGTGCATGACATGTCAGCGCCGTGTCCCAGATTGGCGACACACACGGCTGGCAGTACGCCTCATGGTCGTGAATGATCAGCAACTTGTCGATCGAGGCGCGCGCAATCGCGGCGTTGGCCGTGTCGCCAAGCACGTCATACATCAACGTTGCATTCGCCATTGCGGGGAAGATCGCTCCAAGACCGTCTTCGCCGTTGAGACGCTCGGTGACGAAATCGACAGCCTTGTTGATGGCGCGCTGGCGCAGGCTTTTTGGAAAGAGCTGCACGGCCGGCCGGAGAATGACATCGATGCCGCGAAACAACAGGAACCAGATCCAGCGCTGATGCGGCGCCTTCGGCGCCGGCCCGATCGAAGCCGGGGGCTCGATAAAAAGCTCGTCGATGCGGACGCCGAGCGGATTTTTCGCGCGCGGGCGCAGCGCCTGCAGCACCAATAGCGGCACCAGAACCGTCCGTGCCCAGTAGGACACCTTGGACAGATGGAAGGGAAACCAACTTGGCAGCAGCACGATCTCGACCGGCATTTCCGGGACGCTGCGCCAGTCGAGGATGCCGTAAAGTGAAAGCAAAGCGCGTGTGAAAACGTTGGAATGAGCCGCGCCCCCGCGTGCAAGCATCGCTTCGCGCGCACGCCGCATGTGCGGCGCGTCCGGACTTTCGCCGGTCATTTTCAACGCAAAATAGGCCTTCACGCTGGCGCTCATGTCGAAATCGCCCTGGTGAAAGAGAGCCCAGCCCCCGTGCGGCCCCTGGATGCGCTTGAGGTAGATTGCGATTTTTCGCTCAAGCTCCCTGTCGATCGGCTCGCCACGAAAGTGGCGAAGCAGTACGTATTCTGCAGGAATCGTCGCATCCGCCTCGAGCTCGAACACCCAGTGCCCGTCGCGCTGCTGGCATTGCAGCAGTGCCTGCGTGGCCGCGATGTTCGACTTGTGGAGCTCCGACCGCCGCACTGAAGCGCGCGCCTCCTCGGTGAATGCCAGGGTCATGCCGCGGCCTCCATCCGGCCGCCGACGAGCTCTGCGGCACGATAACCGGAGCGGATCGCGCTCTCGATGGTCGCGGGCAGCCCTGTTGCCGTCCAGTCCCCGGCCAACAGCAGATTGCCCCAGCGTGTTTGCGGTCCGGGGCGGCGCGCATTCTGCTCCGGTGTCGACTCGAAGGTTGCTCGCCGCTCGCGCACGATCTGCCACGGCGGGAGTGTCGTTGAAAGACCGGTGGCTGCTGCAACATCGTTCCAGATGCTTTGCGCAAGTTCAGGCCGCGGCACATCGAACAGGCCACCACCATCGCTGATGGTTACGCAGATCCGTCCTGGCAGCGCAAATATCCACTGGCTGGTGCCATTGATCACGCCGAGTATCGGCGGAAGCTTGGCCGGCGGATCGACGCGGAAATGCGCGTTGACGATCCCGCGAAACGCGGTCGGCACCGTGAGCCCGGGCACCAGTTTGGCCGCAACATACGGCGGTACTGCCAGGACGACGGCGTCATCGGCGCCGAGATCGACGCTGTGCTTCGCGAACTGAAGTTGCGATGCGCGGCCGTCGGAAAACTGCAGCGCAACGAGCTCGTCTTCGAAGGTAACGGAAACACCGTACTGGCGCAGCCATGAAAGCGCCGGCTCCACAAAGACCGGCCCCAGACCGTCGCGCGCTAAAAGCGGGCGGCAAGCCTGGCCGCCAAGAGCGATGGTTTCCCTGATGAGGACGCCGGCAAGCTTGGCCGATCCTTCCGGCGGCGCAATGTTGAGCGCGGCGAGCAGCAACGGCTCGAGAAAACGGGTGTAAAGCGTGCCAGAGCAATTCAGAATATCGGCAATCGGCTTGTCAGCTTTTGCCCAGGCAAGCCGCGCGATCGGAAGATAATCGGCAAGACTGGTCTGCGGAACGCGGCGGTCCTTGTCGAAGACCCACCACGGAAACCGGCTTTCGCCGAAGCGCAACGTCCACTGCTTTCCATTGGCAAGATCAATAAAGGGAAATTCGGCTTCCTTCGGGCCGTGCAGGCCAACCGACGAGCCGATGGTGCCGACAAAAGACAGCGCCGCATGGTTGCCTGACAGCAGCAGATGCGTACCGTTGTCGATCAGCATGTCGGTCGCGGCGTCGTAGTACGAGCGGCAACGTCCGCCTGCATAGGCCGTCGCTTCATGGACGGCGACCGTACTATGCGATTGCGTGAGGCGAACGGCGGCAGCAAGCCCTGCCAACCCCGCACCGACAATATGGACAGTACCGGACTTAGACGAACGCATGCCGCAACGCGATCCATATCAGCTGGGACTTGTTGACGTGCACCGGCTGGCGCGGCGACGTCCAGCCACGCGCTATCATGTCCTCGAGCATCTGGCGATAGACGATGCCCATGATCTTGGGAGCTCGGACGCTGCGGCGCGAACAACTGGCCATGATTTCGTTCGCCTTCGTGAAATGTCCTCGCGCACGCTCCGCAAGAAACGTGCACGCCGTCCCGAGCCGCGGGTCGGTAACGGCGGATTGGGGAATAACTGTGTCGATTCCAGCCAGCTGCAATGCTTCGCAGGGAATATAAAGGCGTCCGATGCCGGCATCCTCGTCGATATCACGTAATATGTTCGTGATTTGGAGCGCCCGGCCCAGATGGTGGGCCAGCATTTTCCCGTCGGATTCAGCCAAACCGAAAACCCGTACGGAGAGACGCCCCACGGCACAGGCCACGCGATCGCAATAGAGGTCTAGCTCCTCAAAGCTTGGCGCACGGATGTCGGCGCGTGCATCCATTTCCACACCGTCGATGACCGCAAGGAAATCGTCTTTAACCAAGGCGTATCGCGAAATCGCCTTCGCAAGACCTTCGAGGCCGGGCGGTACCTGGCCCGAGTAAAGCGCGTCGATATTTTCACGCCACGCTGCGAGCAGCGCCAACTTGTCGCCCGGTACATCGCCATCGGCGATATCGTCGACCGCACGACAGAACGAATAGATTTCGAACATCGCCTCGCGCTGCTCGCGGCCGAGAATGCGCATGGCGAGGTAGAAGGAGCTGCCGCCCGCGCGTGCGGCGGCCGGGCGGCCGTCCGTCGGCTGTTGGACCTGTGCCGTCATTGCACCTGATACCTGTGCGCAGGCACGACTGCACGCAACAGCCGGTGCAATCCGGCGCCGACCGCGCCGCGAACTGCATAGCCGGCGGCCTGCGCCTTGCTGAGATGAACAGGCTCGCTCAAAGGATCGCGCCTTGCGAGGATACGCAACAGGCGTCTGGCGAGCGTCTGGATCACCGCAATTTCAAGTCCAAGGCGCCTGTCCTTTACGCTCGCCGCAAAGCCTTCGCTCTCGTGCAGTAGGCCTGCGGTTTGCGCCACGAGCCCTTTGAGACATTCGCGCAGCGCGGGGCTCGCTCGATTGCGGGCCAACATGTCGACGCTCACGCCCGCTGCCGCCATGGCGTCGAGCGGAATGTAGATGCGGTTGAGTCTTTGGTAATCGGATCCGCAATCTTGCAGATGGTTGATGATCTGCAAGGCCGCGCACAGCGCATCGTTGGCCGGCCAGGTCGCTTTCGATTCTCCATGCACGTCGAGTACGAAGCGCCCGACCGGCATCGCCGACCGTGAGCAGTAGTCGATCAGATCATCCCAGTTCGTGTATCGCTGCTTGGTGGCGTCTTGCCGGAACGCGTCGAGGAGATCCTGTGCGTGACGCGGCGTGAGCCGTTGCGCTTCGAGAACGCCGCGTAACCTCACGCCTTCCGGCTCGTGATCCGATTTACCAAGCAGGCTCGCCTCCATCCCATTCAGACGATCGACCTTTTCCCCGCTTGTCAGCGAAGCGTGGTCGGCAATGTCGTCGGCAACGCGGACAAACTCGTAGAAGGCGAGAATTGCAGGGCGATGCTGCGGCTTGATTAGCCAGGACGCGACGGGAAAGTTCTCGTCGCGCGATCCTTTGCCCGATCGAAGTTTTCCGCTGGTGGTCTTCATTGAACGCTCGGCGCGTCGGCATGGACCCGCCCCTTCCACTGGCCGCCTCTCCGCCGAAAATGCTGATACGCGGATTGCAAACTATAGGACATGTAAAGCAATGCGATCCCCGGGAGGGCTGCGCTCCATATGAGCGAAAGCCGATAGTACCGCAACGTGGGGACGAACGATAATGTCATCGCCGCCCAGGCCAGAAGCCCAAGAT
>Ga0157378_10000711_pt1 | contig 31165 bp, 21 predicted proteins | sample M65metaG_FD_115309 | JGI IMG/M metagenome (GOLD analysis project Ga0157378, IMG submission 115309) | Miscanthus rhizosphere microbial communities from Kellogg Biological Station, Michigan, USA - M6-5 metaG | ecosystem: Host-associated > Plants > Roots > Rhizosphere > Soil | place: USA: Michigan... | reverse complement strand
GGACAGCGGAAGCTGTGGCTCCCCAAGAAAGTTACCCGCTGGCCGCAGGACAGCGGAAGCTTTGGCTCCCCAAGAAAGTTACCCGCTGGCCGCAGGACAGCGGAAGCTTCGGCTCCCCAGGAAAGTTACCCGCTGGCCGCAGGACAGCGGGAAGCTGTGGCTCCCAAGAAAGTTACCCGCTGGCCGAAGGACAGCGGAAGCGTTCGCTCCGCAAGAAAAAAAAGCGCGCACGCGCACACCTGTCACTTCACGCCGTGCATCCACTTCTTGATCAGCGGGCTGAGCACGAGCGCGACCAGCGCCGCGCCGAGTCCCAGCCACAGCATGTGATCGAACAACGCGCCGTACTTGAGCTTCGCATCGGCGATGTCGATCGCGGCGCCTTCGGGAATGTCGAGCGCGGCAAAGCTGCCGAACAGCGCGGCGGCCTGTTCCGACAATGACGTCGCCAGCCAGTACGCCCCCATCATGAAGCCGACGACGGCCGGCACGGACAGCTGGGTCACCGCGGCCAGGCCGATCGGTGACAGGCACAGCTCGCCGATCTCGAGCACGAAGTAGGCGAACAGCAACCACCAGACCGAACCGGGATGGCCGTCGCTCACGGTCGCGTTCGCGGCTGACAGCACGAGGAACGACAGGCCGGTGAACGCGAGCCCGATCGCGTTCTTGACCGGCTTGCTCGGATTGCGTCCCTGTCGTTCCAGCCACGGCCACAACCAGCCGAACACGGGCGTCAGCACGACCAGCACCCACGAGGCGAGGTATTCGAGCGACTCGGCGGTCTGCGGCAGCACGATGCTGTCGCGCATGAACAGCGCAAAGCCGAGCAGGCTGATCGCGCCGACCAGGATCGCTGCCATGCGCCGGTCGTGCAGACGCAGCGCGATCGCAACCGTCGGTGGCGCGAGCACGAGCGGGATGATGCACCACGGCCACGGCTTGCCTGCGCTGATCACCAGCGACGGGAAGAAATCCTTGGTCAGCATGTGCTCGGTGAACAACAGCCACGAGCCGTAGGTTTGTTCGTACATCGAGAAGAACAGCAGCGCCCCGGCGATGAAGAACGCGACGGCGAGCATCTGTTCGCGCTGAACTTTTGTACAACGCGCAAAAATATACCAGACCAGCCAGGCCAGCCACGCCGCGAGGAACGCGAACTGCAGGTACAGCACCGCGTGGCCGAGCTGCATCATCAGCCAGATCACCGGCAGCGCCAGCACGGCGCACAGATAAATCGCCCACTCCAGGGTCAGCGGGCCGAGCACGCGCCGGCGCAGCTTCGCTTCGTCGCGCGGCTCGGCATGGCCCTGTAAGTATTTCTGCCCAGTGATGAACATGCCGAGACCCGCCAACATGCCGACGCCGGCGGCGCCGAAGCCCCAGCCCCAGCCCCACACTTCGCCGAGATAGCCGCAGATCAGGCTCGAGAACAAGGCGCCGACGTTGATGCCGGCGTAGAAGATCGTGAAGCCGGCATCGACACGCGGATCGTTGTCCGGGTAAAGCTTGCCGACGATCGTGGAAATGTTCGGCTTGAGAAAGCCTACGCCGCTGATGATCAGCGACAGCGAAAGATAGAACACGCCGAGCGCGAAGGCATCGCGCTGCGCGACGCCGTTCACGACTTGCGCCTGATGTCCTTCGTAGGCCATACCCAGATGCCCGAGGCAAAGCAGGATGCCGCCGAGCACCACCGCCTTGCGCATGCCGAGATAGCGGTCGGCGAGCAGGCCGCCGAGCAGCGGCACGGCGTACACCATGCCGCCGTACGCGCCGACGATCACGTAGCCGTCGGCTTCCGCGAACGCATGGTGCTTGACCAGATACAGCAGCAGCAGCGCCTTCATGCCGTAGAACGAAAAGCGCTCCCACATCTCGGTGAAGAAGCAGACGTACAGGCCTTTCGGATGGCCGAACAGTTCGTCGGCGCGGTCGGTGGCGGCGGGCAGGGCAACAGCGGGCATGCACTTTCTCGCGGATGATTCAGCGTCGAATTATACGTGCGGGGTGGCTGGCCGCTGTTGCGCCGTATCCAGGCATATGGCCGGTCCGTATGATGCGCAGCGCGGTGCTTTGCCGCTCACATCCTGACTCGAGGGGAGATCCACGATGCATTTTTTGCGCTATCTGTTGGCGATCGGTTGCCTGGCGTTGCTCGGCGGTTGCGCCACCAACCGTAGTTACATGCGGCTGGAAGTTTCCCATGCCTCGGCCACGGTCAGCACCGCCAAGGGCAAGGCGGTAGTCATCGACGCGGTGCAGGACGCACGCAAGTTCGAGGAGAATCCCTCGGATCCGAGCGTACCGTCGCTGAAGAAAGGCGATCAGTACAAGCTCGATGCCGAAGAACGCAAGCGCGCGATAGCACGCAAGCGCAACGGCTTCGGCAAAGCGATCGGTGACATCCTGCTGGAGAACGGCCAAACGGTGGATACGCTGGCACGTGATCTGGTTGCCGACGGTTTTGCACGCCATGGGTATCAGGTCTTGGCGAGCGGCGCGACGGCCCCTGCCGACGCCGTTCACGTCAACGTCGAGATCGACGAATTCTGGGCCTGGTTCACTCCCGGCATGTGGACCGTCGACATGGAAGGAAAGGTGCACACACTGATCCGCACGACTGGCGGCGTGCAGCTCGACGTGCGTGCTTATGGGAAAAATTCCGGTGCTTCCGGCAAGGAGGACAACTGGCGCGAGGCCTACGAGCGCGCTTTCCGGGATTTCGCGACCCGCTTCGACGAAGCGTTCAGCCGATCCGGACTGTAGCCGGACCGAAGCCGCGCCGGCAGGCGCGGCTTCCTTCGGCACGCCAGCGACGTTTCCCGCTGCCGCCTACTCTGCAATACTTGGGGGGATTTGCGCTGTCGACCTCGATGGCGCCCACGCAAGCTGAGGGAATTACCGTGGCAAGCAATCCCAACCCCAATGCCGAACCGCGCACCGAGCTGACCGTCCGTGGCGTGATCCTCGGCGTGATCATCACGGTCGTGTTCACGGCCGCAAACGTGTTCTTCGGTTTGAAGGCCGGCCTGACCTTCGCCACTTCGATTCCCGCGGCGGTGATCTCGATGGCGCTGTTGCGCGGCTTCAAGGATTCGACGATCCAGGAAAACAATATCGTGCAGACAGTGGCGTCCGCCGCCGGCACGCTGTCGGGCATCATCTTCGTGCTGCCCGGCATGGTGATGATCGGCTGGTGGACCGGCTTTCCGTTCTGGACCTCGTTCCTGATCTGCGCGCTCGGCGGCTCGCTCGGCGTGATGTATTCGATCCCGCTGCGCCGCGCACTGGTGACGAATTCCGACTTGCCGTATCCGGAAGGCGTGGCCTGCGCGGAGGTGCTCAAGGTCGGCAGCGGCGGCGACATCTCCGCCTCCGGCGTCGCGGAAAGCCGCGCCGGACTGCTCGCCGTGATCTGGGGCTCGATCGCGGCCGGCGCGTTCGCGATCATCGTGGCGACGCGCGTGTTCGCCAGCGACGTGGTGCAGTCGTTCCGCTTCGGCGGCGAGCGCGGTCCGGTCAGCGGCTACGATTTCAACCTGTCGATGGCGCTGTTCGCGGTCGGCCACTTGGTCGGCCTGTGGGTCGGCGTGGCGATGCTGGTCGGCGCGTGCATCGGCTGGGTGTGGGGCGTACCGCATTATTCGGCGATTGCCGCGGTCGCTGGCGACGCCGCCAAGGTCGCGCACGATGTGTGGAACACCAAGATCCGCTTCGTCGGCGCCGGCACGATCGGCATTGCCGCGATCTGGACGCTGGCGAAACTGGTCAAGCCGGTGGCGAGCGGCCTGTCCTCGGCGTTTGCCGCTTCGCGCGCGCGCAAGGCGGGCAACGCCGCGATGCTGCCGCGCACCGAGCAGGACATCCCGATCGGCGTGGTCGGTGCGTCCATGCTGGTGTGCTTCGTGCCGATCGCGTGGCTGCTCGGCAGCTTCAGCAACGCCAGCGGCCTGGGCGCGCACATGTGGGAGCTGGTGGTCGCGGGCCTGGTGTATTGCGTGGTGATGAGCTTTTTCGTCTCGGCGGTGACCGGCTACATGGCGGGCCTGATCGGCGCATCGAACAGCCCGCTGTCCGGCGTCGGCATCCTGGTCGTGATCGGCGCGGCACTGCTGCTGGTGGTCGGCATCAAGCCATATGTCTCGCCGGAACTCGAAAAGGCGCTGGTGGCGTACGCGTTGTTCGTCACCTCGATCGTGTTCGCGGTGGCGACGATCGCGAACAACAACCTGCAAGACCTGAAAACCGGCCAACTGGTCGACGCCACGCCGTCGAAACAGCAGTGGGCGTTGGTGATCGGCGTGATCGCGGGCGCGGCGATCATCCCGCCGGTGCTGGACCTGCTCAACCAGGCCTACGGCTTCGCCGGTGCGGCGCGTCCGGATCAGTTGCATCCGCTGCCGGCGCCGCAGGCAGGACTCATCTCCGCGCTCGCGCAGGGCGTGATCCAGAACAACATCGACTGGAGCCTGATCGAAATCGGCATGGGCATCGGTGCGGTGCTGATCGTGATCGACGAAGTGCTGCGCCGGACCACGAAATCCGCGCATCTGTCGCCGCTCGCGGTGGGCCTCGGCATCTACCTGCCGACGCAGAGCACGCTGATGGTCGTGGTCGGCGCATTTTCCGGCTGGATTTTCGACAAGCGCGCCGAGCGCAGCGCAAAACCGGAGTCGACCAAGCAGCTCGGCGTGCTGCTGGCATCGGGCATGATCGTCGGCGAAGGCCTGCTCGGCGTGATCATTGCCGCGATCGTCGCGTTTTCCGGCAAGGATTTTCCGCTCGCGGTGGTCGGCGACGACTTTGCCGCGGGTCCCGCGATCTGGATCGGCGGCCTCGCATTCGCGGGTGTCGCGCTCGCGCTGTACGCCTGGGTCGAGCGCCTCGCGCGCAAGGCCGTCGTCTGAATTCACGTTCGGGAGCTTGCTCATGAAATCCGCATTCGCCCTGGCGGCGTTGTTCGTCGCCACCGCCGCAGTCGCGCAATCCGAGGCACCGAATCCGCCGCGCGCGCTGACCCAGCCCGCGCCGGCGCAGACGCCCGTTGCACCGAATCCGCCGAAGGCCTTGGCACAACCGGCCGCCTCCGCTCCGGTGAAGTCGCTCGGGACTCCGACCCTGGGGCCGCAGCCACCGCCGCCGCATCCGTTCGATCCACGCGACCTGGTAATGATGGATCGCGTCAGCGATCCACAGCTGTCGCCCGACGGCAAGCAGGTTGCGTATCAATTGCGGCAAACCGATTTCGACGCCAACAAGGGCGTCAACAGCATCTGGGTGATGGACTTGGGCGCGAAGGACGCCAAGCCACGCCAACTCGCCAAGCTCGCGACCAGCCCGCGTTGGTCCGCCGATGGGCAATACGTCTATTTTCTCGGCAAGGGTGGCAGCAACGATTCGATGCATGTGCTGCGCACGCGCGCCGACGCCGGCGCCGACGCGAAGCCACAGCTCGTCGTCGGCTATGCGGCCGACGTGAACAACTTCAAGCTGTCGCCGGATGGCAAGCACATCGCGTTCTCGATCGACGTCTTCACCGAGTGCGCCGAAAAACTCTGCACCACGCGCGAGAAACCATTGGAAGCGCGCAACAGCAAGAACCCCGCCAGCCACTACGACAAGCTCTTCATCCGGCACTGGGACACGTGGGCCGACGGCAAGCGATCCCAGCTCTACGTGACGGACGTCGATGTCGAAGCGCAGAGCAAGTCCGTGCTGCCGACACCGAAACTGCTGTCGCGCGGCATCGACGGCGACGTGCCGTCCAAGCCGTTCGGCGACGAAGGCGAATACGCCTTTTCCCCCGACGGCAAGACCGTCTACTTCGACGTGCGCATCGCCGGCTCGAGCGAGCCGTGGTCGACCAACTTCGATATCTATGCGGCGTCCGTGGACGGTTCGGCGCCGCCGCGCAATCTCACCGCGGCGAATCCGGCCTGGGATGCCGCGCCGCTGCCGTCGGCCGATGGCAAGACGCTGTACTACCTCGCGATGAAGCGGCCCGGTTTCGAAGCCGATCGTTTCGGCATCATGGCGCTGGATCTTGCGACCGGAGCGACGCATGAGATCGATCCGCAGTGGGACCGTTCGCCGAGCGGGTTGACATTGTCCAAAAATGGAAAAGTACTTTTTGCCGGCAGCGATGACAACGGCGACCACGCCGTGTTCGCGATCGACATCGCCAGCGGCAAGGCCACGCGCCTGACCGGGCCGGGGCAGGTCGAAGGCTACAGCGCGGTCGGCGACAAGATCGTCTACGCGCTGAGCACGCTCAAGTCGCCCGCCGATCTGTTCCGCATGGACGCGAGCGGCGGCAAGGCCACGCAACTGACGCATTTCAACACCGAGAGCCTGTCGCACCTGCGCATGGGCGACTATGAGTTCTTCACCTTCAAGGGCGCCGAGGACGCGACCGTGCAGGGCTACGTGGTCAAGCCCGTCGGTTTCGAGCCGGGCAAGAAATATCCGGTGGCGTTCATCATTCATGGCGGCCCGCAGGGCGCCATGACGAACGAATTCCACTATCGCTGGAATCCGCAGACCTATGCCGGCGCCGGCTTCGCGGTCGTGACCATCAATTTCCACGGCTCGACCGGCTATGGCCAGGCGTTCACCGATTCGATCTCCGGCGATTGGGGCGGCAAGCCGCTGGAAGACCTGAAGAAGGGCTGGGCCGCAGCGCTGGAAAAGTATACTTTTCTCGACGGCAACCGCGCCTGCGCGCTCGGCGCGTCCTACGGCGGCTACATGGTCTACTGGATCGCGGGCAACTGGTCGCAACCCTGGAAGTGCCTGGTCGATCACGACGGCGTGTTCGACAACCGCATGATGGCGTACTCCACCGAGGAACTCTGGTTCTCCGAGTGGGAGAACAAAGGCACGCCGTGGGACCACCCGGAGAACTACGAGAAGTTCAACCCGGTCAATCACGTCAAGGACTGGCGCGTGCCGATGCTGGTGATCCACAGCGCCAACGACTTCCGCATCCCGATCGAGCAAGGCATCGCCGCATTCACCGCGCTGCAGCGGCGCGGCATCCCGAGCGAGTTCCTCACGTTCTCCGACGAGAACCACTGGGTGCTCAAGCCGCAGAACAGCGTGCAGTGGCATGAGGCGGTGAACAACTGGCTGCGGAGATGGACCGCGAAGTGATGACAACAAGGACACGCCGAATGGTTCAACTGGCGTGTTGGCTAGTTTGCTATAGCTGATTTTCGAGCTACCCGAGCCTGAAAACGTTTACCGTGCGCAGCCGGGGCAGCGGGATGCAGTTTGCGTCCGCAGAGTCCGCCGCGCCGAGCGGGTTCTGCAACAATAGGCCTTGCGCCCGATGCCGAATTGCGCGAACCTACGACGAGCGTAGTACAACCGGCTACGCCTTGAGCAGCGCGAAAACCGTCCGTTGCATGTCGCAACGCCCGCGGTTTTTTTGTTCGTGAATTCGATCGGGGAGCAGACATGAAACGTTGGACACTGGCCGCTTGCAGCGCGGCCGTCGTAGCTGTGGCGGGAGTTTGCGGGCTGGTTGCGCATCAAGCCGAGCAGTCGCGTGAGCGCGCCGAGCACAAGGGCATGCGGCCGGCAACGCTCGAAGGTCGCGCGGCCGTTCCACGTTCGCAGAGCAGCGGCATGATCGCGCCGCACGTGGTGACGTTTCGTGATTTGCCGGTGGCTAAGCCCGGCCCGGCGCAGATTCCCGCAAAGGGCGAACGCGGCGAGAGCGAAGCGCGTGAACGCTCGCAGATTTCCGAAGCCGAAGCCGATGCGCGCCGCACCGCGGCGCTGAACCAGCCGGTCAGGGCCGCGCACGTGCAGCAGTTGCACGACGTTTCGCGCGCTCAGCATGCGGCCAGCATCCAGGCAGCTTCTGCAACCGACGTCATGAATGTACTGGCCGGCTTCGACGGCCCCGACATCAGCCAGTGCTGCGGTAACAGTGCCTCGGTGCCGCCGGATACGCACATGGCGGCGGGCTTGAACCATGTCATCGCCACCGTGAACACGGCGATCGGCATTTACTCCAAGCAGGGCACGCTGCTGAACGGCCCGGTGTTGTCCGATACCTTCTTCGGTATCGCCAACTGCGCGGGCAGCTTCGATCCTTCCGTGGAATACGACGAAGGCTCCAACCGCTGGATCATCAACTACGACGCCTCGCCGAACAATTGCATCGCGGTCAGCCAGACCAGCGATCCGACCGGTGCGTGGAACGTGTATTCGTTCGATACCGGCGTCGATCCCAACAACGACCTGTTCGACTACCCGCACATCGGCGTGGGCGATCAGGCTATCTACCTCGGCGCCAACATCTTCATCGGCAATACGGGTTTTGCCGGCCGCGTGTGGGCCATCAACAAGACGCAGATGTACGCGGGCCTGCCGCTGACTGCGCCGGTCTCGCATGACCTGCTCGACGGCGCCAATCCGGATGGCACGCCGACGCCGATGGTGCTGCACGGTGCGCCGTCGACACCGGGCACGGTGTTCATCGTCACCGACGATCCGACCTTCAGCGGCGATACCTACGGCATCTGGCGCTGGACCGATCCGACCGGCGTGACCGCACCGACGCTGGTCGGTTACGCCAATCTCGCCGCGGCCACCGGCGTCAGCGCAAACTCCCCGATCGATCAGGTGCAGCTCGGCAGCGCGGTCGCGGTACAGGCCAACGACGTGCGCACACTCGATGCCGAGTGGCGCAACGGCGCGATCTGGCTGACGCACCAGATGTCGTGCAACGTCGGCGCCGGTGCGCAGGGTTGTGCACGCTGGGCACAGGTCGACCCGAGCAACGCGAGCGTGATACAGGCGGGCGTGGTGTCGATCTTCGGCAAGTTCATCTCGTTCCCGAACCTCGCGGTCGATGCGAACGACAACATGGCGCTCGGCTTTACCGTGATGGGCCCGAGCAAGCGCCCGAGCGTGTACATCGCCGGACGCTCCGCGCTGGATGCGCCGGGCACGCTGCGTGACGCGGTCGAAGTGCGTCGTGGCGACACGATCTACGCCGCGTTCGACGGCAGCCCGGGACGCTGGGGCGACTACAGCGGCATGGCCGCCGATCCGGATGGCCAGCACCTGTGGTATCTGGGCGAGTACTCCAAGGGCGGCATGGCGTCGCCGTACGTGCCGAACAACTTCGGCAACTGGGGCACGTTCATCCAGGAAGTCGGCTTCGGCCAGCAGGACGCAATCTTTGCCAGCAACTTCGATCCGCTTAGCGCATCGTTCGAGGTGCACACGCTGGCCAACCTCGAAGAGGCCGATGCCTCGCCGGGCGTGACGGTCGCTTCCGGCGCGCCGGTGGCATTGCGCTACGTGGTGATCAACACCGGACAGCAGCGCCTGCACAACGTGCTGGTCACCGACGCGACGCTCGGCATCATCACGTGCCCGACCAACGCGCTGGATCCGGGCGCCGACATGGTTTGCAACGTCGCAGGCAGTGCCGTGACCGACGGCCAGCACGTCAACGCGGCGTCGTTCACGGCAGTCGCGGCCGACGGCACCACGCTCAGCTCGAACAATCCCGCGAACTATTTTGGACTGAACGTTCTGGCCGGCACGAAGTGCTCGACTTCCGGCGGTACGAACTGTCCGGGAGCGATCGTCGACAACGGCACCATGACCTCGACGTTCACGGTTTCCGGGTGCGCCACGATCGACGACGTCAACCTCGGCCTGTCGATCAACCACACCTGGGTCGGCGACCTGAAGATCACGCTGAAGAGCCCGAACAACACCTCGATTCGCATGGTGAATTCGCCGGTCAACGGCCAGGATAATTGCGGTGGCAACAACTTCCGTGTGCGCCTGGACGATGCCTCGACGAACGGCAACGTCGATGCGCAATGCAGCGCAAACGATCCTGCAGTCTTCGGCCTGTACAAGCCGAGCCTGCCGCTCAGTGGTTTCAACGGTGCGACCGGCAACGGCACGTGGACGCTGACCGTGCAGGACGTGTTCGCGGCAGACACCGGCACGCTCAACGATTGGGCGCTGCAGCTGACCTGCCACTGATCCAAACCTCGAAGTCACGCTACACTTCACGGGAGCGGTAACGCTCCCGTTTTTTTTTTGGAGTGCGCGATGGTGGCGATCGAGACGATTTCGGAGCAGCTGTGCTTCGACGGCGTGCAGGGGTTCTACCGGCATGCATCGAGCGCATGCGCGGGGCCGATGCGTTTCGCGGTGTTCCAGCCGCCGCAGGCGAAATCGCGCAAGGTGCCGGTGCTGTATTTCCTGTCCGGACTCACCTGCACGGAGGAGAACTTCACGGTCAAGGCCGGAGCGCAGCGCGTCGCCGCGCAGCTCGGCCTGATGCTGGTGGTGCCGGACACGAGCCCGCGCAATACCGGTATTCCGGGCGAGGCGGACGACGAGGAATTCGGCGCGGGTGCGGGTTTCTATCTCGACGCGACGCAGGCGCCGTGGTCGAAGCATTTCCAGATGTATACCTATTGCGCGCGCGAACTGCCGCAGCTGATCGGCGCGCACTTTCCGGCGGACATGGCGCGCGAGAGCATCTGCGGCCATTCGATGGGCGGTCACGGCGCGCTGACGATCGCGCTGAAAGAGCCGCAGCGCTTCAAATCGCTGTCGGCGCTGGCGCCGATCTGCGCGCCGATGCGCGCGCAATGGTCGCAGCGCGCGTTCGCGCGCTATCTCGGCGAGGATCGCGAGACCTGGAAACAGTACGACGCCAGCGAGCTGGTGCTGCGCCAGCGCTTTCCCGGCACGATCCTGATCGACCAGGGCGACGCCGACACGCACCTGGGCGGCCTGCGCCCGGATTTGTTCGCTGCAGCTTGCAAAGAAGCCGGACAAGCGCTGGAGTTGCGCATGCGCGTGGGGTACGGCCACAACTACTTTTTCGTTTCAACCTTTGTGGAAGATCATCTGCGCCATCACGCCGCTGCCTTGCACGCCTGAAGGAGTCCGCATGAAAACTCGCGCCGCCGTCGCATTCGAAGCCGGCAAGCCGTTGGTCATCGAGGAAGTGGAACTGGCCGCGCCAAAGGCCGGCGAAGTGCTGGTGCGCATCGTCGCCACCGGCGTGTGTCACACCGACGCGTTCACGCTGTCCGGCGCGGACCCCGAAGGACTGTTCCCGGCGATTCTCGGTCACGAAGGCGGCGGCATCGTCGAGGAAGTCGGCGCCGGCGTGAGCAGCGTGAAACCCGGGGATCACGTCATTCCGCTGTACACGCCGGAATGTGGAAAATGCAAATTCTGTACTTCCGGGCGCACCAACCTGTGCCAGGCGATCCGCGCCACGCAGGGCAAGGGCCTGATGCCGGACGGCACGTCGCGTTTTTCGTTCAACGGCAAGCCGGTGCTGCACTACATGGGTACCAGCACGTTTTCCGAATACACCGTGCTGCCGGAAATCTCGCTCGCCAAGATCAATCCGAAAGCGCCGCTCGACAAGGTCTGTCTGCTCGGCTGCGGCATCACCACCGGCATCGGCGCCGTGTTGAACACGGCCAAGGTTTGGCCGGGCGCGAACGTCGCGGTGTTCGGCCTCGGCGGCATCGGCCTGTCGGTGGTGCAGGGCGCGGTGATGGCCAAGGCAAACCGCATCGTCGCGATCGACACCAATCCGTCAAAGTTCGAGATGGCGCGCGCGCTCGGCGCGACCGACTGCGTCAATCCGAAGGACTACGACAAACCGATCCAGCAAGTGATCGTCGACATGCTCGACGGCGGCGCAGATTTCTCGTTCGAATGCATCGGCAACGTCAACACCATGCGCTCGGCACTCGAGTGCTGCCACAAGGGCTGGGGCGAGTCGATCATCATCGGTGTCGCCGGCGCGGGGCAGGAGATCGCGACACGACCGTTCCAGCTGGTCACCGGGCGTGTCTGGCGCGGCACCGCGTTCGGCGGCGTGAAAGGGCGCTCGCAGCTACCGGGCTATGTCGATCGCTACATGGCCGGCGAGATCAAGATCGACGAGATGGTCAGCGAAGTACTGCCGCTGGACAAGATCAACGAGGCGTTCGATCTGATGCACGAGGGGAGAGTGATCCGGTCGGTGATCCGGTACTAGTGCGTACGTCTACATTTGAATGGCGTCATGCCCGCGCAAGCGGGGATCCATTTTGATCTTGGCGCGGAAGCAAGATGGATTCCCGCTTGCGCGGGAATGACGGCGAAAAGCAGGCGGAGAGCGTCGACAAGGACCCAGTCGTCACATCCCAACAACGCGGAGGGAATCTGTCATGGTCGTATCCATTCATCCGTCAGTAGACAAGGGCATCAAGCCCGCGAACAAGGATTTCGCCGGCGGCACGCTGCAGTGCCGGTGCAAGGACAAGCCGGTCAAGGTGAAGGTCGACGCGCAGTCGGCGCACAACCATGCCTGCGGTTGCACCAAGTGCTGGAAGCCGGCCGGCGCGCTGTTCTCGGTCGTCGCCGTGGCGCCGCGCGACAAGGTGAAGGTTACCGAGAACGGCGACAAGCTCGCGGTGGTCGATCCGAAAGCGACGATCCAGCGCCATGCATGCAAGGGCTGCGGCGTGCACCTTTATGGCCGTATCGAGAACGACAAGCACCCATTCTTCGGCCTCGACTTCATCCACACCGAGCTGTCGCCGCAGGACGGCTGGGCGGCGCCGGGATTTGCCGCGTTCGTCTCCTCGATCATCGAGTCGGGATTCGATCCGAACCGCATGGGCGAGGTACGCGCACGGCTCAAGGAAATCGGGCTGGAACCGTACGATTGCCTGAATCCTGCGTTGATGGACCACATTGCCACGCACGTGGCGAAGGCTTCTGGCGCGTTGAAGAGCTGACGCGACGCGGCGGTCCGACGGTGCGGCTCGCGCGTCATCCCGGTGCACGCCGGGATGATCGCGCGATACGATGGCGCTGCTTCAGCGTCCCCAGCTGATCGTGCAACCGGCAAACACGTTCCGGCCGGGCGCCGGCTCGTAGTAGCGGCCGTTGCTTTCGTTGACGATGATCGAACCGGCGTAGTGCCGGTCTGCGACATTGTTTAAACGTAGAAATGTGGAAATGTGCGCATCGCCGCGGGTGAAGGCGTAGCCGACCACGCCGTTCAGCACGGCGTAGCCCGCGGCGAATTCCGAGTTGGCGTCATTCACGGCGATCGCGCTCGCGGCTTGCGCTTCGACGCCGGCGCTCCAGCCGGACGGCGCACGCCAGCGCAGCACGCCGGTCGCGAAATTGCGCGGCACGCCCGGGATGTGCGAACCGGCCGGAACGAGTTGGATGCAATTGGTCGGCGGCGGACAGGGCAGACCGAAGTCGCTGCGAAAGGTCGCATCCAGATGCGTGTAGGCCGCTTCGAAGCGCCACGCATCGCCGAGCGGCAGTTCGAGCTTCGCCTCCGCGCCACGGCGGCGCGCGCGGTCGATGTTCTGGTACGTGGTGCGGCCGCCGCTGGAGGTCAGCACCGCGATCTCGTGGCGCGTGTTGGCCTGAAACAGCGCGACATCGAATTCGCCGCCGCTGGCGAGTTGCAGCTTCGAGCCCAGCTCGCCGTTGCGGCTGCGTGCCGGTATCAATGCCGAATTGATGCCGGCGCTGCCGTCCGGACGATAACTGAGCTCATTGAACGTCGGCGTCTCGAACGCATTGCCGTAGGCGGCATACAGGTGCCAGCGCGGCGCGGCGCGGAACAGCACGCCGGCGATCGGCGTCGTCGCGCCGTAGGCGGCGTTGCTGCTGTCGTCGCCGCTGGCGGCGGTGATGTAGTGATCGTCGACGCCGAAGCGCACGGTGCTGTGTCGTGCGCCGACATTCAGCAGCCAACGCTCGGCGATGTCCCAGTTGGCCTGCACGTACTCGTCGATGTTGTAGACATCGTCCTGCTCGTCGCGGCGCAGCGTGCCCGCCACGCCCAACTGCGCACCGGAGAAATTGTTGAAGCCACGGCGATGCACGTTCTGCCGGTCGTAGTTCGTGCCGACGCTGAGTTCGAACGCGCGCTCGGCGAGTTGCGTACGCCAGCTCCAGCGCGCGTCGACGCCGCCGTAGTTGCCATCGAGGTCGATCACACCGCCGGGACTGGTCGGACGCGCCTGCACTGCCAGCGGAATCGCCTGGAACTGCTCGACCTCGCGCTGGCCGGCATAGCCGAGCACGCGCAGCGTCTGCTCCGTGCCGAGTGCCTGCTCGTACACCGCGCCGAGCTGGTTCTGGTGCACGCTCTTGCGCGTGTCGAACTGCACCGCGACCGGCTGCGGCTGGCGCGGATCGGCCAGGAACTGGCTGCGCGTCAGGCCGAGCGGATCATCGGCACTCGGTAGCGCGACGCTGTTGACCAGCACGGTCAGCTTGCGCCCGGCGGCCAGGTCGACGTCGAAGCGCGCGTTGCCGTTTTCGCGCTCGGCGCGGCCGTGGCCGCGGTAGCCATCGGTATAGAATTGCGCAATGTCCACATGGTAGCCGAGCGCGCCGCCGCTGCCGCGCGCGTCGGCGGCGAGGCGATAGGTGCCGTAGCTTCCGCCGTCGATGCTAGCGCGCCATTCCGGCGTCGGCGTCGGGTCGGCAGTGAAGATCTGGATCACGCCGCCGGACGAGTTGCCGTACAGCGCGGAAAACGGCCCGCGCAGCACCTCGATGCGCTGCGCCGCATCGAGCGGGAAGTTCGACACCTGGCCCTGGCCGTCCGGCATCGTCGCCGGAATGCCGTCGACGTACAGGCGCACGCCGCGCACACCGAACGTCGAGCGCGCGCCGAAGCCGCGGATCGACAGCTGTTCGTCCTGCGCGTAGTTCTGTCGGTCGCGCGCGAGCAGTCCCGGCACGCCCTGCAAGTATTCGGACGGGTTGATGCCCGGTGTGTCCGGTGTGTCGTGGTCCAGGGTCACGCTGTCGATCGACGCCGGTACGTCGAATGCCGCGTGCGCGATGCGCGTGGCGGTCACCTCGACAGGGGCCAGCTCGCTCGGTTCCGGCGCAGCGCCGGCGACGTTGCACAGGCACGCCAGCAGCAGGACGCTGTATCGATTCATTGTATACAAATCCATTCTGGCCTCGGTCACGGAATCTGCACGCCCCACGGCAGGCCGCCGACCGGGATTTCCTTGAGCGCGCGCAGCGCCTGCGTGTCGATCACGCTGACGCTGTCGGAGCGGCCGTTGGCGATGTACAGCTTCTTGCCGTCACGCGTCAGCGCCATGTTCCAGGCGCGCTTGCCGACCGGCACCTCGCCGATCACTTTGCCCTTCGCGGTGTCAATCACGGAGATCATCGCGCTGCCGCCGTTGCTGACGTAGACGCGCTTGCCGTCGGGACTGGCGATGGCGCCGGCCGGGCGCAAGCCGGTGTTGATCGAGGTCACGACTTTTTTCGCGGCGATGTCGATCACGTCGACACCGCTGCTGGTCTCCTGCGCGACGTAGGCAGTTTTGCTGTCGGGCAGGATCGCGATGCCGCGCGGATGGCCTGCGGTGTGGACCAGCGCGACCGACTTGCCCGCCTTCAGGTCGATGATGTCGACGTTGTCGGAGTTCTCGTTGCTGGTCAAAAGCCAATGCTCGTCGGCGCTGAACTCGCAGTGTTCGGGATTCTGGCCCTGAGTCGGAATGCTGCGCAGCAGTTTGCGCTGCGTGACATCGAACAGATAGACGGTGTTGTCTTCCTCGCCGCAGACCGCGAGCTGCTTGCCCGACGGCGACAGGCTCGCGCCCTCGGGCGCCTTGCCGGCCGGCAGGCGCTGCTCGACCTTGCCGGCAGCGAGGTCATACACGGTCAACGTGCTGCCCTGCGCATCGACCACGAACAGGGTTTTCTCGGCGCGATCGGCGAGCGCTGCCTGCAGCTTGTCGGCGCCACCGGCGCGGATCATGATCGTGCGCGTCACCTCATCGGTCGCCGTGTCGATCACCGCGACACTGCCGTCGCGCTCATTCGCCACGTACGCGTGCGGCGCGGCGGCGGCCAGTGCCGGCAGCAACGCCAGCGGCGCGCACCGGCTGATGTGGAAAAATATACTCCTGCGCATGCCTTCTCCTTGCTCGTTCAACGGCGCCCGATTCGCAGCACCCGATCCGCTGCACGATGGTAGCGCATGTCACGCCGCCGGATGCGCACGCGACGCGCTTTCGGCTAGTGTATGGGCTGGTCAGCGATGCGGCAGCCGATGAAAGCTTCAGGCGCGTTTCTTTTGCTGGCACCGTTCGCTGCCCTGCACGGGCCGGCCGCGGCGCAGGATACGACGCAGCTCGGCACGATCGATGTGATCGGCGTCACGCCGGAACGCGGCGCGGAGTTGCCGCAGGACATGCTGCCGTACAACGTGCAGTCGGCCGGCAGCGACGATTTCGAGCGCGCCCAGGTGCTCGACGCGACCGACTATCTGGAACGCCACATGGCGGCCGTGACGCTCAACGCCGTGCAGGGCAATCCGCTGCAGCCGGACCTGCAGTTCCGCGGCTTCACGGCCTCGCCGCTGCTCGGCGGTGCGCAAGGGGTGTCCGTCTACGTCGATGGCGTGCGCGTCAACGAGGTGTTCGGCGATACGGTCAACTGGGACCTGATCCCGGAAGAAGCGATGGCCCGGTTGTCGCTGCTGTCCGGCGCCAACCCGGTGTTCGGCCTGAACACGCTCGGCGGCACGATCCAGATTCGCACCAAAAACGGCTTCAGCGATCCGGGCACGCATGCCGAAGCGTACGCCGGCTCGTTTGGGCGCAGCGAAAGCACGCTGGAAAGCGCCGGCAACGACGGCCGCTGCGGCTACTACATGCTGGCGAATCATTTCGAGGAACGCGGCTGGCGCGATCTGTCGAACTCCAACGTCGGCACCCTGCTCGGTACGCTGAGCTGGCGCGGTGATGCGGGCAGCCTCGATCTGCATCTGGCACATGCCGAGAACAAGCTGACCGGCAACGCCGCGCAGGCGCCGCAGTTGCTGGCCGTCGCACCACGCAGCGTGTTCACCGCGCCGGACCGCACACAGAATTTCTACAGCGGTGTCACGCTCGAGGGCGCGTGGCGCGTCGCTACCGACACGTCGTTGAATGCGACCGCGTTCGCACGCCAGGTCGACACGCGCTCCTACAACGGCGACCTGAGCGATCTGTCTGCGTGCGCCGATGACACAAGGGTCTTGTGCGACGGAACTCAGCGCGCACTGGACCAGCATGGTGCGCCGCTGTCGGCGGCCTACGATGCGATCAACAACATCGGCGTGCGCAAGCAGGCCAGTGCCGGCGGGTCGCTGCAGGCGGTGTTCAAGCAGCCGCTGTTCGGGCGCAAGAACCAGTTCGTCGTCGGCATCGACTACGACCGCGGCCGCGTCGACTATCGCGCGCTACAGGAGGCGTCGTATCTGTATCCCTTCGACCATGATCCCGGCGATACGTTCGTGACCGCAGCAGACACGGGTCTGTTGCTGGCCGACGCGACGCTCGCCGCGCACATCGCGGTGGCCAATACGGGGTTGTTCGCGAGCGACACGTGGTCCGCGACCGAGAAGCTCGCGCTTACCCTGTCCGGGCGCGCCAACCGCACGCACACCAGCATCGCCGATCGTGGCGGCAACAATCCTGACCTGGATGGCTCGCATGCATTTCAACGCTTCAATCCCGCCGCCGGAATGACCTGGCGCTGGTCGGCGCAAAGCAATGCGTATGCGGGCTACAGCGAGTCCACGCGCGCCCCGACGCCGGTGGAGCTGACCTGTGCCAGCCCGTCGGCGCCCTGCAAGCTGCCGAACGATTTCATTGCCGACCCGCCGCTGCAACAAGTCGTGGCGCGCAGCCTCGAAGCGGGGCTGCGCGGCAAGATCGCGTTGGCCGACGGGACGCTGCACTGGCAGGCCGGCATGTTCCGCACGCGCAATCGTCACGACATCTTGTTCCAGACCACGGGCGGCGCGCAGGCGAACGAAGGATTCTTCGCCAACGCGGGCGACACGCGCCGACAGGGCGTCGAGCTGGCCCTGCGCGGCACACTGTTCGCACGCCGGCTCGAATGGTACGCGAACTATGCGCGCATCGACGCCACCTTCCGCACGCCGTTCGTCGAACGCAGCGTGCATCATCCGGATGCCGATGCCGAAGGCCTGATCGCCGTGGCGGCCGGCGCGCGCATTCCGGGGTTACCGCGCAACGTGTTCAAGCTGGGCGCGGACGCGCGGCTCGGCCAAGCGTTCGGCCTGGGCTGCGACATTGTATACAATTCCGCGCAATACCTGCGCGGCGACGAGGCGAACCGGCTGGCGCCGGTCGGCGGCTACGCGCGCGTGAACCTGCGCGTGAACTACGCGCTCGGCGCGCATGTGTCGCTGTTCGCACGGGTGGAGAATCTGTTCGACCGGCGTTACGCCAGCTTCGGCGTGCTCGGCGACGCGAGCGGGCTGCATCCGGCGATCGACGATCCGCGCTTCGTCAGTCCCGGCGCGCCGCGCGCTGCATGGCTCGGTCTCAAACTGGATCTGTGAGCGGCGTGGCGGGGTCGGCGTAGTCGACGCGCTGCGTCGCGTCGATGCTGCTCGCCGCCTTGGCGGCATTCGCGAGCAGCGTGCCGAGCGCGGCGACGACGATGTTCGCGGCCAGCGCGAGCAGCCCGATGTACACCGCGCCGATGCCCGGCACGACGAACACCGGCTTGACGCCCTGCATCCAGCTCAGCGTCGTGCCGAGTGCCATGCCGGTGGCCCAGCCCGCAAGCAGCGGCAGCGGCCGGAACCAGCGCGTGAACAGTCCGAAAACCACGGCCGGAAAGGTCTGCAGCATCCAGATGCCGCCCAGCAGCTGCAGGTTGATCGCGAACTCCAGCGGCAGGAACACCACGAACGCCAGCGCGCCGACCTTGACCAGCAGCGAGGTGATCTTGGCGATGTTCGATTCCTGTGCCGGGTTCATGCGTGCATTGACGTAGGGGCGCCAGATGTTGCGGGTGACGAGGTTCGCCGCGCCGATCGACATGATCGCCGCGGGCACCAGCGCGCCGAGCGCGATCGCGGCATAGCAGAAACCGGCAAACCACTCCGGGAAACTCTGCAGGATCAGCGCCGGCACCACCGCATTGCCCTTCGCGTTGACGTGCGCGGCGATCGCCATGTAGCCGAGCAGCGCGATCAGGCCGAGCGCGACGCTGTAGGTCGGCAGCAGGATCGCGTTGCGCCGCACGACGTTCGCGCTCGACGCCGCGAGCGTACCGGTGGCCGCATGCGGATACAGGAACAGCGCGAACGCCGAGCCGAGCGCGAGGCTGGCGAACGCGGTGACCTGCGAGGGCTGCAGCAGGATGCCGCTCGGTGGCGTGGCGGGCTTGGCCTGGAATGCCTTGTCGGCGGCGTCGAAGATCGCGGCGAAGCCGCCGAGTTGCAGCGGGAGCCAAACGACGGCGGCGATCACGAACACGTAGATCATGATGTCCTTGATGAACGCGATCATCGCCGGCGCGCGCAGGCCGCTGGTGTAGGTGTACAGCGCGAGGATCGCGAACGCCACAATCAGTGCGATCTCCGAACCTTGACGCAGCCCGCCGAAACCCATCGCCTCGAACACCACTTGCATGCCGACCAGCTGCAGCGCGATGTACGGCATGGTCGCGAGCACGCCGGTCAGCGCGACCGCGAGCGCGAGCCAATGGCTGCCGTAGCGGCCTTCGACGAAATCGGCGGTGGTCAGGTAATGATTGCGATGGCACACGTTCCACAGGCGCGGCATCACGGCGAACACGAACGGGTAGGCGATGATCGTGTACGGCATCGCGAAAAAACCGTACGCGCCGACCGTGAACACCAGCGCCGGCACCGCGATCACGGTGTAGGCGGTATACAAATCCCCGCCAAGCAGGAACCAGGTGATCAGCGTGCCGAAGCGGCGCCCGCCCAGGCCCCACTCGTGCAGCTGCGTCAGGTCCGCCGCCTTCCAGCGCGAGGCGACGAAACCGAGCACCGTGACCAGCGCGAAGAAGAACGCGAATACGCTCCAAGCAATCCAGTGCACCTCAACGCTCATGGCCGCCTCCACGATGCACGATGAACGTGATCAGCGAAGCCAGCGGCACCCAGGCGAGCATGTACCAGTAGAAAAACGGAAAGCCCCACAGCACCGGCTCGCGCGCGTTGTAGAACGGCACCCAGAGCAAGGCGATGTACGGGATCAGCAGCAACAACGGCAGATAGCGGCGCATGGAGCGCTCCGGCGGGCGACGGCGAAGATTCGGCGGAATGCGCTGGGGAAGTCAAGGGAGCACAGAGCAGCGCCGCAGCGGCGAACAGTCGCGCCGCGGCTCTCGGGTTTCCTGTTCCCGTTCCCGACTCGCCCTAACAGCAACCGCGGTTGCCGCCGTTGCGATAGCGCGCATCCTGACACTGCGTGAAGAACTGCGCGTAGCTCGGCACCGGCTTTTCCGGATGGTGTTCGCGCAGGTGGCGCACGTAGGTGTCGTAGTCCGGCACGCCGATGCTCAGGCGTGCCGTCTGCACGGCCTTGCGCCAGCCGTTGCGCAATCGTTTCTGCCAGCTTGCAGTCGTCATCGGCATTGCCTCACTGCGCAGTCGCAGCGGCGCTGGTCAGCGCGATGTACGGTTCTTCATTGACGGTCGGCTGTGCCGCGGCGCGTGCCTTGAGCATAGAGCGCACGCCGAACGCGACCGCCGCGACCACGAGCGCCATGAAGACGGCGGTCAAGGTCGCGTCGAGATCGTTGTTGTTGACGATGCGATGCATATCCTCGACGCTCTTGGCCGGTGCCAGCAACTGGTTCTGCGCCAGCGCGTCGGCGTACTTGCGCGCGGTCGCCGGGAAGCCGATCTTCGGGTCGAACAGCTTGATCCAGCCCGCGGTCAGCGTGCAGGTCACGAGCCACAGCGCCGGCAGTCCCGGCACCCACAGGTAACGCTCGCGCTTCATCTTGACCACCACCACCGCGCACAAGGTCAGCGCGATTGCGGCCAGCATCTGGTTGGCGATGCCGAACAGCGGCCACAAGGTGTTGATGCCACCGAGCGGATCGACCGCGCCCTGGTACAGCACGTAGCCCCAGATCGCGACGCAGATGCCCGAACCGACCAGATTCGCGCCCCACGATTCGGTCTTCTTCAACGCCGGCACCGCGAGGCCGACGAGTTCCTGGATCATGAAACGCCCGACGCGCGTGCCGGCATCGACCGTGGTCAGGATGAACAGCGCCTCGAACAGAATCGCGTAGTGGTACCAGAACGCGACCATGCCTTCACCCGGCATGATGCCCTGCAGGAGTTTCGCCATGCCGACCGCCAGCGTTGGCGCACCACCGGCGCGGCTCAGGATGGTCTTCTCGCCAATCTCGTTCGCGGTCTGCGTCAGCTGGTCGGGTGTGATCACGAAACCCCACTGGCTGATCGCGGTCGCCGCGCTTTGCACGTCGACGCCGATCAGCGCAGCCGGCGAATTCATGGAAAAGTATACTCCGGGCTGCAGCGCGCTCGCGGCGATGATCGCCATGATCGCGACGAACGCCTCGGTCAGCATGCCGCCATAGCCGACCATACGCGCCTCGCGCTCGTTGCTGAGCAGCTTCGGCGTGGTGCCGGAGGAAATCATCGAGTGCCAGCCGGATACCGCGCCACAGGCGATCGTGATGAACAGGAACGGAAACAGGTTGCCCTGGAACACCGGGCCGGTGCCGTCGATGAACTTGGTCACCGCCGGCATCTGCAGGTACGGCGCGGCGAACAGGATCGCGATCGCGAGCAACGCGATCGTGCCGATCTTGAGGAACGTGGAAAGATAATCGCGCGGCGCGAGCAGCAGCCACACCGGCAGCACGGAAGCGACGAAGCCGTAGCCGATCACGAGCCAGGCCAGCTGCGCTGGCGCGAACGTGAAGTAGGGTCCCCAGGTCGGATCGACCGAAACCTTGCCGCCGAGCCAGATCGACACGATCAGCAGCACCAGGCCGATGATCGAAACCTCGAGCACACGGCCGGGACGCAGGAAGCGCAGATAGCAGCCCATGAACAGTGCGATCGGAATCGTGCAGGCGACGGTGAACGTTCCCCACGGGCTGATCGCCAGCGCCTTGACCACGACCAGCGCCAACACCGCCAGCACGATCATCATCAGGATCAGCACGCCGATCATGCAGATGACGCCCGCGACGTTGCCCATCTCCGCGCGCAGCATGTGGCCGAGCGAGCGGCCATCGCGGCGCAGCGACAGGCCGAGGATCATGAAGTCCTGCACCGCGCCGGCAAACACCACACCGAACAGGATCCACAGCGTGCCGGGCAAGTAACCCATCTGTGCCGCCAGCACGGGGCCGACCAGCGGACCGGCACCGGCGATCGCGGCGAAATGGTGGCCGTACACGATCCATTTGTCGGTTGGCACGTAGTCGAGGCCGTCGTTGCGCACGATCGCCGGCGTGGCGCGCGTCGGATCGAGCTGCAGCACGCGCTCCGCGATGAACTTGGCGTAGAAGCGATAACCGATCGAGAACACGCTCAACGCGGCGGCGACCAGCCAGATTGCGTTGATGCTTTCGCCGCGATTGAGCGCGACCATGCCGAGACAGATCGCGCCAATGACGGCGATCGCGACCCAGACGAGCTTGCCTGCCAGCGCATTCATGACAATGTCTCCGCAGTGGTGTGTCTTTGGCGGCTAGCGAAAGCCGATCGTGCGCGATTTCAGCCACACGTGTTCACGCAAGCGTCGGCGCAGATCAGGTCGCGGTCAAGACGCAACCGCACATGACAGGCTTAGGCTTTAGTCGAATGCGCCGGGCTTTGGGACCGCGCTGGTTTTTTTTCGTCGTGAGATGAGCCAAGAGCACGAGCAACGGAGGGCGAGCGAAGAGGACCACAGAAGGGGACGGGCGAAAAGCGAATGCGCCGGAAGTGCGCGTGAGCGCACTGCACTACAGCCACTTGGCGCGGCGCAAGACCACGTACAACACCACGCACGCCAGGATCGTGCCGATGAACACGACCGGATAGGCATACGGCGTGTCGAGTTCCGGCATGTCCTTGAAGTTCATGCCGTACCAGCTCGCGATTGCCATCGGCGCGGTCAGCAGCAGGCCCCAGCCAGCGATCTTCTTGAACACGTCGTTCTGCGCCACGCCGACCAGCGCGAGATTGACGTCCATCGCGGAGGTCAGCATCTCGCGCAACATCGCCGAGGTTTCATTGATGCGCGCAGCGTGGTCGCCGACGTCGCGGAAATACGGTCGCACTTCGTCGCGGATCAAGCCGGGATATAGCCGCACCAGCTGGCTCAGGATGTCCTGCATCGGCGTCACCGCCAGCTGCATGCGCACCAGTTCCTTTTTCAATTCGTACAGGTGCACGATCGTGCGCCGGTTGAACTCGCCGCCGAGGATCACGTGCTCGAGTTCGCTCAGGCGCTTCTGGAACGAGTCGATGATCGGAAAATAGTTGTCGACGATGAAGTCGAGCACCGCATGCAGCGCGTAGCTCGGACCGAGTGCCAGCTGCTCCGGCGCCGATTCGCACACGCGCCGCGCCGGCGCGTACGACAGCGATGCGCCATGGCGCACGCTGACCAGGTAGTTGCGGCCAAGGAACAGGTGCGTCTCGCCGAATTCGATCTTGTGCTGGCGGATCTGCGCGGTGTGCACAGCGATGAACAGCGAATCGCCGTACACCTCGATCTTGGTGCGCTGGTGGGCGCAGTGCGCATCCTCGATCGCGAGCGGATGCAGGTTGAATTCCTCCTGCAGCTTGTCCAGCAGCGGCTCGTCGGGCTCGTACAGTCCGACCCAGACGAAGCTGTGCGGTTCTTTCAGCACTTCGCTGATGTCGTCGAGCGCGATCGTGCGTGCCTTGCCGTCGCCGCTGTAGGCCGTGCAGTTGACCAGCATGGGAGCAGAAGGTGTGGCGTCTGTCTCGGTCATGGCGAGGCGCACCGGGAGGGCTGGGTCCGATCATGCCGGGCCGCAGCGGCGCTTGCAAACCGCGCGCAGGATCAGGCAGTTGCGTACCCCGACGTGAACTTCCCACGAAAACGTAAAGTTCTGTTAAGTTATCGTCTCCGCGCTTTCAGGGGGCACGGCGCGGTTCTGAAAACGACAATAACTGGCCATTCGGGGAGAACCTCATGCAGTCGAAAGCGCATCGCGCCGCCATCCCGGCATGCTTCATCCGCACCACGCTGTCCATTGCCCTGCTCGCTGCGCTGACTGCGCATGCCCAGGATCAGGGTTCATCGGACCAGGCAGAAGGCAAGAAGAAAGAAGTCACCGAACTCACCCCGATCGTCGTGACCGGCACGCACAAGGCGGGTTTGTCGCCGACCGAATCGATCTCGCCGATCGACGTGTACAGCGGCGACCAGATCGAGAACCAGGGCGCGATCGACCTGACCGATTCGCTGACCAAGATCACGCCGGCATTGAACACGCAGCGTTTCCCGATCGCCGACGGCACGGCGTTCGTGCGTCCGGTATCGCTGCGCGACCTGTCGCCCGACCAGACGCTGGTGTTGGTCGATGGCGTGCGCCGGCATCGTTCGGCGCTGGTGAATCTGCAGCTTGCTCCGCTGGGCACGGTGAACCAGGGCGCGCAGGCGGTGGATTTCTCCGCCATTCCCGCCAACGCGATCAAGCGCGTCGAAGTGCTGCGCGACGGCGCTTCGGTGCTGTACGGTTCCGACGCGATCGCCGGCGTGGTCAACGTGATCCTCAATGACTCGCCCACCGGCGCCACCGTGAGCGCGCAGTACGGCGAATACAGCAAGGGCGACGGCGGGCGCATGCGCCTGGATGCCGACGCCGGTTTCGCGCTTGGCCCACAGGGATTCCTGCATGTCAGTGTCGAACGCGACACCGCCGACATCACCTCGCGCGGCGTGGCGCGTCCGGATGCGGCGGCGATCGCCGCCATCGTCGGCAAGGACAAGGTGCCGTACAACGGCTTCGGCCAGCGTTGGGGCGATCCGGATGTCGACGCGAACAAGTTGTTCCTGAATGCCGGCCTGCACGTCAACGACAATGTCGAGTTGTACGGCTTCGGCAGCTACATGGGCAACGAGACGTTGTCCGGCTTTTTCTATCGTGCGCCGGTGTTGCCGGCCAGCGCTCACATCAATGGTCGTGCCACGCTGATCGTCGACGCGAACGGCGACTTCCTGCCGGACGCGGCGCCGCAATCGCTGGTCAACAGCATCCTTTCGCAAGGACTCAATCCGGCGAACTACCTGACTGCCGACAGCACCAGCCCGAGCGGTTTCGTGCTGCTCAATCCGATCTACAAGAAATTCCCCGGCGGCTACGGTCCGCTGTTCGGCGCCGACATCGACGACTACGAAGTGGTCGGCGGCGTGCGCGGCCAGTGGTCGGACAACTTCAAGTGGGATTTCCACGCGCGCAACGCCGGCAACACGATCGACTACCGGCTCGAGAATTCGATCAACCCGAGCCTCGGCGATCTGTCGCCGACTTCGTTCCATCCCGGCAAGCTCACCCAGGAAGAGCAGGAGCTGGGCGCCGACTTCGTGCAGACGTTCAACTCGCCGCTCACGCTGGCTTATGGCGCGCAGTGGCGCAGCGAGACCTACACGGTGCATCCGGGCGATGTCGGCTCCACAGCCGTCGGCCCGACCGCCGCAGTATTCGGCGTCGGTTCGGACGGCTTCCAGGGATTTTTCCCGGCTACGGCTGGCGAGTTCGAGCAGGACAGCTACTCGGGCTATGTCGATGCGGAAACTTCGCTGACCGACAAGCTCTCCGGCGCGGCGGCCGTACGCTATGAACATGCCGACCGGTTTGGATCGTCGACCGTGTTCAAGTTGTCCGGCCGCTACGCGTTCACCGATACGTTTGCCGGGCGCCTGACCTACAACACCGGCTTCCGCACGCCGACGCCGGGACAGGAGTTCACGCTCAACGTCACCACTACCGCAGATGCCAACGGCAATCTGATCCCGAGCGGAACCTATCCGGTCAGTCATCCGGTCGCGCTCGCGCTCGGCGCGGTACCGCTGCGCACGGAAAAATCCAAGAACCTCACCGGCGGCGTGGTCTGGGATCCGCTTGAAAATCTCACGCTCACTGCGGACTTCTACAAGATCAAGATCGACCATCGCATCGGCCTGGTCTCGAAGACGGTTTCGCAGGCCACGGTCAATACGCTGATCGCACAGGGCTATCCGAACGCGCAGTTGCTGCTCAACAGCGCCGCCAGCTACTTCGCCAATGCATTCGGTTCGGACGTCAAGGGTTTCGATTTCGTGGTCGACTCGCGCCACGAACTTGGCAGCGGTATCCTCAACGTCGACTTCCGCTACAACTACAACAAGCAGGACGTGGTCGACGTCGTGCCGGGCACGATCAACGGCGATCGCGTGTACGACCTCGAGCATCAGGTGCCGAAGAACCGCGCCGTGTTGAGCTTCGACTATGCCCTCGGCCGATTCGACGGCATTGCGCGTATCAACTACTACGGCGGCTGGAGCACGACCGGCGGCTTGTTCGGCAATGGCGATGCGTCGGACGCGGTCGGCTACAGCAGCAAGACGCTGCTCGATCTGGAAGCGCGCTACAAGTTCAACGACGTGTTCTCGCTGGCGGTCGGCGGCGACAACGTGTTCAACACGCATCCGGACAAGGAGAAGAATCCGGTGCTGCAATTCCTCGGCAACCAGTACGCGCTGACGTCGCCATTCGGGTTCAACGGCGCTTTCTGGTATCTGCGCCTCAAGGGAAGCTTCTGATTCGATCTGCGATCGGCACGCGACGGGCGGATGCCCGCCGCGTGCCTGGCCGGAGCGCGGGCACAGTGCCCGCTCGCGCCTGCAAGCTCAGCCCGTGCGGGCCATTCCAGATGGTTTCGCTGTGCGGCGATAGCGCCTCATAGCGAGCAGCCCAGATTTGCCGTGGCCGCTGGCAGCCAGCGCTGGCGCAAGGCCAGCAGATCCGCCGACGCTTGCGCGCGTTGCGTCGCCACCAGCCGCGGCTCGAGTGCAGCTAACGTGCGTGCCGCCTGCAGGATCCAGATCGAAGTTGGCGCGCCGAATTCGAAGCAGCCATTGATGGCCAGCTGCAACCGGTAGTCGGCCCACGCCCAGGCCGCAACGATGTCGCCTTGTGCGATCAGATCGTCGATGTGCTTCTGCAATGCCACGGCATTGCCCGAACCGGCGGCGCGTTCCATCCACTGCGACGGTGCTGCGGGGTCGGGCGGGAAGCCGCCGCAGCCGTCATGCAGGCAGAACGCCAGAAAATCGGCGACGCTCTCGTCAGTATCGGCGAGCGATTGCAGAAGCAGAAATCCTTCCGCCGACTGGGCGGCATTGCGCGACTTCATCAAGCGTTCGCCGAGCTCGCGCTGCGCATTCTCGTTGCCAGACGGCGCCGCAAGGGCGCGCAGTGCCGCAATCGCCTCGTCGTCGTCTTCGATATCCGCGGCTTCGGCGAGCTGGATCTCGGCATTGTCCGGGGCGATGAACCGGTCGATCGCCATCGCGACGAAATCCATGATCCCGCCGACGCCCTGGCAGTCATCCATGCGCTGGGCAAGTCGCGCTTGTTCGTGCGCATCGATCGCTGCGGCGAATGCCTGCCATTCCGGCGTCAAGTCCTTCGCTGCTGCAGCGCCGGCACCGCCCGACGATCTGCGCGGCTGCTCGCGCAAGTCGGCCAGCACCGTGCATTCATTGGCCAGCGACAGCGCAGCGACGCCTGCTCGCACATCGCCGTCGTGAGCGCGCTGCGTCAGCTGTTGCCATGCTTGATCGGGCGGCAGAGCGGTGATCGCGGCTACTTCGACGCCGAGTTGGCGCGTGCGTTTCGCGGCAATCGCGGCATCGGCGCGCTGCAGCCAGGCTGCTGCCGTGGCAGCGGGGTCCTGCGCGACGCTGTGCTGCTCGAGCGGCGGCTGCGAAAGCGAAGTGGCGGCCGATGCCGGTGCAGTCCGAGCATGTTCATCGACGCGATCGGCAGGCGGCGAGTTTGCACGCAGCGCGTGCCGAGTCCGATGAACGAAGGCGGTGCCGATCGCTGCAAGCAGCAGCACGCAGAGTGCCACCGCGGCGGACCTGCGCATCTAGCGAGCGTTCCGCGCCAGCACTGCGCTCAACGCCAGCGCCACGTGCAACGGCAACAGCAGCGCGATCCACAGGCGATTGTCCTGCGTGAACGCCGGGAATACCTTGATGAAGAAAGCGAGCCCGGCGAACGCCGCGATCGCGACCGCGACGCGGCGCGCGAACGTCGAAGGTTGCCAACGTCGCCGCAGCGAACCGGCCCATGCCGGCAGCAGCAGCAGGCACAGCGGATCGAGCAGCAGCAGGTTTTCGTTGCGCCAGGCGGAGATATGGTCCGTCAATGTCCACAACACGATCAGCGTCACGCCGCCGAGGCCGCAGACGAGCGCAATCGCGCTGGCGCCGAGCGCAAATGCCGCACGTGCCCAGGCGCGGGCGCGCAGCCGCGCGAGGCCGAGCAGGCAAAATGCCGCAGCGATGCCGATCGCAAGCGCTTGCCAGACCCAGTTCGGCGGAAAATCCGGCGGCTCGGCCAAGCGCGCCTTCGCGAGCAGCGTCTCGCGAGCGACCAGCGGCTGCGTGCCGCCGTGGTCGTCGGCCAGCCGCACGTCGCGTACGTGGCGCATGAACTCCATCGGCACGAAGCTTTCGTCCCAGTAGGTCAAGCGCTGATCGGCAAACGGGCCGAGGCCGGCGTCCATGCCGAGCATCAGCAGCGGTTCGGCGCGCATCAGGCGCAGCGTGTCCATGCGATAGGTGAAGCCGCGCGACGGTGCGATCGTCTGTGCCTTGATCGCGCCGCCGAGCGCGTCGTTGAGCGCATCGCGCACGCGCGTGGAGCAGTTTGCGGTGAAGTACTCGTAGCGATACTGCGCGTGTTCCGGAAGCGCGTTGTCGGACAGGTAGGCGAACAGCGCGCTGCGTTGCGCAGGCGACATGTTCAGGTCCTGCCGCACGATCCAGCGGCCTTCTGCCCGGTACATCGCGAAGTCCTCGGCCGGCTCGCTCGTCGCGATCCGGTACAGCATGCGCCCGCGCGCGAAGTTGAGATAGAAATTCTCCTGCGCGAAGTCGAACATGCCGTAGTTGAACAGCAGTTCGGTCGGCCTGGGCGCAGCGTGCAGCGTGATCAGAATCGCGTTGTGGCCGAAGCGCTCCCACACCTCTTCGCCCGGGCCGACAGTGATCAGCGCGACTTCGAGATCCGCGCCCGCGTCGGCGGGTGGGGCCGTCTGCGCCGCGGAGAAAAGTGGAAAAAGCAGCAAAGTCCACAAGGCGCAGAATGCGGCAAGCGCCCGCGTCGGGCGCCGCCGGGCGTCAGGCGTCATGCACCCGCACGGAGAACTGCAGTACGCGGCGCGCGTCGGCCTTGGTCACGCGGAACTGGAAGCCACCGAACACGATTTCCTCCGCGGGTTCGGGCAGATGGCCGAACTCGGAGGTGATCATGCCGCCGATCGTGTCGAACTCGTCGTCCGAAAAATTGCTGCCGAGACGCTCGTTGAAGTCCGCGATCGGCGTCAGGGCATTGACCAGGAACGCGCCGTCCGGCTGCGGCGTGATCAGCTTCTTGCGCGCCGGATCGTCCTCGTCGTGTTCGTCGTCGATCTCGCCGACGATTTCCTCGAGCACGTCCTCGATCGTGACGAGGCCGGCGACACCGCCGTATTCGTCGACCACGATCGCCATGTGGTTGCGCGACAGGCGGAACTCCTTGAGCAGGATGTCCAGCCGCTTGGATTCGGGGATCAGCACCGCCGGGCGCAGCAGTGCGCGGATGTTGCACGGCGTACCGGCTCCATCGACGAAGCACTTGAGCAGGTCCTTGGCGAGCAGGATGCCGATGATCTGGTCAGGGTCGTCCTCGCCGTAAACCGGGAAGCGCGAGTGGCCGGAATCGATCACGCGGCGCACGGTTTCCGGCAGCGGCGCGTCGGCCGGCAGGCAGACCATCTGCGCGCGTGGCAGCATGACGTCGACGACGGTGAGGTCGGCGACTTCGATCGCGCCTTCGACCATCGACAGCGTGTCGTTCGAGAGCAGGCCATTGGCCTGCGCCCCGCGCAGTTCGTCGAGCAGTTCGTCGATGTTGCGGGGTTCGCCGGAAACCAGCTGACCGATGCGCTCCAACCAGGATTTCGCCGGTTGCGAGCTTGGGTGGTCCTCGTTCATTGCATTGTGTGCGAAGCCCATCACGGGCGGCAGCATAGTGTAGCCGATCCACCGGGACGGATAGGTTACAGCTTGAAAATCAGCCAGTTAGCTCGTCAGCGGCGGGCCGATTCATACGGATTGGCGATCCCCAGTCCGGCCAGAATGCGAACCTCCAGCGCCTCCATCCGGGCGGCCTCAGCCGCGGCCTCATGGTCGTGGCCGAGCAGATGCAGTACGCCGTGGATGATCAGGTGGGCGTAGTGGTCGCGCGGCCGCTTGCCTTGCTCGGCCGCCTCGCGCGCGACCACCGGCGCGCAGATGACCAGGTCGCCGAGCAAGCCGGTGCGCTCCCACGCCGCCGGCTCGTACGGAAAACTCAGCACGTTTGTGGCGTAGTCGCGGCGGCGGAACTCGCGATTGAAGCGGCGCCCGGCGCGCGCGCCGACGATCAGCACGTTCACGGCGCAGCGGCGGCGACGCAGCTGCGGGATTGCCTCGATCCAGCGCACGAAACTGCGCCGCTGCGGCACGCCGGCGCGGCCGGCCTCGTTGCGCACGAACAACGTCACGCTCATTGCGGCGCTTTGCGTTCCGGCGCCGGCGGCGCCGGCTGCGCATCGCGCCGCTCGTACGCGCGCACAATGCGTTGCACGAGCGGATGGCGCACCACGTCCTTGGCCGTGAAGAACGTGAAGCTGATGCCGTCGACATCGCGCAGCACCTCGATCGCGTCGCGCAGTCCCGACTTCACGCTCCGCGGCAGATCGATCTGCGTGACGTCGCCGGTGACCACCGCGACCGAGCCGAAGCCGATGCGGGTCAGGAACATCTTCATCTGCTCGGTCGTCGTGTTCTGCGCCTTGTCCAGGATCACGAACGAATCGTTCAGCGTGCGCCCGCGCATGTAGGCGAGCGGCGCGATCTCGATCACGTTGCGTTCGATGAGTTTGGTGACGCGGTCGATTCCGAGCATTTCGTACAGCGCGTCGTACAGCGGGCGCAGGTACGGATCGACCTTCTGGGTCAGGTCGCCCGGCAGGAAGCCGAGCTTCTCGCCGGCTTCCACTGCCGGGCGCACCAGGATCAGG
>Ga0157378_10000710_pt1 | contig 31186 bp, 23 predicted proteins | sample M65metaG_FD_115309 | JGI IMG/M metagenome (GOLD analysis project Ga0157378, IMG submission 115309) | Miscanthus rhizosphere microbial communities from Kellogg Biological Station, Michigan, USA - M6-5 metaG | ecosystem: Host-associated > Plants > Roots > Rhizosphere > Soil | place: USA: Michigan... | reverse complement strand
CTGGCCATTGGCGCGCTGATCCTCGATCCCACCAATTCGCAGACCGTCTACGCCGGCACGGGAGAGGGCAACATCTTCTTTGTCGTCAACGTGCCTGACACGACGCAGGAGAGCTACTACGGCGCCGGCTTCCTGAAGAGCGTCAACGGCGGAACGAGCTGGAACCTCTACGGCCAGGCGGAGTTCACTGGCGCAGCCTTCTTCCGCATTGCCGTGCATCCGACCAATCCGAGCCGCGTCTGGGCGGCGACGTCGAACGGACTCTTCGTCAGCGACAGCGGCGGGACGTCATGGACGCCGGTCACCAACGGCCTTCCGGCGATCGTCCCGGGAACGCTCACCGGCTGCACGGAGATCGTCCTCCATCCGACCGATCCGACGATCGCCTTCACCTACTTCTTCGGCGCCGGTGCGTTCAAGAGCTCGAACGCGAACGCGGTCAGTCCGTCCTTCACGCCGGTCCCCGACATCCCGGGCAACAACAATTTCAGCGGAAGCATCGCCATCTCCCCCACGCAACCGCTGCGCATGATGGCGGGCGTGAACGACTCTCTCTGGTTCTCCACCGACGGCGGCCAGAGCTGGAACCCGACCGGCGTGCCGCTGGTGCAGTGCGTGATCACCGGCTACGGCAACAACGTGGCCTTCGATCCCACCGACGCGAACGTCGTCTACCTCAGCGGCATCCCGCAGATCATGAAGTTTCTCTTCGATCCGGTCGGCAACACTTGGAGTGGCAGCAACATCGGGCTGGGAAAGATGCACAGCGACCATCACGCCCTGGCCTTCGATCCGGCCGACCATCTCCACATCTACGCCGGGACGGACGGCGGACTGTACGAGTCGCACGACGGCGGCAATTCGTGGAGCGACGATCTCAATCGCGGTCTCTGCATCACGCAGTTCGATTTCCTCGATCACCATCCCACCTCGGACGCGGTGTTCTTCGGCGGCACGCAGGACAACGGTACGCAGCAGTTCCGCAACAGCACCGTCTTCCCGGTGGCCTCGGGCGGCGACGGCGGCTTCACCGCCGTCGATTTCAACGACCCGCACAACGTCCTCCTCGAACACTTCCACATCTCGATGCAGCGCTCCTCGAAGGCGGGCGAGTTTTCGACGTTTGACGACGTCTTTCAGGGGATCGCCGGCGCGACGCTCTTCTATCCGCCCTACGCGCTCTGCGCCGAAGATCCGAACTGGATCGCCTTCGGCACCTCGTCGCTCTTCATCGACAAGGCGCAGGGGACCGGCGGCTGGCCGACGTTCATCCCGCTGCCGGGCAGTACCGGGCCGGTCTCGGCGATCAATTTCGTCAGCAAGACGTTGATCTATTGCACGGCCGCCCACGGTCAGGTATGGGCGGTCCGCTCGATGAACGGCGGCGTCGACTGGCTTGCCGAGCCGATTCACGCCGCGCCGTTTCCGGTGCGATTCGTCTGGGACATCGCCGTCATGCCGAACGACAGCGCACACATCATCGCCGTCGTCTCCGGCTACGGCACCGGCCACGTCTGGAGCGGGATCGTCCCGCCGAGCGGCGTGGCAGCGTGGACCGACGTCAGCGGCAGCGGAGCGACCGCGATTCCCGACGTGCCGGCGAATTCGCTGGTGATCGATCCGGTGACGCCATCGACCTGGTATGTCGGCACGGACATCGGTGTCTTCCGCACCACGACCTCCGGCGCGCAGTGGTCGAACTTCGGCCAGGGTCTGCCGAACACCGCGGTCTACGACATGCGCCTGCACGGCCCGTCGCAACTGCTTCGCGCGGCCACGCACGGCCGCGGAATCTGGGAGCGGCGGGTGGATGTGCCGTCGATGCCCGACGTCGACATCTACGTGCGCCATCACATGATGGATACCGGCCGCGGTCTGGCGCCGGAAGGCGTTCCCGCCGCCTTCAAGAACATCGGCCAGTTCATCGACCTCGGCGATCCGCAACACCACTGGATGTGCGCGGATCTGAAAGTCGATGCCCTGCTCGGCAACCCGCTGGACTACCAGTACGCAACGAGCGACGTCGACTTCGTGGTCTTCGAGGCGCAGCTCTTCCACCGCAACGCCGAGCGCGGAAACGTGAACCACGTTTTCGCCCAGGTCCACAACCGCGGCATCAAGGCGACGACGGCGAAGGTGAAGCTGCTCTTCGCCGATTCGACGGCGAAGGTCCCGCCGCTGCCGAACGATTTCTGGACCGCCTTCCCCGGCAACTCCGCCGTCCCGAACACGCCGTGGCATCCGATCGGATCGGCGAAAACGGTCACCATCACCCCGACGCTGCCGACCGTGCTGGAGTGGGACTGGCTCACGCCGATGGGACAGCCGACGCACACCTGCCTGCTGCTGGTGGTCGATTCCGTAGATGATCCAATTCCCGCCGCACACAAGATCTTCGACGTCGATCAGCTGGTGAAGATCGACAAACGCACCGGCCTGAAAAACCTGCACGTTGTCGATGCCCCGCCCAAACCACCCAGCCCCGCCCCGCCGCCCTGGTCCGCCGCGATCCTGGACATCCTCGGCCTGCCCACGATCGACAACTCTCTCACCTTCGATCTCCTCGGCGGCACCGACACCGCCATCGCCTTCTTCCTACCAAAGGAGATGCCGCCGTTCTCGCTGTCCGAACGCTCCGCGCTAAAAGTAATCGCCCCAACCACGGTCCAACTCGATGCCGCCCGCAAAGTTCTCGGCGCATCGATCGACGCCTACGACACCAAACACCTCTACATCGCCGCCGGCGTCAAACACGCCTCGACACCAACCTTCGCCGTCCCCGAGCGCGGCCTCCGCCTGCCGATCCTGCTCACCGGCACCACGATCCCAGGCGAAGTCCCGCCAAGATTCAACGTGATCCAGTTTTTGCGGAGAGAGCTGGTAGGTGGGAGTACCTTCGTGCTGGTGACTACGTAGAGCAGGCGTCCCGCCTGCTCCCGACGGGCGTCCTCGCCCGGCGGTGAGGCCGAGGTTGAAGCAGTCATATTGTTACGGTCCGCGGGCTCAGACCCTTTCTTACTCACGAAAACCACCGCGGGGCGAGGACGCCCCGCGGGAGCAGGCGGGACGCCTGCACTACGCTAAAGCCCGGTCAGCTGCCGGAGATGCGTCCCATCCACGTTCATAGTCCATACCTCCATGCGCCCGCTGCGATTGCTTTGGAACGCGAGCCGTTTCCCGTCCGGAAACCACACCGGCAACTCGTCTTCGAACGTTGCTTCATGCGCGGCGAGCTTGCGGGCGGCGCCGCTCGGGTAGTCAACTATCCAGACGGAGCCCATGTGATCTTTCCGGCTCGTCTGGATGGCAATCCGCTTCCCATCTGGCGACCACGCCGGACACTGCGCCTCTCCCTCGGCGGAATCGACGTGGGTCAGTTGCCGCCGGTTCGAGCCGTCGGCATCCATGATGTAGATGTGCTGGATGCGGTTCGCGTCTCTGCCCGTGAACGCGATCAACTTGCCGTCCGGCGACAACTTCGGACTCCAGATCACCGAGGAGCCGTCGGTGAGCTGCTTCGGATTCGAACCGTCGAGATCCGTCAGCAGCAACTTCACTTCCGTCCACGTTCCCTGCGCAACGAAGACGCGGGCTCCGTCGCGAGAGATCCCGGCGAACCGTCCCGGAACTGTGCCAATGGTCTTGCGATTGGCGCCGTCCGCATCGATCGAGTCGATACGGCTGCTGTCGCTCCCCGACACCGCATAACGAACCTGCCGGCTGTCCGCCGACCAGTAAGGCGCCGACTCCTTCTCCGCGCTCTGCGTAAGACGAAGGATGTTCGTCCCATCGGCGCGCATCACGTACAGATCGTTCTGGCCGTCGCGATTCGAAAGAAAGGCGATCTTCGATCCGTCTGGAGAGACAACCGGGACCTGATTCTCGATCGGCGTCTCCGGCGTAGCAAGTGAGAGTGCCAGGAGAATTGCGGGAGCCGCCAGGGCGATCATCATTTTCGCGATTATAGGAGCGCTGCATACGCAAAAAAACGCCGGAGGTAGGGAAAAAAGCCACCGCGACCCTCCTATTAGTGAACCCTCAAAAAGGAGAAGCAATGTCCCCTCGGCCGGCGGCTGCGTTTGTTACTGCCATGCTCGTGTTTCTACCGCTCCGCGTTTCCGCGCTCGAGCTGCAACTGGAAAACTACAGGACGGCGACAAGCCAATTCGAATTCAAGAAATTCGCAGAGTCGACCGACGCGCCAATTAGTATTGGCCGTGATGCCTTCCCGGGGTCGTCGCTCAGTTATGACCTCTGGATGGAGCCCGAAGATGTCAGTGAGGTTCCGAAGTACGACTATTTCCGTTACATCATCTACGTGCGGCCGAAGGCAAACCCCAGTCAGGTAACGCGCGTCACCTTTCGGGGCAAGTCAGGAGGCGGGTTCGATGATCAGATCGTCGACGTTCACTTCACGGTCATCGACGGCGCGCGCCAGGAGGATGGGACGATCCAGCTACCCATCTTCGGCCGCCTTCCTTCCGATGCTCTCAGCAGTAAACAGCCGGAAGACCCGCTTTCTGTCTACATCGACGTGGACAACGAGACCGAGGTGCGGCTCACGAACGAGAAGCAGATGCCGGTGACGATCGCCGGTGCTTCGGCATCTTCGAACGACCGGAGTCTGTGGCAGCCGTTGTCGGTCATCCGAGGTGAGTCGAACGCATTCACTCCCTTCGTGCTCGCGAAAGGGGCCAACGTCAAGGACAGTCTCAAAGTTTTTCTGCGACCCAGAAAACTGCAGGCATTCCTCACAGCGCTCACTCCCAGCAAAAGCAAGGAGGACGATGTCATCACCGTTCGTGTGCGATACAGCACGCTGGCGAGGGAAGAGATGTCGTACCTGATTCCGGTACGCGTTCGATTCGAGCCAAGGCCGCTGTACCTGCCAATCGGAGCTGTGGTCGGAGCCGTCGTCGGCTGGCTGATTCTGCTCGCGGTGAGGGCTCGGAAGGAGGAATCCCGCGATCAACTAAGGATTCTCGTGGCCGCCGTGGTGGCGGCGTTCCTGATCGAGATTCTCGGCATGCTGCTCGCGGCCGGCGGCAGTCAGTTGAAGTTCCTCGGCTTTCCGATCGATCCCTTCCAGCTTCTCCCGGCCACGCTCATCGGTTTGATCGCCGGGTTGGCCGGTTATCAGAGCCGTGTCTTCCTTCTGAAAATCTCGAGGCTCGATTTCTTCAAGTTCGGAAACACAGGAGTTGGCAATGCAACCGCGTAGCGCGTGCGTGATTCTGGCCCTGTCATCGATCGTCTTCGGAGCCGTTTCGCTTTCGGCAACCGATCCCTCGGCAATCAAGACTCTGAGCTCAGGAGAGCTGGCCATCCTGAGTGTGAAAGGGATCGAAAAGGTCTCCAACACCAATGCGCGATCGATGATCGTGAAGGACTTCGGCAGTTTTCAGGCGGGCGAGTTCGCCGTGATTCCCGAGCCTGGCGGAGACACGTTCTTGGTGCCCCTGCAACTGCGCATGCGGGCGGACGGCCTGTTTACGCATATGGAACGTTTCAACTCCGCGGGCAAGTCGACCGCGGCGTGGCCTCATCGAGAGGCCGGTGGCATTCTCGGGGGCGTCGCCGTCGATCTCGTCCATCAGATTGCCTACTGTTCGGACAGCCGTCTCAACACCGTCTACCAACTCGACCTGAAGAACACGCGCTCCTCCTTTGTCCTCCTGGCCAGGATCCGCGACTCCGGAATTCTGGGACCCGTCGCTCTCGACGCGAAACGCGGACGCCTGCTGGTTGCGGACGTCGGAAACGGAACGATTCTGTCCATCATGCTCGACACCAGGAAGGTCGAGATCGTGCTCGGGGCTGGGACGATGGCGGAGCCTGTTTCGATGGTTCTCGATCAGGCCAATGATCATCTGTACATCGCCGATGCTTCCCGAAGCCGCGTTTGGGTAGGCACGCCTGTCGGTAACAAATGGACCGTGAAGGCCATGACGGTCACGCAGCAGTTCAAGCAGCCGATCAGCGTGGCTCTCACGCCCGAGGCGGCGCTATGGGTGGCAGACCGCGGGCGGCAAAAGATCTGGCTGTTTGCCACCGCTGACGGGCGGACGTTACGCACGGTCAATCCCTGAGCAGCGTCGAGTCATCGTCAACTACAATCCGCCACCTCATGCCTGTCATCACCTGCCCCGACTGCGGTCGTGACGTTTCCACGCTCGCCGCCGCCTGTCCGCATTGCGGGCGGCCGATGTCGCCTTCCACGTTCGCGGCACCGGTTGCGGCGCCGGTGACTGCGGAGGAGACGTTGTGGCGAGGATCGCCATCGTGGCGGGTACTCATCGGGAAGGTGGTGGCGATGGTGCTTACCGCAATCGTCGTTCCGGCCGCGGCGATCTTCGTCGCCTCGCATACGGCGGACCTGGAGATGAGCGGCAACATCACGAAAGTCGGCTGGTGGGCGACGGCGCTGCTTCTGCTCATCCAGCTGATTGGATTTCTTCTGGCCATGCTGCGGCTTCAGAGCACGCTCTACACGGTCAGCAACCAGCGGGTGCTGATCGAGCAGGGGATTCTGTCGAAGAGCCTGAGCGAGATCGATCTTCGCTCGATCGACGATACGCAGTTCTTCCAGTCCTTCACCGAACGTCTCCTCGGCATCGGCAACGTCACGCTGGTGTCGTCCGACAAAGCGCTGCCGAGAACGATGCTACGCGGCATCCACAACCCGCGGGCAGTCCGCGAGACCATTCGCGCGGCGGCGTATCAGGTCAGCCAGCGGCAGCTGTTCACGCGGGCGACGTAGAGCCAGGTAGGTCGGACTCTCCAGTCTGACCTCTTGTGACTCCGCCTCGTCACTGTGGTTTCAGACCCTGGTCAGTCGGATACTAAGAGTCCGACCTACGTTGTCGATGCGAGCATCCCCACTCCTATACTTCCCCGCGTGCCGACGGCGTTACTGCTCTACCTGATCGTTGCCGTCGGGACGATTCTCATCTGGAAGTACGTGACGCCGGTCTCGCGCGGCGCGGCCATCGTGCTCATCCTCCTGCCGTTTCTCTTCATCGGACCGGCGCTCGTCACCAACGGCGTCTACGGCGGCTACGACATCCTCTTTCTCAGCGCGCCGTTCAGCGACTATGCGTCGGAGTATGGCTTCACCACCGCGCACAACGGATTGCTGGTCGATCACGTGCTGCAGATGGTGCCGTGGCAGCACATGGTGCGGGAATCGTTCGCCCATCATCAGTGGCCGTTGTGGAATCCGGCCATGGATTCGGGCGAGGTGCTGGCGGCGGGGATGCAGGCGGCGCCGCTCAATCCTCTGAATCTGATCGGGCTGCTGCTCCCTCTCGGATCTGCCACGACGTTCAACGCCGCGATGATCTTCTTCCTGGCGGCGCTGTTTGCCTTCGCCTTCGCTCGCGAGCTCGAGTGCAGCGAAGGAGCCTCGCTGATCGCCGCCGCCGGCTTCGCCCTCTGCGGCGCCATGGCCTTTTTCGGAACGTGGCCGCATGGACGAAGCTGGACGGTGCTGCCGTTCGTGCTGCTGGCGGTACGGCGTGTCGTGCGCGCACGCGACCTCGCCGCCTTCACGCTGCTGACAATTGCCTTCGTGTTGCTGATCGTCTTCGGACATCCGGAGACGATGCTGCACGTCGCCGTCATCGGCGTGATCTATGGAGTCTTCGAGCTGGTCCCGCTCTGGCGCGAATGGCAGCGCCCCACCGCTATCGCTCTTGCCGCCGGCGGCATCGCCTTGCTCCTCACCGCGATCACGCTGATGCCGTTTCTGGCGGCGCTTCCCTACTCCTTCGATTACCTCATCCGCCAGACCCCGCCCCCGCCCGCCGCGGCGCATGAGGTCTGGAAGGCCGTTCGCGCAACATTCATCCCCTACTACGGCGGCGCATCGTGGCACTCGCCGACCAGCGAGCTCGATTTCGGACTGGCCCGCGTCGGAAGCGTGATCCTGGCGCTGGCCTTGATCGCCGCCCTCCGCCTCTGGCGCCGGCGCGAGGTGCGCTTCTTCGGCGCGCTCTGCGTCGTCGCACTCTTCGCCAGCTGGAAAGCGCAGCCGGTTGATGCGCTGCTCCGCAAGCTGCCGTTGTTCAAAATCGCCGTGAACGACCGGCTCGGATTCGCCGCCGCGCTGGCGCTGTCGATTCTGGCGGCGATGGCATTCGATGCCTCTTCGCGACGCGATCGCCGCGTCGTCCTGATCGTCGCCGCGATGCTCGCCATCCCCACCGCCTGGTTCTGGCGGATGCAGCTGTCGATCGGCGTCGATCCGAAGCTGCTGATCGCCGGCGCCGCCGCGGAACTGATCGGCATCCTCCTTCTCTTCGCCGCCCTCGGCACATCCTCACGCCGGCTGGCGGTGATCCTGATCGTCGCCGCCATCGCCGGACAGCGGCTCATCGAAGACGGCAACATCCATCCCACTGTTCCGCGGCGGATGTTCTATCCCGAGGTGCCGTTGATCGCGAAAGTGTCCCGCGATCCGCTCTATCGATTCACCGCCATCGGCAACATGGTCATCCCGAACGTCGCTTCGATGTATGGCCTCGAAGACGTCCGCGGCTACTCGGCGATGACGTATTACCCGTACGTCGAGACGATGAAGTTGTGGTGCCCTGACCAGAAGCGCACCTACCACGACATCTCCGATCTCTCCCTCCCTTTTCTCTCCTTCCTCGGCGTGCGCCACGCCATAACGTCGCGCACGATGGAGCCGCCGGCGGGCTGGCGCGTCGTGGCTGACGATCGCGCCTCGCGTCTGATCGAGAACAGCCACGCCATCCCGCGCGTCTTCGTCCCCCGCCGCATCCGCTTCATCGACAGCGACCCGCGCGCGCTCGAGGAGATGTCCGCCGCCACCGACTTCGCCGACGAAGCGTGGATCGTCACGCACGACGTTCCCCCGCAGCTGATCGACAACGGCCAGGCCACCCTGCAAACGCAACGAATCGGATCGCGCTACGAAATCGACGCCGAGGTGCACTCAGCATCACGCATTGTCGTCACTGAGTCCGCCTGGCCCGGCTGGCGCGCCTACATCGACGGCCGGCGCGTGAAACTGGAGTCCGCCAACCGCGCCTTCCTCTCGATGTACGTGCCGGCTGGACATCACCATGTGCAAGTCATCTATCTGCCGGATGCATTCGTGAGGGGACGGGTGATTTCGGTGGGGACGCTGGCGTTGATTATCGGAGCGCTGGCGTCGCGCCGGCTGGCTCGGCGCGCGTCCCGCCGACAACCCGCCAGACCCCAGAATTCTGCCTAGCATCGCGGCGGCGAGGAACCAGATCCGTCACGTCAACTCCACCCTCCCTCTTTCCAAAGCGCTTCCCAACTCCACATCCGGCTCGTCACCGTATTCGTCAGCGGAAATCCGAGTTGATGGGCGAGTATCAACACCTGTCCGCGATGATGGGCTTCGTGAGACACCATGTAGCAGAGCATCTCCATGCCGGCGGGCCAGGGCTGGGCCCAGCCGTCTCGATGAAAGGTCTTGATGTTGCCGCCGAACGATTCAGCGAGCATCTCCTCGCATCGCGCGGCGCTCGCGGCCAGTCCAGCCCGCGCCTGCTCCGGCGTGCAGCGCGCGCGGTTGAGCTGCGGCGGAACGTCGAGGTGCGGCGCGGTCAGCCTGATCCACTTCGTTCGGACGTTGTGCACGTGGGTGAAGATCGCGGCGATGGTGCGGACCTTGCCGGGCGGTTTAGCTCGCCAGGCGGCAGGATCGAGATGTTCGATCAGAATCTGATTCATCCGCTCGTTGGCGGCAAAGATCCGGACGGCGTCGGATACCAGGTGCGTTTGAACCATCTGTGTCGCGGCCGCAATTATCGGTTGAGTACTCCATAGCGAGCCGTTTTTCGGCGACGGTACAATCGGCGTTTCGCCACGTAACGTGCGGATCCTCCTGCTCACTCCCCGCCTTCCCTGGCCGCCGATCGACGGCGGGCGCATCGCCATGGGGCGGCTGGCGGAGGGGCTTCTGCATGCCGGTGCCGAGGTGGAGATCGTGTCGCTGAATCCGCGCAAGCATCGCGCGGAGGTGGTGGCGACGCCGCTCCCGGTCGAGGCGATCGATATCGATACGTCGCGGATCGCCTGGTCGAGAAATGCGCCGTTCATCGTCAGCCGTTTCGTGTCGCGCGCATTTCGCGAGGCCATCCGCGCTGCGGTGCGGCGATTCCGGCCGGATGTCGTCCAGATCGAGAGTCCGTTCCTGCAGCCGTACGTGGACGTCGTCCGGAACGAGAGCAACGCCCGGGTCGCGCTGCGCTCGCTGAACGTCGAGTTCCGGATCTGGGAAGGGCTGGCGGCGAACGAGCGCAATCCGCTTCGCCGTTTCGCTCTCCGCCGCGTTGCCGCGTCGCTGCGCAGGTACGAGGTGCGAAATCTCAACACGGTCGATGCGGTAATCCCAATCTCCACTGCTGATGCGGACGACTTACGCGCGCTCGGCTGCACGCGGCCGATGCTGGTCGTGCCGTGTGGCGTCACGTTCGCGGATGACGCTTCGACGCCGGAGCCAGGCACCGTCGGCTTCATCGGCTCGCTCGATTTCCGCCCGAATCAGGAAGCGGTCGCGTGGATCATCGACGAGCTCTGGCCGCGCGTTCCGAATGCGCGGTTGTTCATCGCCGGCAGCGGTGCCCCCGACTGGCTTCGCGCCCACGGAGCCAACGTCGAGCTCCTCGGCGAAGTCGCCGACGCCCGGGCGTTTCTCCGCCGGATGTCGGTGGTGATCGCCCCCCTCTTCGCCGGCGGCGGCATGCGCATCAAAGTCCTCGAAGCGATGGCCCTGGCCAAACCGATCGTGGCCACCACGCTCGGCGCCGGCGGAATCGACGTCGAGAACGGACGCGACATCCTCATCGCCGATGATGTGAGTTCGTTCGCTGACTCCGTGAACCGCCTGCTGCGCGATCCCGAAACCGCAGCGCGCATCGGCAACGCAGCGCGCAAGACGGTCAGGAAGCTCTACGATAACGACACCCTCGCCCGCGGCCTGCTGCGCTTCTACGAATCGCTGCTCTGAAGACTTCGCGCGCCGCGAATAAGCGCCGCGGTTTGCCGGCGACGAAAGACCGTACTCCAGGCGACACGAGACCACGCCGCCGTCACCAGCACGATGCGAGCGATGCGGAACCATCGCCGCCCGTAGTGCGAAGTTCCCCAATCGAGCAGGTCGGGCCAGAGCCGCGCGGGATCGTGTCGCAACACGTCATCCCCCGCCACCGTTCCGCCGATGGCGTGAACGACACGCGCGTTTTCAACGATGGCCACGCGCCAGCCGGCCTTGCGCGCACGAAGGCAAAACTCAATGTCCTGGCAGTAGAAGCGAAATCGTTCGTCGAGCGGGCCGGCGGCTTCCCATATCTCGCGTCGAAACGCCATGGCCGCGCCGCTGACCCAATCAACTTCGCACAGACACTCCTGTCTGTGCTTTGAGTTCCTCCGAAACAGCCTGGCAAATCTCCCCGCCCCGCTAACGACACCAATCATCCAGGACAACGTCGGCGTCCGCCCACCGCTCCACTGCGACGTCCTATCCTCATTCACCAGCCGCGCACCGGCAACGCCGAGGAGAGGATCATCGAACGCGGCAACGAGGGTGTGAAGAGCATCATCCGACACCATCGCATCGCTGTTCAGCAGCAGGATGATGCGTCCCCTCGCGACTCCGACGCCGCGATTCGCCGCCGGCGCAAACCCGCGATTCGATTCCAGCCTCAACACCTGCACCGACGGCACCTCGCGCGCCAGCAACTCCGCCGTCCCATCCGTTGATCCGTCATCCGCCACAATCACCTCGGAGCCTTCCGGCATCGACGCCAGCACGGCGCGGCAGCAGCGCAACGTCATCGGCGCCGTGTTGAATGTCGGAATGACTACGGAGAGATCGGGCACGCCCCTACGTTACCGCGCATGCGATCATCATCGCCTTGTTCTTCGTCCTCGAACACGTGGCCGTCCTGTCGCTCCTGCTCCTCGTCGCCGCCGGTGCGGGAACGCTCGTGATGGCGCCAAAGGCGCCGCTGGCGCTCCGCGCCGTGATGGGACTTGCCGTCGCCGGCCAGCTCTTTGTCATCCTCGGAATCATCGGCGCGCTGCGCCCGTGGATACTCTGGATCTTCGCCGCAATCGCGCTGCTCGCCCTCGTAGCGCTCGTAGCGCCGGCGGCCCGCCGGCTGGACCGCCGGCGGCTCGCCGGCGCATCGTTGATCACCATCCCCCTCTTCCTCCTCGCCCTCTACCCCCCAATCGCCTTCGACGAAACGCTCTACCACCTCCCCTTCATCAGCACCCTCGCCCGATCCGGCGCCATCCGCTTTCTGACCGACGTCCGCTTCCCTGTCTTCCCCCAATTCCACGAGCTCCTCTGCGTCCCCGCGTCTCTCCTCGCCGGCGACACCGCAACGCATCTCGTCGCGCTTACCGAGGTGATCATTCTGGCGGGACTGATCATCGCCTGGCCGCAGCAGCGGATGACCGGTTATCTCGCCGCCGCGCTCGTCCTCGGAAATCCGATCGTCATTCAGATGGCAACGGTTACGTACACCGAGGCCGCGCTGATGCTGTTTGTGGCCGCCGGCTTCTACTGCCTCGATCGCAATCCGCTCGCCGCCGGTTTTCTCCTCGGTGCCGCCTGCAGCGTGAAGTACCTCGGCCTCTATTTCGCCGCCGCCGGATTCGTATGTCTCCTGCTCTTCGGCCCACATCGCCGCCGCACGATTCCGCTCTACCTCGGCGCACTGATCGCGGCCATGCTTCCGATGTACGGCCGCATCGTCGCGCTCACCGGCAACCCGGTCTTCCCTTTCCTGCCTGAGGTGTTTGGGACCAGCCCCTGGACTCTGGTAATGCCAAACTCCGGACAGATTGCCAACCTGCCTCGGCTCTTCTGGGACATCACCTTCGCCCGCGAGCGCCTCAACTTCCAGCCGCCGTGGTCGCCGCTGTTCGCCGTGGCCATGCTGATCACGCTCATCGCCGCCACGCGCGACCGCCGCGCCGCCTTCATCGCCGGCATGTGTGTCACATACATCGCCATCTTCACCTTCCTGCCACAGGACTCGCGCTACCTCTTGCCGCTTCTGCCGCTGGTGGCGATGACCGCGGCCACCGCCGTCGCGCCGCTGCTCCGGCGCAACGCGTTGATCGTCATCTCGCTGCTCGCCGTGGCCCCCGGTTTTGCCTACGCCGGCTATCGGCTCGTGCGACAAGGACCGATTCCAGTCACGGCGTCGCAACGACAGCAATACCTCGAGGCCCACATCCCGGAATACCGCGCCCTCGAGCATCGTGGCCCGGGACGGATCTACGTCGTCTGCGCCGAGCAGCTGAAGTACTACGGCGGCGCCGACCTCATCGGCGATGTCGAAGGCCCGTATTCGAATGAAACGATCGTCGGCGCAAGCGCTGATGCGGAACATCTCTGGCGCACGCTCGGGCAGTATCAAATCCACTCCCTGCTGATCTCGCGTGCTCGCGCTCCGATCGCCTGGCAACGCCTTCCCTCGGCGCCATGGTTCGAGTTGGTCTACGCAGATGACGGCGCGACGCTTTGGCGTCTCGTACTTGTAGCGCCGTCGGCTCGACGGCTGGACCGCCAGCGGCTCGCTGGCGGTCCTTGAATTGCCGCCGAGCCGGCGGCGGTACAGCCGGCGCGCCGCCGGCGCTACGCTCACCAGCCACTAGAATCGCCGCGCATTGAAGATATTCGACTCCAATCGTGGTCCGGTTGAATGGACGCGCGGCGCCGGCAGGCAGTCGGCGGCGCGGCCGCCGACCGTCGACGTGGTCATTCCGGTCTATGGCGCCGCGGACGAACTTCGCGCATGCCTCGAAAGCGTCATACGCGAGACGGACCTGACACGCCATCGCCTCATCCTGGTCTTCGACGGCCCGCAGGACGACGAGGTGGAGAAGATCGTGGCCAATGTCACAGCGCGTGTTCTCCGGAACGAGCAGCGCGGCGGCTTCGTAGTCGCAGCGAACCGCGGGATGCGCGAATCAACCACGGACGTCGTGCTCCTCAACAGCGACACCATCGTCACGCCCGGCTGGCTGGAGAAGCTGATCGACGCCGCGTATTCGTCCGGCGACGTCGCAACGGTCACGCCGCTCTCGAATCACGCCACGCTCTGCTCCGTTCCACGAGGCTTCGAGGAGAACCTGCTGCCGAGCGGTTTCGATGCGGCTTCGTTCGCGGCGCTGGTCGAAAAGGTTTCCGAACGCAGCTATCCGAGAATTCCGACAGGCGTCGGCGTCTGCCTCTACATTCGCCGCGCGGCGCTCGACGATGTTGGCTTCTTCGACGAGAAGCACTTCGGACTCGGCTACGGCGAAGAAAACGATTTCTGCATGCGCGCGCTGGCGCGCGGCTGGCTGCACATCGCGGACGACGCCACCTTCATCTTCCACGCCGGACATCGCAGTTTTCGCCAGTCGCGATTGACGCTGCTGCGTCGAGCCGAACGCACGTTGCGACGCCTTCACCCTCGCTACATGGCGACGATTGCGGCGTTCATGCGACTCGATCCGCTCGAACCCGCACGCACGCGCATCCGATCCGCCCTCGGCGAAAAACCTGCGACGAAGCGGCGTCACATCGTCCATCTCGTGCACGGCTGGCCTCCGTTTCAGCACGCCGGGACGGAGCTCTACGCTTATTGGCTCGTGCGTCAGCAGCAAACGTCGCACGACGTCGCTGTGTACGTGCGAGGTTCCGATCCTACTCGCGCACATGGCGAAGCGACCGAGCTGTTCGACCATGGCACGCGCGTGCGCATCGTGACCAACAACTTCACCTCGCGGAATCCTTTTCGCCGCAACGCCATTCGCGATCGGCTCATCGAGCGCGATTTCGAGCGCTTTCTGAAAACGGAGCGGACGGATGTTCTTCACATTCATCACCTGGCCGGCCACGCCTTCTCGCTCGCCAACGTCGCCAAGCGCCTCGGCATCCCGATCGTGATGCAGATTCAGGACTGGTGGTTCCTCTGCGCGCGGGTCAACCTCTTCGATCGCGAAGGCAACCGTTGCACCGGACCCGGCTTCGAAAAGTGCGCGCGCTGTGCGACGCTGACGAAGGTCGCGCCGGCGGCTGCCACCAATCGCCTGCTACATGTCGTGCGGCGATCCGCCGCGCGTTCCGCAATAGCCGCGGCCGACGTCTTCGTCGCCGGCTCGAATTCCATTCGCGACGATTACGTTCGCGCGGGCGTCATCCCGAAATCGAAACCGTTTCGTGTGATTCCGTACGGTGTCGACATCGACATCCCACGCGAGCCGCGGCCGCCGGCGCGGCGACCGATTCGTTTCGGCTACGTCGGCTCGATCAGTCCGCACAAAGGAGTTCACACCGCGATCGAAGCCATGCGCGGTATCGATCCATCGCAAGCGTCGCTGCACATCTGGGGCGACGTCCGCGCGTTTCCTGACTACGTGGCTAACCTGAGAAAGCGCATCGACAGCGCATCGGTGATCTTCGAAGGCCGATTCGCCGAAGAGGAGAAGCCGCGCGTCTTCGCTTCGATGGATGTGTTGCTGGTTCCGTCGATCGGACTGGAATCATTCGGCCTGGTGGCGCGCGAAGCAATTACTTGCGGCGTCCCCGTGATCGCTTCGGCCGGTGGAGCGCTCTCGGAACTCGAGGCTGGCGAATTTTTCCCTGCTGGCGACGTCACGGCCCTCCACCAGATTCTGCGCCGTCTCATCGACGATCCAGGCATCATCGATCGCTGGTCGTCGCGTCTTCCGACGCCAAAACGGAATGACGTTCACGCGGCGGAAATCGAGCGCGTATACGACGCGGTGCTCCGGTCATGATCCGCACCGTTGGCAAAGTCATTCGTGGCGAAGGGCTCGCCTCCGCAATTCGAAGGACAAACGAACGGATCGGCTATGCGTTGCACGGCGCGGCCTCGCGCGTGCTCGGAACGTTTGCCGGGGCGTCTGAGGCAACGATTCTGAATGTCGCTGCATCGGGCACGGCCTTGCGGTTGGGCGGCGTGCAGACACAACTCGCGTCGCGTCTTCGGATCGAGCGCGATCTTCGCAATGTCGCTCTCCTCTCGCCCGGTCTTCTCGAACAGACGGGATCCCGCCGCGTGGGCAGCGATCTCGAAACCGGCATTCGCGAAGCGATGTCCATCACCGGTGCGCGCGCGGTTCATTTCGAAGGGATGCACGCGGTTCCGCTTCCGGTCGTACTGCGCCTCATCGAATCGGGCGTTCGCGTGATCGTCACCTCGCACGATTTTTCCCTCTTCTGCGCGCGGCCGCATTTGATCGAGGAACCGATGGGGCGCTTCTGTTTTTACTCCGAGGACTTCGAGCGATGCCATCGATGCCTGCGGCAGACGTGGGATGTTCCGCCGGATTCGCAACCCGAGCGACGCGCGCTGGCGCGCGAGATTCTGCTGTCAGCGGCAGGGTTGATCTTTCCGTCGCAGTTCCTGCTCGACGAACATCGACGGCTCTTTTCGCTGCCGGATCTTGTGGCCGAGGTGATCGAGCCGGGAGTGTCCAATGTGCCGATGAGGGCCGCTGAATCGAAACGTGCCGTCGCCTTCGCCGGCAGCGCGAAACGGCACAAAGGTGCGCATCTTCTGCCGGACATCGCCCAACGTCTCCCCAGCGCCGACATCCACATCTTCGGCGGCGGCGATGAAGATCTGCTGCGCGCGATGCGGCGCGTTCCGAACATCACCGTTCACGGTTACTTTCGCGCCGGGACATTGCCGTCGCTGCTCGTTCGCCACGGCATCGGGCTGGTCGTCCTTCCGTCGATCTGGCCGGAGACGCACAGCCTCGTTCTCTCCGAGGTCTGGCTCGCCGGTGCCGCCGTGGCCGCGTTCGACCTTGGTGCGCCGGCGGAGCGGATCCGTCAACACGGCGGGGGCTGGCTCACGCCGCTTGAAACCGGAGCCGATGGATTAGCGATGATCATCGAGCAGTGGACGGGGGGCGAGAATAACACCGAGGTGATGCGTTCGGTGGCGTCGCCGGTCGATGCGGCGAGGGCGCATGTCGAGTGGTATCGAAGGCTGGGAGTGCACAATGGAGCGCTGGCGTCCTCGCCGGCTGGCTAGGCGCGCGTCCCGCCGCCTTCCGGCCAGACACCAACATCTTGCCAAGCACCACGGCGGCGAGGACGCACGCCGAGCCAGCCGGCGAGGACGCCAGCGCTCCGTCGGCGATTACACCCCACTCCCCGACAACGCCGCCGCCACGCTGCGGAACAGCAGCCGGATGTCCAGCCACAGCGTCCACGAGCACATGTACGTCAGGTCGTAGCGGAGCTTGACCGAGGGGCGGGAGTCGTACTCGACCAGACTCTGCGCCAGTCCGGCCATGCCGGGGCGGACCAGGCAGCGGAGATCGAAATCGGGGACTTCCTGGAGAATCTGTTCAGCGATCTCCGGGCGCTCCGGGCGCGGGCCGACGAGACTCATTTCGCCGGTGATCACGTTGATCAGCTGCGGCAGCTCGTCGACGTGGTAGCTGCGCAAAATCCGGCCCACGCGGGTGATTCGTTGTTCGTCACTAAGTCCCGATGCCGGCGCGCGCATGGAGCGGAACTTCCACATGGCGAAGGGAACGCCACCGCGGCCGAGGCGCATCTGGCGATGGAAGACGGGACCGTGATCGCTCAGCCAGACCGCGGCCGCGATCAGAATCCAGAGCGGCAGTGTCAGCGTCGCCAGCACGATCGAGGCGGCGATGTCGATGCCGCGCTTGACGATGGCGTTCGCTCCGACGCCGCAGCCGATCATCACCTCGATCAGCGGCTCGTCGCCCATCCACCCGAGGACGGAGGAAACGAGCAAAGCGTCGGCGGAAGAGGCCAGGAGGAGATAGCCGCGCGGACCGCGGATGCGCAGCAGTTCCAGTCGTCCATTCGGCGCGGCCTCGGACCAGAGGCAGATGACTTCTTCGACGTCGCGCACGGCATCGCGCACGGCCGGATCGTCGAGCACTCCCAGCCACGGCACGCCGGTCTCCGCCGGACCGCTGCCAACGTAGCCGGCCACGCGAACGCGCTGATCGCCGGCGGCGTCGAGCACGGCCATGGCCGCCGACACTTCGATGGGATCGCCGACGAGAATCGTCTCCCTCGGGCGCACCGGCCAGACCACGCGCTGGAGGGCGCGCCACAACGGAAAGGCGAGCGCTTCCAGCAGCGGAACGGCCACCAGGACCGTGCGCGGCAACGGCCGTTCGAGCACCGTCGATCCGATGGTGACCAGCGCGGTCTGAATCAGCAGCGCCACCATGACGATGGGCCGCCCGCGCAGAGCGATGCGGCCGCGATAGAAGCCGGCCAGACCGAGCCCGGCCAGGAACGCCGCACCGAAGAGCACCACGATCACGGCGTCGAGCGGAAGTTTTTCCGGCGCGAGCAGCCCGCGGGTGAATGCCAGCGGAACCGTGCGCCGCAGATAGACGAAGGCGGCCAGGCTGCCCCAGGCCACGAGGAAGTCGCCGGCGATGCCGATGGTGGCGCGAAGCGAGCGCTCGACCGAGCCGGGACGGATCATCGTCCCTCCGTTGCGATGGCGGCGAGGCGGTCGAGCGTTTCCGATCGGGCGTAGTCGGAGGTGACGACGTCGCGAAGTTGCCTGGCCTGACGCGTGCGGCCGTCGTCATCCGCGAGAAGATCGACGGCGGCGCGCGCAAATGATGCGGTGGACGATTCGATGCGCGCATGGGCAGCCAGCGGAGCCAGTCCTCGAAACGCATGCGGCGTGCCGACGATGGCGCACCCTGCTTCTGCCGCCTCGAGGATCTTGCTGGACTGGCCGCTGCCGAAGCGCAACGGCATCAGCGCGATGCGGATGTTGCGCGCAAAGTTGCTGATGTCGCCGACGGGCGAGATCAGCGTCACGCCGCGACGACGCGCGGCGTTGCGGAGCGAAGGCGGGGCATCTGCTCCACCCATGATCAACGTGGCGCCGGAATTCAACGCGCGGATGGCCGGCCAGATCTCCTCGAGCAGCCAGCCCGCGGCGTCGGCATTGGCAAAGTACGGGAACCGTCCCCAGAATCCGAAGTCATAAGCGCGGGGAACATCAGCGAGCGGCTTCGCGGAGATGCCGATGGTCACGGCAACGGCCTCGCCGAAGTCTCCCCGTTCGTCGTCGCTGACGACGACCACCTTCCCATACGCGCGCGCGGCCTCACGCTCGAGACGGGCCATGCGTCGCTCCTCCATCCGCCATAGCCAGCGCGTGGCAGGCCCGGCCGCTTTCGCGCGCTCGTCCGCGCTGCGGCGAAGCGAGTCGACGGCGTCGAGCACCGTGCGGCCTTCGAGCGATTTCTTGATCCAGGGATGCATGCGGGAAAGGATGACCACCGTGACGTCGAACGGACGGTTGGATAGCCGGGCCCGCGCGATTGCGTTCCGCCAATCGTACGGCGCGGACATCAGGCATTGAAACGGAAGCCGATCGAGGAGCAGGCGTAGCATTCCCTTCACGAGGCGCAGCAACGAACGGCGCACTGCGAAAAAACGAAACGGCGGCAGGCCATCCGGCGGCGTGCCCTCCGGCGCGATCAACGTCACCTCACCGCATCGCGCGAGCGCGGCGATCCAGATCGACGCGCGCAGTCGATCGCCCGTGTACGGCGGCCACGGAAATCGCGACGTGATGATCAGCGCCTTCATGTCGCGCAAATACACCACGGGCAGCAGGAGAAAGGGATCATCAGGACCGGCCACAGAGTAACAGATGCGTTCGGTAGAATGCGCGGCCGATGGCGACCTCTCGAGCGGACTGGCCCGCGCGCATCGAACGATGGCGCGAGCGGGCGACGTACGCGCTCGTGCTGGCCGGCGCCTTCGCCCTCCCGCTGGTCTTCCACCGCGATCCGACGGCGATGTTCCGTCTGCCGAAGGCGATCTGTTTGCGGACGGAGGCGATGCTGATCGTCGCCATCACGCTGGCCGCGATCATCGGCGGCGCTCCCGTTCCCCGTCCGCGATGGCGCGATCCCTGGGTTTGGCTACCGCTGGTCACACTCGCGGCCTTCGGCCTGCTCACGCTGACGTCGACGAATCGCCAGCTCAGCCTCGGCGCGCTCGGATCCGCGGTGGCCACGGCGATCGTCTTCTTCGCCACTGTCGCCGCGGCGCGCGGCCGCGGATGGTTGCTGGTCGCTGCCCCTGTTGCAGCATCGCTGATCAACGCCCTTCTGGTCATAGTCGAGGAGACGAATCTCTGGATGCCGTTTGGCGTGAATCCGTCCGTTCCGCATCATCTCCAATGCACGGCCCTGATCGGGAACCCCAACGAGATCGGCGGTTACCTCGGCGCGGCAACGCTGGCAATCCTGGCGGTAATCGCCACGCGCGATACCAGCGATCGCAGGAACCTTCGCGGCATCCTCATCGCTGCCATGCTGGTCATCGCTCTCATCGCCTGCCAGACGCTGACGGCGATCATCGCCTTCGCCGTGGCCGCGTTGTTCATGGTGCTGATGGCGTCGTGGCGGAAGGCGATTCGCGTCGCCGCAGTAGCCGTGATTGCAGGAGTGCTCATCGTGGCGATGATCGCTCCGTTCCGGACGCGCGCCGGCAGCATGATTCACTGGATACGCAACGGCGAGCTCAACGCCCTGGCCACGGAACGATTCACGGCCTTCGCCGCCGCATGGTCGATGTTCACCGATCATCCGGTCACCGGCGTGGGACCGGGAGCGTTTTCCTGGCAGTACTTCGATTACAAGATCCGGGCGGAGCAGCGCTATCCCTCGCTGCGGGATGCCTACAGCCGCGGCACGAACTTCGGCGAAGTCCACAACGATCATCTGCAGGCGCTTGCCGAGGGAGGCGTGATTGGCTACGCGGGATTCCTGGCGCTGGCGGGCGCGCTCGGATTCCTGTCTTTCACGATTCCAGCGCGCGGCCCGGACTGGCGGCAGCGCTTCGCACACCATCTGGCGTTGCCGCTGGCGGCTTTCTGGATCGTGTTCTCCATCGCCCAATTTCCGATGGAGACGACAGTGATTCGCGGCCTGGTGGTCCACCTCGCCGCTCTCTGTGTCGGATGGCGACGGTCATGAACGCGATCCTCCGCGGCCTCGCGTTGCTATTGCTCGCCGTCGCGACCGGATACGCGATCAATCGCTGGACCTTGCAACCGCTTCGCTGCGGACACGCCGCATCGCTCGGCGCCGAGGCGCTCGAGCTCAGAAACCAACCCGCGTATCAGACGGCTCGCCAGATCCGCGAGGATCTCCACGACTGCGAATGCGTCTCCCCGCCCGACCCCAGCATCCCCATGACCCTCGGCGCCGCCGCCGAAGCCGTCGACGATCCCCGCACTGCAATCGTCGAATACCAGCGCGCCCTCCAACTCGATCGCCGCCCCGAAATCTACTTCCACCTCGGCCTGGCCCAGCAGGAGACGCTCAACCACCCCGCCGCCCTCGAAAACATCATCCGCGCCTGCGCCTTCGATCCTGCGAGACTCAAGGACATCCCGTATGACGAGATGCGGAAGGAGACGGCACAGCGGCTGAGGGAGAAGTACGGGAAGGATTGGGTTCCGTGAAGAACGCGTAGCGCCGTCGGCCCGACGGCTGTACCGCCAGCGGCTCGCTGGCGGCAGTTCGCGAGAACCGCCGCCGAGCCGGCGGCGGTCCAGCCAGCGGGCCGCTGGCGCTACGCTTGTGTCGCTTCGCTACCCTCTCCTCTTCCCAAATACCACCACCCCATCCACCGTGATCACCACATCCGGACTTTCGGCCGCAGCTTCGAGCACCGTGAACACGTATGTCCCGATCTGGTCAGGATCAGTCGGTCCGGTGATTCGTCCCTTGCTGTCGAGTTGGGCTTTGACCACTGCGGCGTAGCCGGGGCCGAGGTAGTTGCCGGATTTGTCGCGGGGGGTTACGGCGATTCGGATCGTGCTGGGGTCAACGCGCGTTACCTTTACTTCGGTCTTTGCAGCGTCAGCTTTCACCTGCACGAATTCTTCGAGGCGCTCGACGCGGTGCACGTGGCCGAAGCGATCGAGGTCCCAATCGAGGACGGCTTCGAAACCGTAGGAGCCGGCCACGGTGGTTTGATCGAACGTGCCGGCGTAGATTCCGCGGCCCTGGTCCTTCAGCTCGATCGTGGCCACATCCTGCGGCGTGATGCGTTTGAGGAGGCCGGCGTTCGTGAGCGCGGCGAGCTTGCGATCGTACGGCGTCAGCTTGTCGCCCGAGGGGGTCGTGGTGATGCCGGTCGACTTGTCGGGGAAACGTTGATCGTGAAGGATCGTGCCGAGGCTCGCCGGCGGACGCTGAACGCGCACGCGAATCGAGCCCGGCGGGAGACCGGGCAGGCGCTTGCCATCCCAATCGACGATGGCGCGGATCGTCAGCGTGTCGCCGGTCGAGGCGCGGCCCGGGTCGATCGACAACGTGTAGTCGAGGTGGCGCTCGAGCAGGAGTGCGCTCAGCGTGTACGGCACCGCCTCGGCAGTCTGGTTGATGCCGCGCTTCACGCGCACGGCCCACGTGCCGACGTCGGATGCTTTGATGTTGAACATCTGGAACGCGCCCTGCGGCGTCTTCTTCGATGAGTCGGGAACGGCCGCGGTTCCGTTCGGGCGGAAGACTTCGAGATCGAGCGCCTCGCGCGCCGGCGGAGCCCACTGCACCGCGAAGACCACGCGTTGCGCGGAACGGTCGATGATCACCTGTTGCGGCGCGCTTGGGCCTTTGCCGGTCATCGCGTCGTGATGGATCATGCCCATCGAGGCGGTGTTGCCCTTCAGCAGGGCGATGAGGGTCATGCCGAGGACGTCGAACATCGTCGTGGCGTTCGTGGTGATGAACGAGACGCCGGAGGTCTCGAACGAAATGTTGGTCAGCAGGGTCTGATCAACCGCCGCGGGCGTGCCGAAACCGATCGTCTGGATGGGAACGAAGCGCTTTCGCAGCTCCTGCGGGAAGCCGCTGACAGGCGTGAGGCCGAGAAATCCGCTCCCGGTCGGGGTGATCAGCGGCGCCGTGTTCTGCATGCCGTCGGTCACCACGATCAGCGAGAGATCGTGGGCCGGATCGAGCTTCCACTGCTTCATCGCCTCGTTGATTCCGCCGCCGATGGAAGTCGAGCCGCCGGGCGACAGGGTATTGACGTTGTTGCCGACCGTGTTCCAGTTGTTGCCACGCTGCAGCCAGACGTTGGTGGGAGGATCGGCGCCGGCCAGCGTCTGGGCCGTCGCGGTGCTGTCGAAGAAAACGTCGCCGATGCGGTCCTGCTGCCACTCGGCGCCGTCGACGGTTGGCTGGTCCATCTGCTGCCACTGGGCCACGAAGTTGGTGATGGCCGACTTGAGGATCGAGGCCTTGTTCGCGCCCGACTGCGCGCCGGGCGGCAGGTCGTTCATGCTCCCCGACTTGTCGAGCACGATGCCGACGTCGAACGGATGGCGTCCCTTGTTCGTCGCCGTCAGCACCGGGGCCACGCCGTCATCGACGAGGATCAGATTCGCCGGCGTGTCGCCGGTGTGCTTTGACACTGCTGAGCATTCCACCATCGGCGAGGCCACGATGTAGCTGGAGATGCGGTAGGAGGTCACATCCTGCGCGCCGACGAAACGCATCGGGATCTGCTTCTCGACGGCGAAGGTGCCGCTGCAGAAATCGGCGCCGAAATTCGACTTCGGCACGTAGGTGATCCGCACGTCGTTGCCGCCCGCGGTCTCGTACGTCACCGAATCGCCGCCCACCTGCTTCGTCTGGCCGAGGTCGAGCGTGACGTTGCCGTTGACCACCAGCTGTGAGCCGGCGGGAGCGGCGTTCAACGTCAGCGTGAGCCGCACCTCGCCTGTCTCCTGCTGCGGATTTCCTCGGGTTGGGATATCGAGGGTGAAGCTCTCGCTGGCGAACACCGAAACGGCAAAGAGCGCACACAGAACCGCGAACAGGCCGGCTGTCGTTCTTTTCATAAATCCTCACTCGTGTGGGGAGATAGTAAGCGTCTTTATCCCGAGGAGCGAAATCCGCGATACTCTCCGCCGCTCATGCCGGAACAGATTGCCGTTCGAGGTTTGCGGAAGCAGTTTCCGAAGGTCCTGGCCGTCGCCGGCATCGACCTCAGCGTCGCTTCCGGCGAGGTCTTCGGTCTCCTCGGGCCGAACGGCGCCGGCAAGACCACCACGCTGGAGATGATCGAGGGACTGACCAAGCCCGACTCCGGCGAGATCACCATCAACGGCCTGACCTGGGAACGCAATGCGCAGGAGATCCGGGCCCGGATCGGTGTGCAGCTGCAGGCCACGAGTCTCTACAACAAGATCACGCCGCGCGAGGCGCTCAATCTCTTCGGCGGCTACTACCCGAAGCGACGCGACACCGAGGAGTTGCTCGATCTGGTCCAGCTACGCGACAAAGCCGACGCGTACCACGTCACCCTCTCCGGCGGTCAGGCCCAGCGGCTGGCGCTGGCTCTGGCGCTGGTCAACGATCCCGATGTCGTTTTTCTCGACGAGCCGACCGCGGGACTCGATCCGCAGGGGCGGCGCTCGTTGTGGGAAGTGGTGCGGGCCATGAAGGGCGAAGGGCGGACCGTGGTTCTGACCACGCACTACATGGACGAGGCGGAAGCGCTGTGCGATCGCCTGGCCATCCTCGATCACGGCCAGATCCTCCGCTCCGGCACGCCCGCCGAACTGATCGCCGGCCTGGGCATCCCCAGTGTGGTCGAACTGACGTTCGATGGGACGGCGCCCGATCCTTCCGACTTTTCCACGCGGCTCGGATCGCCGGTCGAAGCGCGCGGCGACATCTGGGAAATCCCGACGCCCGATCCGAAGATGATGCTGCCGAAGCTGCTCACGGCCATCGAGAGCACGCATCTCGAATACAACCAGGTGCACGTGCGCCGGGCCACGCTCGAGGATGTCTTCCTCCAGCTCACCGGCCGCAGCCTGCGCGATTGAACGGAGAGACCAGCCGATGAAACTGCCTAATCCGTTCAAGCTCCTCTGGCTTCAGTTCCGCAGCGAATGGCGGCTCTACGCGCGCGACCGCGGAGCGATGTTCTGGACCTTTCTCTTTCCGCTGCTGATGCTCTTCGGCTTCGGCGTGATCTTCCGTTCCGGCGGCCCGCCGGCGCTGACGCTGGTGCGCATCGCCCCGCCGCAGGAAACCGCGCGCGATCGGGCCTTCCTCAAAGCGCTGGAGGATTCGCGCCTGAAGGTGTTGACGCTCAGTCCCGCCGAGGCGGAGCAGCGCTGGGCCAAGGGCGAGACCACGGTCCAGCTCGAGAGCGCGGGCGACGGATACCGAATGCGCCTCAACAGCTATCTGATCGCCCAGGGTCAGGTGGTGGCGCAGGCCGCCAGCCAAGCCTTCATGGTGGCGCAGGCGCGATTGCGGGGAATGCCGGAACCGGAACGGATTCCGGTGACCATCGAGAGTCCCGGCCATGCGCGCAACCAGAACTACGCCGCCTTTCTGGTGCCGGGACTGGTCGGCCTGAACCTGCTGACCATGGGACTCTTCGCGGTCGGCATGGTAACGGTGGCCTATCGGGAGAAGGGAAAGTTTCGCCGCCTGGCCGTGACGCCGCTTCCGAAGTGGGTCTTCCTGCTGGCGCAGATTCTTCAGCGGGTGACGGTGGTGGTGGTGCAGACGACGCTGCTCCTTCTCGCCGCCTGGCTCGGCTTCCGGATCGGCAATCAGGGGTCGTATCTGGTTTTCACGTCGCTGGTGATCTTCGGGACAGCTACGTTCCTGGCGATGGGATTCGCGTTGTCGAGCTTCGCATCCACCGTCGAAACGTACGGCGCCATCTCCAACCTCGTCTTCTTCCCGCTGATGCTTCTCTCCGGCGTCTACTTCCGCATTGACGGCGCGCCGCAGTGGCTGCAGAAAGTGGTCTTCGTCCTGCCGCTGGCGCCGTACCTCCGCGCGCTGCGCGCCGTTTTCAACGACGGCGCGTCACTGGCCGGCCACGGCACCGGTCTGGCCATCATCGGCGTCTGGGCAGTGCTGATGTTCATCCTGGCGGTGAAGCGATTCCGCTGGGTGTGAGACTGCCCTTCGTTCCGGTTTCGAGATCCTTGTACCGGGGCGTCAGGACAGCTCTCAGAGCAAAATCCCGTTTTCGGGAGCGCCAATCTCAATTGTCGGCACCGCTCCACTTTTTTCTTCCCGGGTTTCTCCGCCTGCATGTGAGCCGTCCAATCCTTCGTAGACATCCTGCTACCCTGTCCGAAGGAGAGTCCAATGTCCCGACGTTTTGTCCCGCTCGTCATCGCCGCGTTGTTGGTCACCCTTCCCCTCTTCGCACAGCCGGCTACTGAATCGCGCGCCGAACGGCAGCAGCTCGTGCGCGAGCTGCTCAAAGTCATCGATACCAAACGGCTGACGCAGTCGATGCTCGACATGATGTTCAACCGAGTGCTCGGCGCCCCCGATGTCACGCAGCCAACGGACGCGTCGGTGCCGAAGGACAAGCTGGAGAAGATTCAGGCGCAGCGAAAGAAAGCGCAGGAGCAGATGCGCGTCTTTCGCGAGCGCTTGTACGCGCGCGTCGACTTCGCCACGTACGACGATCAGGTCTACGCACCGCTCTTCGAGAAGACCTACTCCGCCGCCGAGCTTCGCGAGCTCATCGCCTTCTTCAAGACGAAGGCCGGCCAGAAGACCTCCGCCATCCTGCCCGAGATCTCCCTCGGCGCGTTCATGAAGGGCTCCGAGTTGCTCACCAAGGACGCCACCGCGGTCATGGAGGAGCTCCGCGCCGAGGAGGACGCAAAGAAACCGCAGGAAGAGCAGACGATGAAAGATCTGCGCTCCGTGGCCACGGCCATCGAAGCCTACGCGACCGACGAGAATCACTACCCGAAAGTGTTGTCCTACAGCGATCTCAAACCGATCCTCTCGCCGACCTACATTCGCAATTTCCCCGAAAAAGATAGTTGGGGCACTGCCTACCGCTATTCGGTCTCAAACGACGGCCAGCATTACCGCCTCGTCAGCGCCGGCTCCGACCACCAGTTCGAAGGCAACAGCGACATGATCGCCATGTTCGACGAGAAGACCCGGCCGCCGGTCATCCGCAGCCCGAGCCTGGCGAGCGACATCATTTACCAGGACGGCAGTTTCGTGCAGGTGCCGGCGGCCGCAGCGGAGAGGATGGATTCGGAGGATTAATCTCCTTCGCGCCTCCGCGTGAACCGTTATCCCTTCGCCATGTACGGATTCTACCGAAGATCGATGGGGTCACACCTTCGATTTGCTCGCCCGAAACGCGCAAAACGAAGGTCTGACCCTTCCCTGGAGTCTCGCAAGGTAGGTCGGTCTAATTGGTTTGAATTTGTATATCGACGATGTAATCCAAATCAGGGAACTCGCTCAGGAGATAGCGATTGCCTTCCCGCCACAATCGATCTTGATCCGGGCCCTTTCCGTTTGGGGCATGGTCGCCGTACTGATCGTAGAGACGATCGACAACGTCCATCCCTGACGTCACCAGACCGAATGGAACGCTCCCTTCATCCAGAAACTTGTTGTCAGCAAGATTGATGAAGACGTGTGTCGTTCGTGAATCACGGGCGGCGCTGCCGGTGAAACAGACCGTTCCACGCTTGTTTGAAGTACTTACTGGTTCATCTTTCATCGATTTCTTCTGCCATGACGCGTGAACGGCAGGATCTGCGTTCATCCCAAACTGCGCAACGAAACCTTTGACGACACGATAGAAACGCGCTTGAGAGTAGAACTTCGCACAGACGAGTTCATAAAAATGGTCGGCGGATGAAGGTGCCCATGCTCGGCGCACTTCGATGGTGAACGGACCCTTCGACGTGGTGACGACCGCCCGGTACACGTCCGGCGCGTGGGACCCGGTCAGGCAGGCTTCACCGCTCGCGAGCGGGTGCGGAGCATGAGAAGGTGGCGGAGATGTCGTCGAGCACCGCAACAGGACGAAGCCCAGAAGCAGCCACGCGGGCGTGCAACGACGCCACGGAATCGATAAGCCTCGCAGGATGTCGCGCACGGCCGGCAGTATAGCGATGCGCGTTGTATTCAGTGTCGAGGGGTATTCACAAGAGGTCGGGCTAGAGAGTCCGACCTACGTTTTGGCCATGTACTGCGCCCGCAATGCCGGAGGAAACTTCTCGATCGCGTACCGCAGCATCGTCCGCGGCATCCGACGGGAGTGCTTGCGGAGGAACTGCTCGAGAGCCGACTGATCGCGATTGCCCACCTCGCGCAACATCCAGCCGGTCGCCTTGTGGATCAGGTCGTGGCGATCGTCGAGGAGGATCTCGGCGATGCGAAGCGTGTCGTCGAAATCGTCCTGGCGTATGAAGTATTGCGTGCTGATGATGGCGATGCGGCGCTCCCAGAGCGATGCGGATCTCGCCAGCGTGTAGAGCGGCGCGCGATCGCGGTCAAGCAGATACGCGCCGACGATCCCCGGAGCGGAGCAATCGACGAGATCCCAGTTGTTGATGCGGCCGGTACTGGCGAGATAACGACGGTAGATCTCTTCGCGCATTCCTTCGTCGCCGCGCTCGTACTTCCGGACCAGAATCATCAGCGCCAGGATCCGCGCTTCATGCCATTTCGACTGCAGCAGCTCAAATGCCTCGGCGACAGGAACATGTGTGAGCTCTCTCGACAGCGTCCGCAGCGCCGGAACCATGATGCCGAGGAAGGCGTCGCCCTCGCCGTATTCACCGGGCCCGCATTTGAAGAAGCGAAGGTGATGCGAGGCGATGAGCGGATCGCGCAATGCGCGCAGCCGGCGCTCGATCGCCTTCCCCGTCACTTCACGATCCAGACATCCTTCGACAGCTCCTTGAGCTTGGCCTCATTCGCGCGCGCTTCGGCTTCCGACGAGAATTTCACGCGCACTTTGAACGTCGCGCCCGCGCGCTCGACGAAGGTGGACATGAATCCGTGATCGATCGCCTTCGCCGCCAGCGCATCGGCGGTCTTCTGATCGCCCGTGACCAGCAGCTGGGCGTAGGCCGGTCCGGCCGATGCAATCGGCTTCACCGCGGCTGGAGGCTGAGCCGCCGGTTTGACGACCGGCTTCTCGGCAGGCGCGGTGGTGGTGATTGCCGCCGCGGATTCCGTCGATGGCGATGCCGTTCCCTCGGTGATCGTCGCCGCCGGAGCCGCGGTTTCGGTCATCACAGAGCTGGTCGTCGCGGCCGGAGCCTTGAAATCGTCGTTGCCGACGCCGAGGTCGACGAGCTTGCCGTCGTTCTTCTTCGTGGCGATGACGCTCCCCTCGTTGATGACGGCCGGCTCTTTGCGGACGACGAGGCGCTCGTCCGCCTGCCCCTTGCCGATCATCAGGCCGAAGGCGAACGACGCGGCGAGCGAGAGCAGCAGCAGGACGAAGGCGATGAAGGCCTGTCCGGCAGTGAGTGAGACTTCGTAGTGGGATTGATCGTCGGTGAGAACTTCGTCAGACACCATTGCACACCCTCCCGTTACCTTGTCTGATTCTGCGACGCGGGCGGCGCCGCGGCGTTCCAGTTTGTGTGATAAACGACGCCGTTGTCAAAGTAGATGGCCGAGGCCCCTCCGTCTTCCTTCGGATAAATCCATACGGAGTAGACGCGATTGTTCTGCACGACCTGCTTGATCCAATCTTCGCGCGGCAGCCCCATTAAACCTCGTACGGCGTCTTCTTTCATCCCGCTTTTCACCGTGGCGAACGCGGCCATGGAGACGAAACGGCGCTGCTGCGCCAGCTCGACACGCTTCTTGGCATCGACGCTGCTCGGATCGAGCTCGACAGCGGCGCGGTAGAGCTCGAGCGCCTTGTCGTAGCGCGAGAGGTACTGCATGTACTCGTCGCCCATGATGATCTTCTCGCGCGCCAGCACCTGCCCGGCCCGCGGATCATGCGTGCGATCGAAGTACTCCTTCACCCGATCGAGAAACGGCACATACGTCGGCTCGAGCTTCTTCTGATTGTCGAGCACCGTCTCCAGCATCTGCTTCCGCGACGCATTCGCCGCCGGCAGCGGCTGCGCCTTCCGCAGGGTCTCGATCCACGCGTAGTCCGTGCTGATCGCGCTCCACTCGCGGTCGTTAGGTTGGGTGGGAGGACCGGAGGCGAAGGCAGTGGCGGCGATCAGAGCTACGACAATGAGCAGGGTGGCGGAGCGAGGCATTGCAGTTATTTTACACGGCTCGCCGCGAAGCGCAGTTACCGCGTCAGCTTCACCACTTCCGCCTCCATCTCCGGCCCGAACTCCGCTTTGATCTCGTAGATCCAGCTGTAGAGGAGCTCGTTCAGGATTTTGTGGATGACGGCGGGGTAGTCGCGGGAGCCGGAGGCGATGACGTTGTTCAGGAGCTGATCGAAATCGAGGCGGGCATCGTTCACCAGGTTCATTCCGGAGAGGTACGGCGTGGTCTCCGCGGAGAGATGGACCACGACGCGGTCCATGAAATCGTAGATGTGATCGCCGATGCGCTGGAAGACCAGGCCGAAGATGGCTTCGTACATCCGGTTGTAGCGCTCGACCGTCCCTTCCAGCTCGTACTCCGTCTCCGCCGCGGCGCGCTGTTCGCTGACCGTATCGCCCTCGGCCTCGGCGATCAGGTTCACGCTCAGCAGCGCCCACAAGGTCCGGCAGGTCACGAAGTTCGAGAGGTAACTGCGCGAGCAGATATCCTCCGCCGTTCCCGGCTCGGTGAGAAGGCTCAGCACGTGGCTCTCCTCGTCGGTCAACTCCATCGCATACGTGCGCATGTCGGCGCCGCTCACCTGCTGCAGAAGACGATCGAATCGCGATAGCCCGCGAGTGACCAGCGACCAGAACTCGATGTTCTGCACGCCATCGAGAATCAGACGCTCGGTGTTCAGCGGAAGGGCGATGATCTCCGGCGGAAACTCGCTGGTGAACTCCATGGTGTAGCTGCCTGTGCGGTAGCGCATGGCCTGTAGCACGATGGCGCTGGCCTGTCGCTCGATGGCGCGCAGCAGCTCCTCGGGTTGCAGATAGCCAAGCTCGCAGAGGAGCGCGCCGATGCGGCGGGCCACGACCAGACGCTCCATGGCGTGGTTGTACTGCTGCAGCGTCAGCTCGCCGCTCCGCAGCAGCACTTCGCCGAGGCCCATGTCCGGATCGGAGCTGGAGGCGAAGATGATCTTCCCCTCGTTGAAGTAGATGACGTCGTTGCGGCCGATCGCTTCGAGCGACACGATCCCGGTCTCGCCGCTGCGGATCAG
>Ga0157378_10000709_pt1 | contig 31237 bp, 24 predicted proteins | sample M65metaG_FD_115309 | JGI IMG/M metagenome (GOLD analysis project Ga0157378, IMG submission 115309) | Miscanthus rhizosphere microbial communities from Kellogg Biological Station, Michigan, USA - M6-5 metaG | ecosystem: Host-associated > Plants > Roots > Rhizosphere > Soil | place: USA: Michigan... | reverse complement strand
TGGCCCTCTGGTTTCGAGATGCCGGTGAACCGGGTTATTATGGGGGATCGGGTCACTACGTTGCTATATTGCCGCAGGTTATCAGTAAATCTGGTGCGTCATTGGACATTGCAGCACTGGCATTTGCGGAATCAGGCATAGCTGTTAATGATGCGTTTGTTGTGGGATTTATAGCCAAATATCAATTGAATCTTGTTCGACCTATTACATATATAAAGAACGCCATCGATCCTACCTGGTCACCGCTATTTGCCACACCAAACCATCCTGAAATGCCTTCCGCTCATTCCTTCCATGCAGGCGGATTTCTTACCTGTCTCGCTGATGTATTTGGCGATAATTTTGAGTTTACCGATATCACTTATGATGGTCTGTCCACTTCACTTGGATCCTTGCATGCGCTCCATTTTAATTCATTTACTGAGTTGAAAAATGCAGTTGGTCAAAGCAGGGTTTATGCGGGAATTCACTATGCTCCCAGTTGTGCCAAAGGAATACAATTAGGTGAAATGGTTGCTCACAATGTTTTAAACACATTGAAGTTTAAAAAATAGAATTTCAGCACGATAAAAAGTCGCAGGGTGAGCTGCGACTTTTCTATTATTTTTTTGTCATGAATGCTCGTCATCACCACCATGGGGACTCACGACAACTGTAGCTTACGCGAGCTTCGGTAATATCGATCAAATCTGCAAAAACATTTCCCGTTGGCCTGGTGGTATTGATAATGGTTGGATATCCATACTGATTGTATTCAACCGCAATAAATCGATTATTCTTGCCGAAGTCGCGATTGATCATCATCCACACATCATTCGTTCTGTTTAGATTGATTTTGTCGTCGTATACTTGGCAACAAAACCCCGGATACGTCAGATTTTCATTAGCATTATACTCATATCCAAGTATCCAATCGGAGGTAGTGTTTTCAAGGTCCACGTATTCCTGAACAATACGGTTCTTCGAATCATACATAAATGTGCTGATTCTTCTATGTTCATAGTTTTGAGGATGGTCGCTTGTTGTTGCTCGTATGTAAAACGAATCTACAGCAATCCTTCCCTGATTATCATAGCCATAATGGTGTACGGCGAATATCCCGTTTCCATAGTCTGATACATATTTTTTCAGGCGATGCCATGCGTCATATTCGAATGTTCTATATGGAATCCCAGTAATGGCTATGGGATTTTCATATTCATCGTAAATAAAATTGAAGAACTTTTGTTCTGGAGTATTTGGATGTTCCCAAATACTCGAAATCCTGCAGTACGTCCCTGAAGTTGGTAATGGTGTGCCAGCCACTTCGTCTGTTGGCGAATCCAATTTTTTTTGACAACCGACGAGAACAACGACCACCAGCAAGACGAGAGGTACAGTAGTGGACTTCATTTTCAGGCAGCCAGAGTTGAAGAAATGTAGACGTGTTTTCATTGCGTAAGATTTAGATGATGTAAAAACATTTTTGATTTTGACCGCATTAAAACAAGGTAGATACAAAAGGATATCAGGGAGTTTATTTCAGAGGAAACTACTTGTGAAATTAGAAGTTTTCAAAATAATTCAGTGCGAGCTGAAGCATTAATCGCAACAAGTAATGACTTGCCATCTCCATTAGCAACAGGTCGAAGTGCGTTAAAATCTTTTACCAATACGCTTGCCTGCACCCATAGCTAATCTGCGCATTGCTGAGAGGAATATTGAGCTGCAGGAATAAGGGCGCAGGTGAGGTGTTAATGGTAGTCGGAAACCCTGCTGAATTATATTCATCGGCAACAAATGGATTATTCACGCTGTAATCACGCGCCAGAAACATCCAGATATCATTTGTTCTAAAGAGGTTTACTTTATTATCATAGGTTACTTCCGAATCAGGATGCACTAAATTTCCCGCGGCGTCGTAGTTGTAATTTGTCTCAAGATGGAGACCACCAAATTCAAAATCAGCGACCTCTTTGATCACGCGATTTTGATTGTCGTATTCAATTTTGGATATACTTCTATTCAAATAGTGAGTCGGGTTTTCTATTGGCTGTCCAAACGCATAGAAAGTATCAATTCCAATTCTACCATTCTTATCGAAGCCGTAGCGATGCAAGAATTCAAAAGCACCTCCTATATATTCGCCTCTGTATTCTCTCAGTCGATGCCAACTATCATAAATGAATGTAACCCATGGGCGGCCGGTACCTATTCCGGGCGTTGTGATGGCAATGGGGTTTTCGAATTCGTCATATAATATGAGATGGAAAGCCTCTTCGATGGCAAATCGATTTTTCCAGATGCTTTCTATTCTGCAGTAGGTGGGCTGACCGGGCAAAGGAGCAGATCGCAGTTCGCCTTCTTGAAGGCTTGTAGCCCTTTCTTTTTGACAGCCTGCAACCACCAAGAGAAGAAGACTGCAGGAGAACAATAGCGTGTAATTCCTTTTCATGTCTTAAGAGTTTGCGGGGTTAACCTAACAAGAAAGGCGGTGTAGAGATGTACGGGGTAGGTGCGGGATGATTAAGAAAGGTACTATCATTTGACAAGAAATACCCTTGCACTTGCGAAACTGGTCGGATAAACCTTTTAAACGCTCAGCTGGTACATTTCACTATGCGGTCGGCCGTCGCAATTGAGCCTTAGCCTGTTCCAAATTTTTATTCACATGTTAACGCCGCTCCCATTTTTGTTTCGATTGGTATAGTATATTTATTTTGCCAATCAAGAAAAGTTAACTGTTGTATGAGATCCAAATTGCTTGTAGCTACTTGTATAGCCGCTTCTCTGCTGTTTATAGTCGGCTGTAAAAAAGAAACAACGACAATGAAAAATCCAGCCTTGGATTTCGAATTATTGAAAGGTGGCGCCTGGATCGATGTTCATAGTAGCTCCGCGCCGACTACCATGAAATTTCGCTTTTATGGTGACGAACGGGTAACATACAGCTTTCGCACTGCAGTATATCCTTCATTGAAGTATGATAGTTTTCCGAATGGCAGATGGGAGTTCGTGTACCCTGATACGCTTCGACTGTATGATCATTCCTGGAATTGTTATGGATATCTCCAGGTATTGAGTTTAAGCAAGGAAGAATTGCGTACTAAAATGCAAGGCTATAACGACCTTATTATCTTCAAGAAAGAAAATTAATGCCTGCGAATACTTTGATCGAAATTCTCGTGTAGTGAAATTCATAAGTTTGCATGAAACTTTGAGGTTAGCCGCAATGATTGGAAAAAATGCTGATTCTGATAAGGGTTTCCAAGGTAACGAAAACGTATAACGGACGATGTAATTACGAACAGGAGGCGATGGATAATGGTACTGCACCCTTGGCTTGAGAATACTGTGCAAATTATTTATTCGCTCGAAACACGCGCAGCGAATCATTATTTATTGAGCAAAGTATCATTTTGTTTCCATTTGATAATTTGAGAAGCTGCATATCCTTTACATCACCCTTTAAGATAAATCCACATTTTGCCGGCGAGACAGGAATAAATTCTTTCTTGCCATTTCCTTTTAAAAAACATCCGTAAGATGCATCATACCTGCCGCCAACAACTTCTGTTTGGTATTCGTTTCCTGCTAATAGCAGATCTTTGAAGCCATCTTTATCGAAATCATCGCAAACAATCGCGTTTATCGGAGCGAATTGTGCTTCCATCGGTAATACGTGTTTGACAAAACTTCCATTTCCCAAATTCTCAAAATAACAGCTCCTCGTTTCATCGCAAGAGAACTTCATAAAATCTGCTTTTCCGCGAAATATGTCATTAAACGAAGCATTTGCATAGTCCTTATTCAGTAAGAACTTTTTCTTGACGGATGGAACCTGATCAGCAAATTGGCTCCGGTTAATATCGGGAAACAACCTTTTCTCACCATGCTTGTCTTTTATGTAATAAAAAAGAATCGGATCGATGCTGCCGTTATTGTCCATGTCCATCGCAATTAATTGCATGGGTTCAGACGCAGTAACTTGAAATCTGCAATTAAGCCCAAGGTTACCCGCAATAAGATCCAAATCACCATCATTGTCTATATCTGCTGCTTCAAGACTACGCCACATTCCATTCATCTGCTGCATCCCGGCTCCAGTTGTAACTTCTTTGAAGTTTCCGTGATTATTCTTAAAGAACCGCACCGGCATCCATTCTCCGGCCACAATCAAATCAAGCTGCCCGTCATTATCAAAATCTAGCCAGACAGATGACGTGACCATTCCGGGTCTTTGCAACGAAGCACATGCTTTTTCGGTTACATCAGAAAAAACGCCTTGATCGTTTTGCAGAATAAAGCTTCGGGGGGAAATCGGGTATTGTTTCGATACCCGTCCCCCAATAAACAGATCGAGGTCACCATCATGATCATAATCACCAGCACTTACGCAACCTGCTATTGTTCGAACGTTATCAGGTATGGCGTGGTCTTTGAAACTAAAGTTTCCTTTGCCATCATTAATATAAAGCCTGGGCCGGTAATAAGATGAAGTATCGGGCTGCTGAACATCTCCATAGGTGACTATTAAGTCAAGATCACCGTCATTATCCTCGTCAAATAACAGGCAATCTGAATCTTCTTCGAATTTCGACCCTTCAAGAAGATTTTTGGGACTGAATGTGTGATTAGAGTTTTGCAAAAAAAACACTCCTGAAAATGTTGCAGCTGCACCTATATAAAAATCAATTTTACCATCTTTATTGATATCACCTGCTGTTAAAAAGGGACCCAATTGAGAAAACTTTTGAGGTAAGAGCCGTTGAACAGCAAAATCATTGAATTCATAGTCTGTATGACGATATGAAATTCCAGACGAAGAAGTTATATCAGTGAAAAGAAGAGATGAGTTTGTTATTACTTCCTGCTTATCTATTTCAATATCTCGTGAATTAAGAATTAAAATTGTGTCGGCAACAATATTATTTCTGACCGTTTTTTTCCCATTCGGCCAAATGGCAACAAGTGAATCCACCTTCGTTTCTGCACCCAATCCAAAAATGAGGTCTTGGTCTATCGAAGAATAATATCCACGAACAGGGTTTTGCTCCTGCATTTGCATTCTTCCATTGTTGTAAATGCATATTTTGGCGCCAAAAGCATGATTGTTGCCACTTTCCCCGTTTAGAGAAACCTTTAGAAAATGTGCTTTCTTTGCCTGATCTTTTTGTATAGTATTATTTACAAAAACAAAAGCTGGTTTATTTATGTTGTTAACCACAAGATCTAAATCACCATCGTTATCGAGGTCGGCGTAGGCTGCTCCGTTTGATAGTGAGGGTTCATCGATACCAGCATTTTTGGAAATATCACTAAAAGTATAGTCTTTATTGTTTGAGTATAAATAATTGCTAAGCTCCACATGGTTAAGGCTTGCCAATTTTCTTTTAATCGCCTTCTGCTGTTCTTTTCTGTCAGCAATACTTTGAAAAGCCTCATTACTGAACTCTATAAAATCAGTATTGATAAAATCTCTTCCGATCCCATTTGTAATATGTACATCTTTCCAACCGTCATTATTAAAATCGGCAAGTAAAACGCTCCAGCTCCAGTCGGTAGCATAGATCCCAGCCAATTGTCCTATTTCGCTAAAAAACGGTAAAGCTAAATTTTCGTCATTTCTGTTTCCATTATTCAGCTGCAACATGTTCCTCATAAACGAAGGGTCATATCCCCTGTATCGCTCAGCCTGATATCGCTCATAATTCATGGAAGAATACGTAACCTTTTTTCTTTCGTTGTATTCCGGCAACATATCCAATGTAACAACGTCGCTTAGCCCGTCATTGTTTAGATCCGCAGCATCTACTCCCATGCTCGAATAACTTTGATGGCGCATTGCTTTACTAATGCAGTTAGTGAAGGTTCCATTCTTATTATTGAGCCATAAGATATCGTTAGATACGAAATCATCGGCAACGTAGATATCAGGCCAGCCATCATTGTTAAAGTCGCTTACTGATACACCTAACCCATAACCATCGTCTTTAATTCCGGCGGTTAGGCTAACATCGGTAAAAACCGGATGGCCGAGGTGTAAGGAATCGCCATCGTTCCTGTATAACCGGTCATTTGCAGGTGAGTTGCCGCTATTATCTCGAGGTACAATGTAGTTGGCGCTAACGTTACTGTTATTGAAAGTATAGTTGGCGAGATACATATCCAGATCGCCATCCCTATCATAATCGAAAAATGCAGCCTGCGAAGAATATCCTGTATCGGCGAGGCCGTATTCTGTGGCCTGCTCTTTAAACGTTAAGTCGTGCTGATTAATGTATAGTAGATTCTTTGAACGGCGAAGCAGGTTTTTGCCATAGGTGCAGATATAAATATCATCATAACCATCATTATTAATATCGACAATACTTACACCTGTCGCCCATACATTCGTAACGAGACCTGCCTTTTCCGTAATATCATAAAACTGGTTGTTGCCTTTGTTGATATAGATACGGCTTGTTACCTGGTTTGCTGTGAAAACTATGTCTTTTAACCCATCATTATTAAAATCCCCAATGCCAACACCACCTCCCATATAACCAAATTCATTAATCATGGAATTGGTTGAATCTGTATCATGAATGTCATTGCTGAAATGGATAGCGGATTCTGAGGGATCTAATTTTGAAAAAAGTAAATTATTATTTTTTGTTCTACAGCTTGGTGTAACAACCGAAGAAAATAAAAAACAAATTGCTGGCAGATAAAATGACTTGAACGAGATCATAGTTCTTAAAGTATGAAGTCAATCATAACGATTCCAAATTTACAGGAATGAAAATGCCATTACACTTTGTAATGGCATCTAGTGTTTGCTAATTTATCTTTCTACTTTAATGCCGGATTAGTCGACGTTTCAGCAAATGGTATGGGCAGCATATCCACCTGTCCTGGCTTGGGGTCAGCTATAATAGTAGGGAAATAACCCTTCTTTCTCCAACGCAGAATATCGATGTTATTTAGTCCTTCACCCGCCAACTCAACCGACCGTTCATGCATTACCGCTCTCAACGCCTGATTTTTTGAAGTAAGTGTTACTGGTGGCATATTTACTCCTGACCTTGCACGAACCATGTTAATATAGGTCGCTGCCTGGCCAAAATTTCCCAATTCGGTTTCGCATTCTGCCAACATCAATAGCACATCAGCATAACGCATCAACCGTTGATTAAGCCCGGTTGATTTAAAACTTTCTTTCATCCAATCTAAAATGGAATATTTCTTATAAATTCTTTTTAATGAAACCCCATTTCTAATGCTGGGATCAACGTTCAAATCGGTTGCTGTCAAAGCAACTCCCGGATCAGTGCCCCCCTTCGTTAAGATAATATCCCCAACTTCCCAAAACGTCATTTTATATCGTGGGTCAGTGGCCTCAAACTCATTCAAAATCCTGTCTGATGGAATTACATTACCCCAGGCCTGTCCGTACTCCTGGTTGCGTACTGTTTGCGGTCCCCAGTTAAAAGGAGGCTGAAGTTCTCCATTATATCCCCAATTAAAATTATTATCCCCCTTGTCTTGAAAATACACTTCAAAAACTGACTCGGCATTGGCTTCGTGACCCGTTGTGACAACAGTCGGCCCATTATTTATATCGCCATCAAAATTCCATGAGAAATTCACCAGGCTATACTGGCCGGAATTCACAACAGCAAGCAGTGCGGTTTTAGCGGCTGTATAATCCCCCTTTTGCATCTGAACTTTCCCCAACAAAGTATTTGCTGCACCTTTGGTTGCTCTTCCAAGATCACTGCTGCCATAGCTAAGCGGTAATTTTGCAATGGCATCTGTAAGGTCAGTAATGACCAGCGTATAAATTTCTGCAGCTGGTGATTTTCCTTTGAAGCCGGTTGGAGAGCTAATAGGCTCTGTATAAACGGGCACGTCGCCCCATTGTGATAATAATTCAAAATACGCCCAGGCTCTCAAAAACTTGGCCTCGCCCACAAGCCTGTCTCTAAGCGATGTATTATCTGTAACACCAGGAGCCTTTGATAAAACCAGATTCGCTTTGTTGATCATTTGGTAACAGCCTTGCCAAACACTGGTCATCACAGCATTTGTTGGTGCAGGAGTCGCCTGCTTTAATAATTCTGCACGGGGAGCTTCCAATTGAGCGCCACCTGCCCAGGTTTCACCGCCACGCATGTCATGCAGAAAGTACCATTCCCTGCCTACAAGCGATGCTGACCGCATGGTAGAATAGATGGAGTTGACGCCGTTTTGAAGTTCCGAGGCCGTTTTAAAATAGCTTTCCTGCGTTGGATTATTTTGATCAGTAACGTTTAACTTCTTATCGCAGGCAATTATGCTGATCAGTAAGATAACGACTATGCTGATCGTTTTATAATTTCTTTCTTTCATATTGCTTGTATTTAGCAAGTGGATCGTTGTATTTAGAAATTTACCTGTAGGCCAAATATGAATGACTTGGGCTGCGGATATACAGCGAAGTCAATTCCGTTTGTCAAGGCGATATTGTTTCCAAATGGAGTTCTGTTTCCGACCTCCGGATCAAACCCACTATATTTAGTAAAGGTCAAAATGTTTTGGGCAGACACATATACTCGGAAGCTACGTACCGTTCCCTTTGTTAAAGACTGAAGCCTTTTTGAAGGGATCGTATAACCAATCATTGCATTTTTTAAACGCAGATAAGAACCATCTTCAAGAAACCTGGTGGAAGGTCTCGCGTTTTGATTAGGATCCCCTAATACAGCGCGTGGAATGTCAGTATTTGTTTTAGTGGACGTCCACGCTCTCAACACATCGGTACTAGCATTGAAAAATCGAACCATGCCTTCAGTAATAACCCGTGTAGCATTAAATATTTTACTGCCTTCCACACCCTGAAAGAAGACAGAAAAATCAAAATTCTGATAGTTGGCATTCACAGTGAATGCATACGTAAAATCTGGCAAATAGCTGCCAAGAAACACTCGGTCATTCACATCAATAACACCATTTCCATCTACATCTCTGAATTGAAGATCTCCGGGAGATGTATGTAGTAAAGGATTATACAATTGCCCCGAGGAAGGATTAACCTGGGCGGCCGCTCCATTAACCTGGCCGATATCCTGGAAAATACGTTCAACCATCCATCCATAAAAAGACTGTATGGGTTGGCCAACCTGAGTGTTCGTAATATTGTAGGTGCCGAAATCCTGGTCCCCACCTGCTTCAATGCTATTAACGCCTGGAGCAAGCTTTGTGACCTTATTCTTAGTGGTGGCAAAATTTGCAGTTGCATTCCAGGTAAAAGCACCTTCCGTGTCATAATACCCTAGTTGAAATTCAAACCCAGTATTTTCCATGCCGGCAACATTTTGTTTTACAGTAGTATTAAGAAATCCAAATGACGGCGGTAGTGGTACGTCCAAAATCAGGTTATCGGTGCTTCGTTTGAACCATTCTGCTGTTAGTGTAAATTGGTTCCTGAGTAACCCAAGGTCCAATCCTATATTTAGCTGCTTTGTCTTTTCCCATTCCAAGTCCTTATTGCCTAATCCGGGGATGACCGATCCCGGACCACTAGCGGGTATATTATTAAAAGGATAAGCCGAACTATTTGATGCGACACTCACTAACCACGGGGTACTTCCTAATACCGCTCCGTTAAGACCTGTAATTCCATATCCGGCTCTCAGCTTCAGTTCTGAAATCTCCTTAATATTTTGGATAAATTCTTCCTGATCCATTCTCCATCCTATAGAACCGGAAGGAAAGGTGGCCCATTTCTTTCCCGGCGCCCACACTGAAAGTCCATCACGTCGGATTGCACCGCTGAGCAGGTACTTGCCCTTAAAATCATAGTTTACCCGTCCCAGCACCGACATAATTGAATTTTCATCAAATCTTGTTGATGATGACGGATTGAGGGCATTATTGAGTGTTCTGAGATCATTAGACAGTTGGTTCCCGCTTTGCGATGAATTATTTATTTGCTGATTTTGCTGCTCGTACACCGCGATTGCATTCACATGGTGGTCGCCAAAAATTTTATCGAAGGTTAATTGTTCAGTAAATAATAATTGAGTTGAAACGGTTCGGTTATTGGTAATGGTTGCCTGCGTAGCGCTCGAACCGTTTACAGCCCCGTTGTCATTAAAAATCGGCGAAAAGCGATAATCGAGTCCGTTGGAATAATCCACTCCAAAGGTCGAACGGAACTTTAGCCACTTGGTGAAATTGATATCAAGGTAAGTCGTTCCAAGAATTTTCGCAGTTTTTCTATTTCCTGGGTTTTTTAATTCAGCATCTTCAACTGGGTTGGTTGGGTCGCCACCGTCTAACACAGGATGAGCGCCTCTATACCCGCCATTAGATGTAGGGTCATACACAGGTAAATGCGGAAACATCCTGATCACGTTAACTAAGTTGGACCGGGACCCCGTTTCATTGTTATCATATGCCTGATCGCCATGGGCGATGTACAAGTTCTCGCCAAAGGTGAAAACTTTGCTAATCGTGTGCTCGGAATTGATCCGGAAATTGAAACGGCGATAACCTACTTTAGGGGTGGTTCCGTCCTGATCGAAAAATCCGAGAGAAGCGTAAAACCGGGAAATATCATTGCCGCCACTCAACCCAATATTCGTCTGGGTCATCATTCCTGTTCTGAAATAGGCGTCCTGCCAGTCCGTATTTGTTTGACCATACGTTTGCGAAGCTCCCGCATAGATTGGTTCATTTATGGTTGGTGGTGTCAATCTTGGAATCTGGCTGCCTCTATAAGCGATAGCGTATTGCATCAATTGTTCTGTATTCAACAAGTCAAGCCGCTGTGTTACTTTAGATGTGCCCAAATAAGTATCCAGGCTAACCCGTAATTCGCCACTTCGTTTTCCCTTCTTAGTTGTTACAATTATCACTCCATTGGTGGCTCGCGAGCCATAAATTGCAGAAGCCGATGCATCCTTAAGTACTTCGACGGATTCAATGTCCCTGGTGTCTATAGTTGAAAGATCACCAGAAGGAAATCCATCTATTACGTATAAAGGATCTGAAGCGAAGCTGATAGAGCTAATACCTCTGATACGAACAATTGGTTGCGTTCCCGGGCTGCCATTGTTGGTCACCTGCACACCGGGTACTCGGCCTTGTAAAGCTTGTGACACATTTGGAACTGGCAACTCGGAAACCGTTTTGCTGCCTACGCTTGAGATGGCGCCCGTTACATTTGTTCTTTTTTGCGTACCATAGCCCACCACAATAACCTCATTGATGCTTGAGATTAAGGGTTTAAGTTCCACTGTGATCGAGTTACTAGTGCCTACCTGCACAGAATAAGCTTGATAACCTATCATTGAAATGTCCAATGTTTCACCTACTTCGGCCTCAATGCTAAAAACACCTGAAGCATTTGTGGTTGTGCCTCTCGTTGTACCTTTCACTGTAACGGAAGCGCCCTCAAGAGGGTCACCTTTGTCGTTTCTGATTTTGCCGGTAACAGTTTTGAAAAAGGAAATTGGAGTTAATTCCTTTTTGTCGTCCGACAAACTTTTTATTCCTACAAGCACGGATTCATCGTCCGGTTTTTTTGTCAAAACAATCTGGTTACCGGATACATAATACAACACGTCCAGTGGCTCCAGCAGAGAGTTTAATACGTCGCCCAATCGCTCGTCCTGGGCTTGGATGGATACTTTTTTCCGGCAGGGAATTCGTTGAGCACTGTACACGAATTTTATTTCGGCCAGTTTGCTGATTTCGTTTAGTATAGATCTTACTTCCTGCTGTTCCACAACAAGACTGATCTTACGATTTAAAACGTCCTCCGCATGTCGGGGAATTGCGCTCAATTTATTTCCGAGCGCCAGAGAGAGAAGCAAAAGCAGCTTAATTCTCAATAAGAACCCTAACGGCCCAAAAGAATTAATTCTTTTCATAATGGCTAGTTTGGTTGAAATAGTTATTTTTTCCTTATCAGTGATCAAAGGGCCACGTACCAGCGCGGATCATTTACAACCTTTCGTTACAATAACAATCTGACCATCTATAATTTCATAATCGGCACCTATGGCTTTACAGATTAGATCGAGTTTTCTATAGAAGGATTCATTTCTTAGGTCGGCTGTTACAGTACATTTCTTTAGTAGTTCAACGTCATACACGATATTGATTCCGTAATTTTTACCGAGTTGACCAAAAACTTTTTCCAGCGGGGCCTCATCATATACCATATTTTCCTGGTCACCGCCTCGCGGAATTATTTCTGCAGGATTGGCCAGCAAACTTTTTTGGAATTGCTGCTCCAACCTTTTGTAGACTAATTCCTGATTAGGTGTTAGAATGATTCCACTGTATTGACTGCTGGAATCGTCGAGTTTTGTTTTGTTGGCTTGTGAGTAAACACTCACCTTACCTGTTTTTACAGTGACCTGAATAACGGTGTCAGCTTCAAAGGAGCGAACGATGAAACTAGTCCCTAATACTTTTGTGACAATTTCATTCGCAAAAACACGGAATGGCCGCGCGGGGTTTTTTGTGACCTTGAAAAATGCTTCGCCGGATAAGTAAACGTCTCTCGTGTTGTTGCTATCGAAGTTGTTAGGGTATGCAATTCTGCTATCAGGCGCTAATTCAACAACACTCTGATCAGGCAATGTTAAACTAATCGTCTTTTCAGAAGTATTCACACTTTCAATCAGATGTTTTGCCGGCGTTACTACATGATATGCAAATTCTGCTGACCTCTTATGTTCGCTGCGAAGAAAATAACCGGTAGTGACCACTAAGCCGATAACAATTGCGGCGGCGGCGAACCACCATCTTTTTTTGGAAACAGAAACTACATGGGCAGGAATGCGCGGTTCCGGAATTTCATCGGGAATATTTCCTTCGGTTATGGTGTGAAGTAGCTTATTTATTTCAGTTTCCCTCTCTTGTTCGCTAATCATCAGCTCCTCTGTCCTGAAGGATTCCAGAATTTTCCTGGCTTCTGCAATCAGCATATACTTGTCGGGATTTGCCGAAAGCCAGTCGTTCCAAAAGTCATCGTCTGCTTTTTTTGGATTGTTGACCCAACGTATGAAATCGTCGTCCAATACAAAATCGGAGATATCGAACAGTCTGTAATCTTTCATAATGCCGTGCATTCATTAATAAGTTCCCTTTTTACTGAACCTATACTGGTGTTTTTTTAGCTTTTCCTAATGATTAATTAGCAGAAAAAAAGTGGGCGCTTAATTTGAAACGAACTCCTCATGCCAGAGTATTCTGAGTTTTTGGATCGCCTCATGAAGAAGATTGTAGACGGATTGCCTGGTAATGTTCATGAGTTCAGCGATTTGCGCCTGGTCTAGAAACTGGTAATACTTCAGGTAGATAATTTCCTGTTGCCTCTTAGATAGAAGGGAAAGGGTATGTCTAAGTTTTCGAGCCTTCTCTTCTGAGATTTGCTTATCGATAATTATTTTTTCAATAGAAAATTCGTAAAGGAATTCATATTCTTCCAGCCCGGAGATTGACTCATTGTTTTTTTTGTGCAGAGCCTTTAAGGTCTTGTTTTTTATAGCACGCAAAAAGTAATATCGGGGTGAAATAATAGCTTCGATATTTTCTCTTCGTTGCCATAAACTAATAAATACCTCTTGAATGCAATCCTTAATTAACTCATGATCTTTTGTAAAGCGGGAGGCGTAATGATACAGGTCGTTATAATACATTCTCATAAGAGAAGCAAGTGCAGCTTCATCTCCCTGATGTAATCGTTTGATTAAGTCAGGTTCTGGTTTTATAGATGAATCTCTCATAAGAGCAGTTACAAATCAGAACTAAAAGTGTCTTTTCGACACATTAAACATAACAGGCTGTTAAGGTAGAAAAAATAAACTGAATATTATTTTTCTTTCTAACAGACAATGATTTTCTGAGATGGGCTGCTTAACGAAAAGTTTACCAGTAGGCTTGTCTGCAACTATAACTGAACTGTGACTGCGAAAGGCTTATTTCAGTTCCAGCCCAGTTATAACGCGCACTGCCAATGATGGTTGGATATCCTCCACTATTATAGGCATTTGCAATAAATGGATTATTGACGCTGTAGTCTCGAGAGAGAAACATCCAGATATCATTAGTGCGATTGATATTAATCTTGTTATCGTATTCGATGCCGTCCGATGGCGGATGGATAAGATTTCCTGCAGCATCATAAGCGTAGGTAATGCTGCCTAAGGATACTTGATCATTGTGTCCTGTTACTTTTACGATGCGATTTTGATTGTCATATTCATACGTTGCATATTCACGAAACCAATAATTAGTTGGTTTTTCTCCTAAGGTTCCAAACCAATAAGTGGTGTCATATCCAATTCTACCACTATTATCGTATCCGTAAAAATGCCAGTTCTGAAATTGTCCATGATCCATATGACCAATATGCTCTTTGAGTCTATGCCATTTGTCATATTTGAACTCATGATACGTGTTACCCGTGCCGAGCACTGGACTGGTTATCGCAATGGGGTTTTCGAACTCATTGTATAACACTAATCTGAAAAGCTGCTCACCGGTGACGAGCTTTTCCCATACACTTTCAATTCTGCAGTACGTTTGCTGCCCGGGAAGTGGAGCACCCAATACCTCATCTGCAGCATTTGTTTGAAGATCTTTTTGACAACTGCTGAGTAAAATTGCCGCACTGGTAATGTAGCTGAGCGCAAGTAAAGATTGCTTTTTCATGTGAATGATATTTCAATTAAATGATAATGCTATACAACTAATACAGGCAGGTAACAGAGAAAGCGATCGAGGTTCAATTCAGCCTTATATGAATTTAATAAATCCTGAATTATTTTATTGCGAACTCAAGTACAAAGGCGGATATATTATTCCGCTTATCTTCATTGTATTCAAGGCAAAATTCAACGATTGGAAAGAAAAATTGCAGTTCTGTATCATGCCAAGGCGGGAAAGGGAAAGGCCCGGAAAGTGGCTAAATGGATTCAGCATATGCTGCAAGACGGTGAATATTCTTTTGACTTATTTGAAACACACTGGCCAAGAGATTTGCAAAATTACACTGATGCCTGGATAGTTGGAGGCGATGGAACGCTCAATTTTTTCATCAATAAATATCCGGATTGCAATATTCCCATTTTCATTTTCAAAGGTGGTACCGGAAATGATTTTGCGTGGAAGCTTTATGAAAATCAAAAACTCGATGGCTGTTTTCAACTCGCGCTTAATGCAACACCAAGGACAACTGACGCGGGTAAATGCAATGGAAAAGTTTTTCTCAATGGAGTAGGGATTGGTTTCGATGGAGAAATAGTAAAATCAATTCACCAGGATAAATTGTTCTTCAAGGGACATTTAGCATATTACGCTGCTGTTCTGAGAAAAATATTGTTCTTTTCCGAAAGCAATCTTGAAGTAACATCGAATGATACCAACTGGAATGAAAAGGCCTTTATGCTCACCATTGCTAACGGCTCACGATATGGAGGTGGTTTTCTTGTGGCACCGGAAGCCAAAATTTACGATGGCTTATTTGACGTTGTATTGATTCCCAAAATTTCTGTGCTTGATCGACTGAATTTATTGCCCGGAGCAGGGAAGGGGAAGCATTTGCGCGTTGCAAAGACAGCGAAAGCAGATAAAATCATTGTTCGGTCAAATAAAAAGATAGCGGCTCATGTTGACGGCGAGCTAATAGAAGCAGTCAACTTTGAAATTACGGTGTTGCCTCAAAAATTTTTGTTTCGCTATTAAAGAAAAGAGCCCTTCCCGTTTTCCGGAGGGGCTCTTCAATAAAAATTATTATCAGCTTAATGAAAGAAGGATGGTCTGCAACCATATCCAATTTGAGAATTGCTAAGGAAAATATCGTTGGAAATGATAAACCTCGCAAATGGTACATTGATGTTAGTAGGATAACCCGTAGTATTATACGATGTAGCTGTGAATGGATTATTCATGCTGTAATCGCGCGCAAGGAACATCCATATATCATTCGTTCGGTTTAGATTGATCTTATTATCATATGTAACTCCTGGCGAAACCAAATTACCATCCGCATTATACGTAAACGTTTCCATATTGGTGGACGGCGCCACCATAGGATTGGAAGGATCAGGACTTATTTCATTCCATGAACTGATGATTCTTCCCTGGGCATCATAAGTGAGTGTTGAAATCTTTCTGTAGAAATATCCAGTGGGCTTTCCCGTTAGTGTGGATCCGAAAGTGTAACTAGTATCTACACCAATTCTTCCATTTTTATCAAACCCATAAAAACGCCATGTTTCAAACGTGTTGTTGGAATAAAACTCGCGATACTCTCTTAGCCTGTGCCATGTGTCATAAAGAAATGAACGGAAGGGTCGACTTGTAGCAATGAACGGATTTGAGATAAATGTAGGGTTCTCAAACTCGTTGTAGCCAATCAATCGAAATTCCTGATCGGGCATGCCTGGTCGAAGCCAGATGCTTTCTATCCTGCAATAGTTTCCGGTGGTAGGAAGTGGAGTGCCCATGACTTCATCGGCTTTCGCGGCATCCATATCCTTTTGACAGGAGGAAAAAATAAACATCATACCAGCGAGGCTGGTAATGAAAATTGAGAGTCGCATTTTCATTGCTGTAAGGTTTAGGTTAAGAAAAGCGTTTTGGTTATAAGGGGCGGGCGGAAAGCTTGTATAGAGCAGGATTGCAGATAGGAAGGTAGAAGATATTTTGTTTCACTCAATAAGTATTTTACCCACCGTAGTTTTTCGATGTCAATAAAAAACCCCGCGTCGTTGCGGGGTTTGAAGGTGAATTTATTTTTTTTACCAGTGTGCATCTCTGCAACTATATCCAATCTGAGAATGATGAAGGTCTACTTCTCCTAGCCAAAGCATGGATGGAGAAGTACTGCTGCTGTTGATTACAGTTGGCAGATTGGCGCCATTATATGCATCAGCCATAAACGGATTGTTCCTGCTGTAATCCCTATTAAGGAACTGCCATATGTCGTTAGTGGTATTAAGATTGGTTTTGTTGTCATACGTAACGCCGGGAACTACGAGATTTCCATTTGAATCATAAGTGTAGGTTTCTACCATTGGAGTTGGATTGACCATCGAAGTAGTGGTCACCTTAATGATTCGTCCTTGACTGTCGTATTCAATTTTTGAAATTCTTCTGTCGAAATACTCAGTTGGATTCTCTCCCAACTTTCCGAAAACATAATTGGTATCTACACCAATTCTTCCATTATTATCAAAACCATAGCGATGCCAGAATTCAAAAAAACCATTTCCGTAATCTCCAATATACTCTCTCAATCGGTGCCAACCATCATACCTGAAAATACGATAGGGGTGACCGGTAGTAGGTAATGGAGTAGTAACGGCGGTTGGGTTTTCGTACTGATCATACAGGACGAGGAAGAATCTTTGATTAGGCGCGTGTGGATTTTCCCAAAGACTCTCAATTCTGCAATAGGTAACTAAGCCTGGCGGAGGTGTGCCTGGAATTTCCTCATCTTGCGGGGTATTGATCTCTTTCTTACAGGCCGTAAATACAATGAGCACCATAGCAATGCTCATAGAAAAGAACGTAAATCGTTTTTTCATGTTTCAAGATTTAGGAGTAAATAAAAAATCAAAAATCACCAAAGGGTGAATTCGTTGGAGGGCGATTCCTGGAGTTGCAGAATGGTGGTTAATCTGTATAGAAAGTTAAGAGATATCCTGTAAAATTCAATTAGAATTTTTTTCTATCATACATATTACTTAGTGGAGGGCAAAAAAAAATCCTCTCAATGAGAGGATTCATTATTCGTTCGAGCAAATGATTAATAATCTCTGTTATAACCACCGCCGCCGCCGCGATTGAAGCCACCTTTTTTGTAGCCACCACCGCCACCGCCTTTGTTGTAGCCGCCTCCGCCGCCACCGCCAAAGTTTCTTTTCTTGAATCCGCCACCACCGCCACCTTCAGGCTTGGTTTGAGATTCATTAACGATGATCTTACGACCCATAACTTCTGTGTCGTAAAGGCTGGTGAGAGCTTGTTGCCCCTGGTTGTCGTCTGGCATGTCAACAAAGCCAAAGCCACGACTGCGGCCAGTTTCACGGTCTTTAACAATTTTTACAGAGCTAACAGTTCCATACTGTTCAAAAAGGCTCCGCAGATCGTCCTCGGTCATAGTCCAGGACAGATTGCCAACATAAATGTTCATTGTAACAATTAATTTAAAAATTCAAAAAAGCTAATGAGTCAAGTGTTGCTACAATGAACTGAGAAACTAAGAACATTGAACTTCAGAACAAGTAGAGAACTTAAACTGCATTAGAACTCATATAAAGATAGTATATTTTTGAAATGATACACTATCCTTTGGAAAGAGAGATTATTACTCGGCAACTACCTCTAGTTCAACCTCGGTTTCCTGGCCATTGCCAAAATCAATCTTTGCCTTATAAGTACCCAATTCCTTAACGTCGTCCACCAGGTGGATTCTACGACGGTCAATTTCATAGCCTTTCTGATCCCGGATAGCCCTTGCGATTTGTACGGAAGTAACGCTTCCGAAGATCTTGCCGCTCGTTCCGGTTTTGGCACCGATCTTAACAGGCGACTGCTTCAATACGTCAACTACCTTATTTACCTCAGCCAGCATCTTTTCTTCTTTCTTTTTCTGCTGTTTTAGTCTTTCTTCCAATTGTTTCATATTGGAAGGCGATGCTTCAATAGCCATTTGCCTCGGGAAAAGAAAATTCCTGGCATATCCGTTTTTTACGTTCACCACCTCATTAGTACCGCCAAGATTGTTTACATCTTGTATCAAAATAACTTGCATGATTACCTCCTTACTTTAATAGATCAGTTATGGTTGGTAACAGAGCCATCTGGCGTGCTTTTTTCACAGCTTGTGCCACCTTTCTTTGATATTTCAAAGAGTTGCCTGTGATGCGCCTCGGAAGGAGTCTTCCCTGCTCGTTCAGGAACTTCTTGAGGAATTCGGCGTCTTTATAATCAATATACCTGATGCCAAATTTCTTGAAACGACAGTATTTCTTCTGGCGCTTCTCGGTCTTAATGGCGGTTAGGTATTTGATCTCATTTGCTTTTGCCATAATTAAACCTCCACTGCTTTTTCAGTTCCTGTTGGTACGCCACTTCTCTTTTTGTGATTGTACTCGACGGCGTATTTATCGAGCCTAGTGCTCATGTGACGAAGTACATTCTCGTCACGAAGAAGCTGGATTTTCAGCTTCTCATTGAAGTCGGATGGCGCAGTATATTCCAATACCCAATAAAGACCAGTGGTCTTTTTCTTGATTGGATACGCCAGTGATCTCAATCCCCAGGGATTGTCGTGCTCCACTTTACCTCCATTTTCTTTGATGAAGGAAGCGTATTTTTTCTGGGCTGCCTTAAAGTCATCCTCAGAAAGCACAGGGGTGAAGATCACCATCAATTCATAATTGTTCATACCCTGTTTTTGTTTTAAAATAAATGGGTCGCAAAGGTAGGGGAAAATGCCTAACCTACAAGAGAAAAGGAGGGGCTTTTTATGAAAGCCCCGAAGCCAAAGTTCAGACCTTGTTAAAGAATTCTTATTGAACGATCAGCTTCTCAGTCCGGGTTATTTCGCCTGACTTTAGCTGCAAAATATAAATTCCCTTAGCTAATCCGGTTACGTCAATTATTGAAGGCTGATTGGCTGCAAAATTTCGCGTTAATTGTTTGACAAGCGCCCCCTGTTGATCATAGATGGAGACAGAAGCCGCGGGCAATTGCCTATCCATGGTGACCATTACAAAATTCGTAGTCGGATTTGGCTTGATCGTGATCAATAATTCTATATCAAACCTTATACGTATGGTTTTTGAGAAGTCTGATTTGCCATCCAGATCCACCATTTTCAACCGGTAATAATTGTTTCCTGAATTGGGCGATTGGTCAATCAATTGGTAACTGGAAGGTCTGCCGTTTGCGCTGATTTTTCCAATGGCCTGGAATTGCAATCCATTTAAAGAACGCTCAACAATATACTCTTTAGAGTTGCTTTCCAGTGAACTTGACCACGTGAGTTTCACCGAGGCACGTTGTTTTTCTGCAGCAAAATAATTCAACTTAACGGGCAGCGCCTGTGGAGCAAACGTGTAATCTGTAAATACCGGATAGTGATCCGATGTAGTAGTGGCATAGCTTGAAACAAGCCCTGTAACATCGGTGAGAATGTTGGAGGAACCGCTGATGAAATTCGGACCAAGTTCACTCGATACAACAACATGGTCAATCACATTATCGTGGCTGACTGTAGATCTTTTTCCGGCCTGGCTCAAAGGCAATGTCAACAGCGTATAATTCGAAGGATCGCTCGTGAACGCAACATATGAAGTGGTTGGTGGAGTTACTCCATCAGTAATCGTTTGATCCAGGTCGTCATTAAAGTCCCCGAGCAGTACAATATTATCACTCGCATACGTGGAGTTTAATAAGGCATGCAACTCGTCTGCGCCAGCTTTTCTCCGGGTATATGAAGGAACGGTAGGCGTTGTATTCGCCTTTGCGTGAATTAAGATGAACTTCACATTTTTTGTGACGCCTTCAATTGTAACATCCGCGCTCATCATAAATGGAAATCTTCCACTCGCCCAATTGTTATAAGAAGTGGTACTGATATCTCCGGGTGTATTAATGCCAACAGAAAGAAGTGCCGCTGTATCGATATTACTAAACACGCTCGTCTTATATACGAATGCCAGTCGCTGTGCTTCTGAGAGCGGCGATGGATTCGAATCATTTGGATTTGTATGCGATCCATAGTGATTGATCACATATGCATATCCGGGCATTGAATTCACGATATTCTGCAGTCGTGATTCATCAACAACTTCAGCCAATGCATATAGATCCGCTCCAATGTTCTGCATAATCGTTCTCACATTTTGTTCCTGTAAATTTTCATTGGTTGGTCCAAACTTAGTACTACCGAACCATTCCAGGTTCCAGTTCACAACCTCCAATGTCTTGATGGGATCTGTACTTGTACCTCTGAGCGATATTGTGGTATCAAGACTTCCGGAAACAACCTCAATAGTATCGTTATAGTTTCCATCGGTTTGAGTTGGAGCGAAGCGCACATGCACTGTTTTTGCAACGTTGTTAGCCTCGGCAACCGTGTATGTCAAGGAAGAAGAATAAGTAGTGCCATCTTTTGAGAGTAGGAAAGCGCCAGAACCAACTTTAAATGCTAAGGTGACATCGTTTGTAATGTTAGCTGCATTCAACAGAAAACTTTTGTCGGCCGTTGAACCATTGGGAACATAACCGAACTGCAAACTGGATGCACTAATTGATATTGCCGGTGGTGGTGCTGTTGATGAATTATCAACCCTTATATCATCAAGAGTCCATCTTTCTCCATCATCCTGAGTAGATGTGTAAACGAAAGCGATGTATGCATTAGACTGTTTGAAAGCAGATAGATCAATATTTGTGGATTGTGTCCACGCATCAGAAGTTTCAGCAGGAAATTTTCCATTAATCTCTGTCCATGTGAAGTTGTTGGGATCTCCAAACCCAGGGTAATCGGTAGATACTTTTAATTGCAGGGGATCACCATTAAATTTTGTTCTGCTGAAAAAAGATAGGAGCGGAAAATTGGTAGACGACAAATCAAATGGAGGCAGGATTAACCAATCTTCATTCGCTTGATTGCTACCATTGAAAAAACCATTCATTTGAAGGGCATTTCCGCTGTTACCAAAAGTTGTTGCTTCCCAAACCAATGGTCCCCTCACTGAGTATTGTTTAAATCCATCGCTTGAAAAAACATTTGCGGCTGTGTTCAAATTGTAAGTAAAATTCAATTGGCCGGGCACGGGTGCCGCCATTGAACCAGTTGAAAAATTCCAGGTGGTAGCAGTATTAAACCCGGCAAATTTATTTCCCGCCAAATCCTTGATCACAGAGTCTGGAATAGTTATGAAATATGAACTTGCCGGCTGCAGGTTTACACCCGATATTGTAAGCGTATTACCTGATATTGATACGTTCGGGTTAGAAGTTTGAAGGAAAATGTAATCCTCGGAACTTGTTGTTAAGTTATGCACCGTGATGACTCCTACATTCTTTAAAATTGGCTCGCTGAAAACGATTGACAGATTTGAAACTGTTGAAATTCCTGAGGCATCGTCCGCCGGGTTTAGGGTGACAACAGTGGGCGGAGTTAAATCTGGACCAGAGCCCGCAATTGTGGGGCTAGGCGAGCCGGTGGTGAAATCAGTGCTATTGTTATTATTATCCGTTCCTGTTGGAGTCCTTTGGATGGAAGTGGTATTCGAGGGCGCGGGCGCAGCGGCGGTTTCAAAGCCATTGGTGCCTGAGCCATACCCCACTTTATCAACAATGTTGGCATCAGTGGGATTTACCACCGCGCTAACACTGGTTGAGTTGTTACACAAAACAATTTTACCCGCTGTGGCGCTCATATTAAAAGTTCCCGTTGCATCGGCCCCTGGTAATGGGGAGCCCGTAGCTCCTCCAGCTAACTGAATAAGGAAATATCCATTGCCGGGGATTGTACCAGAGAATATGAGCTTTTGATTATTCCATGAGGTGCCGGTGCTGGACGTATATTGAATAGACCAGGAATTCATAGGCACTGCTGAACCTGATGTGTTATAAAGTTCAACAAAGTCATTTTGGAAAGGAGCACCGGAATTTCCTCCTCCACCGTAAACTTCATTAATAACAACCTGGGCTTGAATTGAGGATAGTGCGCAAAAAACCAGCGCAATAATGAGCGAGTAAATTTTTTTCATGAAGCGATTTTTTTTAGCGACGAATTAAGCGGATAGAGGATTGGTGATTGGTGACTTGTAATCAGCTACGTTTAGTTACCGTTAATCTTATCACTCGTCACTGATCACTAGTTACTCCAGCGAGGTTTATTCAATAAATATTTAGGGAGTTAAATGGTATGGTCCTTCAAAGGAGCGTCAAAACTAAGGGTTCAGTGTTGAATTTTTCTTCTGGGGAGAATAATTAATTATTAAGAAGAAATTCTCAGCTTTGCCAGTCTGACAGGGCATTTGGGGCTGGCACTTACTTTGTTGGCTCTTCGTTCGTAATTCACAAAAATCTAGATATGGAAAAAGGAAACATACGGGTTCATACAGAGAATATTTTCCCCATCATTAAAAAATTTCTTTACAGTGATCACGAGATCTTTCTTCGGGAACTAGTGAGCAACGCAGTTGATGCCACTCAAAAATTGAAAGCCATAATGGGTTCCGGAGAATTTAAGGGAGAGGCGGGGGATCTCCGAATTGATGTTGATCTGGATAAAGAAAACAAGGTTCTGAAAATACGGGATCGCGGTATAGGAATGACCGCGCAGGAAGTAGATCAATACATCAATCAGGTTGCCTTTTCGAGTGCGGAGGAATTTCTCGAAAAATATAAAGGTCAGAGTGAAGCGAACGTGATCGGTCATTTCGGCCTCGGTTTCTATTCTGCATTTATGGTGAGTGATAGGGTTGAAATTTTTACGAAATCATGGAAGGAAGCTTCCGCAGTGCGTTGGGAATGTGATGGGAGTCCTGAATACACTTTAGAAGAAACCGATAAAGCAGAACGTGGTACTGACATTATTCTTCACATCAATAGCGAAAGCGAAGAATTTCTAGACGAGCATCGTATTGAATCCATCCTAACTAAGTATTGCAGATTTTTACCCGTTCCCATTTATTTCAACGGCAAACAAATCAATAATACCAATCCTGCCTGGAAAAAGAAACCCAGCGAACTCACAACGCAGGATTACCAGAATTTTTATAAGGAGCTTTATCCGTATAATGAACTTCCCTTATTCTGGATTCACCTGAATGTTGATTATCCATTCAACCTTACAGGTATCCTGTATTTTCCTAAGATCAAACAGAGTTACGAGATTCAAAAGGATAAGATTCAACTATACAGTAACCAGGTTTTTGTTACTGATGAAGTGAAGGATATTGTTCCTGAGTTCCTGATGCTATTGCATGGAGTGATTGATTCGCCGGATATCCCTCTCAACGTAAGTAGATCCTATCTTCAGGGTGATCCAAACGTTCGCAAAATCAATTCTTACATCAGCAGGAAAGTTGCCGACAAACTGGAAGAGATCTTTGCAAAAGAAAGAAAGGAATTCGAAGAGAAATGGGACAGCCTCGGCTTGTTTGTGAAATATGGAATGATGACCGACGATAAATTCCTGGAGAAGGCAAATAAATTTTACATCATGCAGGATGTGAAGGAAGGGAAATATTTTACCAAGGAAGAATATCGTTCCGCCGCTGAGGCACTGCAAAAAAATAAAGACGGAAAACTGGTCGTCCTCTACACCACCGATCCCGTTCAACAAGATAGTTACATCCACGCGGCACAGGGTAAAGGTTATATTGTCGTAAAAATGGAAACGTTGATTGATTCAGCGTTCATTAACCAGATTGAAATGAAGTGGCAGGATGTGCAGTTCACGAGGATTGATTCTGACATTACTGAAAACCTGATCGACAAACAATCTGAATCAACCAGTGTTTTAAATAAGGAAGAAGAAGAAAAATTGAAGAATCTGTTTTCGATTGAAATGCCTGACTTGCATGTGTCGGTTGATATAAAAGGTTTGAGCCCTGAGGCACAACCCGTAATTGCCACAAGGCCCGAATTTATGCGAAGAATGAAAGATATGGCTTCGATTAGTGGTTCCATGGGGAGTTTTTATGCGAACATGCCTGATGAAGTAACACTAACCGTTAACGGAAACCATCCCATTTATCAAAACATATTGAAAGAAGAAAACCAGGAAAAGCAAAATAAAGTCATTCGCAATCTTGCTGACCTGGCATTGCTTTCTCAAGGGCTGTTGAAAGGAAATAACCTCACATCTTTTATTCAAAGAAGTGTGGATTTGATGCAAGAGGATAAGAAAAGTAGAATCATTTTAACGTAGTACCAGATATGTCAACGGATGCAGGATGCCAGATACAGATGCCGGATGCAGAAACGTTTCAACTGATCACTGATCACCACTCACGAAAGTTTGAAATCGATCACTTTTAGTTGGAGGTGCTTATTGCCATTCCACTCATTCTCATCGAGAGTAAACACTACATCAATTGGTTTTTTTTGTTGAAGAATGTGGAACTTTTCTGCCAGATTAAAGCCAATGCCTGTAAAAATAATTTGCTGTTGCGATAGCGAAAATCGAATGTGATCATCTTTTACGATTCGCGTATATCCGGTGTCCACCAGATTTCGCGCGACAAAGATGGGTCGCAGATTTTCCGGACCAAACGGTTCCATCTGGCAAATTATCTTGTAAAAGGTAGAGGTGATATCCGAAAAACTAATCTCAGCGTCTACAATGATTTCCGGGATCAGCAATTCAGGAGGAATTGTGTTGCTGACCACTTCTTCAAATTTCACAATGAACGTTTCCAATTGTTCCGGCATCATGGTCATTCCTGCTGCGGCAAAATGTCCTCCGTATCCAAGCAAATGATCTCTGCACGCATGGATTGCCTCATATAAATTAAATCCATGTACACTTCGCGCGCTTCCCGCAATTACGTCGCCGCTTTGGGTAAGCACGATGGTGGGCCTGTAATAATGTTCAATGAGTCGCGAAGCAACAATTCCCACAACCCCTTTGTGCCAGTGCGGTTGAAATACAACAGTGGATTTTCTTTTCACAAGGTCATCATCAGCATTTATAATGGAAAGCGCCTCTGCAGTAATATTTGTGTCGGCTTCTTTTCTATCACTGTTGTCTGCATGTAACATCTCCGCGAGCGGCAATGCTTTATCAAAGTTGCATTCAATGAACATTTGCACTGCCTTTCTTCCATCATCCATTCGGCCTGCTGCATTTACCCTGGGAGCAATGATGAAAACGAGATTGGTGATATGCATCGGGATCTTCGCACCACTTAATTCAATCAACGCTTTTATACCGGCACATGGATTTTCATTTACACGTTTCAATCCATAATATGCCAATACGCGATTTTCACCAACCATTGGAACTATATCGGCGGCAATTGCGATTGCAACTAAATCGAGGTAACAATGGTATTCTTCCTCCGGCACATTGAGATGTTGTGCAAGTGCAGACACCAACTTGAATCCGACGCCGCATCCGCAAAGGTCTTTGAATGGGTATCTACAATCAAATTGCTTCGGGTTGAGAATCGCTACAGCAGGGGGCAATTGTTTATCGGGCAGATGGTGGTCACACACAATAAAATCAATTCCCAGTTCAGCCGCATAGGCAATGAGGTCAACAGATTTTATTCCGCAGTCAAGGCATATGATGAGCGAAAAATTATTTTCGAAGGCGAAGTCAATTCCGCGTTTAGAAACACCGTATCCTTCTCTATATCGATGTGGTATATAAAAGTCGATTTGTTCCGGATCATAGATCTTTCGCAAAAACTGGAACATGGTGGCAACAGCAGTGGTGCCGTCAACATCATAATCTCCGAATACAAGTATTTTTTCTTGAGCAGATATAGCCGCCGTGATTCTATCAACGGCCTTCCGCATATCTTTCATCAGCCATGGGTCATGAAGCGCTTTTAGGTCCGGCCGGAAGTAGTCGCGCGCTTCCTCGAACGTGTGAAGATTTCTTTGCGTAAGAATCTGGCAAAGGACTCTGCTGATGCCCAACGATTGTTGTAAGGCCTGGGATCTATCAGGATCAGCATCCAATATTCTCCACCTTTTTTCCATTGTACAAACCTATAACTATCTAATGCTTTACCGATGTGAATCTTCCCACCATTTGTGGGAAAAAAACTAGTAAGCCCTGTCCGTAGTATACCTCACCAGTTCTTCCAGGCCCGCCCTTGTTGGTGAATCTGGAAATTCATGCAGTATCGCTAATGCGTCATCCCTGAATTCAAACATTCTTTGCTCAGCATAAGCAATACCACCGGCCGCTTTTACTTTCTCAACTACCTGCTGCACTTTTTCTTTATTCCTGTTTTGATTCTTGATAATATAAATACATTCCCTGCGGGACTGGGCGTCCATTTTATTTAAGGCATAGATCAGGGGCAATGTGATCTTTTTTTCTTTTATGTCGTTGCCTGTTGGTTTTCCAACGGCCGCGCTACCATAATCGAACAAGTCGTCTTTTACCTGGAAGGCGATACCTACCTTTTCCCCGAACATCTGAAGCTTCTGCGTGAGCAAAGGGTCCTGGCTCGTAGAATATGCGCCGGCAGAGCATGCCGAAGCCAGGAGGGAAGCAGTTTTGTTGCGAATGATTTCAAAGTAGACTGCTTCACTTAAATTAAGCGACCTCGATTTCTCAATTTGCAACAATTCTCCTTCACTCATCAATCTGACAGCGTCGGATAAAATTTTGAGTATTTGAAAATCATTATTGTCCAAAGAAAGCAACAATCCTTTGGCGAGCAGGTAATCACCCACAAGTACGGAGATCTTCGTTTTCCATAAAGCATAAGTTGAAAAAAAACCTCTTCTTTCCAACGATTCATCTACAACATCATCATGTACCAGGGTGGCTGTATGTAGCAATTCCACAAGCGAGGCGGCCCGGTAGGTGGTTTCGTTTATAGTACCGCAGAGTTTGGCTGAAAGTAATACAAACATGGGGCGCAACTGCTTTCCCTTGCGGTTTACAATAAATCGCATGATGCGATCCAACAGGGGTGTATTGCTCTTGACTGCTTCACGAAATTTAATCTCGAATACCTTTAGCTCTTCGGCTAATATTGCTTGTGATTTCTGCATTAGTTGTTGGGTGGCAAATTACTACAATCAGAATTAAGTTACCGTGGTGTAATAATTGCAGATGCGATCAATGTGCTGAAGATTCCACAAGTAACATTTACCACTAACGGTTCATGTTAGGGTAAAAAAATTTGTTATTTATGGGTGAATGGATATTTTTGCCAAAATTCTCCTGTATTTATTCAATATCATAAACTTAAGTTATGGCAAGCAAAAAGTACACTCTTCTTATTGGCTTACTCTGTTTGATGTTTTCGGGAACTTTTTCACAGACCAACTCTAGCTACGACATGCGGGATTCATCGCTGATTCCAGCGAAGAGGTTGCCTCAGCATAATGAATTTCAGCAGAACGCTTATCCATTCCCGGCACAACCGCGCAGCCAATGGGAACTAGGTGTAAAGGCCGGACTTTTCGATGTAATAGGTGATGTGCGCTCAAGAATCTTCACTCCTGGATTAGGTATACATGTAAGAAAGCCGTTCGGTTACGTATTCTCGCTTCGTGGTGAATACAACATGGGTTGGGCAAAAGGTTTGAACTTTAGTCCTTCTACTGGTTATAGAAGAAACCCAGCCTGGGCTGGTTGGAACGGACCTCAATACAATCCATCAACTCAGCCAATTTATTACAATTATAAAACGCAGGTTTCTGAATTGAGTTTACAAGGAGTTTTCACCTTAAATAATATACGCTTTCATAGGGCAAAGACTGGTGTTAACTTCTATGGATTCGGTGGTATTGCCGGCATGATCTACAACACAAAGATTAATGCATTTAATGATGAAGGCGGTACATATCAGCGTTACAATTTTGCTTCTGCTCTTGCCATCCCTTCGACTTATGAAAACCGTAAGGATATTAGGAAAGAGCTAAAGGATAACATCCTTGATGGTACATACGAAACACATCCGGAAGAAGATCCCGGACAGGCAAAGGTTTTCAACGAGCCTTTCCGTTGGGCGTTTGTTGTGGGTGCAGGTGTTCAATTCAAAGTGTCTAAGAAGTGGAACATAGCAATTGAGGACAAATTCTCCGCACCTAAGACGGATTTACTTGACGGACAACAGTGGCAGGAAAATGATCCGGCTCATCCGGCTCAAACTCGTGACATGGATTCGTATAATTTCTTGTCAGTTGGTGCCAACTTTAATATAGGAAAAAAAGCTGTTGAACCGCTTTGGTGGATCAATCCATTGGAATATGCATACGGCGAAATCAATCAGCCAAAGCACATGAAACTTCCAAAACCAATTTTGGATGATTCAGATAATGATGGAGTAACTGACCAATTTGATCAAGAGCCTAACACACCAGCAGGTGCGCCAGTTGACACACACGGTGTAAGTCGCGATACTGATGGGGATGGTGTTCCTGACTTCCGTGATAAAGAATTGAACACACCAACTATGTGTCAGCCAGTAGATGCTGATGGAGTTGGTAAATGCCCAGATCCAGCATGCTGCGATTCATTGAAGGCAATGATGGCTAACATGCAACCAAAGAGTGGCTGCGGTATTGGTGACTTGCCAAGTATTAGCTTCAGCGGACGTTCTGTAACACTTAGCAACGACGCAAAAGCATTATTAGCTAGTGTAGCACAGAAGATGCGTAATAATCCAAATTGCGTAGTAGCAGTTATGGGTTATGGAGTATCAAGCAAGGCAGCTCAACAGTTAAGCTGGGATCGCGTAAATGCAGTTATCAATTATCTTACTGAGAAAGAAGGTATCACTTCAGGTCGCTTCATCTTCCGCTATGGACAAGAAGGTGGCGATGAAAATACCGTTGACCTGAAAGACGCAACCGGAGAAGAAGGTCCTAACACAGTACCTGCTCCGCATCCAAACCTCAGAAGACGCGGATAAACACGAATTCCTCGAATTCAAGCGAATTCCACTAATAAATTCAAACCCCGGCCGTGGCGTCGGGGTTTTTTGTATTAATCTTAACGGCCTGAAACATTGAGAATTAGGTTGAGACTTCCATTTTTGTAGAAATCTGTTATCTTTGCCAGCTTTTATGAGGTTTTTCTATCTTTTCGTTTTATTAACCGCGACCCTGGTAGGCTGTTCCAGATTCTCGAAAGTGCAGAAAAGCACTGACGCAGATTATAAGTTGAGGATGGCCGAACAGTATTATGCGAAAAAGAAATACAACCAGGCCCAGATCTTGTTTGAAGAGCTATTTCCTATTTTCAAGGGGAATGAAAAATTTCAAGATCTTTATTATAAATACGCTTATTGCGCCTATTATCAGCGTGATTACATGAACGCCGAAAACCTGTTCAAGGGTTTTGCAGAAGTATTTCCAAATAGCCCCCGTGCTGAGGAAATGGAATATATGCGCGCATTTACATTCTATAAGCAGTCGCCTAAGGTTGAATTAGACCAAACGAATACGCAGAAGTCGATTGGATTAATGCAGACCTTTATTAACACACATCCAGGCTCTGCGAGGAATAAAGAGGCCAGTGACATCATTGATAAGTGCAGGCAAAAATTAGAGGCGAAAGAATTCAAGAGTGCGGAATTGTATTATAATCTCGGCCAGTATAAGGCAGCAGCCATTGCTTTCACGAGTTTAATGAATAACTTTCCAGATTCGGACAAAAGTGATGAATACAAGTTGCTCGTGATAAAGTCTTATTATCAATATGCGATAATGAGTATTGAAGAAAAGAAGAACGAGCGATTTGAACAGGTGATTACTGAGTGTAACGATTTCATGGATCGTTTTCCGGAAAGCAAATTAAAATCAGAAGCAGAACGTTATTTGACACAATCACAAAACAATATAAAATCTTTGCAAAATGAGCAAACTAAGACGTCAGCTTAGTGCAAATACAAGCAATGTGGTGGAAACCCGAAACCTTACGGATATTAAGGCGAAAACGGGCAACCTGTATGAATCAATTGCGATCGTCGCTAAAAGAGCGAACCAAATCAACATCGCGTTGAAAGAAGAGTTGCACAATAAGCTTGATGAATTTGCGAGCCACACCGACAGCCTCGAAGAAATTCACGAAAACAAAGAACAGATTGAAATTTCGAAGGCTTATGAGCGCATGCCCAATCCGTCTTTGCTGGCAACGCAGGAATTCATGGAGGATAAAATTTATTATAGGAAGAATACGGATGACCTCTTCAGTTAGTAAATAATAATGACGTTACAAGCGACAGTGATATAACTGTCGCTTTTTTAGTTTAGGAGACTATCTTGCATGACTATTCGTTGATTAATTAATCTAATTTTAGAAAATGTTGCAGGGTAAAAAAATCTTGTTAGGCGTAACCGGCAGCATAGCTGCTTACAAGTCAGCACTGATTGTTCGTCTCCTGGTAAAATCGGGTGCCGAAGTAAAAGTGATCATGACTCCCGCCGCAAAAGATTTCATTACTCCGCTAACCCTTTCAACACTCTCAAAAAATTCTGTTTCTACTGAACTTTTCCAGGAAGGCAATTGGGAAAACCACGTGATGCTTGGTCGTTGGGCCGA
>Ga0157378_10000707_pt1 | contig 31247 bp, 23 predicted proteins | sample M65metaG_FD_115309 | JGI IMG/M metagenome (GOLD analysis project Ga0157378, IMG submission 115309) | Miscanthus rhizosphere microbial communities from Kellogg Biological Station, Michigan, USA - M6-5 metaG | ecosystem: Host-associated > Plants > Roots > Rhizosphere > Soil | place: USA: Michigan... | reverse complement strand
TGCGATCTTGCAACCGTCCGACTTCTGCCATCAGTGCTTTCTGCTGTTCACGCAAACCACCTAGCTGTTGCACCAACGTCGTTGCTTCCGAAGGTAGATTGCCGACGTTACCTGTCATGAAATCAAGGCGTTTTTTATCTACCGCATCGAGCTCTTCTTTAGCCTGGCGAACCTGGCTGTCGATAAATGTCTTCGCGGCAGTGCCGGAGCTTTGCTGGTTCCGCGCCTGCTCGCTGATGTATTTGCCGGCGAGTTCCGAAGTCACATCCCGGGTTACTTTCGGGTAGCGTCCATGAAAAGTGATGTTGAAGCCGTTCGTGATGTCGTTGCGACTGGTGTTGACTTCGACCTTGATGTCTCTGCGCACCATCGAAATGATGGATTCCATTGGCTCACCGCGTTGTCGTTCAGCACCGTAAAGGTCATATTTATCGACAAGAGGCTCGAGCGAGCTTCGACTCGTAACAACTTGAGCAATGCCATTCAACTGACGCGTGATGTTGTCTTCATTACCCGTGCCAACAACACTGGTAGGAAGCGTAGATGGCCTAACAACAATTAGCGTCGTCGACTCGTAAACATCCGGCAGGCGATACACAACCCAGGAAACGGCAGCGGTGACTGCAATAACCGGCAGAATGATCAACCACTTTCGCCTCCGGAGGATGTTCAGATATTCAGCTGGTGTTCGCTGGCGGAATTCAATACTCATACTGGAATCCTTCTTTCTTTCTACGCTGAAGTGGCCACACGATCGCGGAAGATCATCCTGCCACTCCGATTAAACTCTCTAAAGTGAAGCCAAAGCCTTCTTTGCTTCATCGACATCGGCGAACGGTGCCTTTTCAGCCAGTCGCAGCGAAGCTTCTAATTCGCGTTTAGCCCCCTGATTGTCGCCTTTAGCTTTCAAAGCCATGCCCAGGTGGTAATGATAGTTGGCGCTAGGTGGTGCATTGTTATTTGCACGAGCGGCTTGTTCATCAAGGGAAACTGCCTTCTGAAGCTGTTCAGCTGCCGCAGCGTAAAGATTCTTCTTGTAGTAAACCCAACCCAGCGTATCGACAAATCCAGCGATGTTGGGATTCCTTTGCACAACACCCTGGGCAAGTTTGACAGCTTCGTCGAGGTTTCCCTTTCCGTAAGCTGCATAGATCCACGCAAGATTGTTAGCGGCAATTGCTGAATTAGCATTCTGCGCAAGCGCCTTCCGGTAGTTATCAGCAGCCGCATCGTAGTTCTTGCGCGCGTCTTCAAGCAGACCAATCATGGTGTAGGCCGCTGGATTATCAGGGCGAATCTTCACAAGCTGCTGGAACTCACTTATAGCCCGGTCTTCCTGTTTCGTGTTTATGAACAGTGTGCCCAGGGAGTTATACGCAGCGATATAGTTACTATCTAATTCGATGGCTTTACGAAGTTCAGCCTCTGCTGCTTGCGCGTTACTTTGAAACATGTAGACCTGTGCTTTCAAATAGTGAAGCGACGCATTATTCGGATAAGAATTCAACGACTGATCAATTCGAGCGTGTGCTTTATCAAAGTCCTGCTTTTGTGAATACAGACTGATAAGACCGCTCAGAGCCACGAAATTGACACTGTCGAGCTTGAGTGCGTTGTCCCAATTAGCCACAGCTTCGTCAGGTTTATTTTCAAAAATTGAAACGGAGGCGAGACTGTTGTAGGTATTGGGATCGTTCGGAGTGACATCGTGAGCAGACACGAAATCTTGGCGAGCGGCCGCATAATTCTTCGACTGCATGTACGCATTACCACGTGCGAGATATGTCTTTTCGCGAATTTCTGTGAGTAGTGTCGGAGAGTTGTCACTATCCGCGGTTGTCTTGCTCAAACGCTCGAGGAGGTCATTCGCGAGAGACACGGCAGTCTTTGAATCGTTACTAGCCAACGCTATCTGCACCTTCATTAGCTTCGCCGGCAGATAATCGGGGTAGTTCTTTTCCAGATCACCGGTAAACACTCGCGCCTGTTCAAGATCACCCAGCTGGTAAGTTGTTTGGGCCATGAAATAGAGACCGGGGCGAGAGGTGGGCTCCTGTTTGAGTACTTCCTTTAAGTCTTCAATGGCAGCTTTCAAATCTGCATTTTGCCCGCCCTGAACCCGCAGTCGGGCGCGCAACATCAGAGCCTGCCTGTCGCTTTGGTCCTTCTTAAGGATTTCATTAACTTGCTCATTCGCCCCCTGAGTATCACCCTTTATCAAAAGCATTTCGGCGAGCCGATATCGACCCTGCATATAGTCAGGAGATTTCGCTAGTACGTCCTGGTAAACCTTGATCGCATCATCTCTTCGATTTATCTGTGCATAAAAGTCAGCCAGAACGGCCTGACTATCTGGCTTATCCGGATCAAGCGCAGCCAGTGCTTTGTATGCTTGTTCGGCCTTGTCGATCTGTTTGGTAACCAAATAGAAACCTGCCAGAACGGACCGTGAGCCACGATCTGTTGGTCCAACTTCTACCGCCTTATTCAACTCTGCTTCCGCCTCAGGCATCCGGTTGCTTTGCATAAGGAATCGACCGAATTCGCTATGGGCCAAAGGTGAGTTAGGATTGAGGGCAATTGCCCGTTTGAAGAGCTCTTCGGCCTTCGCATTGTCGTTAGTAACGATGTAGAAGCGAGCCAGGCTTAAGTAAGACTCGACACGCTTCGGATCTAACTCGATAGCGTGATTGAGCTCTGCAAAGGCTTTGTCTTTTTCGTTTTTGGCGAATAAGACTGTGCCCATCAAGATGTGGGCTTCTATGTTGTTTGGTTCCTTGGCTAGAACCTCCTGGGCCAACTTCTCAGCCATTTGGATAACTTCGGGTCTGCCCTTACTCCCAAGAATGTAGTAGTTACCGAGCTTGTTCCTGGCCTCGAGATTGTTTGGATCGAGCTCTACAGTCTTCTGCAATTCCTGGATCATTTCCGGACCTTTTCCGAGACCTTCGTACGCTCGGGCGAGACCCCAGTGAGCGGCAGCAAGCTTGTCATCAATCTGTAGAGCGTTGCGAAACTCAAGCGAGGCTTCCTGAAACTTAAAATCTTTCAGGTAGGCTTCTCCCTTGCTGACGTGTTCTGCTTTGGCCTTTTCAGGATTGGTGCAGCCAGTTAGGGAAATAACTGCCGCTAGAAAAAGACACAGGAGGATAGGATACGTAAGGTAACGCCGGCACTCGCTATTCATTTGATTTGCTCCATTAATGGCGGCCATTTACGGCAGCCCATTTACTTGATCAAGCTCTTTGCTTCCCCGGCGGGCAATGCCTTGGAGGCCAGTAGCCTGATACAAGTCTCAAAAACGTTTAATTCCGACTAACTTCCCGAAATTCATAACACAGAACTGTTCAAAAGGTCAGTTTGGTACAAAACCACCCAGCTGTGCTTCAACTCCGGCAGCAAGATCGCTGGCTGACCTAAGTGCATCTGCTTCGGAATTGGTCAAAGGCACAGTCACCCGGACTAGCGCACCATCTGAGCGGCGCAAACGTACGCTGTCTATAACCGTGTAGATCTTGCCCCAGTATTCGCTTGCGACCGCCCGACCTCGTCCTTGATACCAATAGATCATTAAGCTTTTGTTACTACCATTTTGAATAATGTACTTATTGGCTGTGAAACTAGAACCGTTCGCCAACGGAAGTGTCACTTTGGCTGGGTCACTTAGCATCCAACCAGCGCCTGGCAGACAGTTCAACGGGCTGTGATAGGAAACCCCTTCACGCTGCGTCGCATAATATCCAACATAAAAGTTAGCTGACTGACGGTTTGGTCCGACGTAGTCGCGCAACACATAGTCGCTTGCTTTCAATACCTGCATAGTTGCTGGATCGAGTACTTGATCTGAACCCATTTTTTGCCAGGCCCCAATTTGATCTGGAAAATCTTTCAGAGGCTTTCGATCGACGTGCGCTTCTCCGAGGTAAGCCCACGTGTTAACAAGCACGCCAACAGCAAGAATGGCTATAAAGAGTATTCCCAACCTTATCGACGAGCTATTCATTCTGCACCTTCAACAGGAATTACCTGTGGCGATCTGGTATCCATTTTCTCATCAACTGATTTAGAAGCAGTTCTTGGCTTGAAACGATCGACTATCCAGGCAACTGCAAACAACATAAGAAATGCGGCGATATAAATTACCCATCCCGAGAATTCGTGAAAAAAACCATCGGCTATCTCTGTGCCATAAATATGAGCTAACACTCCCGTTCCGCTTACGCGTAACGCGTTTGTCAAAATCGCAATCGGAACAGCAGAGCCTACAATGATAAATGAACGCCAAAACCCGTAACTCTTTATCCAACGTGTGAAGCTACGCGGTTGCTGATCGTTATTGCTCGGATAACTAAAGTAAGCGAAGACAACAGCCAGTGTAATCAACGTCATCAACGAACGAATGCCGCTGCATGCTTCGACGACTTCCAGCCTCTTAATTCCGTAAGAATTGAGGGGCTTCAATTCGATTACGTTACCCAGCCGGAGTACAGGAATCCCCAGCATGCTCATCGACCAGACAGCACAGCGAGAAGCAAACAACTGCAGGGGGAAAGCAATCTGGTTGAAAATGATGGCAGGAATTGGAATCGCCAGAAACAGCAGCGCCAACGGAACTAGAAGAAACCGGAGAAGTTGGGCACCCCAAAAATAAACAATCGTACCCGCCAACACGAGAATCAAGGACATGCGCTGCATGTACAACTCGGCGCCAGCGACACCGGCCCACAAAGCGAAGAGCGCAATCGCGACGGCAGCACCGCCCCAAAGAATCGACGGACGCTTAGACGTCGAAGCAAGTTTGTCGCGTTGGGACCAAAGGATGTAACCGATGATGAAAGGGACCAAAAGCCCGTGGGAATAGTTTTCATCCGTCCACCAATCACGTGATAGTTTCACGAGAACAGTGGCGTAGGCGAAACAGATGGCAGCGAAAATAGGGAGGGCTCGCCAGATATGCTTGGGGGCCGGGACACTCATTCCTGATTCCTTGAACATTTCCGCGAGAAAAGGGCAACTTTCCCCCACGAAAACCATTAGGCAACTTGTTAATGCGTCACCTGACTTGCTAAATGCGACGACGAGCTTAGCGCAAATCGACCCGCCCTGACAAATGACGCAAAATGACTGGCGACATCTTCTTGTAAGTCTCGCTGTCAACGGAAGCCCTCGCGGAGACAGCCACACAGACCTACCTGAAGTCGAGTTCAGTCCTCACTACTCAAGAAAATGATCAAAACCCGAGACTTTCCAAAGTCACTTCACCTGATTAGAACCTGAACGTCAAAGCTGAAGAGCCAGTGGACGAGAATTTCCCAAGACTCTGCGCCCGAACCAGGTTACGAAGCAAAAAACAAAGGGTGATTCCAAAGAATCACCCTTAACCGCGAAGACCTTTAAATTCAGTAATCAGTTCATTGAAAAAGTCATGGTGTTGCTGACATGGCCGCCGGCGACGACCGTTAACTGTACGGTACCTGCGCTAGCAAGTTCCGGGGGGAGCACCACGTTTATCTGATCAATTCCAGGTAACTGACCTTGCGCTCCGGCGTATTCTACTGTTAGCCAGAACGTTCTGCCGTCGGCCGCGGTAGCAAGCACAGATACGCTTTCCGAAAGATTTTCCAGCAGCTTGCCGTTGCTGAGCCACACGTCGTTGCTCACGTCCCAATTAGTTAATCCACTGCTGAGGCCCGTGGCAATTATCGATAGGCGAGTGCGAGCATCAAGACCAATCCAAATCGCTGGGCTACCTGAAAAGGGACCCGAGCGCTGACTGAATGTGTCAAGAACGACTCCGCATCCACTTGTATCACCCGTTGGTCCAAATAGCCTTGGATTCAGACCAGCCACATTTGCAGCACCATGAAGGGTAAATCCTTCTCGTGAGCTAACAATGATTTCAGCAATCCCACCGCTTAGATCTGCGGGCACTACAACGGTCAATTCAGTGGGGGAGACGGAAAGAACTTTAGTAGCTTCTCCACCAAATGTGACACCCACGTCGGCGAGCTCGAATGAGCCACCACCACTTGCCGTGGCTGTCTGTGTCGAAAATGGGTTCGACGCAACTGACGTTATTCGAGCGGTGCCGTTTGGCGAAACATTGAAACCTGCGGATCCCACAGGACTAATTTCGGGCTGGTATAACGACAGATTGACCAAGGCGTTCACCATGTTGGCGTTCGACACTGTGCTCGATGAGATCACGCCATCAACCATCAAGTCCTCACAAAAAGACAAGTACGAATCAATCTTCTTCAATCGGTCGTTTACCGCTGAAGAAGCTGTTTGCTGGGCCGATAAACCGGCGCTTGCTCTAGCTAAGTACGAGGCAGCAAAGAGATATTTTTCAATAGCTGGAGCTGCCGAAAACATCGACTTCTCGTCCAGGAAATCGCTATAGGTCTGATCAAGATCGGCAACAAGTGCAATTAACGCGCTTGTTTGTCCGGAGTCCTGAACCAAGCTCTGTTGATTCCCCGATATAGAGTTACTAAGAGTATCGGTTCTGGTCTTCACTCCTCGTACACTTTTTACAGCCTTACTAATTTTCACCGTTATTGGAGCTGACGTAACAGTAACCCCTTGATCATCCTGCGCAGTAGCAGTGACTGTATAGGTTCCCGCAGACATGTTGCTCCACGCTACCTGGTAAGGCGCGGCCGTCGCAGATCCAATCGCTTGAGAATTGGCCTTGAATGACATGTTAGTGACGTTGCCAGCCGTATCCGAGGCATTAGCCGTAATAGTTACGGATGATCCCAAACCGTAGGTGGCGTTAGTCGTCGGGCTGGTAATGCTCGCGCTGAGGGGTGTTCGCTTAGGCGTTGGAGTCGGCGTTGGGTTCTGTGTCGCGGCAACACCAAAATAGAGTCCACTCACTACCGCGTTGGCACCGTTGACGCGCGTTACATTGATCTTCACGTGGCCCTTAAGATCCCAGACGAGATACTTCCCGGCAGTAAAGGAGGAAACAGTCTGGCTGCTCAAAACTGAGTTAGTGGAGGGGTCAACGACATCGAATTTCTGCGATCTTTGCTGATCGTCCCAATCCACGCAATACACTGCAAATCGATGAATCGCGCCATCTGTAAGATTTACGTCGATGGTAAAAGCATTCTGCTCATACCAGGCAGCAGCGATCCGATCATTGATAGCGGCCTTCTGAAGTCCTCTTACGTCGGTGGTACTTGACGCCCAGGTATATGGGGAAGGACCAGAAGGGTTCACCTGCGCATACTGCGGGTAGCTGGCGACGTCGTTGATAATTTGATAACCGTCCAATCCGTACGCGTTCTTCCAATTGCCCTGAGTTACTGAATCAACTTGAATAAACGTTGCCAATGCGTTGCCCGGCCCCGGAATCGGAGTCGACGATGGCGTCGGAGTAGGTGTGGGCGTTGGCGTCGCCGTTGGGCTCGGAGTTGGTGACGGAGTAACCGTTGGGGAAGGACTAGGAAGCGGCGCTACGCTTCCATATCCATCGTTGTTTGAAAGGGCTGCTGCTAGCCTGGGAATATTAACACCGCGATCAGTACCGTCGCTTGCATTGTTGTGAAAAGGACTCGAAGTAAGAAGCGCCCAATCGGTTAAAAGTGTTGGATTGCTACCTACAAATTGGACAGCCGACCAATTCGGCAACATCTGGGTAGTAGGTCCCGGAAACGAATAAAAAGGATCAGACCCCGGCACATTCTGTACGAAACCATTGTGATCTTGAATGGGATTTGCAAAGCAGCCAAGATATGCTGAACCTTGCCCTGCGTCGCTCTGCTTATAACAAGTTGCTACGTAATTTCCGGTGTCAGTAAGGTTATCTCTAATAACAACGCCAGTAGCAAAATCGACGGGATAATACGGCGCGATGACTCCCCCGGGTCCACCGTTGGAAGGACCGCTGGCAACAAAAGCGACTTGTGTATAGCTAGAAGGGTATCCTCCGGTTGCTGTGTTATGCGTTACGGTAAGATTTGAGGCTGCGCCTGATACTCTCAAGAAATCTCCATCACTTATGCCAGAGGTAAACAAATTGTTGTCGATAAGAATGTCGTGGCCCTGTGTACAAAGTGAGCCATAGTCAGTAAGGGATAGAAGAATGCCGGTACGATAGACGGTGAACCAGTTATTTCTAATCGTGATTTGAGCCGTAGTCATCCACGGAGCGCCGCCGTTCTGATTCGCAGTCGTCAAAGAGAAAGAACTGGGAAAGCCTTGAACAATGTTTCCTTCAAAGGTGCACTGATAACAGGACTTACCTTCAATCACACCCTTACCAGTATTGCCATTAGTAGACAGATGATACGCTGCGAAATCGTATGGTATCTCCAGCGTGTTGTAATTCATGGTTATGTTCGTTGGCTGCGTACCTGACCATACGGCCGCTCCAGGAGACATAGGGGGCGCATAAGGGACGACCCTTTCTCCGTGTCCGTTCTTGGTAATCAAAGAAGGTGAAAACGTGACGTCTCCGGTGCTTGCATCAACCGTAGCGACCCTTCCGACGGCCCAGCATGGGCGGTCCATTCCAGTACCACCAAAGGCACACTTATTCACATCATCTGAATGAGGCAGATCCAAAGCGATCATCATGCCAGGGCTTAATCCGGCCACACTTGAAAGCCGCGCACTAGTCAATGTCGGCGCGGGACTAGACAAGACAGTTTGCACACTTGACGCAGCACCGTCGGCGCCTGCCGTTTGCATCGTCGCGTACCAAGCCTGAAGATAATTGTTTTCGATCAGAAGGTTATTGACGTTCGGCGACACGCCGACCGCTTCAGTCTGCTGTCCCGAACCGGCGACGAACTGCGAATCGACAGGATCTCGACCAAAGAAATCATAGACATAACACCGCCTTATCGTGATGTTATTTCCGTCGAGATTGAAGGCGTATTTACCCCTCGTTAGCCAAGCGTTCGCAAGCGTTGGATGTTCCTTGGGGTGTACTACACAACGATCAAACACGTTATCGCTCGATCCACCTTTGGTTTCCACCATCGTAGCCGTGATATCCGCACTGGTGTTGCCGGTCAGGTCGTTAGTAATCTGAAGACCGACGATTTTGTACCCCGTCGCGTTCTGCTCTACCGAAAGAACGGAACTGTTACGTTGAATTACGGTAAGCGTCGGCATGTTCACGACGTCGGCCGGAGTCATGCGTCGTAATGGCAGGGAAGAAAGATTGGCGCTCTGGATCGTGATGTAGTTTGAGCCATTGAAGGTACCGGGTTTTGCAGGAAGACTAAAACCAAACTGGGTAGTAAAATTTGCAACCTGGAGCACAATCGTGTCGCCGCGAACCGCTGAGTTGATCGCTGCCTGAAGATCACCACCAGCCGGCACAACGATAGTCGCTGCGCTTGCAGAGTTGCTAATGAAAACCTGTATTAAAAGAACCCCTGCGAAAACTAAAAAGAAATTCTTAAAGAAGACCCTGGGGGATACTGGGAGAACCATTTTTCCTCACTTCGGTAATCGGACGATCTCTGGAGATTGAGAGACTCCTGATTTTGCGGACCCGCATCGCTGCGAGGGTGCCTTTTATCGGTGATTGCTGTCGGAAGCCGGACCGATTGAACAATCCACTGCCCACAAGTCCTGAGAAAAACACACTAACAGGATCAATCGGTTGCCTACAGAACTATGCGAATTGGCTGTATCTGCTGTGCGGAATAGCGCGCTGCGAAGAGATCTTCGCGTTGCTAATTCCAAATGGATGAAAGAAGCGAAGAGGAAAACAAGCTGGACGTGCTGCCTTTAATTTTGCACCAGGCGGAGTCGCATGCCTTAAACGTAGATCGCTTTCGGGTGAAGCGAGACGATGGCTACGTACTCTTCGATCGCTTTCGGCGGTCAGACAATCTCGGCTTCGAGATTCACGACTTTGCGGTCCCTGCCTCACAACAGGTTTGCCTTTATCGGTGCAATCGCAATTAACTGCGTTTGAAAGAACAGCGGTTTATCAACCTAACCCCACTATAAACTATGTTAGCTGATGTTTGTCAATAGACAGTCGCTGAAACTCTAAAGAACGGCAAATACCGGCCCCATTTCGAATTAACGGTTTCGTTTAAAGTGGAAGAGTATGTTCTGTGGGAAGCAGCGATAACCGCATTCCAAGGGTTCCCCGGGCTAGCGACTATCCTCTTCCCCTAAGTCGTTTGGTAGGCATAAAGCAAGAAACACTGAAACTCGCCTTTACGGAACGGAGGCACAAGCGGGGCTTTGATGGTGTAGCCGAATTTCGACTCTTCAAACATTCCCAGAAAATCACCAAGCCGATCTTCGTTTTGTGTCATGTGGTGGTGATATTCGATCACAAATTCCTTTATCAACGGCAACTTGTGCATCTCAAACAGATTCTTGATGACGCGGTCTTCGGCTCCCTCGATGTCCATCTTCACAAAGTCAACCCGGCCATCCACATAATCGGCAAGCACGTCAGTGCCAACTTCCTTCGTCACGCTTGATGCCAGGCTTTCTTTGCGAGTGCTCGAAACGAGGCTGCCCGGATGAGGCCCGGCGTAGAAAGTGACAGTTCCCTTCGAATCGTAGAGCGCACAGTTGAAGAGTGTTACATTCTCAAGCCGGTTCTCAGCAACGTTGCGTTCCAGCATTTTGAAAGTATCGTCGTCGGCTTCAAAAGCAGTGATTCGGCACTTCGGATAAAGAAGTTTGAAGTAAAAGATTGCCGTTCCGATATTGCTGCCACAATCGAAAATTACCGGTTCATCGGACGAAGATGAAAAGTAATAGCAGTCGGGAATGAAGACTTCTTCGAAGAGCGTTGCGAAGGCTTCATAACTGTAGAAGTTGATCTTGAAACCGAAGATTGACTCGCTCGTAATGTTGCGTTTCAGCAACTGAACGAGGAAATACCTTTTTAGTTCGATTCGCAAATATGCGGACAGGATCGGCAACTTACCCTGGGAATGTCCCCGCCTGAGTATTAATCCAAAATTACTAACTAAACGCCAAAACCATTCAACAAACGACATCCTCAATTCTCCTATACCCCATTTAAAAAAACCGACGGCTCAAATGTCATAGTAGCGAACCAGTTGTTCCACCTTTTCGCGCAAATCAAATTTCTCGCGCGCTCTCTTTTGCGCTTCTGCTCCCATTTGGCGAGTCAGTTGCGGATCAGCTGCCAATGCCAGAATTTTCTCGGCGATTGAAACTTCGTTAGCGCGTTCCGCTAAATATCCTGAAACAGAGTCCTCAACCAACTCCGGAATGCCTCCAACGCGAGTCCCAACTACTGGCTTGCCATAAGCCATCGCCTCGGCGATCACCCATCCGAAAACTTCTTCCCAATTAGAAGCCTGACATTGAATATCAGCGACATCGTAAACACCTTCTTCAAAGGGATCTTTCAAAAGACCTGTCCACGTTATGTGGTCGGAAATTCCCAGTGCTTCAGCGTCTCGAGTGTACTGCTCACGATATGCACCTTCCCCAACGAATACGAAATGTACGTTGCGGTTCTTCGCAACGACAAGTTGTGCAGCCTTCAGCAATTCCGGAAACCCTTTCTCCGGAATGATCCAACTCACTTGTACGATCACAGTGCGATTCTCAGGAATTCCATAACGCTGGCGGAATGCCTTGCCGCGCTCGGGATTGGGATGCACACGCGAAAAGTCAATCGCGTTGTAGATCATCACATAGCGATCGTTCGGTAAAACTCCCAGAGTCGTCATACACCGATAGCCATAGTTACTGACACACGTAACCTTGGTAATCGGAAGGTTAATAAGACGAACCAGGCTTCTTTTCCACAGCGGTGCCCGTTGAGGCACATATCCGGCTGGTCGCGATGTCTGATCCGTAAAGAAGATTTTCTTCACGCCCAACAACTTTGCCACCCACGGATACACTCCGAGAAACCCTGTGAAATGAAGGTGCAGGATGTCAGGTCGATAACGCCGCAATAGTCTCCCCAGATCCATGGCCGACTTGCGATTGGCTGACGTTGAGTTTGCCAGAACATCAAGGGTTACGTTTGGCAGACTGAGAAACTTTTTCACTTCTTCCGGAGGTTCACTCAGAAAACACACAACACTCTCACCGCCACGTTGTTGCAGTTGGATCGACAACTCCCTAACGAACATTTCAGCCCCGCCTATGCGCGAAGGTGCAACGCCAAATATTGAAAGGACTCTCATGTGGTTTTCGTAATCAGGTGGGTTCCTTCAGCGAGTGCCGGTAACTGCAGAATTTACGCCCGAAGCCTCGAACTCAGCGAAGTCAATTCCTGGATCTTTTTTATCGGTTGCTCTTCCTCTGATCTTACTCGTGGGTTTGAGTCTCCAATCGCCCCCAGCGAGATCTACGAAGCCGATCTGATCATAGCTGCGAACAAAAAAATTTCCGGGCGGGAAGTTAGTGTCGAGCTGGTTACTGGCAGACTGGTTAGCATTGTCCGCAATGATATTTCCCCGCATGGTGACTCCGGCAAAGCAGCTGCATGAAGGAAAGCCGCATCCCTGGGCCGGGGCATAACAAACAATGCCGTAGAGGTTGTACTGAACGATATTGTCGCGGAAGACAAAGTTCTTTACAGGTTGAGTATAAATAGAGAGGATGTTGCCCAGTTGTTGGATGGTGTTGTGAGCAACAGTCACCGATTCGCCACCGGAGATCTGCATGAAGTAGGAACTCTCTCCGGGAACCTGAACGTCCAAAAACAGGTTATTTATGATCTTGATGTTTTTGGCTTCAGCGCTGGGAAACAGGTTGTCCTTACCTAGCAGGTTAACGGCTCCGGAAGAGCGACGTGAAATATTGTTTGATATCTGAATGTCCTCGAGTGTAGACCATGGTGCTTTGCCACCCTGGTTTCTCACCGTTAATGCAATAGCGGTAACCCGTGGCGTCGTACTCTCGATCACATTTCCATCCACGATCACACGCCGCGCATTTTTCAATTCAAAACTGCCTTTGATACTAACTTTGCCGGCCCATTCTTCGGGCCGATACAGGTAATTTCTCCGGATTTCGATATCAGAAGGAACAAGACCGGGCACAGAGGGATCTCCGCCGCCGAACATTATTACTTCAGCACCAGCCTCCAGGTAATTATTGATGATGTGAAACGGACCAGATCCGTTCCAGCCGCCTATAGCCTGAGTTTCATCACCCTCTCCAGCAAAACCTGAAACGTGTGAATTGAGCACCGATGTCTCAGCACCATTAAGCGCAAACCCGCGTCTCGCTTTACTTAACCCGCTGGGATGCACATAACAACGATCGAAGATGATGTGATGTGGAAATTGAGTCAGCGAAGTATAAGGATAGGTGCCAATGTCGATCAGGTTGTAGACGTAACGAGTTTCCGGAGCCAGCGAGAATTCAACTCCTATGAATTTGTAATGGTGCGCCCGCTGCTCGGCTCGCATTGCGGGATCGCCCGTAGTCGCCAGGATCTTTGGCATCGCACTCGAGTGGACCTGTGGTTTGATTCGATCACCGTCTGCAGCAATGCGATCAATAGCTGAAGTGCGAATAGTGATGTAGTCAGCGTCTGTACCCGTGCCCTCACCTTTGTAGGGCAAAACAAACGCGCCGCCGTATGTACCACCCGCCTGGAGAATAATCGTGTCTCCATACTTGGCTGCGTTCAACGCCGCCTGGAGATCTCCTCCGGAGCGCAAAACCGTTTCCCTGCCGTTACCTGCCGTGCGCCGCGGGCGTATCTGTTCGCCTTGCCGCTGCACTAAAAAAACAACCAGGCAAACCATCGCAATGGATGCGATGCCAATCCCTGCAAAAAATACGACAGATTTTCCAGCTGGGCGCATAGTCATGAATCTCGAGTGCTGTCAGGCGATACCAGTTCGTCCATGATCCTGTGGAATTGGAGTGCTACCTGATCTGCTTCGTACCTTTGCTGGACTTCAGGATAGCCCCAGTTTGTATTGGCAGAACCTTTCTTAGCCTTCAGAAACGCAATGAATGATCGAAGTGTTTGCTCGATTTCAGGTCCGTTTGAAGGATCGGCCACCCAACCACCTAACTCCTCAATCAACTTCCACGCCGTTCCTCTCGGCGTAATGCCAATAATCGGCTGACGAGCGCCAATGTAGTCAATCAACTTCGATGGCAGAAACACGCTTGTCGAAGCGGGGGCATCGATCACGAGCAGGCCGTCTGAGTCTGACATTAACGAAAGGCTGGTCTGATAATCCACAGTGGAGCGAAACGTAACCAACCCCGCCGGAATCTCCGAGTAACCCGTTTCGCTGAGTTTCAAGCTGGTTATCGAGCCTATAAACTCAAACCGAACCCCGGCGAGCAATGCTGGCTCAGACGACCAAATGTTCTTAAGTGCTCGAAACAGCGGCGCAGGACTACGTTGCAAGTACAGATCACCAAGATACCTTACAACGGTCTCCGATCTTGACGCTTTTAGCAATGGTCGATAGGCATCGGACTCAAACGCATGCGGCAGTACACGGGCTTTTGATCGAATCACTTCGGGATACTTTGCCATCACCAGGTCCGATGTCTCCTGCGAGGTAAACACCACAAGATCGGCACTGGACATTACCTTCTTCTCCAGCCCAACATTTATTCTCTTCGTCAAAGAATTGTAGTTTTTGAATGGGTTCTCAATCCATGGATCGCTGAAGTGAGCGACCCAGGGAACTTGAAATCGCTGCTTCAGCGACAAGCCGATCAAATGATCACTCATTGGCGAACCAAACGTGACCATTAGATCCGGCTTGTACGACGTCTGCTTCGTATACTCATCAACCGCTCTTAGGACGGTCGGTTTCCAGTCAACATACCGATCCGGAGATTTTTCCCAAAGGTGCACCCCAAACTGGTAAGCAGCGCGAGCGGATATTCTCTTCCAGAAGTGTTGTTTAAAGCGCACACGCAAGCAGCCTCGAAGAAAATCTTCGGCGGCGCGTTGGTTCTGATCCAGACGATCATCTGACGCATAATCATCACCACAGACCAGCAGCGTTGAAGCGTCCAGGTGTTTGAGCAATCGCGAAACCTGAAGGGCTCTAGGATTGTTAGCGGGTGGGTAGTAATAAGAAAGTGCGAATAACTGGAGAGGTACTTGGTACTTACTCGTTGACTTAGGCATGAAAGTATCTGGACATATCACACTAAAACTCTGAGCATTACTCAACGGTAAAAATGACTAAAGCCCTCACAATTCTTGAGTCAGCAGCCGAAAGAGGTTTCCTAATCGTGAGTGATTGACTAGTCAATGCCAGATATTTTTCATGCTTGACAGCATCAGTAGAGCATGGTTAGTAAAACCTATGGTAACTGATTTCGTACGCAATGTCGTCGGGGAGATTCGTTGTCGAGTTTATGATTGGAAGCACGGAGTTCATACGTGCGGCAACGTGAATTTGACTGGTCTCACGTTAGTTGGAAACAACAGATCTTACGGCGTTCACTATCATCCTTCACATCCGAAATTCCTTCTCCAGGAGTTCTCGAAGTTGAATATCGATTACAACCAATTCACCTTTATTGATTTCGGCGCTGGTAAAGGTCGTGTACTACTCGCCGCTTCTGAATTTCCCTTTCACAGAATTATCGGGGTGGAGTTCGCGAGTGAGTTGACTGCGATTGCTTGCGAGAACATCAAGCGCTATCGGAGCGCTACGCAAAAGTGCACAAACGTGGAATGCCTGAATATTGATGCGGCCGAGTTCGAATTTCCGTCGGGGCCTCTCGTTCTGTATCTTTTCAACCCTTTCGGGCCCAACGTCCTTCGGCCTCTAATGCAAAACCTTCAGCGATCTCTTGACGCCGATCTTCGCGACGTTTTGTTGATTTACATGTCTCCCTTTCACGGCGATCTGATTGAACAGGAGACAGCACTCCGTTGTATTGCACACGACACCTATCACAATCTTTATAGCTATAGTATTCCTGAGTAACGACGTGGACTCTATCCGTTTGCGATTCGATCTTGCCGGGTAACAAGCACAAAATGGAATTCGGAGTGTCTTCATAATCACAAGTGTTGAGAGTGTTGCTTCGCAGCGTCGGATTGAAAGGCGTGGCTAAAACGTTTGGGCGTGTAGTGAGATTCAGCTTATCAAATCGATTTCTAACATATTGCGGTCACCGCTGTTTGAATCGTTGTAACGTCAATCTTCGCCTTTAAGAGCTCGTTTCACCTGGCGCTGCACACCCTTCGGCAAAGCAGTAAAAACTTTACGTCCCGAATTCTTCAACGCCTCTTTGACCTCGTGTTGTCGAAGCCAGGTTCGATCCAGCCGGTAGCGAAAGACCGGAGCAATTATCCCGCCCATCCTTCTCGAAAAGAGATGAGCACCGCCCAGGCTGTAACGCTTGTAGTTGTTTGCACAGGCCCACTCAACTACTCGCCATTGCAGTAAATCGTTTGGTCTAAGTTTCAGCGACTCAGGCAGCGACGTGTTGGCGGCGTACTCAATCATCGCGCCCGGGTAATGCCGGATAATAGTTCCAGCAACTGTCTTGTTCTCGAAGCGAGCCAGGAACAACAGACGGTTGTCGCGAGCTTCTAGCGCCTCTTCCATCACTTCGAAAGACGATGTCTCGACGTTCTTTCGTTCAGACCAGCCCAGGTAGATGTCGTAGTAATCTTTGAACTCTTCTCGGGTGTTCGCAATCACAACCTCTACGCCACGTTTAATGGCATTGCGAATATCGGTGCGACGCGTAGGCGCAAAACCTTTGAACAAAGTATCGGCACCCAGGGTCAGGTCCAACATGACTACGCCTTCTTCGTCTTTGAGTTTGTAGCCGGTTTGCTGAAATGCATCGACTTTCGACCAAGTGAAGAGCGTCAGTAAACTTGCGTCTTTCGCCTCTTCGACCAGCCCTTGCGCCAAACTCTTTGCTGCCAGATCTACGTCAACGTCCTCGGCAAAACAGATTTGAGGACGCGACATCAAACCACAAATCAACTCATGCCCTTCGCGAATTCCAGTCAGCACGCCGACCGGCCTATCGCCATCAAGAGCGATGATTGCAAACGGATTCTTGTTTCGGAGGAATGGATCGTTGAAATACTCGGGCGACACATAATGAGCCGCATAGTCGGCATTCGTGAGTAATTCGCGCCAACGTTTTTCCAACGCCGCATCAGGAAACTGATGCACTGTCGTCCAGGTCATCTCCATGGGGTTGCCGGACCTTTGCGTGTTTTGACCTCTTTGCAGGCGAGAATAATGTTCCAGAGTTTTTCCAGACTAACCTCGCGGGAAAACGTCGTTCGAATGCGATCCTGAGCTCGTGCACCCATCTGCCCGGCAAGTTGAGGATCATTCAGCATTCGTATCATGTGTTCGGTCATGCCCTTAACATCGTGTTCGTCAACCAAAAACCCTGTCTCACCCTCCAGCACTACATCTGGAATGCCGGCATGGCGGGTCGAGATAACTGGCAGACCGGTCGCGCCAGCTTCGATGATCGCAACAGGAGTTCCTTCCGAATCGCCTGACGGCGCGACGATCGAGTGTTGCACAAAACAGCGCGCACTTCGCATCTGCTCTTGAATCACTTCAGGGCTTTGAGCACCCATAAACGTCACCGCACTTGAAATGTTCAGTTTCTCAGCAAGTAGTTTCGACTCTTCGAGCAGAATTCCATCGCCAATCATCACAAGACGCGCATCGGGAAATTTCTGATGGACCATCGAGAATGCAGTCAATGTGTGATGCGGAGCTTTTTTCGGTGTGAACCTTCCTACTGCAATAAACACCGGCGGCGCTGCTGCAGGATTAGCTCCGGAGAATTTACTGCAATCAACACCGTACGGATTGTAGTAAACCTTTTCCGGCGGAGCGCCGAGCAAAATTAACTGATCTCGCATTGCACGCGAAACCGCTATAAATGCATCGGCGGTCTTGAACATGCGCAAATATGCATCTTTGAAGTCTGCCAGGACTGAGCGATCGCTGGCATCGTGTCCGTGAAAATGAACGACAAGTGGGATGCCGGCACGGAGACATGCTTCGTCACACCAAGTTCCGCAACCACCGTATTCCGCCAGAACAGCAAACACATGTTGTTCACGAAATACTTTTAAGTAAGCTGCAGTTCTTTCCTTTTCAAGTCCGTTTCGAAACACCGTTCGACCCAGCTTGTACAAAGCAAGCTGAATAAACGGTAAGACCGGTGTCTCATCAATAGTTGGACGCCAGCCATGAACAATCTGCGTTTGAGCGGGAAGAAACTCGGCGTGTGCACGAATAAAAGTTTCCGTGCGCGATGGCGGATACGGCGTCACCATGCAGAGGGTTGGACGGTCGGATTCTACCCCATGAGCGGACTTATTTCTGGTCATCCTCGAGTTTGAAACATTGGGCGAGAGCCGGGGTTGGGCGGCTCCGGTTTCCTTGCCACGACTATGTAGATGCTGGCGTCAGGTGACAGTTTATCGGGATGGCGATTTTCGATCAGACCTATGAGTCGTTGAAAAGTCCAGGTATAGATAGGTTGAACAAAACTCGGCAATCGATAAAAAGTGGCGTCTTGCAAGAGCTGTAAAGCACTACTCTCCGGTCCAAAAATACCCCTGGTCTCAATCACTTCGAAACCGACTGTTTCGATTTGAAGACGAAGTCCATCAATTGTCCAACGCCAATAGTCTGTCGGATCTGGATGGTATGTCCAAATGCCATGAGTTGAAAGAATCAAAGAACCACCTGGCCGTAACACCCGAAACGACTCTCGCAAGTAAACCCCAGGTTCTCTAACATGCTCGAGAACTTGCGATGACAAAACACAATCAAACGAGTCATTCGGCAAAGGCAACGAGCCATCTTCATTCACCACAACTTCAGCCGACTTGTTTCCTGCGAGATCGGCGCCAATGTAGGTTGGATATCTCTCGCTGAAGACATCTTTGTACGGTTTACTAGCGCAGCCAAAATCGAGCAACCTCCCTCCTGTAGCCAACTGATCGGAATGAAGTATCTGCTCCAATCTCCGGTACAGGAAGGTCAAGTGACAATAGAGCCTACTGGACCGAGCAGGCATAACACGGTTGCCGCGACCGCTGTCATGGTACCTCGCTGGAATCTGTTTTGTAGAAGTGTTTTCCAATGCTTGCGAGACTAAGGTCGAATCATGGGTTTTCGTTACTCGTTCGATGTAACTTGCGAGTTACTCGACTACGTCTTAGTCCGTAACGAACTTTAGCAAACGATAACCTGTAATCCAGAAAGTCTTTGGCTCGCATCCATAGAGTTCGCCGCGGCCAACCTTTAAGTGGTATGAGATCCGGCGGTTGAATGGAGCGGACTCTTTCAGCGCCTCGTTGAATTGCGGCATGAATGTAGTCGTCAGTTTCCCAAACTGAAATCATATTGAAATAGGTCAACAAACCACCAACGTCTGTGGCCATTTCGATTAGATCGTCAAGGGTTACTGTTTCATCGACAATCTGGAGTCCGCTTCCAATTGCACGCAGCGACTCTTGTTTGCCGGGACTGGGAATGGTCAGGAGTATTCGCCCATTATCGGTCAAAGCTCGATCAAGTTTTTCGTGTAAAGTTTTTCGAGATCCCATCGGGATATGTTCATAAACGTCGGGAAGAACAACAACCTCCCATTGCCCTTCAATCGATGTCGTTAACACGTTCTCATTTCTATACTCAATGCGGGAATGCGGAAATAACGACCGCGCCAACCTAAGACACTCTGCGCTGACATCTACTGCAAAGATTTTTGCCCTTGGAGCAATCTCGTTTGCGATGAAATACGCGGTTTCGCCCGAACCAAAACCGACGATCAGTACTCTTTGAGTAGTCGTGGGGATCGCCTTGCCAAAAAACTTGAGTTGGCGAGCAACGCGCTCGTTACCCTCAACAATATCGTCAATGAACTTCTTCGAAAACTCATTGTAGAAAGCTTCAACATCACCGGGATTTTTCTCTAATATCTTTGAGGGTTCCATGATTTGAGTTTCACTTGTCTCTGTTTATTAACAATGCAGCAGAGCGTATAAAATCCCATAAGGCTCTACGACCACTTGCTAGCGTCATTAACACTAGAAGCGTTGTTAATGAAGCTGCGAAGAAGCTCGTAGTCACTCCGACTATAGGATTTTTGATTACCAAGTAACGGCGCCCCAAAAAAATCTCGATAAGAACACTAAGAGCCGCCAGAGCAGCAGGAGCAATCGTACGATAAAAGTCGAGCGTTCGAACCGGACCGACACGACCAACAAACCAAAAGAGTAGAGGCATGATGACAACTAGAAAGGTTGCTGAGTAGGAACAGGCGACGCCTACCGCGCCCCATCGCAAGCCGGCCACAATAGCGACAACAATAATAGATGAGGCGAAGCACCCCCAACGAAACATATCTTTCGTTCTGTTCTGACTGATAAAGAGCCAACCAGCTGTGCTCGCAATTGGTTGAAGTAGTCCCGCAACACCAAGCAAAGCAAAGATCCAAGCGGCTTCGCTCCACTGTGGCCCTAATACAATCAAAACGATCCAGTCAGAAGTAGCAATCATCAAGGCAATGCCCGGCATTGTTAAAATCGCGACCTTTTCCATGATGCGCAAATAAGCTTGCCGATATTTCTCTGGTGAATCCGACAGTCTGCTCAACGCAGGTAAAGCGACCGCTCCGATAGGACTGTTAATTTGGTCAATCGGTAACAGCAACAGTTGGTAAGCTTTTGCGTAGAGTCCAAGTTGTTGACTTCCCCAAACTTTGCCAATCAATAAGTTGTCGAGATTGCGTGCGAAGTAGTTGATCACGGCAAACCCTGTAAGGTTGCGGCCAAAGGCTAACATCGAGCGCACGCCAGAATTACGACCAGGCAAACCTGGACGCCATCTACACAAGCTCCAAATACCAATCAGGTAAACCAAACCGAGACTAAGCTGACTGGCGACTAACGCCCAATAACCTGCTCCGTAGAGGGCCAAGCCAACAGCAGTGGCCACGCTCGCGCACAGCGCAGTTACTTCGGTGACTGCGAGTGCGGTAAACCGCATCTGCCTGCGTAGTAGTGCCTCGTGTTGCACAGTTAGACCACTCAACATGAAACCAAATCCGTAAGCGGCAGTGATTAAACGCAACCGAGGTTCGTGATAGAAAACTGAGATCAATGGAGCGATGCCAAAACAAACAAGCATTACCGCCAGACTGAGAGCGATGTTTACCCAAAACAGCGTGCTGATTTGGACGCTGTTGATTTCGGCACGTTGAATCGTCGCAGAAGAGAGGCCGAGATCTTTAAAGATCGAAACAAATCCGATTATCACCGCAACCATTCCAATGAGGCCGTAATCCTGGGGCGTCAACAAGCGAGCAAGTATGACAGTGCCGACCATGCCAATTAAGAACTTTAATCCCTGGGTAACGATCGTTACGGCACTCCCACGAATCGTCCGCGCACCAAGATCTGATTTCAGGTGCTCAGTTTTGAAGTAAGCGCTCTCCTTACCATCAACTGGCTCTGACAAATGAATCTTGTTAATTGACATTTCGTATGGAAGTAATGGCAAGGAAGGCGTAAAAGTTTTTCATACAGAATCTCGCGCCATTACCTGTTGAACTCGCGGTGCACTCGACCCGCTGTTGGTTACGGGCTTAGCAGAACCAAGCGACGAAAACCCACTACGTTCTGCCAGTCGACGCAGCACTACCGCATAACCGACTAAGTAGTAGGCATACCATAAGAAAGCTACTGAAAGGAAAAAGCTGGCGATCATATATCCGATGATGCTGGTCTCTATACCAATCATCAGATATTCCATCCGACCGCGTTTACCAGGCGGAGCGTTACTTCTGATTTGAGACAGACGTCTTATGGGAGTTACAAGAAACAGAACGTAAAAAACCAACGCCGCCATACCGCATTCGACACTTACCTGGGTGTAGCCATTGTGGGTTGCGTGACCGGTATTGGAATAGAGCGGATAACAGCTCATTCCAAGTCCGACTATCGGATGCCTGATCGACAGAAACACAGAACGCTTCAAGTCATCTGTGCGGTTTACTGCTGAAGCATCATTCCCTGCAGCTATACGAGACTTTAGGCCCCCGGGTCCGAACAGGACTATGAGGAGCATCAAACCTAACCCAATCCCTCCCATTACCACACGATATCGACGCGCTAATTTCCAACCCAGCACTGCCATAACCAAGCCAAATCCCAGCAGCCCACCCCGGGATGTTGTTGCGACAATGCCACCAGCAAAAAGTAGCGCCAATCCGACGTATAGGATCTTCTTGGAAATGGCTTTGGTGCCCAAAGCCATGGTAAGCACTAACGGAACCATGGTGACGAGATGCAGAGCGAGATCATTGGGATTGTCGAATAGATTTCCTAAGAATCCTTTGATTCGCTCCGCGCGCATTGCAAGATTGCCGGTAGCATAATCACCGACCGCGTAAATGCTCGAAATGATCGCGGCCAGAATTGACAAGGCCATTAGTGCATGGAGACGTTTTTCCGTGCGTATGACGTTCACAAGCACAATGAAGATCACAACAACCTTCAGGTAGTCGATAACGCTGGCTCCGGCAATCGATGGATCTACAGCAAACGGAATTGAAGCAACCGTAGCCGCGCCGAGGAGAACGACAAACTTCACTTCAGGAACTTTGATCGTAATCGAACCTTCGAGTGCAAGCTGAGTTGGAACGTAAACCAGCACCGTAAACACTGCCAGCCAGAACGCAATGTTGCTCATGAACGAAAGTGCAGGAATAATCTCGTAGGGTCGAAAGTAAAGAACAAACGTGAAGAGGAAGAGTCCAACAGTGCTGAGAGCGTGACCTCGTCTAAATATGACCTTTGTTGGTTGGGGTTGAAAACTTGCGGGAGGTCTGCTTTCGGTGGCTGAAAATGCAGTCGGTTCCGTCTCTTTTTTCGACTTGAAATCAGGTTGGAACCCTACATCGGAAGAATATTTTTCCTCGTAATCATCCTTGGAACCTCTTGATCGGGTTAGTGGTTCATAATCTTCGAATTTTGGTTTTCTATCCACTATGTTTTCAATCGTCACCGGAGAGCAATCAAATTAGCTACTTCCGAATGTGCGCTTTATCCTCGCGGTCACTCTTTCACTAAAGTCGCGCACGCGTAACTGAACGTTATGGGCAGCAGTCAGGAATGAATAAATTGTTCCGGGTGATGCTTGACGCTCAAACGCAGGCATGTAGTTCTGCTTGTTTCCGAATCCGAGAATCCGAGACTCGTCAGGAGTAAGGTTTCCAAGAAATGCGGCATTCAAAAGAAGCGGATGATAGCGATAGTAGTCTACGTCCTCTTTTTGCAAAGGCACTGATGGATCATGATAGTTGTAAAAGATTGCGCGTCGGGGTTGGAGCATAGGGACCCCCTGACGATGAATGCCCGAGGTGTCGAACAAAAAGGCCGTTCCGGCACTGCCAATTAGCTTTGCAATTTGCGAATCAGGTACGTCTGCCACTTCGCTGTTTCGCACATATCGTGGATGTTGTTTGCGATGACTGCCGCGAATGTAGTTGAAGGCGCCGCTGCTCACATCAGTCAGGTAAAACGCCAATTTTACTTCTCTCGGGATCGACGGAACGGTTCCTTGGTCGTACCAGGCGTCACCATGCCACCCGTGAAAATCTCGAGTCGTTGGAATCGACTTCCAACCCTTGGCTTCAGTCAACTCAAATTTTGATCCGAGATAGCGGCTCAGAATTTGTTTCACGAGGGGATGTAAAGCCAGATCGACAAAGCCCTGATCAAGGATCAGGACGTCCTCAACCATGTGACGATACAACTCCGTTTGCTGATAGCCGTCGAAGTTATTCCAACGCAATCGCTTTAACTTGATGTCAAATGCGTTTTGCATTCCCTGAAGTTGCTGGTTCGACAAGAGCTGCGGCAGGACGACGATTCCATCTCGATCCAAGTCGGCAAACAATTCCTCCGCAGCTTCGAATTGCTCGGATGCGGGGACCGCCGTGTCGGCCATTCGTGTCGTCGTTGTCATATCCAAAGTTTCAGACAGTGGCCAAAGATCGAGAGTCATTAACGGAAGCTGCGGTAGATTCCTTCATGATTTGTCGTAAGCGATAGTCCCGGTAGTTACCTGGTTCCCCTTCATGACCATCAACCGCCGCCATCACCATGTTAAACGCCTCACGAGCCGAGGCAAAGTGAACCTTAAACTCCCCCGTTTTATTCCCAATGTCCAAGACCTGATTCATGAAGACCTTCATCTGTTCACCTATCATCAAGTCCTGATCCCACTCAAAAAATCCATGGGAGTAAAGTTTGACAAATACCCAATCGGGTCGACCTTCCACACTGATGTGTGCGTTCCGCCAGCGGTTGAAGCGACCCAGGCTAAGCGGATAATTTTGGGCTAATGCTCCATCATCAATCCGCGGAATTGGAATGCCTGAGCGACGTCTGGTCCAATCGAATACCAACGGGCCATTGACAATTATCGGGAGCGACGGTTGACGGCCAACCTTGATGCTGGGACCCGAACGATGAGGCCTCGCTTCCGTCAGGGGATGACCACACTCATAGATTGCATTGATCCGGGGAACTTGCGACTGATCGGGTGCAGAGGGCAAAGTGAAATCCGCATAGCAGCCCGTATCAGCGAGGATTTGCATCTCCGAATCCACTCCGCAATATCTGCCACCCGCAGAGTTTGCCAATGCCCAGTTACCGTGCACAAACGCATACTTTGCAGGCGCGTGCGGGGATTCCCGGGATAAACACTTGTGCTCTTGCACGAGTGCGTCACGAAAATCCTCGAGGATACGCCGTGTATTCTCCGCTGTGTCTGGCGCCTCAATCCCATGGTGAAAATGGATCTCTACCTCTCCAAATCCATCACGTTGTAGGTGGGATACAATTTCAAGTTTGCGCTGGTCATATTGTTCGGCCGGGTAAAAATTCGTGTGACGGAATGGAGTTCCATCGTGATCACGAACAGAGTTACCAATATCAGTTGCAAGCGAGCACCACTTCTCAAGTTGGAATAATCCCTCGCTGCCGGGCAAAGGTTCGAAATGGTTAGCGACTAGAAAAATTAAGTGAGTAATCTCTTGCTTCGTCTTCGTGCGCCGGGTCACCTCACGTGCACGCCAAAAGGGATAACGCAGCAACCAGGGTAACGACCACTGCAACTTAGTGAAGAACTTTGTGGGATACATATTAAGGTAGGAAAATCGTTTCTATCCGATCGACTTCCGCGCCACTAAAAACAGACCGGAAATCATCAATTCATCATCCGATAGATCCTTAAACTCCGGGCACAACCGAGACCGAATTTCATCAACCACTGGCTTGCCTGCACGTCGATAGGCATTATCGAGCTCATCGATTACCTGATGTGGTTCGACGAATCCGTGTCCAACCACGCTGGTGACAAGAAACCGAACGTTGTAGTTGAGCTTAGCCATTTGTTGAAAGTAATAACCGGAAAGCTTTCGGTTCGGTATTCCAGAATCGCTCGCCATAAGGCGATAAACCGAGCGGGGAATCGTCAGAAAGGTCAACGGATGCATGCCACCTTCACTGAAAATGCCGTAATCGCTCAAGTCAATCTTATGTAGCATCAGCCCGGCGGGCTTAAGAAGCTGATCAAATGTAGCAAAAAGTTCTTCTGGTTCGTAAATCTCCTCGATCACCGCCCGGGATAAAATAATGTCAAAATGCCCGTGCTGCTTTAGAAAATCGTCTGCGTCCTCACTTAGGTCAATCCCCTTCACACAGGTAACTCTCTTCTCGTTAAGCATAACACCATGACTCAGATCCACAGACTCATCAAATCGTTTCTGTTCCTTTGAACCTAACCGCTCACGAAGGTTGAGATAGATTTCGCGCTCCTTGTTGACATCGTGCTTTGCGTCAAACTTGTCGACACAAACGACTTGGGCAGCTCCCGCCGCGATTAGTCGAAGAGCAACACCCACGTTGTCGCCGTAACCGACCTCGAGGATCCTCTTTCCTTGCAGCACTTCATCCGTTAGTTGTCCGTATTTTTGGTAGTCGTTAAATTGACTATCAATGTAATCTAAACTCTCAATAAGATTTTTACCGGCGAGTGACGAACCATGACTTGTTTCAATCGAACCGGATACAAACCTCTTACGCAGAGCACGATTCTGCCAGATTTTGAAAAGAATGAGTGCGTACTTCGACTTTCTAGCCCATCGTTTCATTCATACGACTCCCAGAAATCCGGAACCCGGTTAGCTCTTGTCTTAAACGTAAAAGAGGTCGCCACGGCATGTTTTAGGACGAAGTCCTTTTCAGTGCCTAATGGTCGACCTGACTGTATTGAGTAGGAACTGTCGCCCCAAGTCCCCGGTTTAATTCAGGGACGGTTTTGCCTCGATTTTTTACGGAACATCAAGCTCAACCCGATCCCAGCCATCATCATAGTCGAAGGTTCAGGAACAGGCGTCGCCACATTAAATCTGTAGATGTAAGCATCGACTCTCTGATCAGCTTGTTGACCACCAGGGATTACGAAATCCGGAGAGCTGTTGAGCAGATCAACAACTAAAGTAGCCGCGACACCCTGCGCGTTTGCGTTCGGCGAAGTCACAGTAAACACCAACGTGAAGGGCGGTTGGATACTTCCGAACACGGGAATGTCGAATGACTGCGCAATGGCGGGACTATTTGCCTCAATGTAAGTAATGCGCAAACTATCGAACTTGCCTACCGGCAGAATACCAGTAACATCAACTGTGAAACTCAGCTCTGGACCAAATAGCGTGGTGCCTGAATTTGAGAACAGGTCGACTTTGCTGAAACCCTGGTTTTGCAGTGCTGTGACGTTACTAAACATGAGCGGGTCAGCCTTAACTGCAGATGCCAAAACTAACCCGGCGACCGCCACGATCACGACCCTTGAGAGTTTTGCTAATAGTTTTGTCATTTGCGGCTCCAACTATGAACGCAGTCTGCCATGGAATCTACTCTTTCAAAATGATTAATTGATGTCATTTTTCATAGCATAGCGCTCGGTGTTCGTGGGCGCCGACTAGTAAACCAGCCGGTAGTAAACAAACTTTACCAATTCGACAGGAATCGATTTCCACCCACTCAAGTGTAACCACCAGCTCCATGGTGACGTTGAAATAACCGGTTCCACACCCACTGAAATCTGACCCTTTCCAATAACCCGGTGAAACGTCCAAAGCGCTCTACGAGAATGATAATCAGACGTAATGATCATGATCGATCCAAACTGATGCTGCCTTCCGTACGATTCGACGATCTGTGCTTCGTCGTGCGTACTAGAAACCGGTGTTTTCAGAACTTCAATGGCATCTTTTGGAACATTCCTGCTTACCAGTTCATCGAAAGATTTTTCAAAGAAAAATGGGTTGCGTTGCTGAGCGTTGTCCCAACTTCCTTGCTGGTTGTCGTTAGTTAGAATAATCCTTGGGGCCAACCCCTCCTTATAGAGTTCCGCAGCTTTCTCAACCCGTTCTCTTAAAACAGCCGAACCGCTCAATACGACGATCGCATCTGCCTGCCGAAGTGCGACGCGCTCTGTGAGTAACTTCGCCGCAGCAAATGCAAGGACTTCCCACGCGGCAAAAACAACTGTAATAACAAATACCGCGCGCAAGAATCGATTCCTTGAAACACGTGTGCGTTCAGGTAGGCTCGCAAAAATCATTGCCAGGGTTGTTTCAAAGAATTGTGTCACCTACCAGCATATGCCTTCATAGGACGCAGGTTGGGACGAGCCGGGCTCGAATAGACGCACCAAATCCAATACCAGCTGATCGGCACGCGACTTAGATTCGATAGAGCGGTATTCTTCAGATTTTTTGCCAATGATGATTATTTCAGCGCGCTCAACAATCTGATCAATGTCGTCTACCATGAGTTGCGAAATGTGAGGTATCTCGCGATCAATGTACTCCTTGTTCGCGCCAAAGAGACGCGCAACAGAAACATCTCGATCATAAAGCGAAAGTTGAAATCCTTTGCCAATGAGTGTCTCAATCAAAGTTACGAGAGGTGACTCTCGTAGGTCGTCAGTACCTGGCTTAAAGCTGAAACCAAGCACTCCAATCCGTTTTTTGCCAGTTCGCACCACCATATCAACAACGCGCTCTATGTGATTACGATTGCTGGGCAAAACCGCCGCAAGCACCGGCACCTCCACGTCCAGTTCTTTAGCTTTGTAATTGATGGCCCGCAGATCCTTCGGTAAACACGAACCGCCAAAAGAAAAGCCTGGCTGTAAGTAGTACCGCGAAAGATTGAGTTTCTTATCTTCACAAAAGATGTCCATTACTTTGTGACTATCAATCCCTAGAACTTTGCAGATGTTCCCAATCTCATTCGCAAAGACAACCTTCAAAGCATGAAAACTGTTGCAGACGTATTTGACCATCTCTGCCGTCTTCACCTCTGTTTCATATATAGGCGCGTTAATATTTCCGTATAACGAGCGAACCGCCGCGGCACTGCTCGGATCATCTGCTCCAATCAAAGTAAATGGCGGCTCATAGAAGTCCCTGACAGAGGTCCCTTCACGCAGAAACTCCGGGTTTATACACACTCCGAAATCGCGGCCGGCCTTCTTACCGGAACTTTTTTCGAGCACAGGCGTCACGACATTTTCGATCGTTCCCGGCAACATTGTGCTGCGAAGGATAACTATGTGACGTCGGTCCTTTTGCTTGAGAGCAAAACCTATTTCTTCACACACCTTCGTCACATGTGACAGGTCAAGGCTGCCGTTTGGTCGACTAGGAGTGCCAACACATACCAGTGAGAGATCTGATTGCAACACTGCCTCCATGGAATCCGGTGTTGCTCGTAAGCGACCTTTTTTGACCGCCCTCTCGATAAGTTCATTTACTCCAGGTTCCACGATAGGGCTCTTACCTGAATTTATGATCTCAACTTTGGTTGTGTTTACGTCGACACCGATGACTTCATTGTCTTCACTTGCAAAGCAAGCGGCAGATATGCAACCGACATATCCCAATCCAAAAACACTTAGCCTGGTCTTGTTTCCCTGCATTGTTATTCCTATGGTTTGAAAACAACTATTTCAATTTTGGGGGAACCAAAGAGATTGCTCTTTAGTGTGGGCTGTCTTGCTGACCTTTCTTTTCCTGGATGATTGACTGGAAACGCATGCGATTACTTGGAGTATCAGCGACCTTAACAAAACCATCTTCGCTAGCCGTTTGTTGTCCCATATCGAACTGAGCGAAATAATGATTTATGTCTGACCACAAAACAGTCGGATCGTCGCCTTCAACCCAGTTCCACTGTGCCTGAGGACGGCTGGCGAGGACCCTCTTCGTAACCCAGACGTCGCCGCCACTTGCCCACATCGCCAAAGTCTTTTCTGCAAATATCTGTCGCCAACGAAGTATCTGGACGGAATGCGGCGTAACCAGATTATCAATCTCCTGGCCCGTTTGATTGATTGGATTGAACAAAAAATTCTGATTAAAAGCGTAAAGCTCATCCTGCTCGTTGACGGTCACAATGCGGTTTGGAATTTTGAGAAATGGTTGCAGTTCTCCGAGTCGTTTTTCTACACGCTCCTGCTGTTTGTTCAAGACGACTTTTGAAGTAGCGCCTACATTCGAGATAATCACAACAGCTATAAAGACGAGAGCAAGAACCTTAGTCCACTGGCGAGATTCCTTTCGTCCAAGCGAAACGCTCAAAGCCACTACCGCCACCGGGAAGATAGGTAAGTAGCGCTCAATTGAGCCTGCCTCGAAAACGAAAACTGCGAACGCGAGAAACGGAATCGCCGTTAATGACAACAGAACCAGCGTCTTTTTACCGGACTTCGAAAAAACCAGGTTAAATAGGATTGCCAGTAAAAATAAATAGAAGAACGCTAGTTTCCACAGACTCAATCGCATCAGATCGAAAATGGTAACCGGGTTGAATGGATCGTGAACGGCGTAGCGTTTGAACAGCCGGCCATCGTCTCCCATATTTATCACGCTTCGCCCCAACGTAAAGAGCATGCGCTGTATTGCTTTGAGAGGAGTGTCCGGCAAGTCACCATGCGATGCAGTGGCGACCCATGTTTTCACTTCACCTATGCTGTGTAAACCCAGATGTAGAGCCATCGATATGTAGACCAGCGCTCCCACGAAAGCACAGACCAAACAGGTGCGCACGACGAGATTTAACCGATGTGAGTCATATCCGGCATATATCAACGGAAAAAGTCCGATGGCCGGAAGAGAAAACACATATGGAATCCACGTACAAACACCACATGCCAAACATACGCCGCAAATAATGGCGGTTCGCCATGGATGCCTGGGTTCAACCACTTCTCGCACTAACAGGTAAAACCCCAACAACAAGAACATTAGTCCAGTCATGTACGGCTGACCCGACTGCACGTAATTCAATATGGGGTTCGCAAAAAGAAACAACACTGCCACGAAGTATGGAACCCATGCTCTCTCCGAAAACTTCGAGCTCAACGCATAAACGATAAGGACATTGACTAACCCGACCTCCCAATTTATCGACAACAACGTAATCGCGGGATTGCCTCTATGGTCCAGCCGGGAAATCAACCAACCCAAGGGACGCCAAAACGGATGGCCCGCATCCCAAAAAGTACTTCCGAGGCTCGCAGAATTCGAAATATCTCTAACATAAATTCTCGTATCACCCATGAAGAAGGCATCGGTCATTGATGTGACTACGATGTAGAGAACTATGAGTAGAACGTATGGAAGAATTGAACGAGTTCGCTGACTGCTCAGGAAGTTGGTCATTGGGTCGTCAAATGTTCAGAGAGACTTCAAACGTCTCGCACGTCAATCAGATTCAATCACGGGTTTCAGTTGCGAGCTCGCGGAACAAGTTTGCACTTGACGACAGCAGTGGTGAACTCTCGGGTTAGACGATTTGCCAGAGGTCGCAATTTGCGTATCGGGACAGTTTCGAAATCTCTAATCTCAAAATCGCTTTGGGAAATTAGTTCTTCAAATCTACTGATCGTTAACTGATTCAAGCCGCCCGGAACTTCTTCGAAACGGTAGGCGGAAGAAGCAAACTTTTCCCTGTGCCAACGCAACAGCGCGCGCTCGCTGAAGATGAGATGCGCCCACGGGAAGATCGAAAAACCATGACCACCAAGCGGGTGGTACCAGGTCGGGCCGAAGCAGGTCAGCACGTATCCGTCGTCCCTTATTAACCCACGCATTTTAGAAAGCATCGCAAGTGGATCGCTGAAATGTTCGAAGGCATCAAGGCTAACAACGACATCGACCTTTTCTTGAATCTCTTG
>Ga0157378_10000706_pt1 | contig 31286 bp, 37 predicted proteins | sample M65metaG_FD_115309 | JGI IMG/M metagenome (GOLD analysis project Ga0157378, IMG submission 115309) | Miscanthus rhizosphere microbial communities from Kellogg Biological Station, Michigan, USA - M6-5 metaG | ecosystem: Host-associated > Plants > Roots > Rhizosphere > Soil | place: USA: Michigan... | reverse complement strand
TGTGTCGCTGCGATCACACCGAGACCAGATCTGCGGCACATGGTTGACAACGTAACAGTTGCATTACAAATAGTGTCGAGCGGAATCATCAACCGGTATTGCGGGGCTTCGTGATGGCCGGATTGATCGAGCGCAAGGCCCGTCCGCCCGAGCGAAGGCGCCGGGCGTGCAACTTGAGGCGTAGTGGTCTTGTCGGAACTGCACAGACGGCCCTGCAACCTCCGCTCCAGCTCCGCTCCAAGGGTTTCGGCCGGCTGGCACCACCTTGTGCCGGGGTTGGCCATGGTGCCGGCCATTTCGATGGCACTGGCCGCGGTGCCCGCCGTCGCGCAGGACGCGACCTGGCTCGCGAATCCGGCATCGACCGATTTCAATTCGGGAACCAACTGGAATACCGGCGTGACACCAGGCGGGCTTGGTACCGCGTTCTTTGGACCGTCGTCCCGGAATGGCGTCGTCTATTCAGGCAGCGGCACGCTCGGCGGGCTCGTCCTGCTTGCCGACGCTCCGGCCTATGTGATCGCGCTTGACGGACGGCTGGCCCTCGATGGGGCCGGGATTGCCATCAATGGCGGCCGGCTCGATATCTTCGTGAACCAGGTCGGCCCCGGTCATCTCGTTTTCGACAACGCGAGCTCCGCGGGTACCGCCACCATCCACAATGACAACTTTATCGACTTCACCGGGACCAGCTCCGGTGGCGCTGCGACGATTATCAGTACGAACACTTTGAACTTCCAGGGCGCGGCATCGGCCGGTTTCGCGACAATCACCAACAGGGGGAGGCTGGTATTCCTCGCTGACAGTTCTGCCGGATCGGCAATGATTCAGAACGATGGGACATTGGACTTCGCAGATGCGAGCTCGGCCGGGTCGGCAACCATCACAAACACCGCAACGATGAGCTTCCTCGCTACCAGTTCGGCCGGTTCCGCGAATATCGTCAATAGCGGGAGCGCGTCTTTCCTCGGCACGGCCTCCGCCCGCTCGGCGACCATCGCGAACAACGGAGCTTTGAGCTTCTCTGACGCCAGCACCGCCGGCAATGCCCGGATTCACAACACCAACAAGCTGGATTTTCGCGACACCAGCAGCGCAGGCCAGGCGACTATCGTCAACGACTCACTGATGCGGTCTCACGACACCAGCACGGCCGGCAATGCGAACATCACCAATAACACGACCTGGCAGTTCCAAGACACCAGTACTGCAGGGTCTGCCACAATCACCAATAACGGCGTCTCGGCCTTTCGGGATTCGAGCAGCGCTGGGTCCGCGACGTTTGCGAACAACGGCGACATATTTTTTACCGGACGCAGCAATGCCGAAAATGCGCGCCTGATAAATACAAATACAGGGCGAGTCGACTTCTCCGCCACGTCGGGGCCCAATGGCGATCACCGCGTCAGCGCCGGTTCGATCGAGGGTGGCGGCAAATTCTTTCTGGGCTCCAACCTGCTGGTTGTCGGCAGCAATAATCTCTCGACGGAAGTGAGCGGCGTCGTGGCCGACGGCGGAACATCGGGCGGTATCGCAGGTTCGCTGCAGAAGGTCGGCACCGGGACCCTGACGCTGTCGGGACAAAACACCTACACCGGGACCACGCAGGTCAACGCCGGTGCGCTGATCGTGAACGGCGCGCTGGCTTCAGGTGTTTTCGTCGCCAATGGCGGCCTGCTCGGCGGCAGCGGCGTCATCGGCGCCACCACGGTGGACAACGGCGGTACGTTGGCGCCGGGCAATGCCGGCGACCCGCTTTCCGTTCGAGGCAATCTCGTGCTGGAAAGCGCGGCGACCTACCTGGTGCAGGTCGGCGCCGCCGGCGCGGGCCGCGCCAATGTCAGCGGCACCGCGACCGTCGCGGGGACGGCGCAGGCGGTGTTTGGGCCGAGCAGCTTCATGGCGCAACACGCCACGATATTGACCGCGAACGGCGGCGTGTCGGGTACCTTCGCTGCGCTGACCACCAATTTGGCGGCGAACGCCGCGACCCTGAGCTATGACGCCAACAACGTGTTCCTCAATCTGGCGTCGCCGTTTTCAAACAGCACCGGCTTGAACCAGAATCAACGCAACGTCGCCAACGCACTCAACGGCGCCTTCGTCGCCAATGGCGGCCTGCCGTTCGCGTTTTACAATCTGTCGCCGAACGGCCTGACCCAGGTCTCCGGCGAACTTGGCACCGGCATCATCCAGTCGTCGATCGGTGCCTCGAACCAGTTCCTCAACGTCATGCTCGATCCGTTCATCACCGGCCGCAGCGCCGCCATGGGGGAGGCGGCAAGCGCCCCGTCATTTGCGTTCGCAAGTGATGGCTCCATCCGGGCTGCGACCTCAGCAAACACGCGCGATGCCTATGCCGCCGTGAAGGCACGGGCGCCCGGCGCGGCGGATCTGCTGTCGAATCGATGGAGCGTGTGGGGAGCCGTCTATGGCGGCTCGGGCATCACGGACGGCAATGCCGCGCTTGGTTCGCACGCCACCGCCAGCCGCACCTTCGGCCTGGTCGCGGGTGCCGACTATCGTTTCTCGCCTGATTTGCTGCTGGGCTTCGCTCTCGCCGGCGGCGGTACTTCCTTTAGCGTCGCCGACGGGCTCGGCCGTGGTTCCTCGGATCTGTTCCAGAGCGGCGTGTTTGCCAGGCAAAAATTCGGCGCGGCGTATCTCTCCGGTGCGCTGGCCTATGGCTGGCAGAACGTCACCACGGACCGCACGCTCGCGGTCGCCGGCATCGATCAGCTCCAGGCGCGCTTCAAGGCCGATACTTTCTCCGGCCGGTTCGAGGGCGGCTATCACATCGCGACCCCGTTGGCCGGCATCACGCCCTACGCCGCGCTGCAGGTGACGAGCTTTGCGCTGCCGAACTACAGTGAGCATACGTTGACGGGCGGCGGCCTGTTCGGGCTGGACTACCGCTCGCAAACCGTCACCGCGACGCGCAACGAACTTGGCGCGAGGTTCGATCGATCCTGGGCGCTGGAGACGGCGCTGCTGACGCTGCGCGGTCGCGCAGCCTGGGCCCATGATTACAACACCGAACGGTCGGTCATGGCCGTGTTCCAGACCTTGCCGGTCGCAAGCTTTGTCGTGAACGGCGCCAGGGCCGCGCCCGATGCCGCGCTGCTCAGCGCCGGCGCGGAACTGGCATGGGCCAGCGGGATCTCCATTGCGGGCACGTTCGAGGGCGAGTTCTCCAACTCGACGCAAAGCTACGCCGGCAAGGGAACGCTCCGTTACTCCTGGTGATTTCTGGCGCCCGAGGATGTTACCCGCGCCACTAATCACACCCATGCCCAACTCACACCCAGTCGAAAGAGAATCCAATGCCCTATATCCACCTTCGTTTTCTGCGCGTTGCCGTGCTCTATCTGCTGGCCGGGATGGGCCTCGGTCTGGCGATGGGGATTTCTGAAAATCACAGCATGTTTCCGGCTCACGCCCACATCAACCTGGTTGGATGGGCGTCGTTCGCGATTTACGGGCTGATCTATCGCGCCTACCCGACGGCAGCCGCATCGCGGCTGGCGGTTTGGCATTTCTGGATTGCAAACGCCGGCGCGCTGCTGATGGTTGTCGGCATCGCCGGAATCAACAACGGAATGGAGCAATTCAAACCGGTGACGGCAGGTGGCGCCATTCTCACCATTCTGGGGGCTCTGGTATTCGCAACGATCCTGTTCCGGACCAGCGCGGCGCAGAACCAGTAATGGCTCATATTCAATCGCGATCGAGATCGGGGGAAATATCGATGTCCGCCATATCTGGCCGGTCGCCGGCGCGGGCGAACGTAGCCCGATCTTGTTCGGAGCGGCGAGCGAGGCGGGTTACGACCCGACGCCGCCACGGTTCGCGCCGGGCTTCCGGCGGCCATGTCCGGGTCGGGCGTAACTTTCGTTGCCTTCGACGATCCGGGTCAGCAATTCGATCAGGACGGCGCGTTCCGGTTTGGTGAGAGGGGCGAGAATACGTCCATGGGCCACGACGAGTTGGGGTTGCAATTTGCTTCGAAGCTTCCGCCCTTTGGCGGTCAGCGCCAGCGAGCGCGCGCGCCGATCGGTCTCGTCGACGCGCCGATCGATCAGTCGTCGGGTTTCGAGCCGTTCCAGCATGTGGTGGGCGCTGACGGTGTCGACGCCGATCCGCTCGGCGAGCCGCCGTTGATCGAGCCCGGGCTGCTCGTCGAGAGCTGCCAAAACGGCATATTCGACGGGCGATAGATCTTCCGTAACGGTCACCTCCGAAAGCATCCCGGTACAGATCTGATGGAAGCGACGTGCAAGATGACCGGGAACTCTGTGAACGTCCGGCACCAGGACGCCGGTCTCGGCCGGAGTTTCGTCTTGCCACCTTGCAGGAGATGTCGCCATGCTGCCGCCATAATTTGAATATTAACGATTAGTATATTAATCAATCTTGCCGAGAGAGCAAGATGGGACTCCGGGTGCCGGCGGAGTCTGTCGCGAGGTGCACGGATGCTGCGGCGAATGAACAAGAGGTCCGGCTTCATGCTTACGCCGGCAAGCCCCAGGGGATGCACGCAGATGACCCTTTTTGGTTCTGACGTCGAACATGCGGTCTACGTTCTGCTCGAACTGGCTGCAGTTCCTCCCAAGGCACAAATCGGCACGCTGGAATTCGCAGACTCCCTGCACTTGCCGGTCGGCCGCATCGACGAACTGCTCGCCGGTCTGGAGCGCGCGGGCCTCGTCTCCAGGGACACGGCGCCGGATCGCGGATGGCGTCTGAGCGGTTCGCCGAAAGGGGTTTCCATCCTCGACGTCATCGAGGCCGTCCAGGATTATCGTCCGCTCTTTGAAAGCGAGGAGACCGACCCTCGCGACGTGCTGTTGCACGCAAAACCTGCCGCACGTCGCGGCTTCTTCGGTTTGCACGCCATCATGCTCGAAGCCGAACGCAAGATGCTCGATACGCTGGCGCGAAGAACACTCGCGGATATCAAGAAGTAGGCGCGCGTCTTCCGTAACGGATCACTCCCCGTCAGACGCCCGCTGGTCCTCGGCAAGCCCGATCCGGTCCACGGCCTGTTACCGGTCGACCGCCTTGCGCGGGGAGCCTCAACGGGCGAGACGGTCGGCATCCCCGGTTCAGCGCTCGGGATGGATGCCGCTGCTCCTGAGACTGTGGCAAACTGCCCCCCAACCCGTCGTATACTCGGGTGATTCTTTGCTGTATCGAAAGCCTGTCCGGTTGTTTACCAAACAATTTCGTGATGAGCTGGTCGGGCAACCCGAAAGGAAGGTTGATTGGTGGTAACGCGTCCAAAATTCGACTCCGGTCCCAACAGCCTTTTCTGGCTCAATCAGGCCCATCATGCGCTGAGGCACGCCATTATCAGGGCCTTCCGGGCCAACGGGGCCGATCTCACGGCCGAACAATGGAGCATTCTGGAGTACCTGTGGGTCAAGAAGGAGGCTCATCAGGTCGAGATCGCGAAGGCGACCGGCCGGGACAAGCCGGCCGTCACCCGGCTTGTCGCCAGTCTCGAGGAGAAGGGCCTGCTGAAGCGGACCAAGGCCGACATGCGAACCAATATCGTGCAGTTGACGACCAAGGGTTTGCGTCTCCACGAGGAATACGGGCCGATCCTTCGTGAGATCGTCAGCGACGCGCTGTCGTCGGTGACGAAGAAGGATTTGGGCATCATGCACCAGGCGCTCAAGACGCTGGCCATAAATCTCAACAAGTCTGGAAGAGCCGAACCGGACGAGTGACCGCGGCAAGGCGCCGGCGTCATCGCGGCGACGCCTCGATCACGCAGAGCGAGGACATCAGCGGGATGACCCGGGTCAGGTCGAACCCCGCCGAACCCAGCAAATGCGAATGCTCCGCCTCGGTGCGTTCGCGGCCGCCCGATAGCACCAGCATGAGCAGGTCCAGCAACTTGGAATATGACGGTCCGTTGCCGGCCGGTACGATCTGATCGACGATGAGAAGCCGGCCATGCGGGGGGATCGCGGCGCGGCAGTTGCCGAGAATGAGGCGAGCCTGGTCGTCGTCCCAATCGTGAAGTACCTTTTTCATGAGATAGAGGTCGTGACCGGCGGGCATCGAGGCGAAAAAGTTTCCGGCAGCGAATTCGAGCCGTGCCGAATCGCCGGCCGTTTCGGCGCCCCGCGCCATCTGGATGACGTGGGGAATATCGAACAGCGTTCCCCTGACATTCGGATGCGCGGCCAGAATTTCCTTCAACAGGCCACCCTGGCCGCCACCGATGTCAACGATCGATTTTACGGACGAAAAATCATAGGCCCTCAGGATGGCTTCGCCTTCCTGCCGGCTTCGACTGCTGAGGCCCTGGACGGAGGATTGGGCCGCTTCGGGGTTTTTTGCGTAATATTCGAACAGCGGCGAGCCATAGGCGAGATCGAAAGCAGGTTTTCCGGTCTCGACGCTCGACGCAAGATCGCCCCACGACCGCCAAACCCACTCATTGCCCATCATGAGGGCATAGGCTCGCAGCGAGTGGGGATGGCTCGATTGCAGAAAGGCTGCCTTCGGCGTCAGATCGAAAGTCTGACCGTCTCGTTCGACGAAGATATCGACCGAAGCCAGCGCCCGAAGCAGTCGATAGAGCGACGGCTTGTGGGATTTGGTCTTTGCCGCAAGCGCCTCCAGGGATTGAGGGCCGCAAGCCAGTTCATCGGCGATCCCGATCCGGGCGGCTACGCTCACCGCCTGGGAGATCCAGCCGCCGGCGAGGACGTTGACGAGCTGGTGGGCGTGAACCGCGGCGACGCTGTTTGTGGTTTCCATGGTCATCGAATTCAAGGGATCTCGTTGTTGCAAGGTATCGCCGGCGAGCTATTCGGCGGGGCTAATTCCATATTGTCGCACGAGCTTTGACCACTTGATCGCCTGCTCATCGAGAATGCGCCGGAAGTCCGCAGGACCATCGCCGCGGACGACGTAGCCGATCTCTTCGAGACGCGACTTTACTTCCGGCATTTGCACGACGCTCCGGATATCCTCGGCGATCCTGTTGCGAAGGTCGTCCGGCATGTCGTGGGGGGCAAAGAAACCAAGGCCGCCGAAGAACGCCAGTTCACCGAAACCCTGCTCGCTGACGCTCGGTATATCCGGCGCGCTCGGAGCGCGTCTGGGGTTTGTCACCGCCAGAATGTCGAGTTGCTTCGCCTTTGCCAGCCCCAGCACCGACGCCAGCGGCATCAGACCGACGTCGATGCGCGATGTCGCCAGATCCTGAACCGCCGCTATCGGATTTCGATAGGAGATCAGCGTCATTTCAAAATTTGCCGATCTTTGCAGTCCGAGCCCGAACAACAGCGGCGGTCCCGGCACCGTTGCATAATTCAACGCCTTGGGCCGCGTGCGCGCCATTTCGATCAGGGCTGGCAGAGAGCCGGTCAGGCCGGGCGATGTGGCGATCGCTATGAAGTCCTCGACGGCGAGCGTGACCGGAAGCAGGTCGCGCGCCGGGTCGTAGGGAAGCTTCGGATGGAGCAGGGGATTGGCCGTCACGATGCCCGTGGGAGCAAACAGCAGCGTGTGCCCGTCCCGCGCAGCGAGCAGCGCGTCGACCGCGATGATGCCGTCGGCCCCCGGCCGGTTGTCGACCACGACCGCCTTGCCCCAATTCCTCGTCAGGGCCTCCGCGATGATTCGGGCAACGGTATCGGAACCGCCGCCGGGTCCGGCAAGAGTAACCAGCTTGACGGGATGGTCGGGCCACGCTTCGGCCGGCAACGCGCCGCAGGCCAGCAGCGCCATCGCCAGTCCGGCCATTCTCGCCAGATGCCTTCCTGGCCAAACTCCGGAAATCGTCATCTGCAACTTCATGGCGGCCCTCGGCAACGAATTCAGCAAACGATGTGGTAGGCAATAGTGTCGTTGTCAACATAAAATATGATCGCGGTCGAGCCGCCGGATCGGTTGAAATGCTGAAACAGTTGTTTAAGTAACTGTCCAGAAGCGGGCAGTTTGCGGCTGGCGGCCGGCGTCAACAAGCCCCCGATCGACATGGAAGATCGGCCCCTGGTCTATTCGGCCGCAACGAAGCGTCAGACGACACGTTGGCTCGACCTTCGTCTTTTCCGCAAAGCAGATCCTCAACTGGAGAAATCGACGTCATGAAAGTCAACCTCATGCCGGGAAGCGGCGTCATCGGCCTGTTCTGTCTGCTGAGCGCGCTCTCGGTTCCATCAGCGCGCGCAGAAGTGCCGCTCGCGGGAACATGGTCCCTGGTCGCGGCCGATGTCATTCATGCCGATGGTAGCCGAACGAGCGATTACGGTGCCGCTCCCAGGGGCTTGCTGCTGATCGATCCGCAGGGGCGCTATTCGCTGCAGATTTTCAAGGCCGAACGGCCGCGTTTTGCCTCCGGCGACAAGCTGACCGGAACGCCGCGCGAATTCGAGGCGGCCGTGTTGGGCTCCAGCACCCATTTCGGCACGATCAGCGTCGATCCGGTCGGTCGCGCACTCACATTCAAGATCGAAAGCGCGTCTTTTCCGAACTGGGAGGGGGCCGAACAGAAGCGGCAATACGAGTTGAACGGCGACGAATTGAGCTATCGGGTGCCAACCCGGCCGGATGGAAACACGCCGATCTCGGTTTGGCGGCGATCGAAATAACTCGGTCCGACACCGGATCGCTTCAGCTTGCCTTCCTGCCGCCGAGGCCGGGGTCCGCGAGTTGCGGAAACCGTAGGGCGGTGAAGAGGCGATGGAACCTGCTGCAGGCGGTCCGGTCCTTCACATAGTTGTTATAGAAACAGAAAATGGTTGTTGACCACACCATCAGTTGGTAATCGTTCCTGCAAGAGGCAACCTTTGAAATGGAAGATGCACCGATGAAGATCATGCAAATTGTAGCCGCGGCGGCGGCGATTGGCAGCGTTGCAATGTCAGCGCAGGCGATGCCGCTGGCGTCATTCAGCCGCGACGACGGCCAGATCATCCGCGTTGCCGGTGGATGCGGGCGCGGGTGGCATCCTAATTCCTGGGGGCGTTGCGTGCCGAATTACGGCTACGGCTACGGCTACGGCTACGGCTACGGCTACGGCTACGGCTACGGATATGGGCGCTACCGGTATTGGCGGTACTGATGGGTATCGGCACGCCCGGCCGCGTGATGCGGATCCGCAATGCCCCTGTCAAGACGCCGGGCAAGGTGGCCAACATCAATCGCGAGGGCGAAGCCGGCGCGGCGCCGTGTCTTGCAACACCTCTTGCAACACCCGGAAACGAAAATGCAGCAAGTCAAGGCAATGCACCTATGGTCCGTGCCACTGCGTGTTCTGATCTGGGCGGGCATCTCCCTGTTCGCTGCGGCGATGTACCATGTGGGGTTTGTGTCCGGCCCGGAGCGGCAGGTCGAATACCAACAGCGGGTCAGCGTCCAGATCAAGGACGAGGATCGCTGGTTCTGCGAGGGCTTCGACCTGAAGGAGGGAACAGCTTCGCGAGGGCGCTGCGAGAGCCAACTCGCGGTCATCAGGGCCAAGCAGGTCGCGCGCACGCTGGCATCGCAGTGGGCACCGCTGTAAGGCACGGATATTCGGCGAGCCGTCCGGATCGCCGATCCCGACACCTAGCCTGCTTCCAGCAAAATTCGCCCGGCATTTCCGGTTAGCCGTCGAGTAAACAGATAATAGTTGTCGACCAAACATTATACGGATAGCGCCGGCGGCCGATACGGGTCGGAATTGGAGAGCGTATCGATGAAGATGATGCGGATCGCGGCAGGGATGCTTCAGGCGCGATCGTCATCGCGGCGGGGAGAAGGCCCCGTCGCTTAAACGAATTTCGATCGGCGGACGCCGAACATATCCATCAGGAGGTCAAGCACCGTGTCGACAGAAAGCATGTCCAATCCATCTTCCACCTCAGCCCGGCTTCTGACCGGTTTGGCGGCGCTCGGCGTGGTCGCGCTGATCTGCTACATCTCATCCATATTCGGTCCGCCGCTGCACGCAGAGTATCAGCGCCGGGTTAACGCGGAGATCCATGAGGAGAATCTCGCCTTCTGCACTGGCCTGGGTTTAAGCGCGGGAAGCGCGCAATATTCGCGTTGCGAAGCGGGGCTGGAGGGGATCAGGGCCAAGCAGGAACAGCGGACCAACGCGTCGCAAGCCGGCGTGTTGTAGGTCCGAACATGAACCAACGCACCAGTCCGAAGGGCCGCGAAGACCCGATCGCCGATACCAACGGCGAGCGGATACTGCAGATGGTCAGGGGCTATTGGGTCAGCCAGATCGTGGGGACGCTTGCCACGCTGGACATTCCCGAGAACCTCGCTGCGGGACCGCTGCGGTATGACGGGCTTGCGGACAAGATTGGCTGCGACCCCGATGCCACGTATCGGCTTCTTCGCGCATCCGCGAATGTCGGGCTGGTGTCTGAACTGAGCGGGCGCCGGTTTGGCGTCACGGCTCTCGGGGAGAGGCTGAGATCGGGTGTGCCGGGTTCGATGAGAGAGTTTGCCATCGGACTGACGGCGCCCGGCCACTGGCTTCCGTGGGGCCGCCTGGCCGACGTCGTACGCTCCGGCAAGCGTCAGACGCTGCCCGCGTTGGGCCACGAACTGTTTGATCATTACCGCCGGCATTCGTTCGAGAGCCGCGCCTTCACCGGCGCAATGTCCGATCGCTCCGAAAAGGTAGCAGGCGAAGTGGCGCGTCTGCTCGATACTTCGAAGGCAACCCATATCGTCGATGTCGGCGGAGCGTCCGGTACGATGATCGCAGCCCTGCTTCAGCGCAATCCGGCTCTCCATGGAACGATTCTCGACCTTGCACATGTGGCGGCCGAAGCCCGGGTGGCGGTCGCAGCGCGAGGACTGGCATCGCGATGCCAGGTTGTCGAAGGGGACTTCTTCGAGAGCGTTCCGGAGGCTGACATTCATATTCTAAAGTGGGTCGTTCATGATTGGGATGATGCACAGAGCGTTCGAATACTGACCAATTGCGCGCGGTCCCTTCGCGCGAATGGCCGTGTGATCCTCGTGGAGTGCGTGCTTCCCGAGGACGGGAACGCGAGCCAGGCCCTGCTGTCGGATCTGAACATGCTGGTGTTGCTGCCCGGGCGAGAGCGAACCGCAATTCAATATCGCCGGCTGCTCGAGGCGGCGGGCCTTCAACTGGTTCGAATTATCGAAACTGACACACCGATGCAGATGATCGAGGCATCGCTGGCGCCGTCATAGGACCGTTGCGTACGGCGCAGCCGCGTCGAACAGCCTGTACTTCGTTCAACATGTATTTCTGGGAGATGTAAGATGCACGAAGCAAGCCCTCGGCCGATGGCGATATCCGCGGTCAACGTGAAATCGTCGCCGGACCAGGTTCGACGCAAGTCCAGGCTGGCACCGGGCCCGGCAAGGGAGCCAAAAGCGTACCTCGCAAGAATCGTTTACGTCGCGGCGTTGCTGGCGCTGACGGTGGCGATCGTCGCCGGGCTGTCGGTCGGCCAACTGATGGCTGGCCACACCATGAATTTCCCACAAGCGCTCGCCGAAGCTGTTCAATTCGGTGGCGATCCGATCTTTCTGGCGCCTTGACTTGCTTTGGCAGGATTGGGCCGCACGAGGAAACCCGATGAGACGCGCTTTTGTCATCCTGTCGTTGCTGGCGAGCTGTCATTCAGCGTTCGCCGGCACTGCAAACGGGCAGACGATCACTTTCCCGGCGAGGGATGTTGCGCTTCGCGGTGTCCTGTTTTTGCCGGGTACCCCAGGTCCGCACCCGTCCGTGGTGGCGCTGCATGGTTGCTCCGGTCTCTATTCTCAGGATGGAAGCTTGAACCCACGACATGCGGACTGGGGTAGCAGACTCGCGGCGGCGGGATTTATCGTCCTGATGCCGGATAGTTACGGTTCAAGAGGTCTCGGACCGCAATGCAGTGTACGAGACCGCCAGGTGCGGCCGGGACGAGAGCGGGTGTTCGACGCCGATGACGCGCGTGCCTACCTGCAGACACGGCCGGATGTCAAAGCCACGGCCATCTCGTTGATGGGGTGGTCGAACGGCGGCTCGTCGGTGGTTCAGGCGGTGCGTGTGGGCGCAGACAGGCCGGACTCTGGTGCCGATTTCGCCAAGGCCGTGGCGTTTTATCCGGGCTGTCGCCTGGCAGAGGAAACAGGATCCTGGCACGGGCGGCTGCCGTTGCTGATCCTGATCGGCGGTGGCGATACCTGGACGCCGGCCCAGCCATGCCAGGCGTTGGCGGACGAGGCGCGGCAGCACGGCGAGGATGTCACCATCAAGGTATATCCCGGCGCGCTGCACGATTTCGATCACCCCGGTCTCGGGCACCATCTGCGCGAAGGCCTTGCCTATACCGGAGACGGCAGCGGCGAGGCGGAGGTTGGCACCGACCCGGTCGCGCGCGCCGACGCGCTGCGCAGCGTTCCGGCCTTTCTTGCGCGCTGAGAGGGCCAACCGCATTTTCCCAGAGATCATGACCCGGGCTCGATCGCCGCATGCAACCTGACGAAAGGCGTCTTCTTGCCGTGCTGATCGCCGACGTCGTCGGTTACAGCCGGCTGATGGCCACCGACGAGGCGGGCACCTATGCGCGGGTTCGGGGCCTTCAGCGTTCGGTCTTCCAGCCGGCAATGACCCGCTATCGCGGATCGATCGTCAAATGGACCGGCGACGGATTCATTGCCACGTTCCCAAACGCCGTCGATGCAGTCCGGGCCGCTGCCGATGTGCAGGCCTGTCTGAGCGAGCCGGATGTCAATTGCTCCGACGGCATCCAGGTTCGCATCGGCGTGAACCTGGGTGACGTTATTCTGGTTCCCGATGATATTTACGGGGATGCGGTCAACATTGCGGCGCGCCTTCAGGCGCTTGCCGCCGCCGGCGGCATCGTCGTCTCGCGCAGCGTGATGGACTCCGTGAAGAGCGGGTACGGGTTTCTGTTCGAGAGCGCCGGCCTTCAGTCGGTCAAGAACATACCGGAACCGATCGATACCTATCGGGTGAACTTTGAGACAAGCGGCCCGTGGAGACTGACGGCGGAAGCCGCCGCGCCGGCGCGGCCCGCAAGTCGATGGAAGCGGTGGCATTTCGCAACGGGCGGCGGATTGGTGGCCGCCGCATCGCTGCTTTCGCTCTATCTCGGGTACACGAAGGATTTGCCGTTCGGGCGCGCCGGGCCGGCAGCAAAATCCGCGGCAACCGTCGCAATCCCGCCGCCGCCACACGCCTCCGGCGACGACGGCGCCGACAAGACGCAGGACGCCGGAACCGCTTCCGGATTGCAAACCGCGAACTTCTCGACGGGTCCGGAAAAGGAGGTTCGAATTGGCCGTAGCTGGCAACTGGATCCCAAAACGTGCGAGTCCCGTGCTCCGCCCGATATCGTGATCACGCAAGCGCCGGTGAGCGGACATCTGGAGACGCGGCCTGTGGAGTTTGCGCCGCGGCGGAGCGACTCGAGCTGCATCGGGCATTTCGTGAAAGGGATGGATGTCGTCTATATTCCGAACGCCGGCTTTCTCGGCACCGACCGGGTTTCTTATCGCGTAACCGTCGGGAAGCGGACTTCCGCGCACGACATATCGATCGCCGTCAAGTGAACGGGCACCGGGGCGCCGACGCAGGTTACCATCCGGGTCCGACGGCACACATTATTAAGGTCGTTGCATCGGCGCGCCGACTTCCGCGGTGACCTCGGTTGACTCAGCAAATAGTTGCTGCAACAATTGTTTGCAAGAAAACAAAAACTGTCGTCAATAGCGGTCTTGGACCGACGATATTCGGCAAAAAATGGAGAGGGCAGGTATGACGAGAATCGGCGCTCGATTCGAGCAATGTCTTCGCGACGGCCGAACAGCCCTGGTGACGTTCGTCATGGCAGGCGATCCGGACCCGTCGACCGCGAGCGAAATTCTGCGGAGCCTGCCGGCGGCGGGTGCCGACCTGATAGAGCTGGGAATCCCCTGCTCCGATCCGATCGGGGACGGCGTCAGCATACAAAAAGCGGCTGCAAGGGCGCTGAAGGCAGGGATGACCTTGAGAAAGACCATCCAGATTGTCCGGCAGTTCAGGGAGACCGATAACGAGACGCCCCTCGTTCTGATGGGCTACTACAATTCGATCTGGGCCTATGGCGCCGGATTTGTCGAAGACGCCAGGGAAGCCGGCGTCGACGCGTTGATGATCGTGGATCTTCCGCCGGAGGAGGACCCGGAGTTGTGTCTCCCGGCGCTCGCAGCGGGGCTGGACTGGATTCGATTCATCACGCCGACGACGAACGAAGGCCGGCTGCCAAAGGTGCTCCATAACAGTTGCGGATTTCTCTATTACGTCTCGGTCAATGGCGTCAGTGGCGCATCGGCGCCGGATCTCGAAAAGGTCAGCCAAGGCGTTGCGCGCGTCCGCAAATCGACGTCACTGCCGATCGCCGTCGGTTTCGGTATCAGGACGCCGGAAACCGTCGCCGCCGTCGGCGAGTTCGCCGATGCGGCAGTGGTGGGCAGCGCGATCACGGAATGCATCGAGTCGTCCCTGAGCGGCGACGGGGGCGGAACCGAACAGACGGTCACTCGGGTGACGAAACTCGTCGCGTCGCTGGCAGACGGTGCCAGAAGAAAAGCCGGCCGGAACGTGGTGGCGGTGCCTGTGCAGCATTGCCCGCCCCTGGCTCCCTCCGTCGACATGCTGGACACGCCCGTCAGCCGCGCCGGGCCAGTGCAGCCAGCGTCCGTCGCTACCCCGGGCTAGCAAATTTCCGGCGAGTTCCTCACCTGGCCTCGCTCCTCCCTCAGCCGCAGGATTCACGATTGACGACATTTCAACCGACGTTGCCGACCTCTTCAGTGGACCGCCCGCACGCCTACCACCTCCTGGTTCGCAACCATGGCCTGGCAACGTGCTGGCTGCTGCTGATGCGCAGCCTGCCATATGCGATCGTACGATTGGCGGTGTCGCTCGGTGCGGCATTTCTAGGCGTCATTTGGCTTACCGTAGCCGTTGGCGGCGCGGTGGAATTAGGCATCCATGTGTCGGCAATATTTGGCGTCGCGTGGTTGATTCCCTGGCTCGTGGCCGGCGGCTGGATCTGGGGCGCGCTGCTTCGATACGCGTTGCATCTTGTTGCCTGCGGTCACGTAGCGGTTCTGACTCGCCTCATTACCGAAGGCACGACCGGAGATCCGCGCGAGTCGCAGTTTAGCTATGGTCGTCGTGTCGTGGTGTCCCGGTTCGGGGAGGTAACGGCGCTGTTCGGCTTCAGCGCGCTCGTCCGAGGCGTTCTCGGAGCCTTCCACGCTACGCTGGATTCGCTGGACGAGATGCTCCCGATCCCTGGAATGAGCGCGGTTGCGAGCATTATCGATATGATCGCGAAAGCCGCCACGCGGTATCTCGACAAGGTAATTCTCTCCTACGCGCTGGCGCGCAATGAAGGCGATGCCTGGCAGGTCGCGCAGGACGGAATGGTCTACTACTGCCAGAACGCCGGATCGATTCTCAAAACATCGATCTGGATGGTCGTCCTGGAGCGCCTGATAAGCCTGCTGGTGTTCCTCACGCTGTTCATTGTCGCCGGAATGACTGTCGTCGTGCTGCCGGATGCCGTGCGGGAAGCAGGAGCGGCCGTCACCTTGTCGATCGCGTTGCTGTTGACCCTTGCGATCAGGGCGGCATTCGTGAAGCCGCTGTTCCTGATTTCGATGCTGGTGCGATTTCACAGCTTGATCGAAAATCAGCCGATCAACCGAACGTGGTCGGGATATCTCGACGGGCTGACCCCCGATTTCAGCAGGGCAGCCCGGTCCCCGCGTTAACAAGAACGTGAGATAAAAGTTGTTGCAACAACTGTTTTGCGATGGCAAGCAGTCGGCGCGGGCCGACTATCCGCGCCAATGCGCGAGGCCAATTCGTTCCCTCAGGAACCTGGAACGCCATTTCGACACCATGCCGGTGCCGGAGGGTTGGAGAGCGTCATGAATAAAGCATCGGTCGCCAGATCGATCGGTCTGGCGGCAATTTGCCTATCGCAACTGCATTTGCCGGCGTGGGCGGATGACTGCCAGCCGATCCTCAGCGCGCTGAAGGCCACGGCGTCCGCGCCCGCGCTCCGGCAGTATCTCTCGATCCCGTCGCAACCGGGTGGCGAGCGTCTGTTCAGCATACAGCTCGGCGACGTTGCCTACGTTGCGTTGGGAGTTGGCGGAGCAGCGTCGCCTTGGCAGAAGATGTCCCGAAGCAAGCTGCGCGCCGAGGCGGAAGAAGCCGCGCAGAGCTTGACCTATCGCGATTGCAAGTCGCTCGGCCCGGAAGCGCTCAACGGCAGCCAGGTGTCGGTCTATGAATATTCGACGCAGGATAGCCCGGGTGTGCCCGGACAGATCCGGTCGGGTGGCCGGAGCAAGATCTGGATTGGAGCTGACGGACTCGTGCGCAAGCAGGACGCCGCCGGCGGCCGCGGAAGCGTTCGATACGAGTACAACGCAGTCGAGGCGCCTCACTGATCATACGCAATGCGCGCGTGCGGGAGGACGGCCGCATTGGGCTTCCCTCCTGCGCGGCCGGCGATGCCGGCGTTGAGCCCGCGGCCGAATCCCAACCGTCAGCAGGCGAAGCATGTTGGCAGGACGAACCGCCATTTTACCTTGAGGGAGAAATGCAGATGATACGATTGCTGTTCGCGGCCACGATTGCAGCGTTTGGTGCCGTTTCGGCGGTTGATGCGGCCGATGCTCGGGCGTGCCGTGACGCGGACGACATCGGGCGGTTTCAGGGCTCGTCGCTGGTCATGTGCGTGAACAAGGATTTTGCCGAATACGTCCTGCCGACCGGCCCGATGCAGAATTTCGACTTCGATACCCGCCGGGCGACGTTTCAGCAGCAGTTGCCGCTCGAGGGCAGGCTCAGCCAAAACGTCTATGCAGTGCCGCTGGGATCCTCGTCCGCGCAGGTCTTCCGGAATTTCCGCGAGCTCCTGCAGGGCAGGAACTACTCGTTCCTGTACGAGGGAAAGCAGGCCGAGCTCGGAGACCATTTCGGCAGTTATTTCGAGTCGGTCGGGCCCGGTACCCAGTTGCTGGGATACAGTCCGGATGAGGCCCGATACCTTGCGGCAACCAGGGACGACAACGGGAGCAAGACCTACGTCGCGCTTTACGTCATCGAATACGATGACGGTTTCGATCGCGATTTCGAGGCGGTCAAGGGACAGGTCCTGGTGCGCCTTGACGTGCTCAGAACCGGCGCGCTGGGTAACCAGATGGTCGTGATTTCGGCCGGCGAGATTGAGCGGAAGCTGCAGACGGACAGCAGGATCGTGCTCTATGACATCCATTTCGATTTCAACAGCGCGGTGATCAAGCCGGAATCGCGGCCAGCCGTCGAGCAGATTGCGGCCTATCTTGATAGCCACCCGGGTCGAGGGCTCAGCATCGTCGGGCACACCGACAGCATCGGCGGTCCGGAATTCAACCTTCAACTCTCGCGCGCCCGGTCCGAGGCGGTCGTGGCAGAATTGGTCGGCCGCTTCGAAATTGCGCCGAGCCGTCTCAGCGCCGTCGGGGCGGGTATGCAACAGCCGATCGCGCCCAACGAGACCGAGGAAGGCCGCGCCATGAACCGCCGCGTCGAGCTTGTCCCGCGCTGAGTGGCGAGCGGTTCATCTGAGCGGCTGACGCAGGACTCAGTACGCCTCATACAGTTGTTTAATAAACTATCGTTGATCAATGACGAGCTTCGTTCGAGGGACGAATTCGGCCGGGTTGTGCCGAAATATCCAATTGGATCATCTGCTTACGATAGTGCAATAGCAAATAGTTTACACAACAATTGTTGCGACAACTTAATGTCGATAAACCGATTCTGAACGCGATTGCCGGCTTGTGTTCAGCGCTGCGGCGCTAGGGTCGTGCATGCTCGCTCGGATCGGTAGATCGAACGAGTTTCTCGCGGACACGCATTGGGTGTGCCGGCGATCAAACTGGAAAGGGTACTTCGATGTCGAACAACATCTCCAACAGGGCCCGTTTCGTGGCGCTCGTGGCGGCCGGAATCGTGCTGGTCACAGCGGCCAACGCATCGGCGCACGACTTCGGCGGGGGAAACTCAGGTCGCGGCGGCTTCGGCGGTGGTGGCGTGCACTACGACCACATCATCGCGCGCGGCGGTCGCGACGGTGATCGTGGCAGCTATGACAGTCGCGGCGGATACGATCGTAACCGCAGCAATAGTTCCCGTGGCGGCGACGACCGCAGCGGCAGCTACAACCGTGGCGGCAAGTCCGGCAAATCCGCGGCTGGAAACACCGGCGTGTACTGCCAGTTCTGCGTCGGCCAGAGGACGCCGGCACCGGTGCCCGACCCGACGGAGAACCACAAGGGATAAGTCGAGAAATTCAGCAGGCAAATTGGAAAGGATACTTCCATGTCGATCTATATTACCAACAAGGCCCGGATCGCGACATTGGCGGCCGCCGCAGTCATGATCGTCGCAGTTGCAAGCGGTGCATCGGCACACGACTTCGGCGGGGGAAACTCCGGTCGCGGCGGTTTCGGCGGCGGTGGCGTGCACTACGATCATATCGTCGTACGCGACGAGCCTCGTGGCGGCCATGATCGCGGTGGACGCGACGGCGGCCGCGGTGACGACCATGGTCGCATGGGCGGAAACACCGGCGTGTATTGCCCGTCCTGTGCCGGTCCGGTGCGGATCGGTAACCGCCCGAGCGGAAAAGGCGGGGCCGACGGGACCAGCCATGACGCGCCCAGGCCGCAGACCCGGCCGACCACGCCGGTTGGCGGCGGCGTCCAGCCGACCGCCAGCAAGGGTCAGGAACTGCCGCCAGGTACGTCGTCCAGGCTGCTGGATCGCAGCGGTGCGGCCGACGGCGCCGAACACGCACCGCGTGACATTGGCAACCCGCATCTCAAACCAAAGGAGTCGGATCTCTAGGTGCAGCGGACCGGCGCGGAGCGCCGAGTCATCCGGACAATTTGGTAAAACGCCGCCCGGTACCCCGGGCGGCATTTTACCATGGCGCTCCGTTGCCGACGGCTTGCTTCATCGAGGACGGTCAAATGCGTCGTGAAGTATCTCGCGAACCGGTCACAGACGGCGCAGCCGGCCCAAATCCGGGCGCAACGAACCAGGGGAGTCGATGATGGCGCGTTTCGACGAACCCACCGAGGTGAACCGCCTGCTTGGCGCCGCCGGTAAAATCAGTAACGTGCGCTATTGCGGGCTGGTGACCGCCGCTATTGCGGGCGGCATCAGATCCCGGCCGATGGGACGGGTGCCGCGCGGGATGCCACGCGCGGAAGTCTACTGCTGGTCCAGTTCCTTCAACAGGCGGGTCTTGATCAACGCGGCGGCGCCGCGGGTCCAGGAGTAGTCGGCGCCCATGCGAAGTCCGCTCTGTTCGGTGCCGATCACAGCGCCGGTTCTGGCGTCGCGCAGCCGGTAGGTCACCTGATATTCCGTCCGGCTTATCCGCGTCACCACTCCGATCAGGGACTGTTCGGCGTCGAGCTTCGCCGCGACGGCGGCATCGCAGCCGTCGCATTTCCCAAGCGTGTGCGCCTTGACCGCTTCCGCATCGGCGCGGCCGACATCGACCAGGCGATAGCGTCCCGATTGTTCGATCACCTTGCGGACCTCGGCCGTGACTAGCGCCAGTTGCACGGCATCGGCTGTGTTGGTGAGCGAAGCTCCGGCGCTGGTGTCGTCCAGTTCGAAATCGAACACGGCGAGCTTGATCGGCACCGGTCGCGTGCTGGCAGCCGATGATCCCGTGATCTGCTGCGCGATGAACGTTTCGGCGCGCTGCCAGGCTTCGTCGGTATCGCCACGGAACGTCACCAGCTTGTCGAGCACGACCGCGTTGGTCCCGAGATCGACCGCCATCACCCGGGCGTTCTGAATCAGCGTGCTCATCTTGTGCACGCCGCCCATCATCAGGAATTTCGCGCCGGCCGCGCGGGCGGCGTCCTGGAGCTCGACAAGCGCAGACTGCCCGACCTGGCACGGGATTGGCCGACAGGTCGGCACCACCATCCGGTATTTCTGGCTGGCTACGACATCCTGCCGGAGCGTGACCATGAAGGCGTCGAGACGTTTCTGGTGCTCCGCCGTCTGGTCCCGCGTCTCGCCCGAGGTGTCGACGTAGTTGAAATCGAGCAGCGCAAGGCCCGGCAGATCAGGACTGCCGGCGTCGGCGCGGGCCGGATCCAGTGACGGCGTCAGCAACAGGACTGACAGGACGAGGGTCGAGACCATGGCGCGATGCATGCGATGAGCCTTCTGCAAAGGGTGGCATTATCCGGCAAGCGATCTGTGTGAACCATGCGCCAGGCGCCCGGTTCCTGAAATGGCGTTCGGCCCGACGTCAGCCGGGCAAATTTCCCGAGTTTCGGCTACCTGCTTCCCTCAGCGTCCATTCTGTCCTCTAATGCCGTTGGAAGCGTCCGCTCTTGCAGGTGTTGGATTGACATGTGGATGTCGCGCACGATCGACCTCAAACTCCGCCTTGCGCTGCGCGTGGCGGGGTTGGCCGCCCTCTGCTTTATCGCCGCCGTCGCCTGGGTTCTGTTCGACAGCGACAGATCGGCGCGGGCGAAGATGGACGAGATCGCGGAAATCGTCGCCAAGGATCTGCAGCTCCAGCACGAGCAGCTTCGCTGGCTGAAGCGTGCCACCGGCCGCTCGCCCGACCTGCAGACCGTCGCATCGGCGTTGATGGCGCCGGGTCTCTGTATTGCCTATCGGACCACCACGGGTGAGACCGTTCAACGTGTGTGCAGCGGCACGCAATCCAGCGAGATCGATGCGCCGCGGTTATTTGCAACAGTGTATCGCAGCGTGTTCAAGCCTGATGCGGAAGCCGTCCATCCGGTCGCCTTCCAGAATCAAGCGCAGGGCGCGGCCGTGGTCTCGGTCGATCCGCAAAGCCTGACGGCCGCGGCCTGGCGCGAAACCAGCCGGCTGTTCGCGGTGATGGCGATGACGCTGCTGGCGCTGTGTCTCCTGGTCTATGCCGCGCTCGCACGCGCCCTGCGCCCGACCCACATTATCGTGTCCGGTCTCGAACGGCTTGCCGCCAACGACCATTCGGCGCGTCTACCGGCATTCGATCTCGCCGAACTCTCCGCCGTTCGCGACGTGTTCAATAATCTCGCCGAAACCTTGCAGCGCATGTTGGCCGAGCGCAATGAGTTGACCCGGCGGCTGATCGCGGTCCAGGACGAGGAGCGCCTGCATCTGGCGCGCGAGCTCCACGACGAGTTCGGCCAATGCCTGGCCGCCATCAGCGCCGTGGCGGCCTCAGTGAGCCAGACCGCCCGGGAGGAATGCCCCGCCGTGCTGCCCGAATTGCAGAGCATGGCGCGGACCGCGGCGCACATGATGGAGACGCTGCGCGGCACCCTGGTCCGGCTGCGCGCGCCTGATGTCGACGAGCTAGGCCTCAGTTCGAGTCTGGAAAGCCTGGTCGCCGGCTGGAACAGCCGGAGCAAGGGGCGGACCCGTTTTGAAATCGAGGTGTGCGACAGCGTCGACGCGTTGCCGTCGCCGTTCGGCGTCAACCTCTATCGGATCGCCCAGGAAGCCATCACCAACGCCGCGAAGCATGCCGAGGCGACGCGGGTCGGCCTCCACCTTAACATGCGCGCGGCGACCACAAATCCCGCCGCAACGGAAATCGAACTGATCGTCGACGATGACGGCAAGGCCGGCGATACCGGCTTCGCATCGAAATCTGGCCTCGGCCTGCTCGGCATGCGCGAGCGGATCATGGCGCTCGGTGGCAGCCTGAGCTTCGAAGCCCGGCGTCCGACCGGAATGATCCTGCATGCCGTGATTCCGGCGCCATGACCGCGACCGACCGTGCCAGGGTCATGCTGGTCGACGATCACGCGATCGTCCGCGAAGGCTATCGCTCTCTGCTGCAGAAGCAGCCACGGTTGCAGGTGGTCGCCGAAGCCGGCGATGGCGCGGAAGCCTATCGGCTATACAAGGAAGTGTCGCCCGATCTCGTCATCATGGACCTGACGATGCCGGGTCTCGGCGGCATCGAAGCCATCAGCCGCATCCGCGCATGGGATCCCGCCGCGCGAATTCTCGCCTTCACCATGCATCAGAATGCGGCCTACGCCGTGCAGGCGATCCGGGCCGGCGCCAAGGGGTATGTCACCAAGAGCAGTCCGCCGGAAGAATTGCTGCGTGCGATCTTCGACGTCCTGAAAGGCCGCACCGCCCTGAGCGCGGATATCGATCATGAACTGGCGCTGAGCCGGCTGGACAACGAACCGTCAGCGGTCGACGTACTGTCGCCGCGGGAGTTCGAAGTATTGCGGATGCTGCTCGACGGCAAGACGCCGGAGCAGATCGCCGAAACGCTCCATATCAGCCCCAAGACGGTTGCGAATACCCGCTATCTCACCAGGAGCAAGCTCGGCGTCGTCTCCGATATCGAGCTGGTGCGACTGGCGCTGCGGCAGCGGCTGCTGGCGATGCCCGGCATCGACGCGACCTGAGCGACACGCCTTTTCACATGCCTCAGGCGACCAGCTCCGCCAGCTTTCGCCGGTCGCGCAGCACGATCTGGCGGGCGCTGGAGAAGACCAGGATGCCCTGGTCGCTGAGCTGCGACAGCGCGCGCGATACGGTCTCGAGCGTGAGGCCGAGGTAGTCGCCGATGTCGCGGCGGCACATCGGCAGCGCCATCATGCCGGTCTTTGCCAGCCGGCGGTCCATTTCCAGCAGGAACGTCGCGACGCGCTCCACCGCGGTCTTGCGGCCGAGCAGCAGCATGTGGTCTTCGGCGTGACGCAGGTCACCCGCGGTCATGGTCCAGAGATGATGCGCCACCTTGACGTTGGATCCGGCGGCAACCTCGAGGCTGCGGCGCTTCACCAGCCGCACGGTGGTGTCGGCGATGGCTTCGGCGGTGAGGCGATGGGATGAGCCGGGATCGAGCCCGAACACGTCGCCGGCGAGAATGAAGGCGCCGATCTGGCGGCGTCCGTCGGTGAGGAGCTTGTAGGTTCGAACTGCGCCGCGGATCACCTGATAGACGTATTCGGCCGGTTCGCCTTCGCCGTAGATCTCTTCGTCCTTGCGATAGGAGAACTCGGTCGCGACCAGACCCGAGCAGGAGGCGATGGCGCTGAACTGATCGACCGAGGGCACGACCGGAGCGCGGGCGCTGGAGAAAATCTGGGGTACCGGGGCGCTAATCGTCTGGGTGTGCATGTCGCCATCTCCTCGGGTAACGGGATGACGCATGTGTACCGGCTGTTCCGGCGTCTGAATATTTGGGTCGATATCCTAGGGGCAGGCCCCTAAGGGATTCTACGGAGGTCTCAGGCGAAAAACCTCAGGCCGGGCCGGCGAGGCGATCCGTATCGATGGCATTCCGGACGCATTCCACCAGATTATCGTCCAGATACGGCTTCCGCAGCACCTGGCGCACCCCGGCCGAACTGGCCTTGGCGGCGATGTTGTCGTCCGGATAGCCCGTGATCATCAGGATCGGCGTGCTGACATTGAGCCGGCGCAATCGCTGCGCCAGCTCCAGGCCGTCGATTCCCGGCATCTTGTAGTCCACGATCAGGCAATCCGCGTCCTTGCGGACCGGAGAACCGAGCAGCGCGGAGCCGCTGCGGAACGTGCAGACCTCGAAGCCCTCCGTCTCCAGCAGAAACTGCAGCGACGTCAGCACGTCGTAGTCGTCGTCCACGACGTAGATCATCGGCTTTTTGGCCAAGGGGCCGACGTCGCGGCGGCCGGAGCGGTTGTGATGGATATCGATCATCTCGGCACGATAGTCCGGTTCGGCGCGGCCGATTTGACCTGGCTCAATAGGCTTGACTGCTGGATACGGCTCAATCTTCCACGACCCCGGCACGGATCGCGAACCTGACCAGTTCGGACAGGTTGTTGGCCTGCATCTTGGTCATGACATTGGCCCGGTAGACCTCGACGGTGCGGGGGCTGATGTCGTAGTCGCGGGCGATCGCCTTGTTGGACTGGCCGGTGACCAGGCCCTGCATCACCTGACGCTCGCGCTCGGTCAGGGAAGCGACCCGCGCCGCTATGTCGGCCGAAAGCGCCTCGTTCTTGGCGCCGCTTTCGGTTTGCGCAAGCGCGGTCTCGATCATGCCGATCAGGCGATCGTCGCCGAACGGCTTCTCAAGAAAATCCAGCGCGCCGAGCTTCATCGCTTCCACCGCGAGCGGCACGTCGCCGTGACCGGTCATGACGATGACCGGAAGTTTTCGCGTGCCCGAAGCACTGTAGAGCTGACGCAGCAGTTCCATGCCGTCCATTCCCGGCATGCGGATGTCCGTCACGACGCAGCCGGCCTCCAGGTTCGGCAGTTCGTTCAGGAACGTCTGCGCGGTCTCGAACAGGCGCACGGTGAAGCCGGCCGAGCCCAGCAGGAAATCCAGCGAGTCGCGCATCGCCGGATCGTCGTCGATGACATAAACCTTAGCGTTCATCGGCCAAATCCCTTGCAGACGCCGCCGGCAGCGTGAAGCGGAAGGTCGCGCCGCCGGCCTCGTTGGCCTCGGCCCACATCCTGCCGCCGTGGGTTTCGATGATGGTGCGGCTGATCGACAGGCCGACGCCCATGCCGGTTTCCTTGGTGGTAAAGAATGGCTGGAACAGGTTGGCATGGGTATCGTCGCCGAACCCATGGCCGGTATCCGACACCGCGATCTCGATCATGTCGTCGTCGGCTCGCACATTGGAGGCGATCAATTCGCGATGCGTCGAGCCGGCCATCGCTTCCAGCGCGTTGCGAAAGAGGTTGACCAGCACCTGCTGGATCTGCACGCGGTCGGCGAGCACGAGGTCGCAGGACGGGTCGAGGCTGAAGCGCAGGATCACGCCCTGTTCGCGCGCGCCGGTCAGTCCCAGCGCGCCGGCCTCCTCGGTCAGCTTCGACAGGCTCTCGACGCGTTTTTCCGAGGCTTCGCGGGCGACGAAACTGCGCAGGCGGCGGATGATGTCGCCGGCGCGGATCGCCTGTTCGGCGGCGCGGTCGAGCGCCGTCTCGATCTTCGGTGCGTTGGCGTCCTGGCTGCCGGCCAGCAGCCGGCGCGACCCCTTCATGTAGTTGCTGATCGCGGACAAGGGCTGGTTGAGTTCGTGGGCCAGCGCTGAGGCCATCTCGCCCATCGCGCTGAGGCGCGAGACATGCACGAGTTCGGATTGCAGTTCCTGGAGCCGCGCCTGGGTCTGCTGCTGCTCGGTGAGATCGCGGACGAATCCCGTGAAATGGGGGCTTGCTTCCGTCTGCATCTCGCCGATGGTGAGGTGCATCGGAAAGGTGGTGCCGTCCTTGCGCATGCCGGTGACGATGCGGCCGATGCCGATGATGCGCCGTTCGCCGGTCTTCAGGTAGCGCGCGATGTAGCCGTCATGGCGGCTGCGATCGGGCTCCGGCATCAGGAGGCTGATATTCCGGCCGATCGCTTCGGGTTCGCTGTAGCCGAACTGCCGCTCGGCCGCGCTCGAGAAAAACTGCATGATGCCGTTTTCGTCGATCACGATCATGGCGTCGGGGACGGTATCTAGGATCGAGCGGAAATGTCGTTCGCGCGTCCTGACCACGTCCTCGAGGCGCTTCTCGCGATCGATGTCGAGCATCACGCCGCTGAGCCGGGCAGGCTTGCCGTCGGGCCCGTCGACGATGGCGCCGAGTGCGCGCACCCAGTGACCCGCATCCTCATGCCGGTGCACGCGGTACTGGACATCGAAATTGCAGCCGGTCTCGATCGATTTCTGCATCGCCGTGGCGGTGTGGTCGCGATCCTGCCGGTCGAGCAGCGACAGGAAAAGTTCGTAGTCGATGGCCGTATCCGGCGCGACGCCGAACAGCTTTCGCGTGGTGTTGGACCAGTTCAGCCTGCGGCTCGCGAATTCGAAATCCCAGGTGCCGACGCCGGAGCCTTCGGCGCCGCGACGCACGTTCGGATCCAGCGGATCCTGCCCGCGCAACGGTCGATCGACGTCAATCATTCCTGCCTTCCGGGCCGATTTTGCCGCGCCAGATATCGCATTCAATCGGCCGCTTAGGAAGGGTTTCGAGTTCCGATTTCGTCGCCGGAATCGAGGCCGAAGCCCATGCCGCCTTGATCTAGGTCAGTTGCGGGGGGAATCGATCTTCTAGGATGCGCGCGACGGGCGGAAACGTCCACTTGGCAATTTGTCCCGGGAGCAGGGGTATGGACTACAAAACCATCATGGTCGGCCTGGCGCTCGACCGGTCCAACGCCGCCTGCCTTGCGGTGGCCGGAGACCTCGCCGAACGCTTTGAGGCCCGGGTCATCGGCGTCGCCGCGTCGGATATCAAGCCGACGCTGTATTTTTCCGAAGGCGACTTCGCCCAGAAGCTGCTCGACGAGGAGGCCGTGGCCATCCGCCATCGGCTGTCGGAGCTCGAGGCGGAATTTCGCGGCGCCATCGAGCCGCAGGCCACATCGGTCGAGTGGCGGTCGGCGCAGGCGTTGTCGGGACCTTATTTGTTGTTGCAGACGAGGGCGGCAGACCTGCTTGTGGTCGGGGCGCGCAGCGAGGCCATCGTGGATGTCGACATCGCCGCCGATCCGGGTGATCTCGTGATGCAGGCCGGTCGTCCGCTGATCGTGGTTCCGTCGACGGCGCGATCGACCGCACCCCGGCTCGACCTGCGCAGCGTGCTGGTGGCCTGGAAGGACGTCAGGGAGGCGCGCCGCGCCGTGTTCGATGCGCTGCCGCTGCTGGCCGCGGCCAAGGACGTGACCATCGCAGCGATCCCCGAAAGCGCCGGCGATCGTGCGAGGATCGCGACTGAGGTTGCCGACGTGGCGGCATGGCTGCGCAGTCACGGCATCGTCGCGCGCACGGTGGTTCCGGAACACGGCAGCGATACGATCGCGCAACTCGACGGAATTGCCGCCGACGTCGACGCCGGCGCGGTGATCGCCGGCGCCTACGGCCATTCGCGCCTGCGCGAGTGGATCCTGGGCGGGGTCACGCGCCATCTTGCCACCGAATCGCGCCGCTGCGCATTCCTGTCCCGCTGAACCGTTCGAAGAGGCCGCGCCGTGCATACCTTCCTCGAAGCGACCGCCGGACAGTACATGACGGGCGCCGTCAGGTCGGTGACGCGCGACGTCACGATGCGCGAATTGCAGCAGATGTTCGAGGCGGTCGATTTCAACGGCTATCCGGTCTGCGAGGGCGACGAGATGATCGGCCTGGTCACCAAGTTCGATTTCCTGAAATGCTTCGCGTTCACCCCCGGCCGCATGGTCCCGGCCTATCCCGACCTGATGTCGCGGACGGTCGGCGATGTCATGACGCCGGAATTCATCTATGTCGACCCGGCGACGCGATTGACGCGGGTGTTGCAGTTGATGGCGGATCACCGGATGAAGAGCATCCCCGTGCTCGATGCCAGGCATCGGCTGGTCGGAATCATCGCGCGTGAGGACGTCATGCGGGCCCTGGCGGCGGCAAGCGCTGCGACGTGAATTCTGCCGCGCCTGCCCGACCGCCCGATCAGCTCGCCTTCGCCATTTCGTTGTCTTCGGGCGATTCCACGTACATGCCGGACATGGTGTCGACCCAGCACAGGTGATCGTGAACCTGCCTTACTCCAGCAACGTTCTCTGCCGCCACGATGGCGGCCTGCCGCGAGCGTTCCTCGGTGATGACGCCGTTGAGATGGACGATGCCGTCGCGAACGATGACATTGAGGCCGAACGGGCTCCAGTCGTTCTTCTCGATCGCCGCAACGATGCGGCTGCGGATGTGATCGTCGTCGGCGGTCGGATCGGGGACGTCGCGGGCGAGACCGGCGACCGCTTGCAGCAGGTTGGCCCGCGACACGATCCCGACCAGCCTGCCGTCGCGCATCACCGGCAGCCGCTTGATGCCCTTGCGCTCCATCGACGAGACGATCTGCTCGAGCGGCGTTTCCTCGCCAATGGTGACCGGATCCGGCGTCATGATCTCGGAGATCCTGCGGCCGTGTTCGTGGACGTAATCGGTCGCAGCGCTCCCCGCGCCGAGCAGGAAGCGGAGCCAGCGGCCCGGCTTCCGGCCGGTGCCGATTTCGGCGCGACGGATGAAATCGCCTTCGGAAACGATGCCGACGAGCCGGCCGGTGATGTCGACGACCGGCAGACCGCTGACGTGATATCGCAGCATCAAATTGGCGGCCTCGAGCACGGTGGCATCCGGCGTGACGGTGATGACGGACCGGGTCATGATCTGATGGGCGCGCATGGGATGGTCTCCTGGTTCGGACGCGGGCCCGCACACGACCCGCGTGAGGTGCATCGATGGAACGAACGATGCCTATCGACGGGCGGAGCGGCTCGAAAAGCCCAGCACGGTGTAAACCGGGCAGCTCTTGAAGAACGCCGTCACCAGCAGCACGAGGCCGATCAGTCCGGCCCAGTGCCAGCCCTGAATTGAAAGTCCGTCCTGGAGTGCATAGGCCACCAGCGCCAATCCGACGACGATTCGCGCGTACTGATCAATCGTTCCGACATTCACCGGCATGGCACGTCTCCCTGTGATCAATGAGTGCGAACTCTACGACCCCCGGCTCGATTTCCATTGATTTGGGTCAATGAACGCGTGCCGGAACTGCAGCGCTGATTTGCGCCGGGCGGGTGCCGGATCCCGACGGCTATTCCAGCGTCTTCAGGTACGCCAGCAGGTCATGGATCTGGTCGGGGTCGAGTTGAAATTCCGGCATGGTCGGATGGCCGGTCTGGATGCCTTCGGCCAGCGCTTCGGCGATGGTCTCGATCGGGTAGCGGTTGTGCAGGGTCCGAAACGGCGGCGCGATCTTCAGCGGACTCGGCGATACCTTGTCGATGGAATGGCACCGCGCACAATTGTTCAACGCAAACGTCCTGCCGCGCTGCTGATCGGGAGAGGCCGCGACAGCCTGCGTCAGCGACGGCAACATCAATATCAGCACCGTCAGAATGCGTCGAATCATATGCAGCTTCCATTCCCGGCCATCTCGGAAAATTGCAGGCCGTACGCGCAATATGAACGACTATCGCCCGCCGGGCTTGATCTCGATCAATCGGCCGGACGTGGAGGCGCTAGAATGCACCGGTCTCCGCGCGTCGTTGCGCGCGGGACATCCGGCGCTCAAGCGGACAGGGCCATGATACGAACGATCTACCCAAAGCAGGCTCGCACCAGCTTCGGCCGCTGCTCGGCCTGCGCGGTGCGTTCGCTCAGCATCTGTGGCGCGCTCGACCAGGCCGACCTCGTCGAGTTCGAGCGGATCGCCCGCAACGTGCAGCTTGCGCCGAACGAGGCGATGTTCACAGCAGGTCAGGCGGCCAGCGCCGTGCACAGCCTGACCGCAGGGGTGGCGCGGCTGTACAAGCTGTTGCCGGACGGGCGGCGGCAGGTGATCGGCTTCGCGCTGCCGGGCGATTTCCTCGGCGTATCGCCATCCGACCGCTACGGCTATTCGGCCGACGCCATCGACACCGTCACCGCATGCCGGCTGTCGCGGGAAGCGTTCACGCATTTCATCGCCGAGCGGCCGTACTTTCTGCTGCGAATCAATCAATTCGCGGCGCGCGAATTGATGCTGGCGCAGGAGCAGATGCTGCTGCTCGGCCGGCGCACCGCCGCGGAGAAGGTCGCGGCCTTCCTGGTCGGCTGGCGAGATCGTCTCGCGCGCATCGGCGACGAGCTCGAAACGATCTCGCTGCCGATGAGCCGGCAGGACATCGCCGAGTATCTCGGGCTGACGATCGAAACCGTCAGCCGGACGCTGACCCGCTTCGAGCGCGAGAAGATGCTCGTGATCGTCACCGGCGGCGTGCGGCTGCTCGATTCGCCGCGCGCCGAGGCGCTGGCGGCGGCGTGATGCCGGCGGCGCAGGCGTCGATCCGTTTGACCCAGATCAACACGTTTCCGGCAGAGCGCGGGCATGGTGTCCCCCGCAACAAGGAGTTCTGCCATGCCTGCCGATTCGATGATTGTGTCCGTCTGCGTCATTGCGATGTTCGTGGTTTTCGCCGCGGTCCTCTACTGGGGTGACCGGCAAACCCGTCCGGCGCAACTGGCGGAGGCCGCCAGGCGCCGTCCGTCCTGAACCAGGCCGCGCGGTCTTGTCTGGCGGTGCGAGGGAGTGATGCCGTGAACGATGTCGTCCGCCGCTACGCCAGACTTCAAGTTCCGCGCTACACCTCGTATCCGACAGCCGCCGAATTCACGACGGCGGTCGGCGCGGCAGACCAGCAACGGTGGCTGAAGTCGCTCGATCCGGCCGAGGCCGTCTCGGTCTATCTGCACGTCCCCTATTGTCGCGAGCTGTGTCTCTATTGCGGTTGCAACACCAAGCAGGCGCTGCGTGACAATGTCATCACCGCCTATCGCGAAGCCCTCGAACGCGAGATCGCGTTGGTCGCCGACGCCGTGTCCGGGCCGGTCCGGATCGCGCGCCTGCACTGGGGCGGCGGTACGCCCAGTATTCTCGGCGCCGACGGTCTTGCGTCGGTCATGCGGGAGCTGCGCGATCGCTTCGTCTTTGAAGCGGGCTTTGAACATGCCATCGAACTCGATCCCAGATATGTGACGCCGGCGCTGGCGGAGGGCCTGCAGGAACTGGGAGTCAACCGGGCCAGTCTCGGCGTGCAGGACGTCAATCCGCTGGTGCAGGCGGCGATCGGCCGCTGGCAGCCGATGCAGAGCGTCGAAGCCGCGGTGATGCGGTTGCGCGGCGCCGGCATTCGCCATCTCAACTTCGACCTGATCTACGGCCTGCCGCTGCAGACCACAGCCTCGCTGCGCAAGACCTGCGAGATCGTAGCCTCCCTGCAGCCGGACCGGATCGCCTGCTACGGCTACGCGCACATGCCGCGGCTGAAGGCCAACCAGCGCCGCATCGACGAGAGCACGCTGCCCGACGCCGACGCGCGGATCGATCAGGCCGGGGTGATAGCCGAGGAGTTTCTGCGGCATGGGTTCCGCAAGGTCGGCATCGATCATTTCGCGAAGTCCGACGACGCGCTGGCGCGTGCGGCCGCCGCGGGCCGCCTGCACCGGAATTTCCAGGGCTATACCGACGATGGCCGCCAGACGCTGATCGGACTGGGCGCTTCCTCGATCTCCCGGTTTCGCGATGGCTATGTGCAGAATATCTCGGATGTTCCGCGCTACGTTCGCACCATTACGGATGGAACGTTGGCGCCGGCACGCGGCTGTCGGCTGGATGATGAGGAGCGGCAGCGCGCCGCCACCATCGAGAGCCTGATGTGCCGGTTTGAGGCCGATCTCGATATGACGGCGCCGGATCTGG
>Ga0157378_10000702_pt1 | contig 31331 bp, 25 predicted proteins | sample M65metaG_FD_115309 | JGI IMG/M metagenome (GOLD analysis project Ga0157378, IMG submission 115309) | Miscanthus rhizosphere microbial communities from Kellogg Biological Station, Michigan, USA - M6-5 metaG | ecosystem: Host-associated > Plants > Roots > Rhizosphere > Soil | place: USA: Michigan... | reverse complement strand
TTCAACCGGATGCCGAATTCCTTGAACTGAATGGTCACGGGAGCAACACCGCCGGCCACCGAACCCTGCACCACCGGGACGGGGAATTCGCCGCCGGCCAGAAAGCTGGCTTGTTTTCCAGACTCAGTCATCAGGTTCGGCTCGGCGAGAATTTGCAGGACGTTATTCGCTTGCAGCGCCTCAATCATGACGGACAGGTTGATATCGGGCCGGAAGATTGCAAAGTTCATTAAATTACTGATCGTAAATTGGGCTGGGGTCGCCCCGGTTGTTACACCGTTGGGACCAGTTTGTGCCGGTTGGGCATTTTCAAAGCCTGGTGGCGAAAACTGTTGCGTGGTGGTCGAGAAGGGCATGTTGCTTCCGAAATTCCGGAGGATGTTCACGCCCAGCTGGCTGACCGCAGTACGGTCAACCTCGGCGAATTTCACCTCGAGCAGAATTTCCTTCACCGGCGTCGGCGGAAACTGCATCAGGCTGGTTACTTTCGGATTGGAAGCCTTGACGATCTCCAGGATCTTTTCCGCGACCAGGGCCGAGGAAATTTTTCCCGAAAGCATGACCACATCCTTGGAGGTCTCCAGCTGAATCGCTTCGGTCGGGAATACTTCGTGAATCTTTTCATTCAGACTCAGAATGTCGATGTCCACGGATACTTCGAATGTCTGGCTCTGATCCGTTTCGTCCCAGATCAAAAGCGAGACTCCACCGGGAACCTTTCCATTTAACAGGACCTGATAAGGGCTGACCACTACAGCTTCGACAATGTTCGGGTCGGCGACCGAAACCCGCTTGATCGGCGTGGGAGAAGTGATTACCAGCGAGCGTCCCACCAGCAGGTGCAGGGTGTGCGTCCCGGGGGCTTCCTGGGAAGCAGTCGGCGGCGTGGCCGTCTGCACCTGGGTGCCTTGGACGACCGATTCAAGCACCTTTGTCTCTTGCGCCTGAACGCCGGCAGCAAGAAGAAGCGTCAAAGTTGCCAGCGAAGCGATCACGCGGCCTGTTGTGAGGCATCCGGTGATGCTAGTGGCTTTGGGCTTGTTGGCCATTTGATTCTCCCGTGGAATGGTCCGGACTCGGAAAACTCTTGTTCTCACGCTTGCCTCCTGCGATCACATCGACGATGTATGGCGCCGGGGGGGCGGCAGGCTTGACCGGAGCAGCGACATGTTTCACGGGCAGCACCGGCTCCCGATCCATGCTGAAGAGAGCCGCCTGGAGCACCGAAGGCACTTCGCCGGTCTGGCTGTCAATGGTGTTGCGGAGCGCGAGCTGAATCTTTCCCGAACTGCTGGCCATAGCGAGCTTGGAAGCGTCCGCGGGCGTAACCAGCATGGTGATCACGGTGACCTGCTCCGGCCGGCCGGCGTGGCTTTCGATCCGCTGGTTGGCGGCCAGGACACGGATATTCTCCAGCACGGTCTTGGTGATGCTTCCGGAGTCCTTGGTGGATCCCGTCGCGATCACGTCAACCATCGTCCCGGGAGTCACGAAACCTGCTACCGACACGACGTCGTTAACGGCAACCGAAAGCGCTCGCATTCCTTCCGGGATCGTCGCGGACAAACCTGCGCCGGCCGCCACGGGTGCCAATTTATCTTCCAGGATCGGTTCGTTCTCGGAAACCGAGGTGATCAGGGCGCGGTTCTCGCAATCTTCCGGGCGCGCGAACATGTTCGCCACCGGCGCATCGGTGGGCCAGGGAATCACTCGCAGGTCCTTCGACGTTAGCCGTGTTCCCAGCGGCAGCGGCGAGGCCGCCACCACGATTTGCTTCATCACCACGACAGGCGCGGGAGCGGAAGCGATTCGGAATTCATGGTAGATGAAAATGCTCAGCAGGAGTCCAGCGACTACTGCAATTGTCAATCCGATCATCATTCGGTTGCGATCCATAAATCAAAGCTCCTTGTAATAAGCCCTAATCACCATTTCCACAGAGTCCCCAGGAAACACAGGACCGTTCCCAACGCGGCAGCCACACCAAACGGAAGTTTCATCAAGTCCGGATTGTCAAGATTGATCTCCGGAAATCTACGCAATCCGAAGGATAGGAAGCCCTGCACCAGGACAAACACGTTCACGAGGGTTTCTTTTACGCGCTTCGCTCGAATCATCATCACGATGCCCATGATTGCGGAAATGCATATCGCAGCCAGCAAGACGAATAACATCATCATCGGTCCGAGAATCGCTCCGAGTGCGGCCATCAGTTTCCAGTCACCCGCTCCCATCGCTCGAAGCAGAACCATCGGCAGCAGGGCCACCAAGGCCACAGACATGCCGACGAGAGCCATCACTGCGCCCACCAACCCGGACACCCAGATGTGCAACCCGATGCCCAACACTGCCCCACTCACCGTGAGCCAGTTGGGAATCCGGCGAGTTCGCCAGTCGATAAACCCCGCCGTTAGACTCACGACAATCGCCAGGGCCCATATTTTCGTTGCTCCATCCATCAATTCGGTCACCCTCAAAGTAGGGATCTCCCCTACGCTGGCCCGGCTGGCTTCCCAGCGCCAACTTGTCTGAACAAATCTTCTGTCGTGCCGGGCCCAATTCTTGACTTCGCAGCGCGTGCGACGAAGCCAGCCGAGAATCTAAATGCCAGTGGTGGTTCCGTTGAGCGCCGCCACCGCACTTGCGACAAAGTTCGTTGCTGCCTGAACCGCGGCGTTTGCAAGCGACGTCAAGCCACCAGTAGCAGCAGTAGCAAAGCCGCTGTTGGTACCGGCGAAGTTGGTCGCTGCACTGTCAGCGAGTGCTGCCGCGCTGATGGACGCCGAAGCGGCTGCGAAATTGAATGCTGCCGCAAGTGTGCCGGCGTTGTTCGCTGCCTGGGCGTTGGAATTGAAGACCGTCGACAACGCTTGGTTGGCGGCCGCCGCGGCGCTAAACGCAGCGGCGCTGGAGCCGGCAGCTACACTGACGCCGGTACCGTTAATCGACGTTCCTACGATGCCGTTTAAACTCACGAGAGCGCCGGCGTATGTATTCTTGACGGAGCGCCCGAAAGTTCTGGTCGTGGCTGCCACGGCCAGGGCGATCAAAACCAAAAGCAACGCGTATTCCACGAGATCCTGGGCATCTGCGCGCTTCCATAGCTTGCCTATCGTTTTCAAAGCTTCTCCGATATTTTTCTTCATAAAACGACTCCTCCGCCTCTGCGTCGGTGAAAACTCCACCGTCCCCCTGAACTGGCCGAGTCCCGTACGTGTTGAAACCGATCCTTAACTGAAACTGAATCGGCCGCTGGTCAAGAAGGTCCCAGCGGCCTTCAGCGTCGGGTTCCACGGGAGTTTTCTATTACACCGGTTACGTTGCGTATCCCGACAATGCCGTTGTCGCATTCGAAAACACGCTCTTGACCGAGTTGCCGAGAGTCTGGATCGTGGTGGCAGCAACCAAGGCGATGAGCACAAGAAGCAACGCGTATTCCACGAGGTCTTGGCCCTGTTCGTCTTGCCAAAGGCGCTTTAAAAGGTTTTGCATATCGCTTTCCCTCCATAAGATTGAAATTAGCGGCAACTGCGTAAGATGACCGCCTGCCTCTCTAATGCAGATCACGCGCCACTCGGCGACCCTCCCTCAGGAAGAAACAAAATCCTTTGTTTTCCTAATGATAGAGCCCCATTTATGTGCCCCATGGCTCCCACTGCCGGGGAAACGGCCGCAAGCGTTACGATTTGATGACAAATGCCAATCGCGTATTTTGTGATTTGGTGACGCTTAAACCATGGCGTGTGACGGGCGCCACAAATCACAGATTCTTTAGCCACTTTGCAGACCCGTCCCGGACACACTTGCGGCGTGACCTTGCGGCGTCCGGACTGCGCTTGGGTTAGCGTCGCCATTTGATCGTTTAGCTCCGATTCTGGACCACTACAGCAGACCAGGGAACCACCGCCAGCGAACCCGCTTCATATAGGCTGCATACTCCGGATCCTTCTGCAGAAACTCCTCTTCGGCCAGAGTTCTGGCCACGAACCAGAAGACTCCCAAAGAGTAAAGCGCCAGGTTCCTGACGGAATACGCGGTCAGGAACCCAATGAGTAGCATGATCAGTACAGATGTATAAATTGGGTGGCGCACCCATCGATAGGCGCCACGCTCCACGATTTCGCGTTGGGCCGGCAACATCCCGACGTTTCTCCCCAGGCTCAGGCGTCCCCAGATGTCTGTAAACACGCCCAACGGGTAAAGCAGGACCACCGTCCAGGGCCCAACCAGGGCGTGGCCTGGGTCTTTGACGCTTAATAAGAACAGACCCCAATACGAGCCTAAGAACGCTACCGCCCAGTAATACGGGTTGGTCGTAATCCGCACCGGCAGTCTGCGGGACAGCATGGTGCCGATCAGGACCAGCGTCTGAACCAGGTAAGTCACCTCTACCAGGTTCAAGTGCTGTCTGTAGTGCTTTGCGATGGGGTAGACAAAAGGCAAGATCGCCAGAACGGCCAAAGTCTTGTCGATCCATCGAGTCTTCCACCAACTGCCGCAGCAGCCCGGCGCTACAAAGCCTGGAGAGGCAGAGTTCTCGGCCTGTATTTCGAGCGCCTCCAGATTGATCGCGCGACCGAGAGTCTTGGCTGACATACGGATTTCCGGGCTCCAGAGTGCATTCGAACGCTTCTCGATTTCCTAATTTCCAGCTGCGGCCGCTGCATTCGAACGCACGAAAATCACGCTGAGATCGTCCGAGTAGGCTCGATGCCAGTCCGATGATGTGGCCAGCAGAGTGGCCAAACCGCTCTTGCGATTGATCAAAACAGACTGGATGTTGTATTTCCCGAAAAGAGCAAGTGCATTATTTTCTATGCCGACGATGTGCGTATAGTCCTGAAAGACCCCGCTGTATTCGTACACGTCCGCGCGGCCGTCGATAAATACCTTGTGCTGCGGGCCGAGTTGCTCGATCAGGTATCCGCCGTACCCGTACTCATTGAACATTCCTGTCGGTTGGGGATGCTGGCGAAGATAATCCACGGCGGCGACCGGAAAATCCGTGGCCACAACTTTTGCGACGTCGGTGCGGCTGGGCATTAGTTCCGCCATTGCAATCAGGATCAATGCGATGATACCCAGGTTCATGGCATGGCGATCCTTATGGGAATCGTAATGCGGAATCCATTTGGACAAGAACATGGCCACGACTGGCGCAATTATCATTACGAAAATCAGCATGAACCGGATATGCACGCACGCCGCGTAGACCGCGAACAACAGCAGGGCCATTTCCTGCAGCGTATATTTCACGGGAAAGAGAACGTGGGCCACAAAGAGCACCAGCAACAACGTCAGTAAATATTTCCCCACGAGCAATCCGAAGGTGAGGGGTTGCCATTCCTGTACGTGGGAGATGTTAAAAGGCTGAGAAGTAGCCATTACCAAGGGATAGGCGGCGAGCTCCGATCCGTACGGCGTGATCAGAATTGCGAGGCTCGAAATCAGGGCGGTGGACAGAAGTTGCAGGCGCTGGCGTTTACTCCAGGGCTCCGCGACCAGGCTCCCAAGTCGAAAATTGAACAGCCCACCGGCGAAATAAACGGCTAAGGCCGCGAAGCCAAATATGAAAGTACCGTGGGTGTTCACCCAAATGAGAAAGAGCGGAGGCAGAACCCAAAGAGCCCCGGAATGCCCTTGGCGAAATCGCTCCAGACAGATCAGTGTCACCAGGAGAAAAATGTATCCGAAAAGTTGGGGCCGCAAGGTGAAGATGAGGCTGGCTATGGGGAGAAAAATGGCCGTCGCGACACATGCAGCTTTATAGTTACCGGATCGGATATATACATACGCGTACAGCAGGGTCGTCACGATGGCTACAAGAAAAATCTGCAGGTACGCGAGCCCCAAGATCCCGCCGGCGCGCTCAGCCAGACCCATCGCCATTTCTCCGAGCCATTCGTAAGCAATCCAATGTGTTCCGAGCGCCGTAAAGGAATAGGGGTCGGCGACGGGAAACTTGTGGGTGTCCAGAATCTTCTGGCCGACGGCGACGTGCCACCAGGTATCCGGATCAAGCAAGTTCAATCGTGCTCCGAGCATAGCAACACCGCTGAGAAGCACACCCATGACTGCGGGAAAGGAGGCCATTCTTCGCGCGGCAAGGCGCAGCGTCGTCGAAAAGGTCCCAGGCAGATTCGTCGATTCGGGCTCGGACTGTGAGGGCGGATTCAGAGGAATCCCCCCGAGTGCGGCTCGCATGGCGGTGTCTGAATGGCTCATTGTCACCTTTCGGGAAGAGATTCGGTCGATACGTGCCGGGATCGGATACGGGTGTCACCGGCTGATGACAGTCGCACTTCTATTCCGCACATTTAAAAGCATTTCGGATTCCATTTACGATTTCCGGCAGCGGCGAAGTAAGTCGATTATTTGGAGTGAAACAGCACTTACATCGAGGATCGCAAGCGCGCGAAGGCGTCGAGGACGGCAAAAGGGGTGCACACTTTGGATATACTTTCTCCGAGTTGTTCAATCTGCTCTGGCCGGATATGCCCGAGGAGCGTCGCCGCCCGGGCCAGGTAATCGATCTTCTCCGGCAGTAAACCCATAATTCGGGCGCAGGTGGCATCCACCGCGACTGGGTCGTCACCGAAAACAAGCGTTCCGCACTGCTTGGACTGGCCCTGAATCGGCCCGTTTCCTTCCATGCCGACGATCCCGTCGACGATCGCAAAATCAGGACGAACGGCGGCGTTGATATCGAGGATTGCCGGGTCAATGCCGGCCCAGTGCAATACGTTCTTCGGCCAGCCGTAGCAGCTGCCCGGAACGACGCCGAACATGTTCTTCAGCGAGAGCGTAACGCCAGCCCAATGATGGGTCTTCATCTTGGGCATGGAAACGAGGAAATCGACGCCCAGGACTGTTTTGGGCAAGTAAAGCTCGCTCAATCGCGACGCGTGCGTTCGAAGGGCCACGCGCTCGACGTCATCCACGTTCAAATCGACGAATATTCGTGAGAGCGGGCCCGAATACTCCCGCAAGCGAATGGATTCGAGCACGGCCTGAGTGTCGCGATCGAGCGCAGGTCCTTCACCGATAAGGACGGCGGAAGCCCCTAAACGCAAAAACGTCTCGCGCACTGCGGAAACAACCGCGGGGTGTGTGTTCACCATGCCGAGGGGATCAAACCCGACGAAGTTCGGCTTCAGCAGAACTGTTTTTCCCTGCACGGGCAGGTCGAATTCGCGAATCGTTTCGTGAATAACCGCGGCCAGATCGGACTGGTAGGCAAGAGAGCCGCGGATGGCCACCCGTGATTTGGGCCTTGAAAAGGAAGGAATCAGCAGTGGAGCGGGGCGGGGCATCAATCAGCCTTCCCATACGATTTTGGTTGCAACCAGGATTGCGTCGCGCTCATCGCCAGCGTGGCCCAAGCTACCTCCGGCACGTTCCAGAGAATTTCATTCTTCTCATACATGCCACGCAAGGATTCAATGAGGCTTGCATCGAGGCGCCCGTAGGCATTGAAAGCAATGATCGTGAGCGCGAGGGAGGCGGGGCTTTGAATCGCGCTCGAGTGCGCCTGAAGCCACGCGAGGCTTTTCTGAATTTCGGGGCGATCAGGATGCTCGTACAGCGCAAGCAGCGCCCACACGGTAGAGCTTACTTGCGGCTCGCCCGGTACACCGTAAACCATGGGGTTGCCGGAGTTCCAGCCGCCGGACACGCACATGCGGTCGTACAGCATGGTTTCTCCCATGCGCCGCCGGCTTTCGGCGGCAGAGGACAGAAGTTGCGGCGGCATCATTCGCAAGAAAATAATGGCGTGCGATGTCGGTTCCACCCAACTCGCCGTGCCAACGGTCCAACTCCAGCCGAAATAAGAAGCGTTCTGACCTGCCGGTTTTTTTGCGAAAATTCGGCGTATCAGGCGGTGGACCGTCCGGGCTTCGCCCGGTAACTCGTTGCTGAGCCAGGTTAGTCCGCGCGCTACATTCTCCGCGCACTCCTTGCGAGCAAGCAAAGCCAGGCAAACGACGGAAGTAACCCAGGAACCTTCGCGCAATTCTGGTGAAGACGGCCAGGATCCGTCGGGTAGCTGACAGGAACCGAGGAACTGAAGTGCTTTGGATGCGGCTTGTTTATGAGAGTCCGAAGAGGAAACTTCGAGCAGCGCAATCAACGCCCATGCAGTGGGCTCCGCACGACTCGTGGACCCCGTATGAAAGCCCCAACCGCCATCTTCGTTCTGCGCGCCCAGCAAGTAGGGAAGACAGATATTTTCCACAAACGTGGAAGACATGGCGTGTTGGAAGTCTCCGGAACTTCGGGACCTCAGCAGTGAGTTCCCATCGGCGCGAGGAACCCAGCGTTAAGAGACTCGCTGGGAACCTGGAAGTTTTTCTTCCACGTGCGCGATGAGATTGTCTTCTTCATACTGGCTGATTTCAAGCTGATTAATGAGGCGGTGCAGATATCCGCGCGCCACACCCAGACTGCGGGCGCTCTCCACCTTGTTCCAGCCATACTTGCGAAGAGTGCGCAAAATGAGCCTGCGCTTGAACTGGCGGATCTCGCCTTCGTAGGATCCGTTGACGCTTACGCCCGCCTCGGGGCTCGCGAAGGCATCGAGTTCATGCGCGTTCCCGCGAACGGTTAATGGAAGGTGCGAAACATCCACGGTCTGGCCTTCGGAGAGCACCAGAGCGCGTTGGACTGCATTTTCGAGTTCGCGAACGTTCCCCGGCCAGGAATATTCCTCGAGTGCAACCAGGGCCTGATGCGAAAAGCGCCTGGCTTTTTTGTTGAATCGTTGAGCCGCGGAAACCAGGAACAATTGTGCCAGCAGAACAATATCGTCACGCCGCTCGCGCAGCGCTGGGATATGCATATGCACGACGTTCAGGCGGTAAAACAGGTCTTCGCGGAATTTACCCTGCTGCACCATCTCCGGAAGATTCTGGTGCGTCGCGCTGATCAGGCGGATATTTACATTCACCGTGCTGTTCCCGCCCAGCCGTTCGAAACTGCGCTCCTGCAGGACACGTAGCAGTTTCGGCTGCAGAGATAATCCCAGATCTCCAATTTCATCCAGAAACAGACTGCCATTATCCGCGCTTTCCATACGGCCGCGCCGCATGGCCAGCGCACCGGTGAACGCTCCCCGCTCATGTCCGAAGAGCTCGTCCTCGATCAGGGTGTCCGGCAAGTTGGCGCAGGAAAACGCCACGATGGGACGTGAAGCCCGCAGGCTGCTTTGGTGAATGGCCCGGGCCAGCAACTCCTTGCCCGTACCGGTTTCCCCGGTGATCAGGACGTTCACATCGCAGGGGCCGATTTTTCGCGCCAGGGCAAAGAGTTCCTGCATTGCCGGGGCGGTACCGTGCAGGTCATGCAGTCTGGTGGCTCCGCTGACGGTCGACCGCAGGCGGAGAATTTCCCGTTCGGCAGCTTGAAACTTAAATGCTCTTCGCAGGATGAGACGGAGCTCCACCATGTTTGGCGGGTGGCTGATACTGTCATAGGCGCCGATCTCCATGACCCTTAGGTTCAAGTCAGCGCTGTCGTCGCTATGAAGCACCACGATCGGCGGGTGAACAGGAAGTTGCACTACCTCCTGCATGAACCGCAGACCCTCTTCCTGGTGAGTACCGGCAGGGTAGACGTTTCGCAGGTCAATCAACAAAACGTCACACCAATCGCGCATCTCGTTGAATTTGGCGACTTGAAATTCACTAAACATGCGCGTAATGAAATCTGTGCCCAACACGCCCGTTAAGGCCTGCACGAGCGCGGAATCCGGAGTAGCGAAACAGACACGAATTTCCTGTTCAAGCAAGTTTCTGTCCTCCAAGGTATGCACCTAACTGTCAGGATGAGTGCACATGTGATACCAAAACAGTACAAAACCGAATCGTTCGCTGCCAACGGTGGCAACCACAAAGTACTCAATGATTTACCTTAAGTTGTTTCTTGAATGAAAAGTGACGTGTAAGGGTTCGCGTAAGGTGGAGTTTTGGCAAAGTGTGGAACTCTTAGATTTATAAGTGAAAACAATTGCGGTACTGAGGGGCATAGTACCCGGCGATTTCAGCTACCAATTGGCCTACGCTGGTGAGTGACTACTCCGGTGCGGCGACGCCGGCGTCGGGGGAAATTCCCACCAAAAGCTCCAAGGCCACTGGCTTTCCAGACCGCATCGCCGGCCTGAACTTCCAGCGGCTGAAGGCCAGCCGGGCGGCTTCATCCATCTGAGGCACAAGTCCTTCGTAAACCTGAACATTGGTGACAGTTCCATCTTCGGCGAGCGTCGCCTTGAGTACGATTAGCTTGTGACCCTTGCCCGGCGGAACGGGCACTCGCTTGAAATCGAATCGCGTTTCCAGGTCAGGGTCGGGAGGAACGAGGCCCGCTTCCATGTGAATCACGGTGGAGCGGGGATCTGCGGCAGGGCTTTCCGGAGCGGCGGATCCTGTTTTCTGGCAATACTCCATCGTCCAGTTGCCGTCATTCATCGGCAGAAAAAGAGTATAAATTTTGGGGCAGGGCAGAGCGCCGTAGACGCCCAAGCCACCTCCTCCAATGGGCCCCGCGGAAACGATCATGCGGCTCTTCGGCAATCTCGTGAGAGAGGTTACGGGATAAATCATTTTCGCTTCGATGCGCGGATCCAGCGTGGCAATCCCCGCAACGCCGTTTCCGGTACCCTTGATGCTAATCGCGCTGGTCAATCCGTCATTACCGCCCCCGCCACCGTTGTGACCGGGTCCGATCCCAATGCTTTCATCTCCTGCGCGACCGGATCCACCGCTGCCACCGCCGCCAGGCGCGCCACCGGGACGTCCTCCGGGGGATCCGGAGGTTCCAGCACCCGGGGCAATCGAAAAATCTCCCCAGCGATTTCCAGGCGGCAACGCGACGCCGCCCAGCGTCCCTGAAGGATCAATCCCGATGGCCAGGATGGCGCGGCCGCCACCCGCAACGCCGACGTCCGGAACGTCGGACCCCGCCGATCCGTTGGGCCCGATATCCCTGCGCACAGGTCGGGAAATCGCGCCGGTAGGGATTGGCAATTTCGGCTGAGAAGTCGTGGGCTGGAGCGGGGTGGCCAACGGAAAGTCCGCGTTCGATTCCGCCAGCGGTGTGGCCATTTCCGCCGCAAGCTTCGAGTTGTCCTGCGTGGGTTTCTTGAGGTTCAGGTCGAGGTCCGGCTTTTTGGGAGCGGCTACGGAACCGAGCGACAAATTAGGCAGCTTCAAATCGTTGGGGATACGCAGATCCGGCGGGGAGGCCGGCTGGATGATGGTCTGGTGCGCATTGTCCGGATGCAATGGTTTGGAAATTACGGTCAGGTCTCCGTTCGAGGCCGTTTTGCCGGGTTCCGGCGCGAGATTCGGATGAATGCCGCTGCCTGGCTTTCCGCCGGGACCTTTCGGAGCGATACGCGGCAGCTTTGCGGCGTCATGGTGTTGAGGCACCGGGTAAAAGATCACCTCCGGTGGAAGAAACGCGGCGCTCAGCTTGGGCGCCCGCGTTGGAAAAGCCATTGGGGCGAAAAGTATGGCCGCGATCAGCACAATATGCAGCAGCAATGAATTGGCGATGCCTACGCTGGGGGCGCGAAATCCGGTCAGGCTCGCATCGCGATAGAGGTGCCTGAGGTGCTTTGCGGCGGGCAACTTAGGACGCGAGCACAGAGCGGCGATGGATGCCAGGGAACCCTGAAGAGTCGGTTCCCGCCGAACCAGAAAGCCGGGAGTTTTCAGCGTCCGCACCGAGTCCACCGGCCGGATCGCGGGTGATATCGTGCGTTCGAAATCACGACGCTGAAACAGTTGATAGGCTTGATCGGTGCCTTGAAAACCCACCTTGCACTCCTGGCCGCAAGCGGCCAATCAATTCAGGCTTAAGCGTAAGAGGGCGCAACTCGGCCGAACGCCCCACGCCTGAGACTTAGCACGCTTCGTACCAATTCGAACAGACGGATGAACTTAGGAATGCGGCCTTCAGGCGATTAAGAAATGTGTACATGTATCCGTTTGGGTACTTTGCCCGAGTCTGGTTGTGAACTTTAGTTACTCAAACAACTTTTCGGAGCCAGAGAGTGCGTGCCGCGACTCGCCGGGTACCCTAGCCCAGAAACAATGCTCTACGGAATCGGCGAGGATCGGGGTTCTATTACTTTCTGCCGAAACGAAGGACCAGGCCGACGGAGGCGTTGACGTTTTCCTGCGTCAGGCCGAGAAAACGCGAAAGCAGGTACTCGCCGTCCAGGCGGATGGCAGCTTTGCGGTTCAACGCAAAGTCGATCCCGCCCCCGGGAGCCGCGGCGAATTTCCAGGCACTCTGGGAAATGCCCAGGTAATTCATGCTGCCGTGTATAGCCCCCAATTGTATGTGAGCGTATGGCGTGACCCTGGAAAACCGGCGGTAGGAAAAGACCGGGCCGTAGGTATACGTCTGCGCGGACACGGAATAGACGGTAGTTACGCCGGCGACGGTGATGGGCTCGTTCCCCTGGTAGGCGTTCACTTCGATTCGGCCGCCAAACCAATTATTCAGATTTTCCGTGGCGCTGCCGTTACCGCCGTGCATGTGGAATTTTGTGCCGCCGAGATTCGCTTCGAAATAGGAATAGCCGCCTGAGATTTCCCACGCCGGCGTTTCCTGCGCGCGCGCCGCAATCGAAAATAAAAGAATTGCCGGGATGAGCCAAAGAACTCGTTTCATTTCGTAGTCTCCTCGCGCAGGGAGTCTTTCATCCACCGCGTATTCGAATCCGTGCCCGTCCGGTTGGAAAACAGCCGAAAGATCAGGGCCCACCGGTCGCAAAAATTTACAGCTCTTACTTGACGTTCACCGTAACCGGAATTGAAACCGTCGTAGCACCCGATTTTCCGGATATTGTAACCTGATAACTGCCGGCAGGCGTTCCCGAAGGCACACCCGCGGCGCCACCGCCACACGCTACCGAGGCCAGCAACAGCACCACGGCAAATCCGAATGCCGCCGTGACAGGACGCCGCCGTAAGATAGCCGCAGTCAGAACCAGGAAGACCGCGATCAGCCCAATCAATGAGCTAGTTCCCAAAGTTCGGAAGAGCGATGTGGGATCTATTCGGATTCCTGACGATGGCGGAACACTTGTCCTGAGTGCGGTGGAGACGGTCACCAGGGCAGCCGGTTGCACTGTCGGGCTGGGCGTGACGATCGATGGCGAAACCGAACAGGTGATCGTCGATGGCGCAGTGCAGCTCAGAGCAACTGGTTGAGCAAACCCCACGGGCGAAGTAACGCTAATTGCATACGAAGCGGACTTGCCCGCGGAAACGTCAGTCGTTGCTGTCAGTGAAGAAATTTGGAACGGGGCCTGAAAAATCCCGGTTCCGGTGACCAGAATCACCTGCGGACTGCCCGCTCCGTTATCGGTGATCGTGATGGCGCCGATGCTTCCGATTGCAGCGGAAGGAATGAATATGACGTCGATCCCACAATTGGTTCCCGGTTGTAGCGGAGCTCGTGTACAGCCGTCTGATTCTACAAAATCGCCGCTGGCGACGATGCTTGAGAACGAGAGCGGTGTCGTGCCGCTGTTGGTCACTGTAACGTGCTGGGGAGCACTCGCAGTGCCGATGGCCTGATTGCCAAAATTAAGAGACGAAGCCGATAGCGTGACCGTGGAGGTATTGCCGGTCAAATTCAACACTTGAGGACTTCCGGGCACGGTGTCCGTGATGATGACAGAGGCCTTTCGAATGCCCGACGCCGTGGGGCTGAAAGAGACCGTGATTGTGCATGTGCTGCCGACAGCCAGCGCGGAGTTGATGGGGCAAGTCGTGGTTTCCGCAAAGTCGCCGGCGTTGGGGCCGATAACGACAATGCTTGAAATCGTTTGAGGATTGTCGCCGTTCGTGAGGGTCACTACCTGCGGCTGGCTCGTCGTATTGAGGCTCTGAGCCGAGAAGACCAGACCGAGCGGATTTAGAGCGAAGCCCGTCAGAATGCTGACCTTGGATACATAAGCGTCGCAGTTGCCGCCCGGAACCGCCTGCAGAGGATTTGCGAGCGGAAAGTCATTCGAGCAGGTCTGGCCGGAAATGTATGCAGAGCGATTGGTGTCCACGGCTATACCGGTTGCCAGCTCCGCGTTCGTTCCGCCGAGATAGCTCGAGTAAATCATCGACGAGGCGTCAGGACTAATCTTGGCCACAAAATTGTCGGTGTTGCCGCCGCCATAGGTCGGCTGGAAAACCGCTCCAGCAGTCGGGAAGTCAACGGACGCTGTGGTTCCGGCAACGTACGCATTTCCGTCCGGATCTACTGCGATTCCAGTGCCCGCATCCGCGTGCGTCCCGCCTAGATATGTGAAGTAAGACAGAGCACCGGTCGTGGTGAGCTTGGCGACAAACGCATCACCCTGGCCTGCAAACGTTTTCTGAAAACCGGTGGGCGCGAATCCAAAGGCCGCCGAGTTGGTGAGTCCGGTGACGTAGGCATTACCGGTCGGATCGATCGCGATCGAGTTTCCCTGGTCCAGGCCAATGCCGCCGATGTACGTCGAGTAAACGAGGGAGGCGGCCCCCAGTCCACGAGTGTTAACTTTCGATGCGAAGGCATCGCCTTCGCCGCCAGCTGCTGTTTGTAGCGCGCCAGCCGTTGTTGGAAAGTTAGTTGAGTAGGTGAGTCCCGCGATGTATGCCGTCGCGTTGGCGTCCACGGCGATTCCGTTGCCGATGTCCTCGATATTTCCACCGAGGTAGCTGGAGTATAAAACGGACTTTCCGGTCGCATCGATTACGGCTACAAACGCGTTGGTCGAACCGCCGCCGTAAACGGGTTGAAAGGCTCCGACCGTGATCGGAAACGGCGGTGGCGGCACCTTGGGGGGTATTATGATTACCGTGGGAGTAAAGTTTGCCGTAGTGGAGCCCGTCAAGTAGGCGTTGCCATTGGCATCCACGGCGATCGCCTGACCTTTAACGTTTTCGTAGTAGCCGAAGAAAGTAGAGTAAATGATTCCGGAACCGGCCGGATTTAGTTCAGTTACGAAAGCATTGGAAACCAGAAATCCGTCGTTAAAGGACGCACCGCATTTCCCGTCGCCACCGCATAGTGTGTCGAACGATCCGGTCGAAACGGGGAAATGCGGGGAGAGCGTATAACCCGTCACAAACGCATCGCCGAAATTATCGACGGCAATTCCATTCGCGGCATCCTGGTTTTCACCGCCAAGATAGGAGGAGTACAGCAAGGTCGATCCATCGGCGCTGATTTTGGAAACGAATGCGTCCAGAGGGAAGTCCGGCCCGCCTCCATCGTTGGCTTGCAGTGCGTGAATCGTCGGAAAATCCAGCGAGAACGTGTAGCCGGCGATGAATGCAGTGTTGTCTGGGGCAACGGCGATGGAGTTGGCAATGTCAATGTTGCTGCCACCGAGATAGGTGGAATAAATTAGAATCGGATCGATGATCAGAGGGCTGCGCGAATCGTATTCGGCGAGTCGAAAGGCGACGGTTTTTTTGTTTTTCAGGACGTAGGCGGCGGCGACTGGTTTTCTGGTTCCGGTGATGTCCTGGTAGGCCACCGGCTTGCGCATGCGAACTTCGCCGGCGGCGGAGTTGACGACCAGTTCTCCCTGGGCGTCGATGCGCAAATCGTCCGCGCCGCGGAAGGCCAGCTGGATGACGGAAGGATCTGCGCCGGGCGCGACATCAAAATCGTATTCCAGGCGGCCCTGCGTTCCGTAATAGACCAGATTTACTCCAGGATAAACATTTTTCTCCAAAACCTTGCGGTATTGGGGTACATTTGTCCGCCATGCTTCGGGCTTGTTACCTATAAAGTAATTGCTCTTGCCGGGCAGTTCTTCGAGGGCGCTGAAAGCGGGGGCCGGGTTTGCCCCGGAAAGCTCCATGCCCACCACCTGGGTGGGCATGGAGCTTCCGTGCAGGGCCAGGACCGCTTCACGGTTCGTCAGGAACAAGGCAAAGCCATTCCCGCGAGCCATAAATTTTGCTTCCGAGTTGTACGCCGGGGCGGCCGGTTCAAAAGCCAGGGGCAATTGCCCGTACTGCTTGAGCACATTGGCGTTGTCCGAGGCCGAGCGTCGCAGAACCGGTGCCGATCCCGCGCGTGGCGACATCGCGGAATGATTCAGCGCGGACAGGCGTGCTGTTTCCTTGCCGGGAAGATTGACGATGAGCGCAAGAAATGAAGCCAGGCAGAAGAAGCCGCCGCTAGCTGTCAACCATTTTGCTTTACGCAGCTGTCTCATGAAGGATCCTCTCACTCGGCCTGAAAGACTTTGGTGCACCAATTACGGCGCGCGAGGCAACGCCATATCAAAGCGCAAATGCAACGCTCGGCGTCACCCATGGGTGCATGCGGGAGGAAGCATGTGCACTGCCAATTGAGGGCGTAAGCAGTTTTTAGGGATTCAACGTTCAACTCTTTGGTTTATAGAGGCTTATGAGACGATGCGATCAGCGGCGAAGCGCTGCGGGCGTAACTCTCTCCTACCTGTCTCTGGAAGTGCATCCCGCCCGGAAGCGATTCGTCATCGGACGTTGACGGTTGAGTTCCGGTCGGTCTGCAAGCAAGAACCAGTCCCTGGGAAGTTCGGACGGGGAAGTTCGTGAGGCCCCGTTGAGGCGCGTTTCACGGCAAAACGGGCGAATAGTCGCCGATTGGTAACACGTGAGCAAAGTGGGCGCAAAACAGCCTTCTTGTGAACCTGACCCAGCCGATCACGCTACTACCGCTCATTTGGGATTTTTGTACCGAACGGTCTGTCCGTTCTCAAGTTCGCCAGCACTCACAAACTTTTTCTGCGCCAGGTAATTGTGAAATTGCATGGGCAAGCCCTCGCCGCTGAACAGTTGGGGCGAATTCTGCATGTGAACATGAAGGTGCGGGACCGGTGAATTGCCGCTGTTTCCGCACTTGCCGAGTTTCGCCCCCGCGCGGACTTGATCGCCGGCTTTCACCATGAAGCTACCCAGCTTGAAATGCGCCAGGAATATGAATTCAGAATTGCCGAGGTCGATCACCACATAGTTACCGGGCGGCGTCGTTGCGAAAGGGGCATTGATCGGATTATCCGGCACGCCGTCGTGCACTTGAACGACGGTGCCATCGGCTGGAGCTAGAATCGGACGCCCGAAACAAAAATACTGCTCCATCCGCGTGCCGTCGCCCGAAAAAATTCGGCCGCGTTTAATGCCGGCCAGGTCCAGAGCGAATCGCTGGTCCAGCGAATTGGCGTGATGATTTTCGGGGAAGCTGCGCCCGCCGCTGACGACCAGCCAGTTCCCCTGAAAAGGCAGGCGCAGCGCTGCTTTGTCCTGATAATCGACAAAATTGCTCTGTGCAGGAACCGTTGATTTTATAGAAAATCCCAGAACCGAACCGTCAGGATCGAATGTCCACTGTACCAGCATGGGCGTGACGCTCTTCTGGTACGTGACCATTCGCTCGTACACTACGACGCCGCCTTGCAGCGAAACATGCTCCTCGATTACCGCCGTCTCTGCGCCGGACTCTCCTTTGATCTGCAACTGAAACCCTAGAATGCCGTCCTCCCCTCCGAAAAGTTTCTTCATCTGGGGGGAGAGATTCGTCCAGATGTCGCTGGTCTTGCCATCATAAAAAAGATTTGTAAAATCCCGGCCTCTTTGGAGGAAGTCTATTTTTTTCTGGGCGAAGGTGGCGGCGGCGAAAGTCAGCGCGGCGATGAGCACGAAAGTCTTCATGATTTTTTCAAAACGATACTGCCGCAGTCATATAACAAAGTAAAGATGACGATGTAATTTTCCGGGGACGTGACACGCTGCGAAGCCGCCCGCTGGCCGGAACATTCCGGATTTATCTTTCCGGACGAGCGAGCCCCATCAATCGTGGACTGCGTGAGCGGGCGCAATGGAAAGTTCCGCCGGGGCGTTGGATGCCTGCGCGTTCTTCGTGTGGATGATGATCGCCGGAAGGATCAGGACGAGTGGGATGACGGGCGCGGACGTTACGGAATTCGCCAGGACCACGGTGTTGAAGGGAATATGGTAGGTTTCGAGGAGTTTGGATCCAAACCAGTCGCTGCCAAAGAGCGTGAAATTGCGCACGCTCATCATGAGCGAGAAACCCGGACCTTTGCTGCCTCGCGGCGCTTAGCGGACGGCGAGATCCATCATGCAGAACTCGGCCTCCAATCGACCTCAAAGAATGTGCGACCCGTGTCCACCGAGATATCGCACGGAAGGGACTTACTCCTCCAGCGGCACTTTGCCCGTGGAAGGTGTTGCCGCTGCTTCCGCGCGGGAGTCCCTGTGGTCCACGATGAATCCGGGCAGCAGGAAAACGAAGGGCACAGCGATCAACGAAATCAAGCCGTTCGCAATTGCCATCGTGCCGAAGTGAAAGTGATACGCATCCATCGCTTTCGCGCCGAGCCAGTCGGCGCCAAAAAGCGAAAGATTTCGGACGCTGACCATTAGCGAGAAACCGAGCGCCTCGCTCCCTGCCGGGGTGGCACGCATGTATAGGTCGGTCAAGGCCATATCCGCGGACGCCCAGCCCAAGCCCCAGATGATTTCGATGAGGTACGCCTGGTTCATTGAGTTATAGAAGGCGTAGCCCATCTGTGAGACCCCGCCCGCGACGATACACCAAAGGAGCATCTTCCTGAGATTCCAGCGCTTTGCCGCGTAACCGCCGTAAATGATGGCAGTCAGCATTGCAAAAATGCCGTTCAGAAACATCATCACGCCTTGCTGCTTCGTGCTCATGTGCAGCACATCCTGCTGCCTGTAGAACAGTGCGGTCTGAATTCCCGGGGCGAAGTAAAAAAGGAAGCTGAATCCGGCCGCCGCCCACATCGTCTTGGCCTTCACAATTTTCGTAAGCTGCTTTCCTGCATCGCCGAGCAATTTCTCCGCATCGATATGAATGCGTTTTTCTTTGAGGAAGAAAATGGCTGCCGGTATAGGCAAGAACATGATTGCCGCGCTAACCGCATTCGTCCATCCAAATGCTATCGTGGCCAAAATTCCGCCCAGAGGCCCGCCGACGACCCCGGCAGTCTGGTACGCGATCTGAAAGACAGAGGCGAAGCTCCCGGAAGCTTTTAACGATTGAGCCTTCTCCGTCATAAAGCCGCCGACTGCAGTGCTGGTAATCACCATGAAAACATTGATGGCGACGCACATCGCCAGCAAGGAACCGTATCGGTGTGGAGTGTAGATGAGCGCTATGAAACCGGAGACGGAGAGTATGGCGCCCGTCACGATATAGCTTTTGCGCCGAGTGCCCAGAAACGGGAATGCGTCGGTGAAGATTCCAAAAAATGGTTTGAGGTACCATGCAAGGCCGAGCCAAAAGAAAAAGGCCGCTGTCGCGGAGCGGTTCTCGTTCAGTTCGTTCTTCAGGAGGTTTTTGAGCGGGATCAAACTGATGGCGTTTTGCTGGCTGAGAGTGACCGCGGTAATCCCAAAAAAAACGACGATGAAGGCGTACAGCAGTTCTCGCGTGCTGTTTTTCGCGTCTGGGTGATCGGTCGTCCGGGCGTCAGTCTGGGCTATTTCTGTGGCCAATGGTTTTTCGTCAGCGCTCGCGTTTCGGCTAGTCACTGTCTCCAATTCCATCATATCAACTTCGACGAAGGGTTCTATGTCTATTCGGCAATGATGGTCCAGTCTCGCAACTTGCTCTGCGGTGCGACCTGGAGCAACTTGCGCGCCGTCCCGAGCATAGATAAAGTGAGGCGAGACCTTATCGCTTGAGATGGGCGTTAGGACGGTGCAGTTCGGTATATCGATATCCACAACTGCGATGATGTGCTGGAGATTGAATCGATGAGGATGAGTGAGTTTGGGCGAGCCTCTCTGCGCTGTTTAGCGGCGGTCCTTCTGTTCGCGTTTGCGCAGCAAGCGCCGGTGAAAGCGCAGGACCAGGGGACCCAGGACCAGGGCACCATTCGCGTAAACGTGAACCTGGTGCTGATGGACGCGACGGTGAAGACCAAGGATGGCCAGATCATGGCCAATCTGAAAAAGGATGATTTTGAGGTGCGCGAAGACGGGGCGGTGCAAAAACTTGATGTGTTTAATCGCGACGAACTGCCTCTGGACGTTGCGCTGGTGTTGGACCTGAGCGATTCGATCGAACCTTTCCTGGCGCCTTTACGGGAAGCCGCGACGATTGCGCTTTCCGCGCTCAAGCCGAATGACCAGGTGGCGTTGTTTACGTTTGCTACCGACGCAGAACTGCGGATGGCGCTTACCAAGGACAAAAACAAGATCGCCGATCAAATCACCACGTTTGACGCTCGCGGCGCCACGAATATTAATGACGGCATTTTTGTGGCCGCCGAATATCTTCTGAAGACGCCGCCAACGGGGCGGCGCGTGATTATCCTGATCAGCGACGATGTGGGAACGGATGCGGGCGGCCAGGGAACGCGCGACATTGTGACCGAAGTGATTGCCGCGGATACGGTTTTATACAACTTGAAAATCCCGGGATACAATCCGCCGGGGACCTTGATGCATTCGGCCATGACTCCAGGGCTCGTAAACATCGGCAAGGTGATGGAAGCGACCGGCGGGGAACTGTTCGACGTGCGGAACGTGGCGAACCTCGATGCGGCGTTCAGCGCGTTGATTCAGAGGATCAAGACGCGCTACACGCTGGGCTATTACACGATGGCCACCGGAGGCGAAGGAAGGCCGCACAAGCTGGACGTTCGGCTGGCGTCATCGTTCGGAAAAAAAGGGCGCGACTACACAATCCTGTCCAAGAACGGCTACTACATTCATTGAGATTGCAACGGGTTCCGAAGCGCTGCCTCTGCGTGCGACAGCAGATATCCAGGCGGCAAACTTCGTGATTCCGTTCGCTGATTCGATCTGCGGCCAAAACATGCACGAAGAAAAGTGAGGCGATGCTAAAGCTTTCCGTGCTTGACCAGTCACCGGTTTCGGATGGTTTCACCGCGGCGGACGCGCTGCAAAACACGATTGAACTCGCGCGGCTGGCCGACAAGCTCGGGTACGAGCGCTATTGGATTGCCGAGCATCATGCGATTGTGACGCTGGCGAGCCCGGCGCCTGAGATTCTGATTGCCCGCATCGGTGCCGAGACTACCGGAATTCGCATTGGTTCTGGCGGGGTGCTGCTGCCTCACTACAGTCCGCTGAAAGTTGCGGAAAGTTTTCGCATGCTTCACGCGATGTATCCGGGGCGAATCGATCTGGGCATCGGGCGGGCGCCGGGTGGAAGTGGCCTCGAAGCGTTCGCGTTGCGGCGCGATCGCAGCGATCGGATACAGAACGACGATTTTGAAGAGCAGTTGCTGGAACTGCTGGCATTTCTTCACCACGCGTTTCCGTCTGAGCATCCGTTCGCGCGGATCAACGTTTCGCCCGATATGCCGGGCGCGCCGGAAGTGTGGCTGCTGGGTTCCAGTTCGTGGAGCTCGGCGATGGCCGCAAAAATGGGCCTGCCGTATGCGTTCGCGCATTTCATCACGCCGGAGGAAACTCCCTCGGCGCTGGAGTTCTATCGCTCGAATTTTCAGGCGTCGCGTGATCTGGCCAAGCCTCGCACGGTGATTGCGCTGGGAGTGATCTGCGCGGACACGGAGACCGAAGCGAAGCGGCTCTATACCAGTACGCAACTGCACATTCGCCGCATTCGTTTGCAGGGGAAGCGCCTTCCGGTGCCCACTCCTGAGCAGGCCATCGCAGAACTTGGCAGCTTTGCGTTCGGCGCTGATCCCGTTGTACGAGGTGGAGGCGAGTGGCCACGGTACGTAGTGGGCGCGCCAGAACAGGTGCGAGATGAACTTCAGCGCATGGCGACGAGTCTGCAGGTTGAGGAAATCATGATCATAGCGGTGATGCACGACTACCAGGCCCGGCAGTATTCGTATCAACTCATCGCCGAAGCGCTTAGCATTCCTTCACGTGCGTCGATGGGATCACGGGAACAATCGCTGTAACCTGCCGGCCAATCAATCAGGTTCTGCGGATTGGTTTTGTCATTAATTCGACGAAGAGTTTTTTGAAGCGATCCTGATCGACCTCCAAGAGGACATTCACCAAACCTGCGGAAGGCGGCGGTCCGAGGTAGAACTGTCGCGGGTTCACGAAAACACGGCGATCGGCGGCTGACGCGGCGTGTTTTTCGGATTCCGGAATTTCCTGCCAATTTTTGGGCCAGAACATGGAATCGCCGTAACGCGGGCCGGGCGCGGTGCAGATGTCCACATACATCGGTTCGGATTTTTTGAAAATTGCCGGATCGATGATCTGCGCGGCAATCATTTCGTCGGCCATGCGGAAGAAGTGCATGTCCGGATTTTTGCGCAGCGGTTCGATGGCATATGTCTGGAAAAGATCGGTGATCGGGCTCTGCGCGCGGGCGGCAATTTCCTCGATCATTCTGCGGCCCGGGGTGATTTCGTCTCCCTGGTGAATTTCTTCGGCGAGGTCGACCGTGACGATCGTGAATCTGGGCCATGCGGCGCGCAAAACTTTTCGCGCGGATTCGGGATCGAAGAAAATATTGAAGGTGTTCGTGAACGTGTGGAAACCGGTGCCCATGATCACCACTTCCGGCACCAGCGGCACGATATCCGGCGCGAGGGCGATCGCCAGAGCAAGATTCGTGAGCGGGCCCCCGGCGTAGATGGTGATTTGGCCCGGATTTTCACGAATGGTTTTGATGATGAAGCGGGCTGCGTGCTCTTGTTGTGGCTTTAGGTCGGCGAATCGATCATAAGGCGGTTGCAGAGTCTTGATTTCGTCCGAGCCACCGTTCGGACGATTGAATGCGCCCTTCCGGGGATCCAGACGGTGGCCGCCATAGAGTTGCTGCCGGAGTTGCCACTCTTCTTTCGTGTTGAGCATGGGGAATTCGGCGCCGGCGCACACCGGAATATCGGTGCGCCCCATCATTTCGAGCAGTCGCAGCGTGTAGGCCAGCTCTTGTTTCATCCAGGCGTCGCCCGTGACCATGGTGATGCCGAGCAGATCGATGTTGTCGGCTTGCAGCATCATGAGTGTGCCAAGGATGTCCGTGCCGAATGGGCCGGAGTTATCCTGGTCGTAAATTACTTTTCGCTTTGTGGCTGCGGGCTGTGGAGCGGCAAGATCGGTCAGGGCCGCCGGGTCTGGCGAAATTTGTGTCGAGGCGATTGCGGCTCCGACGGTTTTGATGAATTCGCGACGTGTTGTGCTCATGGGGCTCGCTTTTAGTAGAACAGACTTCAGTCTGTTGATTTTGTTTTCATGCCTGGCACCAAACCCAACAGACTGAAGTCTGTTCTACTGGCTCTTACGATTAATTTTTCTGGTCATTAAGTCTGTGAATAGTTCCCGGAAACGTGTTTTGTCGATTCCGTTCAGGACCTGCGCGCGACCGGCTTTGATCGACGGATTGTTCTGGCCCGCGAGTTCGGTGTCTTTATTCTTTTCCTTCCAGTTCACGTCCCAGAAGGAAGTGTCGCCGTAGTGGCCGTCGTTGTGCGTAACGATGTCGACGTACATTTCATCGTAGCCGGTAAAAGTCGAAGGGTCGATCACGTGGGCGGCCATCATTTCATCGGGCATGCGGAAGGAGCGGCGTTGCGGATTGGCGCGCTGCGGCTTCTGTTCGTACTCGCGGAACAGGTCGGCGATCGGAGATGGGGCGCGGTCCACGATCGTGTCTACTTTGCCGTCGTCCTGCATGTGGACCTGCTCGGCTAGATCCGTGGTGACCAGCGTGAATTTCGGCCAGCCCGCACGGAACCCGATCTTGGCGGCCTCAGCGTCGAAATAAACGTTCACCGAACTGGTGGAGTGGTGCATGCCTCCACCCATGAAAATCACTTCTTTGGTGATGGGCACAATGTCCGGAGCGAGCATCACGGCGAGTGCCAGATTCGTCATGGGGCCGCCGCAATACATGGTCACTTCGTTCGGGTTGGCGCGAATGGTGCGGATGATGAAGTCCGCGGCGGGTTCGGGCTGCGCCTTGATCTGCGCGAAGCGATTGTAGGGCGGAGGCAGCGGCGCGAGTTCATCGCGTCCCGGGGCATCTTTGGCGAAGCAGCCTAAGTATCCCTCGTTGCCAAGGGAACGCGAGCCGAACATCTGATAACGCATCTGCGCTTCAGCCTTGGTGTTGAGCAGAGGTTCCTGCGCGCCCATATATACCGGAATTTCGGGGCGGCCCATGAGTTCCAGCAAACGTAGCGCGTAGGCTGTCTCTTGCTTGGCCCACATGTCGCAGGTCACGGTGCAAATTCCCAGCAGATCGATATTGTCGGCCTGCAGAAGCATCAACGTAGCGACCGTGTCAGTGGACAGCGGGCCGCGATGGTCCTGGTCGTAAATTATTTTTTTCTTGTCTGCGGAATTCGCTGCCAGTTGGGCGGTTGGGTGAAACATTGAGCGATGCGCCAACAGGTTGGTTGAAGTGTGCATTTTGTGCTCGTTCCCTTCGATTCGGGAGCTCTAATGCTCTTGGTCCATCGAATTCCAGGTTTCCGTACAGAGTCGTGATTGTACATTGAGACGGAATAGTCGAACGGAAGATGCGATTTCTGACTGCGCTTTGGGCGGTGCCTAGGTTGACCGTGGTGATGAATCGCGGGGATCTGACGATACATGGTTACGCAGCCATGCCTCGAGTTTGTCAAATGTAAGTTGATTGGATTCGTACAGGCACGTGAGGAATACTTTTGTTTCTTCGGCTTCCGCCGTGATACGGAATCCGTTGATGGACAGAAAGCTGATCGTAGCGGCGAATCCGACGCGCTTGTTTCCGTCTAGAAAAGGATGAATTTGCGAGAGACTTTCCCAAAGCGCGGCCGCTTCCTGAATCAGGTCGGCATAGTAACCGGTCTGAGGACGGAACAGAGCCGCCTCCAGAAGTCCGCGGTCCCGGACACCCTGAGTTCCGCCGTAACGTTCGATCAGATCGATGTGCATCGCCAGCACCTCGACGACGGTCAGGTAGTCCGTCATTCAGCGAGCTTCTCGTAAACCGGGCCGAATCTTTCGTGACTCGCAAAATACGCGCCCATGACATGGGCTCGGGGTTTCCCGTTCTTACGCTTTTCGATCAGGTCGGCAAGCGCTTCGTCCACAAGCGCTTGAAGCTGGCGACCTTCCGCGTCAGCCAATGCGCGCAGGGAAGCGAGGAGTTCGGAATTGACTTGGGTAGCGAATTTCTGGCGAGTGGAGGGCATAGAATTCTTCTTGGGTTCAATGGTTAGCATATCTTGATAGATCATGAAACGTCAAGACAATCCCGCGACCCTGTATCTCATTAAGAATGGGGTCTAAGCGAAAGCCCCACCCCTCGTCCCCGTAGACGACAAGGACGGGGCTCTAACTTCGATGGCTTACGTTGGCCGGCTAGAACTTGCGCGAATGCTGTTCGACCCAACGTTCGATGACCACTTTTTTGTCGGTATAAAACTCGATGGCGTCGCGTCCCTGGGCGTGCATGTCGCCGAAGAAGCTGCCTTTCCATCCGGTGAAGGGAAAGTAGGCCATGGGGGCGGCTACGCCGATGTTGATGCCGATGTTTCCGGCCGGGGCTTCGTAGCGGAATCGGCGTGCGGAGGCTCCGCTCGAGGTGAAGAGCGACGCCTGGTTGCCATACGGGCTGCGCTCGAGGAAAGCGATGGCTTCGCTCATGTCTCTCGCGTGAATCAGGCTCAGTACGGGGCCGAAGATTTCGGTGTCCGTGAGTTCGCTGGTTGACGGCACGCCATCAAGGACGGTGGGCTTAACGAAGTTTCCGGACTCGTGCTTGGGAATTTTGGCGTTTCTGCCGTCGAGAATGACTTTGGCGCCTTCTTTTTCGCCTTGCGTGATCAGCGATTCGATTCTGGTTTTGCTTTGGGAGGTGATCACCGGTCCCATCTGCACGCCTTCTTCGAGGCCGTCGCCGACGCGCAACGATGCTGCCGATTCGGCAATGGAATCGCGAAAAGTTTTTTGGGCTTCACCAATGGTGACTGCGACGGAAACGGCCAGGCAACGCTGACCAGCGCAGCCGAACGCGCTGTCACTGATAATTTGCGTGGCCATGTTCATGTCGGCGTCCGGCAGAACAATAACGTGATTTTTCGCGCCGCCCTGGCACTGCGCGCGCTTTCCATTGGCTGCGGCGCGTGCGTACACATATTTCGCGATTGGCGTCGAACCCACGAAACTGATGGCGCGGACTTTGGGATGATCGAGCAGGGCATCGACCACCGCTTTACCGCCGTTGATCAGAGTGACGACGCCTTTGGGCAAGCCGATCTGCTCAAGAAGCTCGAATACCCGCATCATGGTGAGCGGGACGCGCTCGGACGGTTTGAGCACGAAAGTATTTCCTGTGGCGATTGCATAGGGCAGAAACCAGAAGGGAATCATGCCCGGGAAATTAAAGGGCGTAATGGCAGCCACGACGCCGAGCGGCTGGCGAATCATCATCTCGTCGACCCCGCGCGCTACGTCTTCGAGGTTGTAGCCCTGCATCATGGTGGGAATTCCGCAAGCCACTTCCACATTTTCGATGGCCCTGCGCAGTTCGGCTTTTCCCTCGGCAAACGTTTTGCCATTTTCCTGCGAGATGATCCGGCCCAGGTCGTCAACATGGTCTTCGAGCAGCATTTTCAGCTTGAAGAGCGGCTGGATGCGGTCTTCCGCGGGTGTACGACGCCATTCGCGATAGGCCAGAAACGCGGCTTCGACGGCCGCGTCGACTTCCGACACGGGCGAAAGCGGCGTGAGGGCAATGGTCTCGCCCGTCGCTGGGTTGATTACCTCTTTCCACTCGGCGGATTTCGATTCTATCCACTTGCCGTCGATGTAGTTGCGAACTTTGGTGTATGTTGCGGTGGCTTCGGTCATAACTTCCTCAATTCAGGATTCATCGGCGAGCTTTTCGATGCACCTGTGGTATTGGCGTATCAGTGCCAATTGGACTAACGTTTCGGAACCTGCGGAAAAAAGGCCCGCAAAAAACATAATCCTTCGGCAGGATTATTGCAACTCAAGTAGCACAGGCTTCAGCCTGTGTGGGTTTGCGCTCGCAGGGACAGAACCCCCACAGGCTGAAGCCTGTGCTATCTGGGGGGCGCTACGCGGTGGCTTTGGCCGCTGTGTTCAGGAAGCGCTCGATGCGGTCGAGGACATCCATGGCGGTGAGGCATTGGGCGACGCTGGCGTTGGGTTCGCGCTTTTCCTGAATGGCGGCGAAGAATTCGCGGTCCTGCAATTCGATGCCGTTCATCGACACGTCGACCTTGGATACGTCGATTTTATTTTCGTCTCCGTCCAACAGGTCATCGTAGCGGGCGATGTACGTGCCTTTATCGCAGATGTAGCGGAAGAACGTGCCCAGCGGGCCTTTATTGTTGAAGGAGAGCGAAAGCGTGCAGATCGCTCCTTCAGGCGTCTTCATCACGATGCCCATGTCCATGGCAATTTTCAATTCCGGATGAATCGGGCCTTGCACAGCGTAACACTCGGAAACGAGCTCTCCGGTCTGGTGCTGGAATAAATCCACCGTGTGGCAGGCGTGGTGCCATAGAAGGTGATCGGTCCAGCTTCTGGGCTTTCCGGCTGCATTCATATTTGTGCGGCGGAAAAAGTAGGTCTGCACGTTCATTTGTTGAATCTTCAGTTCGCCGGCCTTGATTTTCTTGTGAACGTATTGATGGCTGGGATTGAAGCGCCGCGTGTGTCCGCCCATGCAGACGACGCCGGTTTCTTTTTGTACTTTGACCAGGTGCTCGGAATCCGCGAGCGTGTCCGCGATGGGGATTTCGATCTGCACGTGTTTCCCAGCGCGCATGCACTGCTCGCCTTGCTTAGCGTGCATCTGCGTAGGCGTTGCGAGGATCATCGCTTCCAGGCCGGGCTGCTTCAGGCTTTCAGCGAGATCGCCGGTCCAATGAGGGATCTTGAATTTTTTGGCAACTTCTTCGGTGGCTGCTTGATTGCCGCCCGTCAGCGTGATCACTTCGATACCCGGAATCCTGGCGATACCCTCGAGATGCTTTTGGCCAAACGCGCCTTGCCCAGCCACACCAACCTTCATGATGGAACTCCCCGAGATTGAGCTTTCGCTTAACTACCTTACCATAATCTCGCCGGAGGCCGCCGGGTCACAGAATGACTCGGAGACTGCGTGAATCGCGAGCAGGTCATCGAATGCGGGCCGCAAATCGCCTTACCGGGCTGCCGGAACGTACAAGCGATCTGCCGTCACGAGTTCGGCGTTCGGTACTTCGGTTTCGAGCCGCACATGCCGGTAGGCAGGTTTTTTGTCCGGCTTGATGAGAAACGTGAGCAAGTATTGATGGTTGAGCCGCTCCGCAAATTCACGAAGAAACGGAGCGAATGAGACCGGTGTGTCAAGTCCCTGGAAATAAGATTCACCTCCGGACTTGTCCGTCAGCTCCGAAAGATTGTTTTGGCCCTGGTTAATCCTCCAGCGGCTATGGCCAAAGTGACCTTCACCGGAAGCGTAAATGGCATAGACTTGGGTTCCTGTTCGCTGTGCGGTTTGAATCGCTTGATCGAGATATGAATTCGAAATTCCCGGCTGCAATGGATCGACACCGTCGGAAATCAGAAAAATGGCGCGGCGAGCCTTGGTTTCCGGCCAGCGCTTGATCGCATCGGTAACCGAAAGAAACGGACTGCTGCCTGCGGCAGCCGCGCCGAGAGTGATGCGCAACGATTTGCCCGCTGCGTCATGATCCTTTGTGAAATTCTGCGTGGTGCGAATGGTTCCGTTTTCCATGTATCCGACGGCGAGCGCCGTCGTGGGCGGCTGTGCGTTCATGAATTGTCGCAGGTCGTCGAACTGAGATGCGACGGACTGGCCGGTGGCTTCGTCGATCAAAATTAGGAGTTCGAGATCGGCCTTGTTCCCTTGCAATGGAATCCAGCCCGTTACACTCAGGCGGTCATGGCCTTCAAAAACTCGCACATCCTCCTTGTTATTTACCGCAGGGATGTCCTTGCCGTGCCTGGCTTCGACCGAGACCACCGTGCTCAGGGGTATGGTTTCGGACGCGGCCTGTTGGGCGCACCAGAGCAGCGGGCTGACGGTCAATCCCAGGGTCATTCCGATCATTGTCAGGAACGTGAGATGCAGGCGTCGCATGGTGATTCCTCCGCAAGTAGATTGAGGTCGAGCGTGGTCGCAGCGGATGCTGCCTGCAGAATACTCCGGAACGGCGGGAATCCGCATCGCGATCAGAAACGGGGCCTATACAAGGTTCGTTGTCGGGAAGAGGCATTTGGTTGGCCGAGGATTCACCAGGGCCCGAAACGGCTCGCGTCGAAATGTTGTGTGCACGGGCGAATAGTGTAACAATCCCGGCCAGCGATCCGTGCAGGTCGCCGGGATCAAATGACCTTCCAAATTTGGAGAACCAAGATATGAGACGAATGTTTTTTTCCGTCATCGCGTTTGCAATGCTGTTGAGCGTATCCAATATTGCGCAGGCTCAGACGGAAGTCACGCTGATCGCGCCAGGCGGAATCCGCGCTCCCATCGAGCAGCTCATTCCGGCGTTCGAACAGATGTCAGGATTCAAGGTCAAGGCGACATTCGGCTCGGGAGGCGGCAGCAAACAGCAGGTTATGCGCGGTGATGTGTTTGACGTGCCGATCGTCCAGCCGCCGCTGCCGGAAGTGATTGCCTCGGGCAACGTGATTGAGAACACGGCCACACCGCTTGCTTCCGTTGCGGTGGGCGTCGCGGTCAAAAAGGGTGCGCCGAAGCCGGATATTTCGAATACCGAAGCCGTGAAGAAAATGTTGTTGTCGGCCAAGTCCATCGTGTGTCCGGATGCGGCCACGGGAGCGGCGGCAGGCGTCAGCATCAACGAAATGTTGAAAAAATTGGGGATCGACGAGCAGGTAGAGCCGAAACTCAAGCGTATCCGGGGCGCAGGACCTGGAGGAGCCGGCGGCGGAAATATGGTGTCGGCAATGGTCGCCAAGGGGGAAGCGGAAATCGCCATGACGTTTGTGAGCGAGATGACCGATCCGGGAATCGATATCGTAGGGACGCTGCCCAAGGAAGTGTCGCCGTGGACGCCGCTGGTGGGATTTATTTCCTCGCATTCAAAGAATCCGGATGCGGCCAAGGCGCTGCTGAAGTTCTTATCATCGCCGACGGCTACGGCTGCGTATAAAGCGGCGGGGATGCAACCGGGGAAGTGAACTCCGGACCGGAGTATCCCGTCGGGAAGTCTGGGGGAAATCGTCAGTAGCGCGGGCTTCAGCCTGCGGGGTTTAATCCTTTAAAGGACTAACCCCCACAGGCTGAAGCCTGTGCTACTAAACTGCGTTCACGAAGAGTTGGCCGCGGCGGACAACTGCGTGGTTGAAGAGCATTTTTTGGCCGGTGCGTTTTATGCCGTCGCTGTCCTCGAAGTCGAATTTGCCGTCGCGGAGTTCAAAAATGCTGATGTCGGCTTCGCTTCCTGGGCGAAGCGTGCCGATTTGCGCGCCGTAGTCGAAGACGCGCGCGGGATTGACCGTAACCATGGCGACAGCCTTCTCCAAGGGAATACCGATGGCCATGAACTTGGACACCATCGTGGGCAGATCGAAAACGCGGCGCTCCACGGTCACGGCGGTCAAATCTGTGCTGATCGTTTCGCACAGGAAGCCTTGCTGGATGCACTTTTCGGCTACGTCAAAACTGAAATGAGTTTGGCCCTGCGCGGGATCAAAAATGATTCCACGGTCGCGTGCTTCACGGACTTCCGGAATGATTTTTCCGTCCGCGTCCAGAACGCCATGCGTGTGGTTGTTGTAAACATGTGTAAAAACATCGCCCTTGCGGAGAGGTTTCAAAATGTCAGGCAGCGGGGAGTAAGGATCATCGATATGCACCATCAACGGTAGCCTGGCCATCTCCGCGGCCTGGAGCGCACGCTTTAGGGCCTCCAGATCGTTCGAGCCGGAGATGGACTTGCTCAACTGGATTTTAATTCCCGCAACGAGGGGTTTGTTGTCCATCGCGATTTTCGCGGTCAATTGAGGATTGAGCCAGGACAGGTTGGAAAGGCCGCCATCGTACATGATCGTACCGATCGGACTGATGTGGAGCAGCACGGCGATCCGAGTCATGGAAGTGTTGACGATGTATTTTCTGAAATTGGGGAAGGTGGAGGAACCGGCCGAGCCTGCGTCCAGCATGGTCGTTACGCCGCGGCCGAGGCAGGAGCGATCAGCGTTCATGCCGTTACCAACGCCGTCGTAGCAATGCGCGTGCATATCGATGAAGCCCGGCGTAACGATACGATCTTTTGCGGACACACTCTTGAGGGCGCGGTCCCTGGCGAGGTTTTTGGAGACTTCCAGAATCTTTCCGCCTTT
>Ga0157378_10000701_pt1 | contig 31354 bp, 32 predicted proteins | sample M65metaG_FD_115309 | JGI IMG/M metagenome (GOLD analysis project Ga0157378, IMG submission 115309) | Miscanthus rhizosphere microbial communities from Kellogg Biological Station, Michigan, USA - M6-5 metaG | ecosystem: Host-associated > Plants > Roots > Rhizosphere > Soil | place: USA: Michigan... | reverse complement strand
GGGCTCGGCGAAATGAACCCCGAGCAGCTGTGGGAGACCACGCTCGATGTGAACGCGCGCTCGCTGCTGCAGGTGAAGGAAGGCGAGGATGCCGACAACATCTTCACCGAATTGATGGGCGAGCTGGTGGAGCCACGTCGGCTCTTCATCGAGCAGAACGCGCTTGCCGCCAGCGTTGACGTCTGAAACGAGACCGCGCGCTCGGATCTAGGTGCAGCCCAGGCCCCAAAAGACGCAGGACCGCATAACGGGGTAATATTCCCCGCAGGCGCCGGCCGCGCAGCTTTCCTGCCAATACGGCCAGTTGATGAAGCGCAGGCGCACGACGTTGGCGGAATGGGTGCGGCCGAAGGGCGCCTCACAATTTCCGCAGTAAGGCCTCTGCTCGACGACACGCAGGCGCTGATCGAAGGTGCCAGCACCTCGCGCGTGTGCGCGCTTATGGTCGAGCCTCACATCGGCGGCGTAAGACGCGCCACCGAGCAACACAATCAGACCCGCTACCAGAAATACGAAAATCGTTCGCATGAGTCCCACTCCATCGGATTTCCTGGCACCATAGCCGCCAAAACCAAAGGGCTTTTTTCCGGACCGGCGTTATTTACGAACGCGGTTAAATTTCTGCGAATTTCACAATCCGGGCGCCGATACAGGACTCTAGCGTCGTTGCGTAAGGCATCAGAACAAGTCCAGGTATTCCTTCTGCTCCCAAGGCGTGACGTCCGGCTGATCGGCGGCTTCCTTTTGAAAGCGTTCGATCTCGGCCGCCTTGATGTGCGTGTAATAGTCGATGAACCCGCCGCCAAAGCCGGCCCGAAATGTTTCGTCAGCGCGCAGCGCGGTCAGGGCCTCGCTGAGATTTTTCGGAAGTAGTGCCGCTGCCGCCTCGTAGGGCGTGTCCGCGGAAGGCCCTGGATCGAGCCTGCGCGCAATGCCGTCGAGCCCGGAATAGACCTGCGAAGCGACGTAGAGATACGGATTTGCCGCAGGCTCGCCGACCCGGTTTTCAAGACGGGTGGCGGGATCGCCGGGCTGGCCGAGCACGCGGATCATCACGCCGCGGTTGTCGCGCCCCCAGATGGCGCGATCGGGCGCAAGCGAATAGGGGCGATAGCGCTTGTAACCATTGATCGTCGGCGTCGTGAAGGCCGCCGCTGCGCGTGCGTGCGCCAGCAGGCCGCCAAGGTAGTAACGGCCGACGGTCGACAACATATCGGCGTGATCGAAAGCAAAGGCGTTCCGGCTTGATTTTGCTTCGAGCAGCGATTGGTGCAGATGCCAGCCGCTCGACATCACATTGGGGAGCGCAGGACGGCACATGAAGCTCGCAAGCATCCCATGGCGTCGAGCAATCTGCTTTGCAGCCGCGCGGAAGAGCACCATGGTGTCGGCGGCGGCCAGGCCGGCTTGCGGGCGAAAGGTGAATTCGCACTGGCTGGGCCCGAGCTCCGATTCCACCGAACGCAGCGGCAGGCCGAGCTTTTCGATACCGCGGCGCAGAACTTCCAGGGCCGGATCGAGCATGTCGTACCGCGACTCGGTGAGATATTGATAGCCCTGCGTGAGCAAGCTCACTTCCGGCGCCTCTGGCGGCCAGGTCGCATCGGTCGGCGCAAGCCGGGGATTCTCAATCTTGAACAGGTGAAATTCGACCTCCAATCCGGCGAGGAAATCGAAGCCCGCTTTGGCCAACATGTTAAGTGCGTCCCGGCAGCGGGCGCGCGTGGAGAACGGCACCGGCTTGCCGTTGGTGAAATGGATGTCACACAGGAGCCAGCCGGTCTTGTTCGCCCAGGGCAGCATGCGGAACGTCGCCGGATCGGCGACCATGACGAAGTCGCCGCCGCCCTGCATCTCTTTCATTGCGAAGCCGCCACCCGGCGTGAACACCGGATAGACCGTCCGGTGCGCGGTGTCCTTGGCGAGCAGCGTAGTCGTCATGGTGACGCCGCTGCGCATCGCGTTCGCCGCCTCGGACGCGAGCAGGGTCTTGCCGCGCAACACGCCGTGCTGGTCGGCGAATGAAAAGCGCACGACCTCAAGTTTCTCTTTCTTGATAATGCGCTCGACTTGCGTAGCGGCCTTTGCCTGTGCGTCGCTCCACAGGCTATGGCGCTCGACGAAAGTGACCGGCTTACGCGAACGCGGGGGCATTCGCCTTAATGTCCGTTAGCCCAGCTTGCGGCCTTGCGTTTTGCTGCCTCGGTCTTTTGCCAATAGCTCTGCCAATCGTCGACCGGGCCGATGCCGTCGATCGCCGGCGGCCCGGTGATGCTTGCCGCCTTGGCGGGATCGAGCACCATGATCGGCTTTTCGCCTTTGCCGGATTGCTCGATCGCCTGACGCAAGAGCTTGCGATATGCGCTGATCGCCTTGTCGGACGTACCGAGGTGCTCGTTGGTGCGATCCTGAATCGCGCCCATCGACTCGCAGGCCCATTGGTCGTGCACATTGATGTCGGCGCCCATGCCGGTATAGGTGTCGTGCTCCTGCTCGTGCGGATCAAAACCGTAGTCGTTGCTCTTGTTCTTGTTCGGGATGTAATCCGGCAACTGATAGAGCTCGAGCCGCTGCCGGCGCATCTCATCCTTGTTCACGGGCGCGCCGAAGCTGGTGAAGATCGCGTACCAATAGTGCTTCTCGTCGTCGATCGGCACATGCCATTGCGAGATCGTCATCTCGCGGCTCATCGGGATGATGAAGGCGTTCGGAAACATCAGATTGGTCACGCGCACATGCGTGCTCGCCTCGCTGACCTGCCGCAGCGTGACCAGCCGGAACCCGAATTCGGTCGGCTCGACCTCGATGCGCGGGCGCGTGAACTCGCGCATGATGCGCGACATCGGCATGTCTGAATCGCGCGAGGTGTCGCGGAACATTTTCCCGTAGGCCTGGCTCGGGTCTTCGTCACTGAAAAACCGGTGCAGAAACGAGGTGTGCACGGGATCGATCCCGACCTCGAGAGACTGCAGCCAGTTGCAGTCGATCATACCCTTGAACGCGAACGTGTGGCTGTCGGGCGCGATGAAGCAGTCGAAATGCGGAAATGCCGGCGGCGCACCCGGTCCTAGATAGGCGAACAGGATGCCGCTTTTCTGGACCACCGGATAAGATTTCTGCTTGATGTTGGCGCAGAGATTGCTGTCGTCGGGCTCGGCCGGCGTCTCAAGACACTTGCCGTTTACGTCGAACAGCCAGCCATGGAAGGCGCAACGCAGGCCGCCATTCTCAAGCCGACCATATGCGAGGTCGGTGCCGCGGTGCGGACAGCGCCGGCCGATCAGGCCATAGCGGCCCTTGTCGTCCTTGAAGATCACCAGGTCTTCACCGAACAGCCGGACGGGCTTCACCGGTCGGTTACCCGAGAGCTCGTCAACCAGCGCCGCAGGCTGCCAGTAGCGCCGCATCAAGCCACCCGCCGGTGTGCCTGGGCCGGTCCGGGCAATGAAATCGTTCTGCTCCGCACTCAACATGGCTGTCCATTCCCCTATTTCGGAGCGACTTTATACGAACTCCGGGAAGGACCGGAAGCGTGCCGGACCAGAAGCAAAACGGCCGGCGTAGGCCGGCCGCATTTCAAATCGCTGCAGAAAACCAGCCCTAGTGGCGCGCGGCCCAGCCCATATCCGTGCGGCGGCGCCACGCTGTCTGTCGCAGGCCCATCAAGCGGCTGGCGGCCGTCTTTGCTTCCGCGCGGCTGGCCGCCGCGCAAGTGCGATATTCAAGGTCGGAGACCCGCGACACCAGAGGCTGATTGCGAAAGAGTCGGGCGAACGTGCCAGCGCCGCCATTCAGTTTCAGATCGGCAAGTGAATTTGCAACGTTGCCCGAGTGGCCAAAGGCGACAACCCGGCCGGTCATGGTGTGGCGGACTTCGTAGACTCCGGGCCCGATTGGCGCTTCGACATGATCGCCGCTTTGCGCATCGGGAAATCGCTTCCAAGTGCTCCAAGTCTGGACCATGAAAATAACCTCAGTATCCATTCAAAAATTCGGATCAGGAACGCGACAACTAATCATTGGTTCCGTCAGGTCAACTGGCCCTGTTGATAAACGGGCAATCGCGGCCGGAATTTGGCGAGCCTTCTCGTATTTACGCTAATTGGCGCGGTTAATGGCCGGGCAGCACCAGCACCTTCGGCTTTGCCGGGAGAGTCGCCTTCGACACCACCAGCGATGGTATCTCGGCGACTTCGACATCCCACTCCCGTCGCACACGTTGCAGGAACCGGTCGAGTGTATAGGCGCTGAAATAGTGCATGGGGATCATCAGCGGCGCTTTCATCGCATGCAGCACCTCGACCATGCCATCAAGATCAAGCGTGTAGGATCCGTCGACGGGCACCAGCACCACGTCGACCCGGCCGATCTCATTGAGTTGCTGCTGCGTGAGCGTGTGGTGCAGGTGGCCGAGGTGCGCGATGCACAGGTTCGCGACCTCAAAGATGAAAATCGAATTGCCATGCCGTTCGGTGCCGCCATCATAGGTGCGGATGTTTGTCGGCACATTGCGCACGCGGACGTCCTTGTACTGGACATCGACACGCGCCGGCTTTTGATCTTCGGACCAGCCGCGCAGCACATATTTGATCCCGGGATCGGGCGACAGGGTGTAGTGCGTACTGTGGGCGTGGTTCATTGTCGCAATATCGGGCAACACAGTCGGCCTGACGTAATCATTGTAGTCGGTCGCAAGGCGCACCAGCTGCGGGCTCTCGATCAGGAATGTCGAGTGGCCGACATAAGTCAGACGTGCCTGACCGCGCTCAAGCGCGGCAAGACGAAAGGCAGCGGGTGTCACCAAGGGCGGCCGCGAGGCGACGAGACCCGGGCAACTCTCCATCATTTCAGGCTTGGCGGGCGAAGGCGCGGCTCCTTGCGCTTGCGCGTGCACCACAGCGGCAACGACAGATGCCGTCGCAATGAGAATTTTCGAAGCGCAATGCATGACATCTACCCGCGCCGATTGAAGGTGCGAGAATCTGCCATGGTTTGACGGCGCTTGCCACCGACCTCACGCGCAAATGAAGAGCGGCGCCCGAAGGCTAAACGTCGTTCGCGTTGAGCGGTCTAGAACTGCTCGAAATAGCGGCGGTCGCGCATCGAGACGATGATGCCCTTCGGTGTGACTACGACCCAGCGACCGTCCTGCCGCTTGATCTGCTCGACCGGGCCAATGCCCGGCAAAGGCGCGCCCGGCACGACCTGATAAATGTCGCCGTGACCTTGCACGTAGACAAAGCCATCGCGCGTCTCGCGAATCGTCCAGTCGTTGATGACCGACGGGCGCCGCAGCGCCTCCGCTGCGGCGGCCGGACGTACTGGCGGCAACGGTGCCGCGGCCGACGATGTCGGCGGCACCGTTTGCGGCGGCGTGATCGCACCGGTGATTTCCGCGCTGTCGCGCGCCAGACGCTCGCTGGCCTTGGCGAATTGGCTGTGCGCCGATTTGTTTGCGGCTTCAACGCTTGCCTTCAGGCTGGCAACGTCCTTGGAAAGACGCGCGATCGACTGTTGTACCGCCTTGCTCTCTTCAAGACCTGCAACATCGACCGAAGCGGGCTTGGCGAATCCGCCTGTCATCGCCGCGCCGGCCAGCGCGCCGACGGCAGCGGCGATTGCAACCGAAGCGGCAAGCATGGCGTAGCGCCGGTGGCGCGGACGCAGGCGGAGCTGCGGCCATCGCGCCCGTGCCCACGCTGCTTGGGCAATGTCGGTCGGCTCTTCTTTATTATCGATGTCCGCCTTGCTGACCGCCGCTGCCGCTTCGAGGGTGGCTGGCACCTCCGCCACCGATTCGCTGGCCGCGTCTGATGGCGTCGGCGAGAGCGAAGGCGAGTCGACCAACGGCAGTTCGGTCTGCCCTTGCTGCGGTGCGTTGTCCGGATTTGCTACGGGATCGTCGCCGGCACTCTCAATTTGCTTGCGGTTGGCCATGGCACTGGTCCTCAATCGGGCGTTCATCAGTCGGTAACCATGTTTGGTTACCAACTGGTTACCAATGGCTTGCTGGCAAGCGGCCGCGCCCCCTATCAATCGAGAGGACCTTGCACCGCGCCCGGATAACGTCGCACCGGGCGTCCTTGGGTCCCGCGTGAGATGCCGGCATCGCTGGCATCTCACGCTTAATTCCCATCCGAAATGTAGCAGCTAGACCGCGACGCCGTTCTCGGCTGCACGCGCCTTCAGCGACACGGCCGGCCGCGCGCCGATGTGCTGTATGACTTCGGCTGCCGCAATGCCACCAAGGCGGGCGGAGGTGCGATGATCCTTGCCCCGAGCAAGACCGGCAAGAAAGCCGGCCGCGAACAGATCACCGGCGCCGGTGACGTCCGCCACCTGCGCGACCGGTTCCGCTGGCACCGCTTCGACCGCCTCGCGCGAAACAACAACGCAGCCCTTTTCGCTGCGCGTCACCACTGCGAGCTTGGCCTCACCGCGCAGCGCCTTGACGGCGGTATCGAAGTCGGCGGTCTCATACAGGCTGTGCAGCTCGCGCTCGTTGGCGAACACAATGTCGACGACACCCTTTCGGATCAGGTCGAGAAATTCCGCACGATAACGGTCGACGCAGAAGGCGTCCGACAACGTGAGTGCGACGCGGCGACCCGCCTTGTGCGCGATGCCCGCAGCCTTGACGAAGGCCTCCTTGGCCTGCGGCGGATCCCATAGATAGCCTTCGAGGTATGTGACTGCGGCGCTCGCCACCTGCCCTTCGTCGATGTCGGCCGGCCGCAAGTCCTGGGCGGCGCCGAGAAACGTGTTCATTGTGCGCTCGCCGTCGGGCGTCACCATGATGTAGCAGCGCGCCGTGGACGGACCGCCGACGGCAGGCTTGGTATCGAAGGACACACCGGCAGCGCGGATATCATGGATGAAGCTGTGCCCCAGCTTGTCGTCTTTCACCTTGCCGACGAAGGCCGTGCGGGCACCAAAGCTCGCGACGCCGACGATCGTGTTTGCCGCAGAGCCTCCCGAGCTTTCCATCGCCGGGCCCATCGCCGCGTAGATCGCTTGCGCCCGTGCTTCGTCGATCAGCGCCATCGTGCCCTTGTTCATGCCTTGCGCCACCAGGAAGTTATCTTCGGCGCGGGCAATCACATCGACGATGGCGTTGCCGATGCCAAGCACGTCATAGCGGAGAGCAGTCATGTGTTGTCCTCTTGAATGGCGCGCGCGCACTATATCGGGGCATCAGGCGGCGGCAAGCTTATGCGCACTGCGTGGATGACGGGCCTGTGCCCACGAGCCTAGAGTAGTCGCGAGGGAATCATCAAAATGTCGCTCGCACGCGATATCACCACCGTCGGCGGCGGCACGCTGGTGTCGCGGTTGCTGGCTTATGTGCGCGACGCCTGGATTGCGGCCCTGTTGGGTACCGGGCCTTATTCAGAGACATTGTTTGCTGTTCTCCAGGTGGTCAATTTTTTTCGCCGCCTGTTGTCGGAGGGCGCTCTCAATAGCGCATTCGTGCCGATCTGGACCAAGCTGCGTGGCAGCACGGATGGCGCAGCCAATGCCGACCGCTTCACGCGGCGCGCCCTGCTCATGATGTTCTGTGTGGCGGGCAGCATTGCACTACTCGCCGTGTTTCTCGGACGCTATATCATCGCCGGCATCGCGCCGGGCTTCGATGACGCGCAACAATCTTTTGCGGCGTTCCTGCTATTCATGACCGCGCCGTACATCCTGCTTGCGGGACTCGTCGCGGTGATCGCCGCCGCTCTCAGCGCCGACGGCCGCGTGGGTGTCGTGGCCGTCATAACCGTTTTGTTTAACCTGACCATGCTGCTGGCGCTGCTGGTTCTGCCTGACGAACCGATCGAGCGCTATCAAATCACCTTTTGGATCGCACTTGCCGTCACCGCGGCGGGCATGATCCAGCTTCTTGCCGCGGCCATGGTCTGGTTGACGACTGGGAGACGGTGGCAACGAGCTCGCCCGGCTGCTGCGCGCGATCAGACTGGCGTGTTCTTCGGACGGGCACTGCCAGGTCTGATCGCGACCAGCATCCCTCAATTGAAGCTGATCGCCGCCACCGCGATCGTCTCGGCATCGCCCGCCGCCGTGTCGTGGCTCTACTACGCCAACCGCCTCTACGAACTGCCGCTCGGTATCGCTTCGATTGCCGTCGCGGCCGTGATTGTGCCGCGTATTGCGGGCAGCGTGCATGCCCGCAATGAGGGCCAATTCGCCTCGGCCCAGTCGCGCGCCTATGAAATCGCTATTGGATTTGCTTTGCCGGCGGCTACCGGCTTCGCGCTCCTGGCAGAGCCGATTGCGCGCGGCCTGTTCGAACGCGGTGCATTCGGCGCCCAGGATACGGCCGCGGTAGCGGCTGCGCTGGTGGCGATTTGTGCGGGGCTCCCCGGACACGTACTCGAGAAGGTGTTCGGCGCGGTTTCTTTCGCGCACGAGGACACGCTCACCCCCATGCTGGCCGCCCTTGGCGGTCTCACCGCAGCCATCATTGGCGGCGCGCTGCTGTTTCCACGGTTTGGGTACGTCGGTGTTGCGGCGGCAATTGCCGTATCGGGTTGGCTCGGGGCCGGGCTGCTCGGCACCCTGCTTTTTCGCCGCCGCTGGCTGCGGATCGATGCCGAGGCCTGGCGCCGCCTGCCTGGCATTTGCCTCGCCACGATCGCAATGGCCGTTGCGGTCGGCTGCGCCAATCACTTGATTGGCGCGGGCGGTACGTCATCGACCGCACGACTGGCGATCCTTGCCGCACTGGTGACGCTCGGCGTCGCCGTCTACTTCGCCGCGCTGCGATTGCTCGGCGTCGTAACGCTCAAAGAGCTGGCCGCCCTGCAACGAAAATCGTAAGGGCCTTGCGCGGCGCGCCTCCGGCGTGGCATGGCTCCCGCGCAAGGCAATGAGGACGGGCAATGGCGTTCAAGGAACGCGTTTTTTCCGGCGTGCAACCGACCGGCAACCTGCATCTCGGCAACTATCTTGGCGCCATCACCAAGTTCGTGGCGCTGCAGGATCGCTATGACTGCATCTATTGTGTCGTGGATCTTCATGCCGTCACCGTGTGGCAAGATCCAAACGAATTGCCGCGCGCCACGCGCGAGGTGACGGCCGCGTTCCTAGCCTGTGGCATCGATCCGAAGAAGCACATCATCTTCAACCAGAGCCAGGTCGCCGAGCACGCCGAGCTCGCCTGGGTCTTCAATTGCGTCGCGCGCGTCGGCTGGCTCAACCGGATGACGCAGTTCAAGGAAAAGGCCGGCAAAGATCGCGAGAACGCGTCGGTCGGCCTCTACGTCTATCCGAACCTGATGGCGGCCGACATCCTCGTTTACCGTGCAACGCACGTTCCCGTCGGCGAGGATCAGAAGCAGCACCTCGAGCTGTCGCGCGACATTGCGCAGAAATTCAACAACGACTTCTCGGCGTCGATCCAGGCGCACGGCTTCGGCGAAACTTTCTTTCCGCAACCGGAGCCGATCATCCAAGGTCCGGCGACACGCGTGATGTCACTGCGTGACGGCTCGAAGAAGATGTCAAAGTCGGAGGCATCCGATTACTCCCGCATCAACCTGACCGACGACGCGGATGCCATCGCGCAGAAAATCCGCAAGGCCAAGACTGATCCGGAACCTTTGCCGAGCGAGGAGAAAGGCCTTGCGCCGCGTCCTGAAGCCGACAACCTGGTCGGCATCTACGCGGCGCTGCAAGGCGTGAGCAAAGCCGATGTACTTGGCCAGTTCGGCGGCGGCCAGTTTTCGACCTTCAAAACTGCGCTCGTTGATCTCGCGGTCGCGAAACTCGGGCCGATCGGTGCGGAAATGAAGAAACTCGTACAGGATCCTGTCTATATCAACTCGATCCTGGCCGACGGCTCGCAGCGCGCGCAGGCAATTGCCGCCGAAACCATGAAGGCGGTCAAGGATATCGTCGGTTTCGTGCGCCGCTAGTTTGCGGCGCAGAATATCCGCCTTGTCGTCGCGCCGGGCGGCATGCCACCATTGTCCGCTTGTGCATTCGTCACAGCGCATATGATCGGACGGGAGCGTCGCGACCATGAGCAGCAAGCGCCGCAGTTACGAGGCCGGCCACAAGCGGAAATATTTGGTGGTCATCGACGACACCGAGGAATGCGATCGCGCCGTCTACTGGGCGGCGAAGCGCGCCGGTCGTACGAAGTCACAGATCGTGATGCTGCGCGTGATCGAGCCGGGCGATCGCAATCAGCAATGGCTCGGCGTTGCCGATCTCATGAAGGCTGAGGCGCAGGAGGCAGCAAACGCCGCGCTCGATAAATTTGCCGCGCGCGCAAAGAAGATCGCCAAGATCACGCCCGACCGCGTCATTCGCGAAGGCAACACGTCGGAAGAGATCATCAAGCTGATCGACGAAGACGCCGACATCGGTATTTTGGTGCTGGCCGCCGGCACCGGCAAGGAAGGCCCGGGCCCCTTGGTATCGAACCTTGCCAAGACCGCCGGAACGTTTCCAATCCCGGTCGCGCTGGTGCCGGGCCATCTGAGCGACGACGATATCGACGCCAGTTCCTGATTTGAGGCCATTTCCAGCCGGTTGACCGGAAGCACCGCAAGCGCCATTTATGCGCTATGATTTGACCACCCACGGGCCTTGAACCCGTTGAGGCAAGGAGCAATTTCGATGTTCATTCAAACCGAGGCTACGCCCAATCCGGCGACGCTGAAGTTTCTGCCGGGCCGACCCGTGCTCGAGACTGGCACCCTCGACATGCCGACGAAGGATGCCGCGGCGCAATCGCCGCTCGCCGCCAAGTTGTTCGAGGTTCCCAATGTCGGCGCCGTGTTCTTCGGATCCGATTTCATTGCGGTGACCAAAACCGAAGGAGAGTGGCAGCAGCTCAAGCCGGCGATTCTCGGCGCCATCATGGAGCACTACATGTCGGGTGCGTCGTTGCTTAACGGCGACGCAAGCCCGAGCGATGTCGCGGCGGATGAATTTTTCGACGCCAAGGACGCCGAGACCGTCGCCACCATCAAGGATCTGATCGAGACGCGCGTGCGCCCGGCAGTGGCCGGTGACGGCGGCGACATCACCTTTCGCGGCTACAAGGAGGGGATCGTGTACCTCGATATGAAGGGCGCCTGCTCTGGCTGCCCATCATCGACGGCGACCCTCAAGCACGGCATCCAGAACCTGCTCAGGCACTTCGTTCCCGATGTTGTCGAGGTAAGGCCGATGTAGGCCCAATATCTGAGCTATTTCGACGATGCCCGGCCCATGCGCCGGGCATCGACGTTTTGGCGTTGTTGTGAAGACGTGGCCGGCGCGCTGACAAGCCCGGCCGTGACGGTGGTAAACTCAATTCATGCGCGTTCTTGCCATCGATACCGCGCTCGAGGCCTGCTCGGTCGCCGTGTTGGATACCGACCGCCCCGATTTGCGCGCGCACGAATCGTTGCCGATGCAGCGTGGTCATGCCGAAGCGTTGATGCCCCTGGTCGCACGGGTGCTCGACCGCGTTCAGTTTGATTTCTCCGCCATTGACCGCGTCGCAGTGACGACCGGACCGGGAAGCTTCACCGGTCTGCGAGTCGGCATCGCGGCCGCGCGCGGCATTGCGCTTGCTTCGGGCAAGCCCGCAATCGGACTAACGACGCTTGCCGCCTTCGCCGCGCCATTCATTGCGGCCGACGATACGCTGCCGGTCGTGGTCGCGATTGATGCGCGGCACGATCATGTGTATCTGCAGGTTTTCGGCCCAGGCGGCCGCACGCTTGTCGCACCTCGCATCGCACCGCTGCGTGAGGCCTTGCGCGTTTCCTCAACCGGTATGCCGCGCGTCACTGGAACCGCTGCCGCCAAGCTCGTAGCGCTGTGGCCCGCCGGCGAACGTGCGCCGACGAAAGTCGACCAGCGTGGTGCACCCGACATCAATTGGGTCGCGCGACTCGGCGCCGCTGCATCCGACACCGGCACGCCGCCCAAACCTCTTTACCTTCGTCCACCGGACGCGCATCCGCAGGATGCGGTGCAATTGGCCCGGCGATGATCGGTTTCATCAGCAATCTGTTCAACCGCTCCGAGCCGTCGATAACCGAGGCAAGCGCGCGCGACGCATCCGCAATCGCGGTACTTCACGGCATGTCATTCCGTCGCGGTTGGAGCGAGCAGGAGGTCGAAGGTCTGCTTCTTGACCGGCATGTGATCGCACACCGGGCAACCGACGGCGCCAAGCTGGACGGATTTGTCCTGTCGCGGCTTGTAGAGGATGAGGCGGAAATCCTTTCCGTCGCCGTCGCCGACCGGCAGCGCGGCCGCGGGCTTGCGCGCAAGCTGCTCAACCTTCATCTGCGCCGCTTAGCCGGCCTTGGTGCACGCACTATTTTCCTTGAAGTCGATGAGCACAATGTACCGGCGCTGCGGCTTTATGAGCACGCCGGCTTCCAAGAAATCTCACGTCGTCTTGGCTATTATCCCGGTACCGACGCAACGGCCGCCACTGCGTTGATTCTGCGCCGCGACTTGGTCTGAGCCTGCGGTGGACACATACCAGACACGGCCAATATGATATTGGGGGCTCGACTGAAGGACCTGGGCTCCAGAGAGACGCCAACGTGACTGCCGCGAGCAAGCGCAATTTCGATAAGAAGAACATCGAGGCGCTATGCGCCACCAAGGGCATGCGCATGACCGAGCAGCGTCGGGTAATCGCACGCGTGCTCGCGCAGTCGGACGATCATCCCGACGTTGAGGAACTCTACCGGCGCTGTGCCAAGGTCGACGAGCATATTTCGATTTCGACCGTCTACCGCACGATGCGGCTTTTTGAAGATGCCGGCATTATCGAGCGGCACGATTTCCGCGATGGGCGGGCGCGCTATGAAACCAGCCCTGACGCCCACCACGATCATCTGATCAACCTCCGCAACGGCGAAGTGATCGAATTTCAATCCGAGGAAATCGAACGCCTGCAGGCCGAAGTCGCGCGCAAGCTCGGTTATAAACTCGTCGACCATCGGCTCGAGCTTTATGCCGTGCCATTGAGCGACGACAAAAAGCGCTAAGCATGATTCTCCGGAACTAAACGCTGATGGCGCGCGCGCTTTTCATCGCGGCATTCTTTTTCACGACGACGCCGCTGCTGATTTTACTCCAGTGGACGCTTGGCAAGCTTGGATTGCCCGGTTGGGGCTTCATCGCTTCTAATTACTATCGAGTGCTGTGCACACTACTTCGCATACGCGTGCACGTGAACGGCACGCCGATGCACGACCGTGCCGTCCTCTACGTCTCCAATCACGTGTCGTGGGCCGACATTCTCGTCATCGGATCGCTTGCGCCCGTCGCCTTTGTTGCCAAGCGTGAAGTAGCAAGCTGGCCGTTGGTCGGCATCGCGGCAAAACTGCAGCGGACGGTCTTTGTCGACCGCACGCGACGGCATCAGGCCGGTGAAGCCGTAGCCGACATCGTCAAGCGGCTGAAGGACGGCGTGTCGGTGGTCCTTTTTGCCGAGGGCACCTCAAGCGACGGCAACCGCGTTCTGCCATTCCGCTCGGCATTGCTTGGTGCGGTAGAAGAGGCGTCCACACACGCCGGCAACACCCTTATTCAGCCGATGTCGATCAGCTACACCGGCCTGCACGGCATCCCCATGGGCCGCCAGCACCGCCCGCTGGTGGCGTGGTATGGCGACCTCGATTTCCTGCCGCACATCAAGGCATTCATCGAGCTGGGCGCGGTCGATGCCGTCGTCAGTTATGGCGAAGCAGTTCCAGCAGATGTTGAAATCGACCGCAAAGCCATGACCACGCGGCTCGAAAGCTCGGTGCGCGGCCTGCTCGCCTCGGCCTTGCGCGGACGGCCATTGACCGTGCAAAACGCGCATGCCAGCTGAGGATTTATCTTCTGCGCGAACCATCTAAGTCTTAAAATCGTTGTAAAATCAAATATATGGTCTCTCGGGACAAATCCCAGCACGGCGGGTAAATTGGACACGCTTCGCATCGAAATGGCATGAGCAAAGCTCGCAAAGTCCACGTCAAATCATTCGGCTGCCAGATGAACGTCTACGATTCCCATCGTATGGCGGACACCTTGGCGCCCGCGGGCTACAACGAGACGACATCGCCCGAAGACGCCGACCTTGTCATCCTCAATACTTGCCACATCCGCGAAAAGGCGGCCGAAAAGGTCTATTCCGAGATCGGCCGCATCCGGGAAATGAAGGAAGTGGCCGCGCGCGACGGCCGTCGCATGCTGATCGCGGTCGCCGGCTGCGTCGCCCAGGCGGAAGGCCGCGAAATCATCCGGCGCGCGGGTGCCGTTGACCTGGTGGTCGGCTCGCAGAACTACCATCGGCTGCCGGAGATGGTCGCGCGCGCGCAACGGGGCGAGAAAGTCATCGACACAGATTTTCCGGTCGAAGACAAGTTTGAAGCCCTGGCGGCACCGAAACGGGATGCGATCGCCAAGCGCGGCATCTCAGCGTTCGTCACCGTTCAGGAAGGCTGCGACAAGTTCTGCACGTTCTGCGTCGTGCCCTACACGCGCGGCGCGGAAGTATCGCGCCCGGTTGAAAAGATCGTTGCCGAAGTCGAACGGCTGGCGGATGGCGGCGTGCGCGAAGTGACGCTGATCGGACAGAATGTGAATGCCTATCACGGGCCCGAACCAGAGGGAGCCGCATCAAGCCTCGGCAGATTGCTTCGCCGCCTTGCCGAGGTCCGCGGCATTCTTCGTCTCCGTTACACGACGAGCCACCCGCGCGACATGGATGACGATCTGGTCGCGGCCCATCGCGAATTGCCCAAGCTGATGCCCTCCGTGCACCTGCCGGTGCAATCTGGTTCCGACCGTATCCTTGCGGCGATGAACCGCAAACATACGCGTAAGGATTATCTCGACGTGATTGCGCGCCTTCGTGCGAGCCGTACGGACCTTGCTTTTACATCCGATTTCATTGTCGGCTTCCCCGGTGAAACCGAGTCGGATTTCCGCAATACCCTCGCGTTGGTCGACGAGGTTGGTTACGCGGGCGCATTCTCCTTCATATACTCGCCGCGCCCCGGGACGCCCGCCGCCGAAATGGAAGAGCAGCTTCCGGCAGACGTGAAGTCCGAGCGCCTGCAACGCCTGCAGTCCGCCATTACGCGCAATCAACGCCGTTTCAACGCCGGATTTGCCGGACGCACCGTCGACGTGCTTCTTGAAAAGCCGGGCAAACTGCCCGGGCAGCTTGTGGGCCGATCGCCCTATCTGCAGGCGGTGCAGGTCATGGCGCCGGTCGATTCCATCGGCTCGGTGCACCGCGTGACCATCGACGAAGTCGGCAGCAACAGCCTTTTTGGCAGCCTCGCCGATGAAAGCCGTGCAGTAGCGCTCACAACAGCAGGAGCCTGAACCAGCCTTGCGCACAAAGGATCCCGTGATCCCGTCCGCTGCCGCCTCCGAGGAGACGGCCACGACCCAGACCGTGCTTGCGTTCGAAGACAACAAGCTCGCGTCAATGCTGTTCGGACAATACGGACAAAATCTTGCGCTGATCGAGCGTCGCCTCGGTGTGGTCGCCGAGCAGCGAGGCAATCACGTCACGATCGAAGGCTCGCGGGGCGCCTGCGAACAGGCGCGTCACGTTCTCGAGGGACTTTATGAGCAACTCAAGCGTGGCCGCGACTTGAGCCAGGGCGACGTCGAAGGGGCCATCCGTCAGGCGATCGCGCAGGGCTCGCTGTTCGACTACGACCCTGCCGCGCCGCGGCCGGCATTCGAAGAGATCAACTTGCGTAAGCGGCCGGTACGTGCGCGCACGGCTGCGCAGGATGCCTATATCCGGGCGCTCAAGCGCCACGCATTGGTGTTCGGGACCGGGCCTGCCGGCACGGGCAAGACCTGGCTCGCCGTTGCGCAGGCACTTCAGATGTTCGAGCGCAAAGAAGTTGACCGTATCATTTTGTCGCGCCCTGCGGTCGAAGCTGGCGAACGTCTTGGCTTTCTTCCCGGCGACATGCGCGAAAAAGTCGACCCCTATCTGCGCCCAATCTACGACGCGCTCTATGACTTGATGGACGCGCGCATCGTCGAGCGGGCGCTGCAAGCCGGTGAAATTGAAATCGCACCGCTTGCTTTTATGCGCGGCCGAACGCTCTCGAACGCCGCCGTCATTCTGGACGAGGCGCAGAACACGACCTCCATGCAGATGAAAATGTTTCTCACGCGGCTGGGTGAAAACAGCCGCATGATCGTCACGGGAGATCCAAGCCAAGTCGACCTGCCGCACGGCCAAACTTCCGGCCTTGCGGAAGCCGTCAAACTGCTGAAAGGCATTGAAGGCATCGGTCATGTAGCGTTCACACATGAGGATGTCATCCGCCACGAACTCGTGGCCCGCATCGTCGAGGCTTACGATCGCAGCGTCCCCACGCGCGAGGGAAAAGGATGAAGACGCCACCGGGACGGCCCGCGTCACCGCTGCACATCGACCTCCGGATTGAGTCAACGCTCTGGCACGGCCAGCCTCTCGCCGAAAAAACCGTGCGAAACTCTGTCCTTGCCGCAGCCGCAGCGCTCTCAACAGCGGGCGGCGAAGTCAGTATTGTGCTCACCGACGATTCGGCCATCCGCTCGCTCAACCGGGACTGGCGCGGCATCGACAAGCCGACCAACGTTTTGTCGTTTCCCGCCTCGGGTCCCGACACCGGCGACGGCGCACGGCTGCTTGGCGATATTGTGATCGCTTTCGAGACGCTCGAACGGGAATGCGCTGATGAGACCCACGACTTTCTTCATCACCTCGCTCACCTCGCGGTGCATGGATTTCTCCACCTCAACGGCTACGATCACCAGACCGACGCGCAGGCTGAGGCAATGGAAGGGCTCGAAAGCAGGATCATGACGCGTTTGAACATGCCCGATCCCTACCGCGCCCACGATCTTGGCAACGCCTGACCGCCGCCATGTCTGAAAGCCATCCATCTGGTTCAAGGCCCGCCGGCGCTCCGTCATACGAGCCGCGAAACCTGCCGGTGCCGGTGCCGCCGGCGCGTAACGGGGGTGAGAACTGGTTCATCCGCGCGCTGCGCGCGCTGTTCGGGCGAAAGCCAAATATTGCACGTGCCGATCTGCAGGACGTTCTCGACGCCGTCGGGCCCGGCGATTCCAGTTTCACTGCGGACGAAAGCCGGATGCTCAGGAACATCCTTGGCCTCCGCGAGCGCCGCGTCGGCGACGTCATGGTGCCGCGCGCCGACATTGTCGCCGTTCAGCAGGACATCAAGCTCGGCGAATTGATGCGAGTGTTCGAGGGTGCGGGCCATTCGCGGCTTGTGGTGTACAACGACACCCTCGACGATCCGGTCGGCATGGTCCACATACGCGACCTGATCGCCTTCATGACCGCGCGTGCGACTGCCAATCCGGAAAAAAACGCCAAGCGTAAAAAGCCGCTGCCCGCAGGCCTTGACCTGAAGGCAATCAACCTCGCTACGCCGCTGTCCGCGACGAAGATCGTCCGCGAGATCCTGTTCGTGCCGCCGTCGATGCGCGTCATCGATCTATTGGCGCGCATGCAGGCGACGCGAATTCACCTCTCGCTGGTGGTCGACGAGTATGGCGGCACCGACGGGCTCGCTTCGATCGAGGATATCGTCGAGCAGATCGTCGGCGACATTGCCGACGAACACGACGAAGACGCCACGCCCGAGATCACACAGCTACCTGATGGCTCATTCGTTGCCGATGCGCGGGCCAAGATCGAAGACGTCATCGCGACCGTTGGCAACGATTTCGACGTTGGTGACGCTATAGATGACGTCGACACCATCGGCGGGTATCTCGTGACGCGCGCGGGGCGCCTACCCGTGCGTGGAGAGATCGTGCCCGGCCCGGATCTTTTCGAGTTTGAAGTTCTCGACGCCGATCCACGCCGCGTCAAGCGCGTCCGGATAACCCGGCTGAAAGAGAGACGTGAGCGGCCGCGCGAGGTGCGCAAGCGAAACGAGGCCGATGGCATGTTCTCGAGCGTCACGACTTCGCCGGCGGCGCCCGATGACAAGTCACCCCGCAACGACACCGGTCCGGCCGGCGTGCGCCAGCCGTGATCATTACCCGCTTCGCCCACGCCGTCATGCTTGCCATTGGCTGGCGGCGCGCAAACATTGCATTCGTTGCCGGCGCCGCTTCGGCTTTGGCCATGCCGCCCATCAACGCATGGCCTGTCCTATTCGTGACATTCCCGGTCCTGGTCTGGCTCGCGGACGGATCCACCGCCGGACGCTGGAGCGGCGCAATCACCGCCGCGGTGGCCGGCTGGTGTTTTGGTTTTGGATATTTCCTCGCGGGACTCTATTGGGTCGGATACGCCTTTCTCGTCGACGCTAAGACCTTCGGCTGGCTTTTGCCTGTCGCCGTTGCCGGACTACCCGCTTATTTGGCGCTTTACACGGGCCTTGCACTTGCGATCGCCCGGCTGATCTGGGTACGCGGGTCCGAACGAATCCTGGCGCTCGCCGCCGCGATAACCGCTGCAGAATGGCTACGCGGCCGCCTGCTCAGCGGGTTTCCCTGGAATACGTTTGGCTACGCACTGACTGAGCCGCTCGTGCTCGCGCAAAGCGTTTCGTTGACCGGGATATGGACCCTTACATTTCTCTGCGTCGCCATTTGCGCGAGTCCCGCCGTCATCGCCGACGATAAGGCCGACACGCGATATCCGTACCGCCCTCTCGTTTTTGGACTGATTGTCCTCGCGGGGCTCGCCGGTTACGGCGCCGCAAGGCTGTGGTTGCACCCAACGGAATATGTGAACGGCGTCCGCCTGCGCATCATGCAACCCAATTTGCAGCAAGATGAGAAATTCAACTACTCGGCAAAGGCGGACGTAATGAGCCGTTACTTGCGTCTGTCAGATCGCGTCACAAGCCCAGGTTCGAATGGCATCCGGGACGTGACGCATCTCATTTGGCCGGAAGCGGCTTTTCCCTTCTTTCTGACGCGCGAGCCTGACGCGCTTGCGCAAATCGCCGGCCTGATCAGGCCGTCAACGGTACTGATAACGGGCGCAGTGCGGGCGGCGTCGGACGCCAACCCGCGCGACCAGCGCGCGTACAACTCGATCTATGTGATCGACCCCAATGGGTCGATCCGCGGTATCTACGACAAGGTGCATCTTGTTCCGTTCGGCGAGTACCTGCCGTTCCAACGCGTGCTCGAACGGCTGGGATTGATGCAATTGACGAAAGTAATCGGCGGCTTTCTCTCTGGTGATCGCCGACGCCCGATGGACATTCTCGGCGCACCAAAAATGCTCCCGTTGGTCTGTTACGAGGCGATCTTTCCTGGTGCTGCAGTGCCCCCCGGCGAGCGCCCGGGCTGGATGGTCAATGTCACGAACGATGGCTGGTTCGGAATCAGTTCCGGGCCGTATCAGCATTTCCAGCAGGCACGTGTCCTTGCGATCGCCGAAGGGCTGCCCTTGGTACGTGCAGCCAACACCGGCATTTCGGCGGTGGTCGACCCCGTCGGACGCATCATCAATTCACTGCCCTTGGGAATCGAAGGCGTGCTGGACTCCCGGCTACCGGCTGCGATCGAACCGACGCTTTACGTGAAGTACGGCAACTATCTCCTGGGTTCCGTCTTGCTACTCAGCCTGCTTGTTGTAGGGCGCAGGCGATTTCGCGCGTAGATTGCGCAATTGTTCACAGCATTATGCAAGTTGCTGCATGAAAATCAGGCAGCAAAATCGTCGCTAAAGAAAATACCACCGGAATGTAGTGATACAAATTCCGCTGACATCTATGACTAAATTTACGCGGCGTTTCCCGATTACAAGGACTCGCGCATTGCGCTAGCGCCTTCACTTGTGACAACTATGCCCGAAATGGGGGCATAGGAGAAATCTATGGCTAAGAAGGCGCCGAACCCGATCGACAGACATGTCGGTTCACGCGTCCGCATGCGCCGAATGATGCTGAGCATGAGTCAGGAAAAGCTGGGTGATGCTCTTGGGCTCACTTTCCAACAAGTTCAGAAATACGAAAAAGGGACTAACCGCATTGGCGCCAGCCGGCTGCAGCAAATCGCGCACATCCTCCAGGTGCCGGTTTCATTCTTCTTCGAAGGCGCGCCGCATTCGTCGGGACATGCCGGCGGCATGAGCGAAGCGCCCTCGCCGGCCTACGTCGCCGACTTCCTTGCGACTTCCGATGGCCTGTCTCTGACCAAGGCCTTTATGCGTATAAAAAGCAGCAAGCTGCGGCGGCGTATCGTCGATCTCGTCGAACAAATCGCCGGAATCAACTGACCTAGGGTCATATCCCATCGTTTTGAGGCATCTGCCCAACGCTGCCCGCATCTTGACCTGCATCGCCGCCGCTGCAAGAACCACCCCCGACATGGCATGAGGCGGCAACGCAGCCGCGCCACGGGAGGAGTTGTAGCGGTGGCTCACACGAATTTTCTTTTTACCAGCGAGTCGGTTTCGGAAGGTCATCCGGACAAGGTCTGCGATCAGATTTCTGACGCGGTGCTCGACGCATTTCTGGAAAACGACATCAAGCTCGGCATCGCCGACGATAGCTTGGTGAACACGCGGCTTGGCTGCGAGACCCTCGCAACAACCAATAAGATAGTCATCGCCGGCGAAGGGCGCGGTCAGGCACCGTTGTTCCGCAAGCACGGCGACAAGGCCGTGGTTGATCGCGAGTTCATCACCAAGATCGCACGCGATGTCGTGAGGGACATCGGCTATGACCAGGACGGCTTTTCGTATTACGGCGCCGACGTCGAGGTACTCCTACATGGCCAGTCGCCTGACATCGCGATGGGCGTGAATGCCAAGAAGAAGAAGGGCGGAGAGGAAGAAGGTGCCGGCGACCAGGGCATGATGTTCGGCTTCGCCTGCACCGAGAGCGAGGTCTACGAGAAGAACTCATTCATGCCGGCGCCGATCTATTTCGCGCACAAGATCCTCAAGGTTCTGTCGGAAAAGCGCCGTTCCGGCCAACTCTACGACCTGCAGCCCGATTCGAAGAGCAGGTCACCATTCGTTACGTCGACGGTAAACCAATCGGCTGTACCAAGGTCGTGGTATCGACGCAGCACAATGCGCAAAGCCGCAACGGCAAGAAATATACGCCCGGCCTGATCAAGGAGATGATCTCTGACGCCGTGGAGTCCGCGCTCCCGAAGGGATGGATGCCGAAGAAGCCATCCGACTTCCTGGTCAACCCGACCGGCAACTTCGTGATCGGCGGACCTGACGGTGATTGTGGTCTTACCGGTCGTAAGATCATCGTCGACACGTACGGTGGCTACGCGCCCCACGGTGGTGGTGCGTTCTCCGGAAAGGATCCGACCAAGGTCGACCGTTCGGCAGCCTATGCTGCGCGCTATCTTGCCAAGAATGTTGTAGCTGCCGGCGTCGCCGAGCGCTGCACGATCCAGGTCGCCTATGCTATCGGCGTCGCTGACCCGATGTCGGTGCTGGTTGATACCCACGGCACAGGCAAGGTCGAGGAGAAAAAGCTCGAGAAAATTTTGCCCGAGTTGTTCCGGCTCACTCCGACAAACATCCGCCGCACGCTCAAACTCAACCGGCCGATCTACAAGCGCACGGCGGCCTACGGGCATTTCGGCCGCGCGCCCGACAAGGACGGCGGCTTCTCGTGGGAGAGGACCGACCTTGCCCCAGCAATCCGCAGCGCGGTGAGATAGACGCCGTTTCCGACGCTGCTTCTTCGCACTAAGCTGACGTCGCCGGGGCAAGCGCCTACGCCCCGGCGATGTTGCTTAGGATCGCACGGCATTGCCACGCAAATCGGAATTCTCGCAGCGGCACGGTGATGGCAGAAAAGAGCCAACGCGCGCGTTTTTCGGCCGCCGCAAGGGTCATGCACTCAGGCCGCGGCAAGCGGCCCTTTTCGATACATTGCTGCCGAAACTCGCGCTTGACCTCGGTAACCCCGCGGGTCCCGATCTCCGCAAGATGTTTGCAAGTGAAGTCGATAGCGTGCGACTCGAAATCGGATTTGGCGGCGCCGAGCATCTGATCTCGGAGGCAAAAGCACATCCACGGATCGGGTTTCTCGGGACAGACGCCTTCGTGAATTCTATCGCCAAAGCATTGGTTGCCATCAACGACACCGCCCTGAGCAATATCCGTCTTTATTTTGGCGACGCGAGTGAGCTCGTCGACTGGCTGCCCGTCGAAGGATTGTCGCGCATCGACCTGCTCTATCCAGATCCTTGGCCGAAGCGGCGCCACTGGAAACGGCGATTCATCCAGGATGAAAGTTTGACGCGACTCGCGCGTATCCTGAAACATGGCGGCGAGCTGCGGTTTGCCACCGATATCGGCGACTACGGCGCTTACGCGCTCGCCCGGGTTTTGCGCTCGAAAGATTTCAAATGGACGGCAGAACGTGCGGATGACTGGCGTAAGCCGTGGGCTGGATTTTGCGGCACGCGTTACGAGGCAAAAGCCAAGCGCGAAGGGCGCAGGCCCGCCTATTTCATATTTGAGCGCAGATAACTATTCCCCGGTGCCCTGACGCACCTGCCAAAACCGGACAACACGCTGTGCCGTTGTCGCCGTCAGCCGTTCAAAATTTTCGCGCGCCGCGTCGAGCGACTGCGGCGAAGGTTTCGGGCCGGGGCGAGCTCTGAGAACAGCTCTCACAGTCGGCCAACCGAACCCGACCGCGCGCGCCAAGATCAGGACCGGGTCAGCACGGTCGCCGTTCATTAGCCGATCCACCACCTCGACCGGCACTGCGCACATCGTTGCCAGAGCCGCAATCGTTTCCTCATATTTTCCGGCGCTCGCAAATTCGGCAATATCGCTCTCGCCGAGCTTGCGCTCCTTGTGCAGCGCGCGGACCGCAGCAAGCGCCGCCGTGTAGTTGCGCGGCGCAGCCTTGGCGGCGACCTCGTCGGTGACTTGTGCGAGAATGCGCCGGATTTCCGCCTGCGTTTCAGGTTTTGCTTTTGACAACAGGCGCCTTTGCACTACGTCGCTCGCCTGCATCAGAAGTTGTCGAAAAAGACGCGGCGGAATGTCGGTGCGCATGCCGACCTTTTCGGCCAGAACGCCGTCTTGTTCGGCACGCCTTACAAGTGTCGTGAATGCGTTTGTCGAGAGCTGCGCATTCGGATTGTTGGCGATCGAACGTGCAACATCGCGATTGCCGCGTTCCACCAAAATATCGGAAAGCGCTTCGCCGATCCCCAGCCGAGTGGACATCGCGAGCAAGTGCGCTTGGCTTTTGGTTTCAGCGATGTGCATCAAATCGCTCTCGTCGATCCGTGCCTGCTTGAGAACGGGACCTGCGACTTCGATGTCGTCATTCTTGGCGAGCGCGCTCACAACACGAGGTGGCGCGTTCGGAACCGGTGCAATGCGGCGGGCAAGTTCAGCGAGCGCTTTTGCTTCGATCTCCTCGATCAGGCACCCGATGACATCGTCGAACAGCGCGACGTGTTCGGCGTTGAAGCTCGGCACGCCGTCGAGAAACAGAGTGGTAATGCGACGGAGCGTTTCCGCACGCTTTTCCGCCGAACCATGCTGGACGACGTCTTCCAGTTCCGGAAGCAGCGACGCGGGAACACTCATACAAGAACCTGCAAACGCTCAAAAAATCGCCTGGGCCGGAGGCTTTACGCAAATTTAGGGGTAGATTCTGAAGGAACGGTTAGCCGTTAACCGGCACCCCGACCCTTGCGCAGGCGCGAGAAATCGCTATATTTCCGGCGTTACTAACACCCTCATAACCGAATGGGTTTTGAGAGTGGGTCCCGCGGGGCCCGCTCTTTTTTGTTACCAGATGCCAACAGGCGACACGTTGGAGAACTTTGCGGCCAGCGCCGCAGCAGACGAACCGCGGCTCATCACCGAGCCGGGGCTTCCCGCGCGCGTCGCCGCGATCGTGGAGCCAGTCGTTGAGCAACTCGGTTACCGTCTCGTGCGCGTGCGCGTATCGGCCGCCGAGGGCTGCACCGTACAGGTGATGGCAGAGCGCCCTGATGGCACGATGACGGTCGAGGACTGCGAAATGGTGTCGCGCGCACTGTCACCCGTCCTCGATGTGGCGGATCCAATAGACCGGACCTACCGGTTGGAGATTTCGTCTCCCGGGATCGATCGTCCGCTGGTACGCAAGTCCGATTTCGAGCGCTATGCCGGACATCTCGCCAAGATTGAAACCCTTGTCCCGTTCGAAGGCCGCAAGCGCTTTCGTGGCGTGCTCGCCGGAACCGAAGGTGAAGCAGTGCGGATCCGCCGTGACGATGTTGCGGAAGGTGAATCGGCGGAAGTCCTGCTTCCAATCGAAGAGATGAATGAAGCCAAGCTCATCTTGACCGATGAGCTGGTGACGGAAGTGCTCCGACGAGAAAAATCTGCCAAACGCGACGCACGTGCGGCACGAAGAGAACTACGACGCAAAGAAAGACATTCACGGCATCGGCCTCAGAGGCCTGCCGCTACAGGAGGAGAATGAGCTATGGCTGTAAGCGCCAACAGGCTCGAACTATTGCAAATTGCCGATGCGGTCGCCCGCGAGAAGGCGATCGACCGCGGCATCGTGATCGCAGCGATGGAAGACGCCATCGCCAAGGCTGCACGCTCGCGATACGGCGCGGAAACCGACGTTCATGCCGAGATCGAGCCGAAGACAGGCGATCTGCGGCTGACGCGCCATATGCTGGTGGTGGAAGCCGTCGAGAACCCGTCCAATCAGATCACCTTGGACGAAGCACGTAAGCGCCATCCAGCCGCGCAGGTCGGCGACACGATCGCGGATCCTTTGCCGCCGCTCGAATACGGCCGCATCGCCGCACAATCGGCGAAGCAGGTTATCGTTCAGAAGGTGCGCGAGGCGGAACGCGACCGGCAGTATGCGGAATACAAGGATCGCATCGGCGACATCGTCAACGGCATCGTCAAGCGCGTCGAATACGGCAACGTCGTTGTCGATCTCGGCCGGGGTGAGGCGATCGTGCGGCGTGACGAAATGCTCCCGCGCGAAGTCTTCCGGAATGGCGACCGCATCCGCGCCTATATCTACGACGTTCGGCGCGAACCGCGCGGCCCGCAGATCTTCCTGTCGCGCACGCATCCGCAATTCACTGCCAAATTATTCGCGCAGGAGGTGCCGGAAATCTACGACGGCATTGTTGAAGTCAAGGCCGTCGCACGCGATCCAGGATCCCGCGCCAAAATCGCTGTGATCTCCCGCGATTCTTCCGTCGACCCCGTCGGCGCCTGCGTCGGCATGCGCGGCTCGCGCGTGCAGGCGGTGGTGAACGAGCTGCAAGGCGAGAAGATCGACATCATTCCGTGGTCGCACGATATTGCCACGTTCGTGGTGAACGCGCTCGCACCAGCCGAAGTGGCGAAGGTTGTGCTGGATGAAGACAAGGAGCGGATCGAGGTCGTCGTTCCGGACCAGCAACTGTCGCTGGCGATCGGGCGTCGGGGCCAGAACGTGCGCCTTGCCTCACAACTCACCGGCTGGGACATTGATATTCTGACGGAGCAGGAAGAGTCCGAACGCCGTCAGGCCGAGTTCGAAAACCGTACCAAGGTGTTCGTGGAAGCGCTCAACCTCGACGAAGTCGTCGGTCAACTGCTTGCCTCGGAAGGCTTCGGCTCAATCGAAGAGCTTGCGCTCGTCGACGAGAAAGAAATCGCCGGTATCGAGGGTTTCGACGCCGATACGGCCCGCGAACTCCAGGAGCGCGCCAAGGAATACCTGGCGCAGCAGGAAGCCGAGCTCGACGACAAACGTAAAGAGCTGGGCGTCGAAGACGCGCTTAAGGACGTGCCCGGCGTGACCACCAAGATGCTGGTGGCGCTTGGTGAAAATGGCGTCAAGACCGTGGAGGATCTGGCCGGCTGCGCCACCGATGATTTGACCGGCTGGACCGAGCGCAAGGACGGCGAGACCAAGCACGAGCCAGGCTTTCTCGATGGTCTGGGCATTTCGCGCGAGGACGCCGAGACGATGATCATGCAGGCCCGCGTGAAGGCCGGCTGGGTTACGGAAGCCGAGCTCGCTCCGGCTCCCGCTGAAGAAGTGGCTGAAGAGCCTGCACAGCCCCAAGCCTGACGGAGTTGGCCCAACGATGCTGGCAATCGCGCAGGATGGAGAACTCGACCGTGGAGCGACGAGTGTCGCTGCCGCGACCGCGCGTACCTGTGCGTTGACACGCGAAGTCAGGCCGATCTCTGAATTGGTCCGTTTTGTTGTTGGACCCGCTGGCGATGCTGTGCCTGACGTCAAGCGCAAATTGCCTGGCCGGGGCATCTGGATCACTGCGACCCATACTGCGATCGCTGATGCTACCGAGCGCAACGTGTTTGCCCGGGGTTTCCGCAAAGAGGTTCACGTCCCGCGAGATCTCGCGGCGCAGACTGAAAGGCTGCTCGAACGCGTGGCGCTCGACGCATTGGCAATCGCCGGCAAGGCCGGAGCAATCGTCACCGGTTTTTCCAAGGTCGAGGCGGCGCTCGGCCGCGACGACCTCCTGGCGCTGATCCATGCCACCGACGCGGCCGATAATGGCAAACGCAAGCTTGCCGCCGCTTTGCAGCGCAATACAGGGGGCAAACTGGGTGAAATCGCCATCATCGATACGTTTATCGGTACCCAATTGGATTTGGCATTAAGCCGCCCAAATGTGGTACATGCAGCCCTGCTTGCCGGACCCGGAAGCGAGACATTTCTCGCGCGCGTTGCGCGCCTGACGCGTTTTCGGACCGGTTTTTCGCCCGATGTAGTTAGCGCGCATGCGCCGACGGACGGCGCATAAGGACACAGTACGGAATGAGCGAGACAAAGAACCCCGGCGAGAAAAAACTTAGCGTCTCCGGCAAGACGCTGACGCTCAAGCCTCGTTCCGAAACGGGAACGGTGCGCCAAAGCTTCAGCCATGGCCGCAGCAAGCAGGTCGTGGTCGAGAAGGTTAAACGACGCATGGTCGGCGGCGAGACCAAGGCGGAAGCGCCGTCCGTAGCCGAACCTAAGAAGCCTGCCGGCAAGACAGCTGCAACGCCGGCCGCCAGCCGCGCCGCGATGCAAGCCGAGACCGCCACCAAGCCAAAACCTTCAGGCGTCGTGCTCCGCACGTTGACCGAGGAAGAACGGAGTGCGCGCGCCCATGCGCTCGCCGACTCGCGCGTGCGTGAAGCCGAAGAACGTAAAATTGCCGAAGAAGAGGCCCGCCGCCGTGCTAGCCGCGCATCAGTCGACCGCCACGAGCGCGAAGCCGCCGACGCCCGCAAGCGCGAGGAAGAAGAGCGTCACAAGCGCGAGGAGGAAACTAAGCGCAAGGCCGGCGAGGTTGCCAAGAAGCGCCTCGGCGAGGACGAAACACGTCGTCCTGGCGGACCGGGCGGCCGCATGGCGCTCGAAGTCGAGGATGACGAGGCGCCGCGCTCGCGCCGCCCCGGCGGCGCTGGACGTCCCGTGGCAGCTCCGCGTCCGACGCCCCGCGCCGGCGGCGAGAAGCAGCGTGGCCGTCTCACGCTGGTCACCGCGCTGCGCGCCGACGAGGTGCGTGAGCGCTCCGTCGCTTCATTCCGTCGTCGCACCCAACGACTCAAGGGCGTCGCCTCCAGCGAGCCGAAGGAAAAACTGGTCCGCGAGGTCACTATTCCCGAAGCGATCACCATTCAGGACCTCGCCAACCGCATGTCCGAGCGCGCGGTCGATGTAATCCGACTGCTCATGAAGCAGGGGCAGATGGCGACAATCAACGACGTGATCGACGCCGATACCGCTCAACTCATCGCCGAAGAAATGGGCCATACCGTGCGCCGTGTGGCTGAAGCCGACGTCGAGGAAGGTCTTTTTGATGTGGCCGACGACCCGGCGCAACTCGCATCGCGCGCTCCCGTTGTCACAGTCATGGGCCATGTCGATCACGGAAAAACGTCCCTGCTGGACGCGATTCGCTCGTCGGAAGTTGCTGCCGGCGAAGCCGGTGGCATCACGCAGCATATCGGCGCCTATCAGGTCACCGCGCCGTCGGGAGCCAAGATTACCTTCATCGACACGCCGGGCCACGCGGCTTTTACGGCGATGCGAGCGCGTGGCGCTAAAGTCACGGACATCGTCGTGCTGGTTGTCGCCGCTGACGACGGAGTGATGCCGCAGACGGTGGAAGCGATTCACCATGCAAAGGCGGCGAAGGTTCCGATTATCGTAGCCATCAACAAGATCGACAAACCTGACGCCAACCCGACTCGCGTGCGCACTGATTTGCTACAGCATGAAATCCAGGTTGAATCCTTGGGCGGCGACGTGGTGGACGTTGAAGTGTCCGCTATCAAGAAAACCAATATCGACAAGCTGCTCGAAATGCTCGGGTTGCAGGCGGAAATTCTCGATCTGAAAGCAGACCCAGCACGAGCGGCCGAAGGTACCGTCATCGAAGCCAAACTCGACCGCGGCCGTGGCCCGGTTGCCACTGTGCTCGTCCAGCGCGGCACACTGCATGTCGGCGACCTCGTGGTCGCGGGTGCCGAATGGGGGCGGGTGCGCGCTCTGATGTCGGATACTGGCGATCCGATCGGCAGTGCCGGGCCATCGACACCGGTAGAGGTGCTTGGTTTCTCGGGCACGCCGGATGCCGGCGACCGCCTGGCAGTGGTAGAAAACGAAGCCCGCGCGCGCGAAGTCACCGATTACCGCGCAAGACAGAAGCGCGAGAAATTGGCCGCCCGCGCCACCGGCATGCGCGGCTCGCTCGAGCAGATGATGGCGCAGGCCAAAACGTCCGGCCGCAAGGAATTTCCGCTGGTGATCAAGGCCGATGTGCAGGGCTCGGTGGAGGCCATCATTGGCGCATTGGACAAGCTTGCAACCGACGAAGTCGCCGCCCGTGTACTGCATTCAGGTGTCGGTGGTATTTCGGAGTCCGACGTCACCTTGGCCGAAGCATCCGGCGTTCCGATTATCGCGTTCAACGTGCGCGCCAACAAGGAAGCGCGCGAGGCGGCCGAACGTGCGGGCATCGAAATCCGCTACTACAACATCATCTACGACCTGGTGGATGACGTCAAAAAGGCGATGTCGGGCCTGCTCGCTCCGACGCTACGCGAAACCATGCTCGGCAACGCGCAGATCCTCGAGGTCTTCAACATTTCCAAAGTCGGAAAAATCGCCGGCTGCAAGGTCACCGACGGCACCGTCGAGCGCGGCGCCAATGTGCGGTTGATCCGCGACAACGTGGTGATCCACGAAGGAAAGTTATCGCAACTCAAACGATTCAAAGATGACGTGCGCGAGGTTGGCGCCGGCATGGAATGCGGCATGGCCTTTGAGAGCTACCAGGACATGCGGCAAGGCGATGTAATCGAATGCTACCGGGTGGAGCAGATTCAACGCTCGCTGTGAGTCCAAATCTCAGGCGTGCGATCTGATTTTCTCTCCGCCAATTTCCACCGTCCTGCCCGGGCTCGTCCCGGGCATCCTGAAAAGGATGGCACAACGTGTGCCCTCCTAAACGAGATGGCGGCGATACGCCGGCTATGACAATCGAAAGTTTTTGAACAATGGCACGGCAGAAACAACATCGCGATTCTCCGCTGGGTGACTCGCAGCGGCAGCTGCGCGTCGGCGAACTGGTGCGGCACGCGCTGGCCGATATGCTCACGCGCGGAGATGTCCACGATCCCGTGATCGAAAGACACATGATCACAATTCCGGAAGTGCGTGTCACCGCCGACCTGCGGCTGGCGACGATCTATGTGATGCCGCTTGGCGGGCGCGACACCGAAGAAGTTGTCGCTGCCTTCGAGCGCCACAAGAAATTTCTGCGCGCCGAAATCGCGCACCGGATCAATTTGAAATTCGCACCGGACATCCGCTTTCGGGTGGATGATCGTTTTGCCGAGGCCGAGCGCATCGACAAGCTGCTGCACTCTCCGGAGGTACAGCGCGATCTGAAACATGACGAGGACAGCGAGTGACCGAATACGACTTGAATGACGTCGATCGCGTTCACTCCGTACTGGCGGACGCTGAGAGGCCGAAGCAGAAGAAGCGCGACAAACGCGACGTGCACGGTTGGATCGTGCTCGACAAGCCCGTGGGCATGACATCAACGCACGCAGTCAGCGTCGTGAAGCGGCTGTTCAGGGCAAAGCGCTGTGGTCATGCCGGTACGCTCGACCCCCTTGCTTCCGGTGCGCTGCCGATTGCGCTCGGCGAAGCGACCAAAACCGTTCCGTTCGTGATGGACGGTCGCAAGCTCTATCGTTTCACCATACGTTGGGGCGAAGAGCGCGACACCGACGACGCCGAAGGGCGCACCGTTTCCATGAGCAAGGAGCGGCCCTCGCCTGAGGCAGTGCGCGCGCTTCTGCCGTCCTACACGGGCCTCATTCAGCAGATTCCACCCCGTTACTCGGCGATCAAGATCGAGGGAGAACGGGCTTACGATCTCGCCCGGGACGGAGAGCAGGTGGAACTTGCACCTCGGCCGGTCGAGATCAGCCGACTGGAGCTCGTTAACATTCCCGACCCGGATCATGCCGTGCTGGAAGCCGAATGCGGCAAGGGCACATATGTTCGCTCCCTGGCGCGCGATCTCGGCCGCACTTTGGGCTGTTTTGGCCATGTCAGCGCCCTTCGCCGGGCAACAGTCGGGCCATTCGGCGAAGAAACCATGATTTTGCTGGAACATCTGGAGGCTCTATGCCATAGAGCCGCGTCCGGCGAGGGCAACCTCGCCGACGCTCTAATGTCCGTTGAGACCGCGCTGGACGACATCCCGGCGCTGGCCGTCAGCCGGGCGGATGCGGCAAGGCTTCAGCGAGGCCAAGCCGCCTTGTTGCGCGGACGGGACGCACCCAATTTCCGCGGCACGGTTTATGTCACGGTATCGGGCCAACTTCTGGCTCTTGCCGAACTGGATCGTGGCGAGATCGTCCCCAAGCGCGTGTTCAACCTCGCCGGCCTGATGGGCAGAGCCGCGCGCAAGAAAGGATGACCGATGTCGGTGACCACCGGCCGCAAGGCCGAAGTAATCAAGACGTATGCCAAGAAGCCCGGGGATACCGGCTCGCCGGAAGTGCAAGTGGCGATCCTCTCCGAGCGCATCAACAATCTCACCGAGCATTTCAAGTCCCACGTCAAGGACAACCACTCTCGTCGTGGATTGCTCAAGATGGTGGGCCAGCGCCGCCAGCTGCTCGATTATCTGCGTCGCACTAACGAAGCGAGCTACAAGAATTTGATCGAGAAGCTCGGCATCCGCCGATGATTTGTTCCGCGCGGGGCGCTTGAGCCCGGCGCGTTTCGTAGAGCGGCGCGAGGACGCGATCGCTCAATCAGACCGGCGGCGATGGGCGCGGCCGGCAATTTGGCAAGGGCCGATAAAGATCGCTCTTGCGACAAGG
>Ga0157378_10000698_pt1 | contig 31469 bp, 25 predicted proteins | sample M65metaG_FD_115309 | JGI IMG/M metagenome (GOLD analysis project Ga0157378, IMG submission 115309) | Miscanthus rhizosphere microbial communities from Kellogg Biological Station, Michigan, USA - M6-5 metaG | ecosystem: Host-associated > Plants > Roots > Rhizosphere > Soil | place: USA: Michigan... | reverse complement strand
TATTGCGTTAATGGAGCCGCAAGCGCCGGCCGAAGCCACGGCGCTCCTCGCGCTCATGCTGCTTCACGACGCTCGGCGCGATGCGCGGCTCGACAGCTCTGGCGAACTCGTTGTCCTGGAGCAACAGGATCGTAGCCGCTGGAACCACCAGCAAATCGCCGAAGCCGTGCAGCTGCTGCAGGATATGCCGCGCGGTCCGGCGGGCCCCTTTGCGCTTCAGGCTGCGATTGGCGCCGTGCATTGCAAAGCCGCCCGCGCTGAGGATACGAATTGGGGCGAGATCGTCCGTCTCTACGACCATCTGGGGCGCGTGCAGCCCTCGCCGATCATTTCGCTAAACCGCGCCGTAGCGGTGGCGATGGCCGAAGGTCCGAGCGCGGGACTTGCGGCGATGGATGAACTTGCCGCCTCAAACGATCTGGACGAGTATCACCTGCTACATGCGGCGCGCGCCGACCTGCTGCGCCGCCTGGGTTCCCGCGAAGAAGCCGCAAAAAGTTACCTGCGGGCGCTCGACCTCGTGAAAAACGAAAGCGAGCGGCGATTCCTGGAGCGCCGCCTGCGCGAAGTGCAGCCTCCGCCCGATGTAAGCTAGGCTGTTAAATTTTATTCTGTGACAACTGGTGTGAAAGCACGCGGAATTAAGCGAGCAGTTCGCGCGAAGCCCGAAAACCGTTCAAGCTGCCCAGGACGGTCAGGGTGATGCGGTTGGGCTCGAAGAAATCGCGGGCGATGGCGTGGACTTCCTCGCGCGTCACTTTTTCGATCGATGACAGCATTTCATCGAGCGAGATGAAACGGTGCAGGTACATGGTCTGTCTCGCAAGGTTGGACATGCGTGAGCTCGTCGATTCGAGAGAGAGCATCATCGAGCCCTTGAGATGATCCTTGGCGCGGCGTAATTCTTCGGCGCTCACTCCATCGTTCCGAACACTGCGGAATTCATCGCTGACGGAGCGAATCAACTGCGCGGCGGATTCCCGCGAAGTTCCGGCGTACACGGAGAGCACGCCCGAATCGGTGTAAGGCGAAAGATCGCTCTCGATGGCATAAGCCAGCCCCTGCCGTTCGCGGATATTTTGAAACAGGCGCGAGGACATTCCGCCGCCGAGGATCACGTTCAGCAGGGACGCTGCGTAGCGCCGTTCATGGGCCAGCGGGTAAGACGGAACCCCAAGCACGATGTGCACCTGCTCGAGTTCCTTCTTGTCGCGTTGCTCGATGCTGGCTTGATTCTCGGGCGGCTTGGGCTTAACCGGAGCGGAGGAACGCGCCGCGCCGTCGAATTCGCGTGCGACCAGATCCACGAGTCGCTCATGCTCCAGATTCCCAGCGGCCGTTACGACCACGCGATTCGGGGCGTACCATTCCGCAAAACAATCAAATGCGGCATCCTGTGAAAATTGCGAAACCGTTTCCGGCGTGCCCAGAATCGGCCTTCCGAGCGGATGCCCGCGCCAGAAATTCTGCGTGAATAATTCGTGGATCAGGTATTCGGGGTTGTCCTCTTCCATCTTGATTTCCTCGAGGACCACCTGTTTTTCCTTGGCAATATCTTCCGGGTCAAACCGCGGGTGCAGTACCAGATCGGAAAGGACATCAACGGCCACCGGGAGGTGCTCGTCGAGCACTTTCGCGCTGAAGCAGGTCATTTCTTTCGCCGTAAACGCGTCCAGCATTCCGCCGACGGAGTCCACCGATTGCGCGATTTGCTCAGCGGTCCGTTTGCGCGTTCCCTTGAACACCATGTGCTCGATGAAGTGGGCGATTCCGTTCCGATCCGACGATTCGGCGCGCGAACCCGTGGCGAGCCAAATTCCCACGGAAACGGACCGCACGTGGGGCATTTTCTCCGTGACGACTACCACGCCGTTCGGCAGTTCCGCCCGTTGGATGTCGCGCGCTGGCTGATTCATGCGTCTATTGTGTCACACGTCCGGCCACGAACGCGACCCGGGGACGCGGCGGTGTGTCGAATTCCCGAATCTTTCTAGAGTGAATTCAGAACAGGCCAGGGTCGCTAAAATACAAACGAGAGCCGGTGTCTAACGTCTTGAAGGCGTCGGGAGCTTTCGCTCAGCAGGGTCCCAATCCTCAGGCGGAAACGCGAGACCCCAGAAGCGAGGTGAAGGCTGCGAGAAGCTAAGGCCCACTTGAGCCTTTCCATTTACAATCTTTCCCAAAGTCACGACGGTGCAGGTCATTTCTTCATTGGACTTCATATTTGTCAATAAGAGTGATTGGTCCTTGGAGACCGGAGTAGAAAGCTCGACGAGGCAGCCGTTGGCATTTACTGCCAGGGTTTGAGCTATTTCTTTAAAAGGCGTCCCGGATTCTCTGTTTCCGTAAATAAACACAGGAATCGCGAGATGCACTCTGGTGGTTCGGGGTCTGACAATCTTGTTATCTGCCATGGCTTGCTCAACAACTATTCTTATGCTACCGGGCAAATACGCATCGTACAACGATATTTTGTTTACACGCTATACAGTCTTTATACCATGGCGGAATAGCTAACATGCGGGAACCTGTTTCTTGACAAATTGAATCTACTTCCCGCGAAAATCCCGCTGCCCGACGCACGCAATACGAAACTTCGATGGCCGCAGTACGATTCCGATGATCTCCTTACGCGCGTGCTAAAATGAGCCACGGACTTCGGGAGACTGTACGTGCCAGTTGAATTGCTCGGAAAATCAATCGAGGAATTGCGCGAGTTTGCAGGTTCGTTAGGCGAGAAGCCATTCCGTGCTGCGCAAATCCATCATGCACTTTATGCAGAGCGGCGGTTTGATTTTTCGTCCATGACCAATATTCCCCTCGCTTTACGCGAACGCTTCGCGCAAGCGGCGCGTATTTCTCCGCCGCGCGTCACGCGTCGGTTCCCTTCCGTGGACGGATCAATTCGTTACCTCCTGTCGATCGGCCAAGCGTCCGGTGATAAAGATGCGAAACCCGCCCAGATCGAGGCCGTCTTCATGCCACGCGAAGGCCGCCAGACGATTTGTATATCCACGCAGGCCGGTTGCGCGGTGGACTGCCACTTTTGCCTCACTGCGCAGCTGGGCCTGATCCGCAATCTGACCGCGGGAGAAATCGTGGGGCAGGTGCTGGTCGCGCTGGAGGAAAATCGCGAGCATTTAGCGGCGCAGACCAACGTCGTGTTGATGGGCCAGGGCGAGCCGCTGCTGAATTATGACGCGACGATCGCGGCCGTGCGCATCCTGCTCGACCCCAAGGGAGTCGGGCTCGCTCCGCGACACGTCACGCTCTCAACCAGCGGAATCGTTCCGGGAATCGAGAAGCTCGGAAAGGAAAAGGTACGGCCGAGCCTGGCTATCTCGCTGAATGCTTCAAACGACGAGCAGCGCAACGCGCTTATGCCCATTAATCGCAAGTACCCGCTGGACGTGTTGATCGATGCATGCCGCAGATATCCTCTGCGACCACGGGAATATTTTACGTTTGAATATGTGCTGCTCGGAGGAGTGAATGATTTGCCCGAAGACGCGCGGCGCGTGGTGAGACTGATTGCGCACATTCGCGCCAAAGTGAACCTGATTCCGTGGAATCCGGGAAATTTGCCGTACCGCGCGCCGACGCCCGAAAGTATTGAGGAGTTTCAGCGCATCCTCGTCGATAAAGGCGTCCCGACGTTCGTTCGTTACTCGCGCGGCCAGGATGTGTTCGCCGCTTGCGGCCAGCTCGCTCTGATGGAAACGCCCAGCCCATTTGTATCGCTGCAATAGGTAGAACAGGCTTCAGCCTGTTTTCTTTTGACTTCCACCGGGAAATCCACTACCTCGGGATAGCGCTATATTGTTCAGCAGTGATTCCAAGCTTTGCGTCGCGGAAAACCTAAATCAAACCGGCTGAGCGGGCTGCGGAAAAACTCAAAACGCTGTCATTCTGAGCGAAGCGAAGAATCTCTCTTTGTTTGTTCTCTCATACTTAAATCGAAGAGAGATTCTTCGCTTCGCTCAGAATGACAGAACAAGTCAATTTTTTCCGCAGCCTGTGAAGCCTGTTCTACTTGAGCCCGATCACAGCCATCAGGCGGCCGGTTTTCGCGCCTTCACGGCGGTAACTGAACAGCAGGTCCGTCCGGCAAGCGGTGCACAAATCGCTCGCACTGATTTGCTTTTCGGGCACGCCGGCATGGATCAGCTGTTGGCGGTTGGAGGCGCGCAAGTCGAGTTGCACGCGGGGCGGTGGAGGCACGTGTCCCGGCGGCATCATCGTCAGCCACGGCAACCACAAGGGCTCCTCGCCGTGGGCCAATTGTTCGAATGGCCCTTCGAACCATTCAGCGGCAACCGGAAATTGCGCCGCGAACGCTTGGGCCACTTCGGGTCCGACTTCGTAACAGCAACTTCCGATCGCCGGTCCGAGTGCCGCGACCACATCTGCCGGCTGCGTTCCGAATTCCATGTTCATTTTGCCCAGGGTTTTTACCGCAATCCGCGCGAGCGTCCCGCGCCAGCCCGCATGAATGGCAGCCACAGCACGGCGTCGTGTGTCTGCAAGAAGAATTGGCACGCAGTCTGCGGTTTGTACCCCGAGCAGCAGGCCGGATGTGCGCGTAATCAGCGCATCCGCCTTCGGAGTGTCAGCGCTGGGCTCAACGCTGACGTGTATGACGTCCGAATGGAATTGCCGCATGGTAATCAGCGGCATTTTACCGGGGCCAATCGCGGATAAAAATTTCCGGCGGTTAGCCGCAACGCGTTCGCGGTCATCCCACTCCGTGAAACCCAGATTCAGCGCAGGCTTTCCGTCAAGCACGCTCCCGCCGCCGGGTCGCGTGCTGAACCCGTGCACGAGCCAGGCAAGCTTTGCGAGTGCGGGAGATTTTGTGATCTGAAGAGCGCCGGCGCGCTGGATCAACCAAGGCAAATTGGCGCTTCGCGAAGTTGCGCCCTCTGAGCGCGTAACGGACTTGCGCCCGGAAGTTCGAGTTTTAATCGCTCTCGCCATTTGTGTTGTGTTTGCCGCACCCCACTTTAGCGTAACGCGTGAGCGCTGTCTGCCCCCGGCGCACAAGACCAATCCACCTGTTTTCCGGAATGGAACGGCTGAATTCATATTCAGACTGAGGCGCATCCGGAACGCTATAATTTAAGCATTGCGCTGTGATCGGCAACTGCCGCCCGGGAAAATCGAATGATTGTTGGATTGGGAATGGACATCACGGAAGTCGATCGCATGGCGGCGGCCATTTCCCGCCGCGGCCGCCCATTTCTTCAACGGGTGTTCACTCCGGCGGAAATCGCCTATTGCGAGAAACACCGCAATCGCGCCGAGAGGTTTGCCGGCCGTTTCGCGGCCAAGGAAGCGGCGATGAAGGCCCTCGGAACAGGGTGGGCGCGCGGCGTCCGATGGATCGATATTGAGGTTGTCCGCGAACCAAGCGGCAAACCCACGCTGAAATTGTCAGGCGCATCCCGCGCCATTGCGGATCACCTGGGCGTAAAAAACATCGCCGTCACCATCACGCATGATGGGAACACCGCTCTGGCGCAAGTCGTCTTCGAGTCGTAAATCCGCGCAATTGTATTGGACCGCCGGGAACTATGTCCGGCAAACTCTTGTCTCAATGAACGTTCCCAGCGTCTACCCTCGGAGCCCGTTGCCGTTTTCGCGTCCCGGCAGATTAAGATAGAAAACCTTCATTTCCGTAAAGTATCATTGGCCGGGAACGTGGATTACCTTGTTTCATTCCGAGTGCGGCATTAAATGGCTCAACCGAACCAGAGCGTTGCCACTCGATCCGGCTACTACCCGGTTCTTGACGCACTGCGCTTTCTCCTCGCTTTCTGGGTAGTTGTAGGCCACGACCACATGATTCCTTTGTTCGGCGATCCGGCCCTCGGAGTGGGTTACTGGCGATTGTTCAAACATGCGTGGAGCACTTTAGTTTTTGGGACTCCCGCGGTGATCGTTTTTTTCGTGATCTCCGGATTTTGCATTCATCTGCCATTTCGAGGTTCGTCAAGAATCGATGTTTGGCGTTACTACCTCCGTCGGTACACGCGTATTTTGATTCCTGTGGCCGCAGCAATTCTCTCTTTTCGCCTGATGGGTTCGCACCTTGTCTTTCGGGGCAAGGATTCGATTCTCTTCAACTCGCCGCTGTGGAGCCTGGCCTGTGAGGAAATTTACTATGCGCTCTATCCTCTATTGCGCTGGATCCGCAACGCAGTGGGCTGGGGCCGCATGCTGCCCGCTTCTTTCGTGGTAGGCATCTCCATCGCGGCTACGCATCCGCACTTCGACGGGTGGCAAATCTTTGGTCCGTTCGGTACGGCCATGATTTTGTTGCCAGTCTGGCTGCTGGGATGTTACCTGGCGGAGCAGGCGGAGAAACTGGGCGAAGCGGATCGCCGCCACTCCATCTGGTTCTGGAGATTTCTGGCGTGGTTCGGTTGTTGGAGCGCGGAAATGCTGCACTTCAAGCTGCACATTCACTACACGCAGACAATGGTGTGGTTTGGCGTGCTCGCCTATTTCTGGATTCGCGAAGAAATTGCATACGGCAAAACCCACGCGCCGAACAAAATCCTGGTGGCCGCCGGATCCTGGAGTTATTCCCTGTACCTGATGCATTGGCACGGCGGGACGATTTTCGTGGCTCTCGGGCTGGATAACTTGAATCTGGGTGGGATCTCCAAGTGGCTCGCCCTGATCTCAGTGAGTTTGCTGCTCTCCTACGTGTTCTATCTCCTGGTGGAGCGCCCCTCGCACAAGCTGGCGCGTAAGATCAAGGTCCGCGGAACGCCCAAGGTCGCCGAACCAATTGCCGGGCCCGCACGCGTTCCCGCAGCGTCGTATCCATCCCAGTAGGATAGGCTTTTAGCCTGCGGATAAAATCAAAACGCTGTCATTCTGAGCGAAGCGAAGAATCTCTCTTTTCTATTCTCTCTATACTTAGAATTATTGATCCTCAGGGTTTTGCGGACAGGTTGGCTTCCATGTGCGCCACGCATTGCCATTGCGCGCCCTTCTTCATGAAAACGTTGAGGAATCTCCGGTTCGCCGTGGAGACTTCGCCCCGATATTCCACTTTCGATTTGCTGATCCCGGTCAAAAAGGCGGCGTCTCCGTGGATCGTCACCTGAACATCCTCATGCACGAAGGAAACAAAATGCAGGGTTCTCTTTTTGAGTTCGGCTAAATGTTCCGCTTTGCTCAGGATCGCGCCGCTGGCGTTCGTGTACACCAAGTCATCCGAATAAATGCGCTCCAGCGTGGGGATGTCACCCTTTTGCAGCGCCTGATTTCTCTCTTCGTCGATTTGAAGAATTTCTTCCTTCGTGATTCCACCCGCTTGCACGCTCCTGGCAGTGCGCCAGGCGATTGCGAAAAAAGCAAGAACCGACAGACCTATTGCAGCCATTCGTCGCCGCGTCATCGATATTTCTCCCGTTCCCTGAATTGGTTTATTTCATTGAAGTAAGATAGCAATCTACTGCTGAACGGTGATAGCACGCGTCTGACTGGAGCGTCAAGGTGAAGGTGGCAGCAGTGCAGCAACCCTGGTTTCTGGAAGCTTTCAACTTTCCGCAGGTCCAGCACAGGGACCTGATGGCCTGAACGAGTCGAGCCCGCGAAAAATTCTTTACCCCAATTTCTCGGTACGGGCTGCTTCGACTACTGACTGTTCAGGGTTGATCAAAAACGTCCAAATAAACGCGCCCACCAGCATCACGCCCGCACTCACCACGAATGGCGCAACCCACAGACCGAGGTTGAACAGGCTCCCGTAGACGACCGCTGTGGACGCCCCACCGAGAGCGCCAACCATATTCATGACGCCCGTAACCGTGCCGCTGAACTGGCCCCCCACATCCATGGGAACGGCCCATGCCGGGCCGATCACCCATTCCAGAAAAAAGAAAGATGCAGCCAGGCAGGCGATTGAAGTGAATTTGTCCGCGGTCAACGCCGCGGGAATTACGAAGGCGCTCGCCAGCAGAAACCCCGGGGCGGCTACCACACGGCGCGCAAGTTTGGCATTGCCCGTAGCCTTCAAGATCAGATCCGACAGCGAGCCGCCGATCACGTCTCCAGCCATTCCCGCAATCAGCGGAAGAGATCCCCAGATTCCCAGGGAACGGATCGACATGTGGAGATGTTCGCGCAAGTAAGTCGGGTACCACGTCAGATAGAAATTCGTTCCGAAAAAAAAGCAGAAATAACCGAGAGAAATGAACCACATGTTCGGCGAAAGGAGGATCTGTTTCCACGGAGTCTTCATCTTGGTAGTCAGCGGCGGCGGGATCGTTCCATCCGGGTTTGTACCACGGATGCGCGCCAGTTCCGCCCGATTGACGCCTTTGTGATCCTCGGGGAGATCGCGGTAGAAAAAACTGAAGGCAATGGCCCACATAACACCCAAAGAGCCGAAAATGTAAAAAATCGCCCGCCAACCGAATGCCAGCAAAATGCTGCCGGCAATGAATGGGGTGACGGCTACGGCGAAGCGGCTGAAGAAGTGTGTCGTGCCCTGAATCCGACCGCGCTCGACGCGGGGAAACCATAGCTGCATGCCGCGGCTGGCGACAGGAAATGCCCCGGCTTCGCTCAGTCCGAGAAGGAAGCGCGCGCCAAACAGAGAACCGAATCCAAACGCTGCGCCGGTCATCACGGCGGTGGCAGACCATAGCGTCATGATGACGGTGAGCACGCGCTTCGGACCAAAGCGGTCACCAAGCCATCCCGAGGGAACCTGACCCAGCGCGTAGGCCCATGTAAATGCGGCGAGAACCAGGCCCATCGCGCTTTTGCTAAGGCCAAACTGTTTGGCGATTTCCGGCTGCGCGATGGAAATATTGCTGCGGTCCATATACGTGATCAGGTACATGAAGCTGATAAGGATCAGGACGAACCAGCGTGTCCCGGTGGGTTTCAAAGCGGCATCGTCATGGACGGAAGGCGGCTTGAGCGCGTCGATGCGGTTCGTTTCCGGCATGGCTCGGCCCCTCTTGCCCTGACAGACTTCCGCGGCCGCGGCAAGAATATCGCTGCCCGTTATTCCGCAGGCAGAGTTTGCCGAGGAATCTGCCTTTTTCTTCGCGTTTACGGGAAGCAGATCCCTCGCCGCGCTCGGGATGAAAATCGAATGCTCTTTTGGCAGACTGTCCAGCGTGTCTTACTTGGGGGAGGTGGCTCGCACTCCCACGGCTTCGCTTTCCGTTGCGCTGCTCTTTGACGCCGGCCAGGCGATGTCAACGGGCCGATTTTCTTCGGCCGATTGGTCGGCGGCCTGGTACACCTGCATCACCATGCGGGCATGTTCCGCGGTGACCAGCGGCTGCTTGCCGTGCGCGACGCAATCCAGGAAATGAATGGTCTCGGCTTCCATCGGCCCCGCGTAAACATGTTCCACTTTTTCGCCGGGCATGGTGGAGAGCGGGAATTCGATGCCGCGCTTCATGGTGTTGATGCTGATGTCGCGGTGCGAGTCGTCCACCATGATCGCGCCTTCGCTGCCGACCATCTCGATCCACGTGGAAGAAAAATTCGGGTACGCCGGCGGGAGCACCCAACCTGCGCCGATTGTGAAGACGCTGCCGTCGTCCAGCGTAACGACAATCCATGCGCAGTCCGGCACGCCATGCGTGGGCTGCATGATTTTGTTCACGAACTGAGCGTAAACGCGCACCGGTTTTCGCGGTTCAAAACACCACAGCACAAAATCGATGTCGTGCGTCGCTTCCATGGCGGCCGGCGAAAGTTTTATGCGCCCGCCGATCTTGTTGCCAAGATTTCTCGTAATGTGGCGGCTTACCAGAGCACTTACCGGTTGCCCGATCGTGCCGTCCATGATCGAGCGCTTTACGTAGGCGAATTTCGGATTGAAGCGTTGCGAATATCCAATGGTGAAGAGCAATGATTTCGATCGCGCCAGATCGATCAGTTCATCGGCTTCGGCCAACGTCAGCGAAATCGGCTTCTCAAGCAGGAGATGTTTTCCAGCGAGCAGAGTTTCCTTGGCCATCGGATAGTGAACGGTTTCGGGCGTCGCGGATACGATGATCGCGTTGATGTTGTCGTTCTTCAAAAGCGTGCGGTAATCGGTGGTCGCCGTTACGGGCTTGGTTTTCTCGGCCACTTCCTTCAAGCGCCCCTCTTTGATTTCGGCGATGTGCATTTCGCTTACGTACGGGCTCGCGGCGCAGGTTTCCGCGCGAATGCCTCCGCACCATCCGGTTCCGATGATTCCTATGTTGACCTTCCGCATGACTCCTCCCAGTAAAAATTGCGCCAAATAGCGAATGAATATCACCGCGCTGGTGCGCGCGAGTGGCCAATTCTGCCCCTATGTTAGCCGATTTTGCTTTCCGGGCGCGCCATATTACAACCAGCCGACTTGCGATCGCAATCTTCGGATCCGCGGACGATGTGCGAAGAAGATTCATACCATTCAGAAGAAGTGCGGACTACCGACAGTGCTACGAAGACTGAGCATCAAAGGGAAAGTATTGGATGGATGTAAGACCGCCATCGTGGACAATCGCCGCGGCGTAACCTTCGACCGGTTCGTAAGCCGACAAATGCCAACAGGATTCCACGCCTTCCAGGAATTGCGCGGGCTGTCCCGGCGCAAGGCTGACGGCGAAGCTGTCCAAAGGAATTCGTAATCCCAATCCTGTAGCCTTCAAATACGCTTCTTTGCGCGTCCAGCAGTTGAAAAATCCCCGTACTTTAGCCTCCGGCGGTAATTTCCGTAGTTCGCTGAACTCACGAGCGGAAAAATACCGCTCGGCAATGTTTTCGCCGGCCGATTCCGGCCGAACATGCTCGACATCGATCCCTAAATTTCGATTTCTGGCAATCGCGTACACGGCCAGGCTCGAGGAGTGGGACACGTTAAAAGAAAGACCGGGCGAAGCCTCGGGACCCGCGAGCGCAGGCTTTCCATGCTGGCCGTAAGAAAATGCGAGCGCCGCGGGAGATCGCTGAAGATATTTGCCGAGCAAGGCGCGAAGGGAACCGCGTGCAACCACGAACCGGCTGCGGTCATTTTGGAAGTGGAAACGATCCGCACGGGCTTTCTCCTCGCCGGAAAGCGTCGATTCGAACCGGGCAATCTCGTCCTGCTCGCGGTCCAGCGCCACGTGCCATGCGTGAATGCTGTCTCCCAGTTTTCCCGATACTTCCTCAATAATTAGATGCACCGTGTCCCTTCGCTGCGAACCGTGGCGTCACGCATCGAGCATCTTAGAACACTCCGCGCCACGCGGCACGAGCATCCTCCCTAACACATGCGCCAAACGAAAACGCACTACATTCGACCCAAAAAACGCGAAGCCATTCCGGTTTTTACGAATCATAAGACGAGGAGAAATCGACCGGGGAGGATGTTCCGCAGCCGATCCGATCCATGATCTTCGGGACGGATCGGCGTGTGTCTTTTCGAGCTCGCACCGGAGCGTTGTCTCATTTCGAACGAAGGAAGAATTACTTTCCGCTCGAAAAGTGAGTGGAAGACTGCTGCTCCGCGTTTCCGTGAATCGACATCGCGCCGGTGGGTATTGCCGGCACTTCGCCGTGAGGCTCAATACTCCAGCTCTTGGCCATGCGATTGCCGCCGGCGGTGAGGCAGAAAAACGCAGACAGCTCGATGATTTCCGCGTTGCTGTAAAACTTCCTCAGCTCTGCGTAAACTTCCTTATCTCTACCGTCATCGAGCGTGAGCGTGCGCGCGTAGTGCAAAGCCGCGCGCGTTTTCGGATCGGGATGCTCCCAGTTGGGCAGCGCGCAACTTCGCTTTTCTTCTTCCGTGATGGATGAAGCCAGAGGTGAAGTTTGCCGGGCGCAGAACTCGCAACCGACGATCTGCGCAATCTGGATGCGCGCAAGCTCCTTGATTTCGTGCGGCACGGTTCCACCGCGATGCAGCATGTCCCAGTAGCGCGCAAATTCCTTCGCGACTTCGGGGTTCTGGCCCATGGTGCGGTACCAGGCCGGTGGCGGACTCTTGGTCACTTTCGCACGCTCGATCACATCTCGCAATCCCGGATCGGCTGCATCGTCCGCAATTTGGGGGACGTTCGGCACGTGCGTCAAGGTTGACATAGCGGTCCTCCGGCAACACTAGAGGGCCAATCCCGCACAGGGATATAGATTATTCGCTCGATTTTCACCGATAAAAAAAGCGAGCCGTTTATTCCATCGGTTGAATACGCACGATGCGGCCAGTGCTGTAATCAGCGTACCAAACTGTGGTCGGAGTCGTCGCCTCATCGATCCAGACCGCGCGGGAGTGTGAATAAGGCTCCGGCATCGCGTACGAGATCCATTGGCTCGTCCGAGGATTGAATCTAAGAAACTCGCGCCCGTGCAGTTTTCCGCCCCACACTTCCCCGTTCTTGTCCGATTTCACAGAGTAGAGATCGTTATAGGGCTCCACAGGACCCGGTGGATAAAATTCGCGGATGCGTTTACCCTTCGCGTCCAGCTCCACCAAGGTTCCGTTTTCGCCGCCAAACCACGCATTACCGGACGGATCGAATCCGCCCCTGCGGCCGGCCGAACGTCGGTCCCCGGAATCCAGATTCAGCATCTGGCCGGTGCGGATGTCCAGAAGTTCCGCGGAATTTCCGGTCGTTCCGGAAATCGCACCGCCCGCCCAGTAATTTCCGTCCCGGGAAATAACACCGTCGTAGCTGAATGGGACCTTCATCGGATATTTCTGCACCGACTTGCCGGTTTTCGGATCGATTTTTTCCGCCGCAAATCCGCCGCCCATGCTGGCCCACACAAATCCATCGGGCGTCAGGTCAAAATCCGCCATGCCCGCGGAGTTGATTGGAAAAGGAGCAACGACCGGCACTTCGACCATCTCGCCGTTTCGCGGATCGAGTTTGAGCAGCTTGTGCGACCAAGGCTCGGAAATCAGCACTTCGCCGTTCTTCTCGACGTAAACGTGATGCGTTCCGGGCTGCGCGCCGGGGGTCAACGGCGTGTGATATTCGGTTACTACGCCCGTTCGTGTGTCGAGCTTGCCGAAGTAACGGCTCAGATGGCTGGTGTACCAGATATTTCCATTGCCATCACCGTAGACGTCATGGGCGCTTTGCAACGCGCGGGGTAACTCGAATTCCGTGACCACTACGCGGTTCGATTCCCCGGTAAGCCGAGGGAACGCATACATGGGCGCATCCACGGCTTCCGGCCCGCGCACCTTGGCGAGCCACTTGATCAGCATGTGGTCGGTGGCCTGCTGCGATTCGGTCACCGGCTCGAGCGGATCGTTGATCAGCGGGCCGCCGCCGCGATGCAGCATGCGTGCCACCAACACACCCCAGCTGCGCTCGTCATAGCGATTCTTGAAAATCTGCTGGAAGGAATGACATCCCAGCGCGCAGGTGTTGTGCAGCGCCTCTTTTTCCTCCAGTGTGCCCGGAAGGTTCCAAAGTATCTCGTCGCCGCTCAGCTGCGATTCAACCTCGGGTGTCGCGGGCAGCGCTCGCGACTTGTTGATTCGCTCCAGAACAATCTCATCCAACTTTTTGGCGCCGTCGATCTGCACCGCATCCCGACGATAGGGCTTGAATTCGAGGGGATTCGCGATCCGCAACGTGTAAGCCCCGGCCTGCATCCTTGGAAATTCGTATTTTCCTTCCTCGTTTGTGTAGACCGTGGTGCGAACGCCATTGGGCGCGATCAACTGCACCATTACACCTTCCGGCGAATCGCCGCTGGCTACTCGCACAATTCCGATGGCTCCGCCGGAGAGGCCATTCTGGACCGCCCACTTGTTCGTTTCCGATCGGTACCAGGGATTGGCCGGAAGGGATTCGCCCTCAACGCAGCATTTATCGCTGTGCAGATAGCTGACTACATCTTTCACGTCCGAGTCGGAAAGGGTTGTGCCGAAGGACGGCATTCCCGGTCCGCCCTTCTTGACGTGAGCGGCCACGTTTTCTTCATTCACTGCAACGCCCGTGATCAGGGCCGCGCGCTTGAAAAGACCCTCGAGCGTCGGAGCGGCCTGCTGATACTGGTTGTGGCAGGCCCAGCATTTATGCCAATAAATATTTTCGCCGCGGTCCACTCCGCTCTCGGCGACTTCGAGGTAGTGGTCGGTCCGGGAGCAGCGCTGCCGGCGATCGTGGAGCGCGGCAGGAGTTGGCCCGGCACATTCAACCGACCATCCGCCGGCCTCCGCAGGCCGGGCCACGGATATTCCAATCGCTAAAACCAGAGCGAAGGCACTTGTACCCAGCAGAGTTGCTCGTCGCATATTCACCTCGACCAACATTCACCGAATCGCGAAATCCGTCCGATACCAACATTCTACAATGATTTGATGCGGATCTTATGCTGGAGAGATTGACTCCAGACCGCCGCGCCTGTCAAGGCAAGGCGATCCGAACGGATTCATTCCCCTCGGTTCGGCACGATTGAGTCCATTTTTCCTCGGGCCGTGATAAACTTTGGGCCCTTTCCTTTATGGAATTCAAATTTACTAAGTTTGAAGGAGAAACTCGTGAACTATTATGGTGGCAAGGAACTGGCCGAAAGTTTTCGAACGGTCCGCAAGAACACTCTGGCGATTGCCGAGGACATTCCCGAAGATAAGTATAGTTTCCGGCCTATTCCCGAAACGCGCAGCGTTGGCGAGCTGTTGGCGCACATCGCGCTGAGCCAGGGATTTCAGCAACAGATCCATGCCAAGGAGCGCCGAACCTCGCTCGTAGGTTTCGACTTTCCAGCGCTGATGCAACGGCTGCAGGCCGAAGAAAAAGCGCCACGCAGCAAGGATCAGATCATCGAGCTGCTGACGAAGGAGGGCGACGCCTGGGCCAATTGGCTGGAAGGCCTGGACGATAATTTCCTCGGTGAAATCGTGAGCATGCCGCCCGGAGGCACGCCGCCTGCGCGAACGCGTTTCGACATGCTCCTGTCGGTAAAGGAGCATGAAATGCACCACCGGGGCCAGTTAATGCTGATCGAGCGGATACTGGGAATCGTTCCGCACCTCACGCGCCGTATGCAGGAACGCTTTGCCGCAAACGCCGCGAGAAAGTAGCACCGGCAGGCAACCGATCGGTAAAAGGCAAAAGGGCTCGCCAGGTCGATTCGGCGAGCCCTTTCTTTTTTCACTTGGAATCGCTCAGGCGTCCTCGATCTGTTTCCGAGGGGAGCGCTAAAGTTATTTCTTCCGATGTCGAAAGTAACAGCGTGAGGTGATACCTGTGAGCAATCCAGTTCAATCAGTTTCCGCAGTGAATCCTCAGACCCAGGCGCAGGCTGCCGCACCGCCACCTAAAACCCAGCAGACCGCAACGCAATCCACCGCTCCACAAGATAAAGTCACGATCAGTGAATCGGCAAAGCAGGCATTGACCGATTCCAACAAGCTCGCAGCCGGAGGCGATGTCAACCACGACGGCGACAGCCACTAGCCTGTAAACCCTGTCGTTGCATCATTGTCAAAAATTCTAAAGGTATTTCCTCGTTCGCCGATGTGTATAGCGATGAGGTAATCGGACCATGAGCAGCCCCACTCAATCTGTTCAGGCAGCACATTCGCAACTGCAAACGGAGCAAGCCGTTCAGCCGCCCAAAACACTCCAATCGGTCATCACCAAGCAGAATACGGGAGCAGAAGATACCGTCACAATCAGCCAGGAAGCCAGGCGGGCGCTGGCCAGCAACTCCAAACAAGCGAACGGCAGCGACGCGAATCACGACGGAAAGTAGTGCGGAGTTAGTAGGACAGGCACAGGCTACAGCCTGTCTGGTTTAGATTTTCGTTTGCCACAAACTTAATCAGACAGGCTGAACAAACTACGGGGAAAATGACTTGTTCCGTCATTCTGAGCGAAGCGAAGAATCTCTCTTCGATTTTAGGATAAGAGAACAAACAAAGAGAGATTCTTCGCTTCGCTCAGAATGACAGCGTTTTGAATTTTTTCCGCAGCCGGTGAAAAACCCATCCTACTTTCTATTTGCTCGCACGAACTAGCTGGTTTTCCCGGCGTACTGTAATTTCACGCGCGCGCTTTTTTCGGCGACGGATTTTTCCAATTCTTCCTTGTATCTGATGAGCCGCTTGGCAACGTCCGCGTCGGACGTTGCCAATATTTCCGCCGCGAAAATTGCCGCATTGATGGCGCCGGGCTTGTCGATGGCCATCGCGGCCACGGGCACGCCGCCGGGCATTTGAACGCTCGACAACAGCGAATCGATGCCCGAGAGCACCGTAGTTGCCATCGGCACGGCGACCACGGGCAGCGTTGTGACCGCCGCGACGACGCCCGCAAGATGCGCCGCGCCTCCCGCCGCCACGATCACCACTTTCAGCCCGCGCGCCACCGCCGTCGAGGCGTACTCGTGCGTGCGCGCCGGAGAACGGTGCGCCGAAGTCACTTCGATTTCATATGGCACTTCAAATTTTTCCAGCATTTTCGCCGTTTCGCTCATCACCGGCAAATCCGTGTCCGAACCCATAATGATTCCCACGAGTGGCTTGCGGCTGTTCTTCGATTCACTGGCCATGAATGCTCCCGCCTTCCTGGTTGGTATGATGGATTTAATCAAAAATCAAAACGTGCCGGATAACGAATCGTCATCGCTGCGATTCGCCGCCTGCGCTTGCTCTTCCACTTCAATTCGGTCGCCGCGGCGGACATGGCCGGGCTCGATCACGCGGCACAGCAAACCGCGGCGCCCGCGAAGCGCTTCCTGAAGACCCTGACGGATTTCGTCCATCTGATCGCATGGCGTGCACGGTTGCGTCACCTGCAGCAGAACCTCGCCCACGCGCAACCGCTGCCCGAGTGATAAATTCGCAAGCGCGATCCCGCGCGTCGTGATGTTTTCCCGGGCGCGTCCCGGCTCGATGCCGAATTCCTCGAGCGTTTCCAGATCCAGAAGCAAGACTTGCCGACTGCTGCCGGCGCGTCCGTGAAGGCAGTCTTTGAAGCCCTTATTTTCCATCGCAAACACTTCGTCGAATTCGCGCATCGGCTGGCGCCGCTCGAGGCACTGAAACAGGTGCAGGACTTCAGCCACGGGTCGCCTCCGCGGCGGCGCGCTTTTGCAGATCGCCTTTCGCGCCGATATCGGTTCTATAGTGCGCTCCCTCAAAATCGATCTTGTCCACAGCTTCGTAGGCCTTGTGAATGGCCTGCGGAAGTGAATCGGCTGAGGCGGTTACGCCGAGCACGCGCCCGCCGCTCGTCACGACGCGGTCGTGCTCGCGCTTCGTCCCCGCGTGAAACACCGTAATGCCCGGCAATTTTGCGGCCTCCGCCAGCCCCGTGATTTCTTTTCCGATTCCGAAGGAATCCGGGTATCCCCCAGAGGTCATGACCACACAAACGCTCGCGCCAGGTTTCCATGTTGGCTTGAACCTGTCCAGCTTACGTGACGCGACCGCGTCAAGCGCCGCGGCAAGATCGAAATCCATTCGCGTCATTATGGGCTGCGTTTCCGGATCGCCCAGCCGGCAATTATATTCGAGCACCATGGGCCCGCCGGCGGTCAGCATCAAGCCAAAATACAGAAAGCCGGTGTACGGAATTCCTTCTTCGGAAAGACCAGCAATCGTCGGACACACAATGTCCTTGATAATGAGCGATTCGTATCTGGGCGATATCATGCCATCCATCGTGTATGCGCCCATCCCTCCGGTATTGGGACCGCGATCGCCGTCAAAGACGCGCTTGTGATCGCGCGTTGGCGCCATGGGCAAAAAAGATTTTCCATCCGTCAGAACGATGAACGAAAGTTCGTCGCCCTTGAGCGCATGCTCCAGCAGCACGCGCGAACCGCCGGCGCCGAGTTCATGGTGTTGCATCAGTCGCCGGATGAATGCCTCGGCCTCAGCGCGATTTTCCGCAACGAGCACGCCCTTGCCCGCGCACAATCCATCGGCCTTGATCACCACCGGCCAATCCACGGCATCCAGAGCGCGAATTGCTTCCTGGGGAGATTCAAATTCGCCGTAGAGCGTCGGCGTCGGAATGCCGTAGCGGTTCATGAATTCTTTGGCGTAAATTTTGCTGCCTTCGAGGCGCGCATCTCGTTGCGAAGGTCCGACGAGGCGCATGTGACGGCATTCAAATTTGTTTCGGATTCCCGCGACCAGCGGCGCTTCGGGTCCAACTACCGTGAGATCCGGCTTGAGCCGCTCAGCAAGGGCCACGAGCGCGGCAACGTCGCCGGCCTCCACAGGCACACACTCAGCGAGGCCATCCATGCCGCCATTGCCCGGGGTGCACCAGATTTTCTCGATTTCCGGCGACTGACGCAGCCGCCATACCATCGCGTGCTCGCGTCCTCCGCTTCCAATCACCAGAATTTTCACAGTAGGGTCACGATAGTCGGACGGCCTTGCGGCTGTCAACCCCGATGCGAAAAAGTCGGCTCGATTTTGGGCAGAGGATCGGGAAAAGGAAAAAAGGCGGACGCACTTCTCAGGAGGCTCGAATCAGGCACTAAATATAATCGGAAGCAACAGAACCCACACTGCAGGTATTCAGGCCCCTTCGGAAATTCTGCTTTTTATACTTTTTTCGCCTGGTTGAGGAGAGAATCGAGATCTGTTCCGATCTGTTTACCGGGTTCACCGATTTCGATACCTCCCTTAAAATAGGCGCCTTCTTCGATCATGATTTTTCCCGTGGTCAGTTCGCCTACAATCGAAGCGCTTTTCTTAATCTCAATTCGATCGACGGCACGGATGTCGCCATTCACTTCGCCGGAAATTACCGCTTCACGCGCCACGATGTCGGCGTCCAGATGAGCACCCGGTCCCACCGTGAGCCGAAAGCCTCCGATGGAAATCAGTCCCTCTACCTTGCTTTCCAGCCGGAGGTCCTCATTCCCGGAAATTTCGCCTTTGATGTGCAGTCCCGCGCCAAGGTAGGAGGATATGCGTCCACCTGAATTTGCAGCGGTTGGAGGAGCGGCCTGGCCGGTTTGCATATCTTTGTTAGTAGGTTGCATAATTCCTTCCCGTTTCTCGATTCGGCGCGAAAGTACAGTAATTCCAGCTTAGATAGCTGTAGAGGCCGGCGCAAGGAGCGGATAGGACCCAGTTGCCAGTTCGGCATTACCTCCTGCACAACAATCCTGCAAAACGAACACGGGCGATTTTGGGGAAGTTGACATGCGAATCGGTGCGCCCTACGATGTCGCGTAGAAGCCTTGCCCGAGGCGCGCATCCTACTGCGCTTCAAATCTGACAGCCGAATGGAGAAAAAGTTATGACGAAAAAACGGGTTCTAACAACTGTAATGCTGACTGCGATCTCCTTTTTATTCGCTGTTTCGGTAGGCCATACCCAGGCCGCGCCGGCCAAGAAGGACTCTGCTGCATCCAGTCAGGCTGCTGCCAAGTCCGCCGCACCGGCCGAGTTGGTGGACTTGAACAGCGCCTCGAAGGATCAATTGCAAGCATTGCCTGGGATCGGGGACGCTTACTCGCAGAAGATAATTGATGGCCGTCCGTACCGGGCAAAAACGGAACTGGTACAAAAGAAAATCATTCCACAGGCCACCTACGACAAGATCGCAAAAATGGTCATCGCCAAGCAGCCCAAGAAATAAGCAGGAATTTCACAATCTTGAGTGGCACAGGCTGCAGAAACAATGACTTATTCTGTCATTCTTCGCTTCGCTCAGAATGACAGCGTTGTGAGAGTTTCCGTAGCCTGTGGAGCCTGCCAACTTATACCAGTGCCGGATTTTTCTTGAGATCGCCTACCGAACGGCAACGTCGTCCACCTGCGATCGCGAGGGATTCGCAATGTCGCGAAGAACGGCCATAGCCGCATTGCGTCCATTTATCCCGATCACGCTGCCTCCGGGATGCGTGCATGCCCCGCACAAATACACTCCTCGCATCGGAGTGCGCGCAGAAAGTCGGCTTGACCACATGTACGGCGGCAAGCATTCTCCCTGAAAAATATGGCCGCCGGTCAGCCCAACCTTCCGTTCGATATCCGGCGGACCGAGCACCTGCGCGTCAATCACGGTATCCTCAATATTTGAGCAGAAACGAGCAAGCGAGTTCAGCGCCAGCCGGCGAACTTCGTCCCGGCGCTCATCCCAGGTGCCGCGCGCAAACTTATAGGGAACATATTGCGCAAAAACACTCATGGTTTGCTGTCCGAGACCGGCTACGGTCGGGTCGTGCGCGCTCTGGAAGTAGAGCTCGCACCAAAGATGCTCCGGCAGTTCGCCGCCGCGCGCGTCGGCAAAAGCCTTCTTCCATTCGTTTTTCGTGAGCGGAGTATTGATTTGCCCGAAGTGATGCGGCTCGTTCGTTCCGGGCCGCGCCGTAAAGTTTGGCAGTTCGCGGAGCAGCACGTTCAGCTTTACGGTGCAGCCCTCCATCGGGATCTGCTCGACGCGCTTGCGCCACGCCGGATCGACGGAAGTACCGAGCAAGCGCAGGGTCTGGCGCGGATCAGCATTCGAAATTACGACGGGCGCTGCAATGAACTCGCCGCCCTCGAGAAATACGCCTTCCGAGGGTACGATTTGCGACACGGGAACGCCGGCAGCGACCACCGCTCCCGCATCACGCGCGGCATCGCAAAAGTAAAACGAAATCATGCCCATCCCGCCCTTCACGTATCCCCACATGCCGGGCATTCCGCCCAGCCGCCCCGACGCATGGTGAAAGCGGATGCTGGCGGTTCCGGCATCGAACGGGCTGGCATTGGTCCCAATCACTCCTTGACCGAGATAGGCAATCTGAAGCCGTTCGTCCCGCAAGTAGTGTTCAACGAATTCGGCCATGGACCAATCGAAGAGCAGGCGCCTTGCCTCCTGGTCGCCGCCAAGCCGCGCTTCGATCTTTTCGCGAGTGGGCGGCTCGCCGATCCATAAATCGCCATCGCCGGCCGGACGCAAAGCATCGCGCAACCGGCGAAGCACGTCGCCCAACGCGCGCCAACCTTCCAGATCTCCGGAGGCGAAGTTGCGAATTTCCGCTTCGCACTGCGCGTCATCATCCCAGAGTTGAATGCTGGAACCATCGACAAACGGAACGAAGAGTCCATTGACCGCCGGAGTCCACTGAAAGCCGCGCTCCGGCAGGTTCAACTCGGAAACAACCAGAGGATGCAGCAGTCCGGCGAGATAGGCGCAGGGCGACATGCGAACGCCGGGGAACGGTTCCTCAATCGTACAGGCGCCGCCCACTCGCGTGCGACTCTCCAGCACCAACACACGCTTGCCCGCACGCGCAACGTAAGCCGCGCACGCCAGTCCGTTGTGACCGGCTCCAACGATAATCACATCCCAGAGGCGCGAAGACAGTTCGCGGATGGGGGCAGGCAAGCCTATTTCGCCGAGGACAGCGGCTGTAGATGACATCACGGTCGTAGTATCCACTTTCGAAGTTAAGTCTGCACGGGAAAGTCGCTGCCGATTGATTCGTGCGCTCATCGGTTGGATGCCCGCCCGTGCGACGGGAACCGCGCCAGACTGTGCTATTCTCGAAATGTGCTGCCGTTCCCAATGCGCACAGCGGCGAGATGGGCCATTATGGACGCGCAAGACTTCTCATTTGCAACTCACTATCACTGACCCGGAATTTCACTAGAAGAGTCCTGCTATGCGTACTCGAATCGCGATTGCCGCATCTGTCCTCGTCGCCGCTGTAATCGTATTGATCGTCTGGCGCTCTCGTTCCGCAAAACTCGCGGTGGAGTCTCCGGAAGCCGTTACTCCGCCGCCGTCCGCGGTTATTTCGGGCGCGTCATCCGCGTTGATCCCGAACGCAACCGATTTCTCGGAAACCGCTCCCACCAAGGTTTACGCCCACAATTTGAAGTTGCGAAAGGGGCCCGGATTTCGAATCTACGTGCGCTGGCTGCGGGGCCAGATGGTGCGCACCAAGCGGAACGTTGATCCCTCGTTCGACGATCCGGACTCATTTGTTCTTGATGTAAAAACGGGAGCGATTCACACCAACGTGGGAGATCTGGCCAACTTCCTGAATGATGGGGCCGCCAATTCTCCCCTGAAAAATATTACTCTCTCCGGCGACGGAGATCAGATCAAGCTTCGCGGAACACTCCACAAAGTCATACCGCTTCCGATCGAAATGGTGGCCACGATTTCAGTGGCCTCCGGAAATCGCGTCCAGCTCCACGTGACGAAGCTCAGTGTGCTGAAAATTCCGTTCAAAGGTTTACTTGGCGGTTTCCACGTCACGATTTCCGATTTTTTCCATTCGGGCAATATTCCCGGCGTTGAAGTTTCTGAAAACGATATCTTTTTTGACACGCAGAAACTGTTGCCGCCCCCGCATATTCGCGGAGAGCTGACCAGCGTGCGAGTCGCCAACCCGGACTTCGAAGAAGTCTACGGAAATGCCCGGGAGGACGTTACGCAGGTTGCGCAGTGGCGCAATTTTCTCCAACTTCAAGGCGGCACTATCGATTTTGGAAAGCTAACCATGCGTCACGTGGATCTCATCATGGTCGATCTTTCCGACGATGCCTGGTTCGATCTGGATCTGGCCAACTATCAGGAGCAGTTGGTGAACGGCTATACTCGCATGACTCCCCAGGCAGGCCTGCAGATATTCATGCCCGATCTCGACACGATTCCACACAATAAAACGAACCAGAACATCAGCATGGAATGGCTCAAGAACCGAAACGTTCCTCCTCCCGCTGATCTCACGTCCAAATAATCCATTTAATTCGAGACCAACGGCATGGCGGCTCATGAAATGTTGTCAGGTTCGTGTGCAGCGCCCTTACGGCAGGAAATCAAAAACCATGAGGTGCGCGTCTTCCGTGATTAAGTCATTCACTCCATACGGCGGAGTCTGAACGATGTGCTTCGGAACCGCCGCGTAATACCGCTTCAGTTCGGGTACCCACAGCCCGGTTTTGGCTTCCGCTCCGGTGGGAACTTTTCCGAGCATCTCGTAATGGTCTGCGTCATTTTGTTTGAACACGGCAACCGTGCCGGTGGAACCTGAAAAATAAATGCGTTTGCTCGGCGCATCAAAATACAATTCGTCCGCCCCGCCCACGCTGTCCACCACCTGAATCACTTTTCCATCGTCCGAATTCATCACCACCAGTTTTCCCGGCTCTCCCTGGTGTCCGCCCTGCAGGCGGCTGCCGAAAAACAGGCGATGATGCGGCAGGTCCAGTCCCGCGACATGTGGTTGCGCTCCTCCTGTGATCGGCCACTCGGCGATGACCTCGCGCTTCTCGGTATCAATCACTTTGCAAACGCTCTCGCCGTTCACAACATCGCCCATGCCCACGTACAGACGGTGACCTGCGGTGTCCAGCACAAACGCCGAAGGATCGCCGCCATGCATCGGAATGCTGCCCACCAGTTTGCCGGCCCGCGTGTCCACAATTTCGACGGTGCCTTCCGTCAATCCTGGAGTTCCAACACCCGAATAATAAATACCTCTGGCGTAGTCATAAGCCCCGTTGTCCGGATCCCTTTTCGCCGCGTTCTTTCCGCCGGTCATCTCGACCGTCTTGGTGACTTCAAACGTGGTCGCGTCAATCGCCACAAGCGTGTTGTCACCCAGGTCGACCCAAACTTCATTCGTCTTCGGGTCAAAGAACGGTTTTCGCGGCGCGCCTCCGAGCCCGGTGGTGTTATGGATGACTTTGCCCGAAGGAAGATCCACGACGACGAGACTCCTGCTGTACTCCCCTGCAATAAACAGGTGGTGATTTTTCAGATCGATCGCCAGGTGGTCCATCCATCCGTCGGTCGGCAGCGGAATCGTTTCGACCAGCCCCAGAAGTCCGGTCATGTGCACCATGGGCAACTGCTTGCGTTTTTCCTGTCCGATCGCTTTTGAGGCGCCAAAAATTGTGAGTACAGCGAAAAGGCTTGCCACGCAGATTTTCATTTCCGGGCTCCTGGATGAAAACATTTAAGGAACATATCATGGCATGTGCCTCTGCCAACAGGTGAAGGACGCGCCTGGGTAATTGTAGTGACTGGCAATAATTGACGCGTATCGCTGGCCGGACTAACATTTCGTACGGCATGTCAGAAAAATCGCCGCGCCAATATTTATTCCCCGCTTTGCTTCTATGTTTTTTCTTCTCAGGTGCCGCCGGACTGATCGATCAGGTGGTGTGGAGCAAGGCCCTTGGGCTGATTTTTGGCCACACCGCCTATGCCGTTGCAACGGTCCTCGCTGTGTTCATGGCAGGGCTTGCTTCCGGCAGCGCCTGGATCGGCAGGCGGGGCGATTCTTCAAATCAACCGATCTCGTTGTACGGATGGCTGGAGCTGGGCGTTGCCGCGACCGCCGCGATTTCTCTCGCCGGCCTATCTGGCGTTCGCGGGGTTTATGTGGCTGCCTATCCGCATGTCGCAGGCAATGCCGGCGCTCTGTTGGCATTGCGATTTGTGGGATCGGCAGCCGTTTTGTTCGTGCCAACGTTTCTGATGGGTGGCACGCTGCCCGTCCTGGTGCGCGGGCTCTCGCGAAACGCAGCGGAACTTGGCGCGCGCCTTTCACGCCTCTACTGGATCAACACGGCGGGCGCCGTGGCCGGAACGTTTGCGGCAGGATTTTTATTTTTGCCGTCGTTCGGCCTGCGGCGCACGCTGGGAATCGCCGTGGCGCTCAATCTTGCCGCGGGAGCACTGGCACTGTTTCTCGCACGCGAAGCCCCGACTGCTCCTGAAAAATCGCCCGGGCTCGAAATTTCGGTGACTCGCGAAAATATGGAATTTCGTGCCGCTTCTGTTCCGTCCAGATTTCTCCTGATTTGTTTCGCAATCGTCGGCGCAACGGCCATGTCCTACGAAATCGGATGGACGCGCCTGCTCTCGACCCAGTTGGGCAGTTCCACCTACGCATTCACACTGATGCTCGGTACGTTCCTGACGGGAATCGTGCTCGGTAGCGCGCTTTTTGAACGATGGAGCCGCCGTCACGCCCCAAGCGCCATGACCTTCGCGATGACACAGACGCTGACCGCTGTCGCAGCCATCATCTTCCTGGTGTTTTTCACCCGCTTGATCGAAGTGCTGCCGCCCATCCTGCGCGCGACGCATGAATCGTTTCATGGACTCGTGCTCGCTCAATTTGTTACCAGTGCGCTGGCCATGCTTCCCACAGCGCTGGTCTTTGGATTTAATTTTCCGGCAGTTGTGGTGCTCATCGCCGGCCCGCGCGGAGCCCGTGAGACCGGCGAAGCTGCCGCAGTCGGACGTGCGTACGCGTGGAACACGCTAGGCGCAATCCTCGGCGCGATTGCCGCAGGATTCTGGCTCATGCCGCGCCTCGGCGCGTTTCACCTCCTGGCAGGCACGGCGAGCGTGAATCTTATTCTGGCCGCGACGATTATTTTCGTTTCCGCGGAGCGGACTTCCTGGAAAACCTTCGCAGCCGCCGCAAATATCGTTCTTCTGGGCGCTGCCGTGTTCATCGGTTTCTCGAATTATTTTTACGATCCAGCGGTGGCTTCCTACAACACGGTGATGTACTGGAACCTTTATGACCGGCCGTTGACTCTGCGCGAGAATGCCCACGCGCTGGACATCGTTTATTTCCGCGACGGCTTGAACGCCAATATTTCCGTGGCCCGAACCGACGATTATGTCGCCATCCGGACAAACGGAAAAGTGGACGCTTCAAATCGCGATGCGACGACACAGCTTCTTCTCGGTCATCTGGCGGCTCTCGCTCATCCGCCGCATCGCGTGCTCCTCGTGGGATTCGGAAGCGGCATGACGGCCTCCGCGCTCGCGGCCTATCCGGAGATGGAGCGCCTGGACGTCGTCGAAATCGAGCCGGCCGTCGTCTCCGCCGCCCCGCTTCTCGCGCGCCTGAATCGCGATGTGCTGCTCGATCCCCGCGTGCACGTGACCTTCGACGATGCGCGCAATTTCCTTTTCACCACACGTGACAAATACGATCTGATTATTTCCGAGCCCTCCAATCCGTGGATTGCGGGCGTCGCTACACTTTTCACGCGTGAGTTTTACCAGGCCGTCCGCGGTCGACTTGCTCCGGACGGTGTTTTCGTGCAGTGGATGCAGGCCTATTCTTTGTACCCAGAAGATCTGCGCATGCTTTTCGCCACATTCCTCGCAGAATTTCACGGCGCTACACTCTGGCATGGCGATGCACCGGACATGATCCTGATGGCGCGGACTCCGCCTTCCGGCGACACTTTTCAGCGTGCGCAACAAACGTTCGGAAACGCCCGCCTGCATCAGGATTTTCTGCAATTGGGGATGGAAGACCCCGCAGGCCTCTTCGGGTTCTATCTGCTCGATGACGCCGGTTTACGCCAATTCTCTTCGGACGCACGAATAAACACCGACGACCAAACCCTGCTCGAATATCATGCTCCGCGGTCTCTTCTGGTCCACGGGCTGGAGGATCGGAACCGCGAGGCCATCCTGCTGCTCCAGAAAAATCCCCTGCCCGAAGATTTCCCGCCGGACGAGCGCGACGCCGCGCTCGCGGCCTCGGCCGTCACGTCCGTCAATCAGGAGGACGGTGACGGGGCAGAACGTTTTTTGCGGGCACTCGACACGCGTCCGGTTACCGCCGCGATTGCCGCCGTGCGTGGCCGCGCGGCGCTCTCGCGTTCCGAATACCAATCGGCTTTCCACGCCTTCAACGCCGCGCTAGCCATTGATCCAACGTCCCTCGAAGCCGCTCGCGGGCTGGCGGAAACCGACCGCCGCTTTGGCAACAATGAAAAAGCGCGCAACGCGCTGCAGCGGATTCTCGATCGCGACCCTGGAAATTTGCAGGCAATCGAATCGCTGGTGAAACTGGACACGGATTTCTCAAGATGGAACGATGCGGAAGCCCTGCAGCGCCGGTTGATCTCAGCCGATCCGCACCCGAGCGCGGCGGAATGCGCGCAACTCGGTGAGATTCTTTTGCATGAGGAAAAGCAGGACGAAGCTTACAGCACGATGCTCCAGTGCCTAGAGCAGGATCCGTACAACCTGCAAACGCAGCTGAACCTGGGAAAGATGTTGACCCAACAAAAGAAGTGGCCGGAAGCTCGCGTCCACCTGGAATTCGTGATGCGCTTTTTTCCCGATCAGGACGAAAAAATCTATCCGCTCCTGTTTCAAGTCGACCGAGAGCTTGGCGATCCCTTCGCCGCCGCGAGAGCCGTGCGCCTCGGCCTGCGCATGTTTCCTGACAGTTCCGAATTGCGCCGCTTAAACCTGATGTAGCTTCTAAGTAGCACAGGCTTCAGCCTGTGGAATTTAGTCCTCGCAAGCACCAAAATCCACAGGCTGAAGCCCGTGCTACTTAAACGAAAGAGGGCCGCCGAAGCGGCCCGCTTTTCGTAAACACCGTATGCGATTTGCTGAAATTTAGTTCGTCTTGGCGGCCGAAGCGGCAATGGCCTTGGGCGCGCTCAAGTAACCCGAGACTTTCTTATCGCTCACCTGGTTGACCACTAATTCCATCGGCTGGCGCGATCCGCCCGCGTAGAAGTAGATGGGTTCGTTGATGGCCTTGTTCTTCTTCTCCAGCCGCATGTCGTCAACGTAGAGCGCGACGGTGTATTGATGTTTCTTGCCGCTCGCTCCGCGCAGTTCAATCTGAGTCTGGCCAACGCGTTCCTTCTGTCCCTTGGAAGTCAGCGTGAATTCATAGTAATCGCGCTCACCCATCCGCTTGAGCTGTTCGAGCTCTTCGTGGTTGCGGGCGATCAACTCGCCGTGCTCGCCGCGCAGCTGGTCGATGCTGCCCTTGGTGGTGTCGAGCGCGCTTTTTACGCCGTTGACGTCGGTGCCCAGAGCTTTCACATCATCCGCGCTCGCCTTGGTCGCTAGCGTGGACTGCACGTCGTTGAGTTTTTTGGTGTAGTCCGCGCGGCTCTGCTTTACCTGATTGCGGGCGGTCGACAGTTGCGTCTCCGTGAGCTTCAGCTTGTCGCCCACCAGATTAACCTCGGCCTGTAATTCCGCATTGGTCCGTTCTGCCTGCGCCATCCGCTGTGTTAGCCCATCCTGGCTCTGTTGGAAAGTCTTGGTTTGTGTTGCCAGCGCCTGTTCCGCATCACGCGCGTGCCCACCTGCATTCCACGCCAATCCCACCCCTACGAGTGAGAGAATCGCGAGTGCAACAACGGCGATCCCCATCCAGCGCGGCGAACCTTCCGTTGTCTCTTGGTAGTTCATATTCTCTTCCATGTAGATAATCTCCTTTGCGATTTCCCTCGCACCATGAAGAAAAGCAAGCTTGGAGCCAAATAAGCGAGGTGAGCTAGAGGTCGCGTATCTCGCTGTTAGGGTTGACTTTAGTCGACTACAATTCTTGGGGTGTTAACCAATTGGACGCCAGCCGAGTGTGTAAGATTTACCGCGATTCTAGGGTATCTCTCCGATAAGGCCCTGAATACATTGATTTTGGCGACGAATACAGTTCGAATCGGAAATTACACACGGTGGCTCGGCGTCTTTAAAGGAAGCAGATTCAGAGGATTAGGCAACGCGCGTGCGTACTACAGGAGCGGCTTCCACTTCGCGGTCAAAATAGACTTCGAGGGTCAACGCTGCGGCGTCGAAAACGGTGCGGCAATTGTAGCAATAGGCCAAATGGCGCTGCACTTCACCAGCAACTTCAGGCGCGAGTCGCCCTTCCAGATATTCGCAAATCAGTCGAATTGTTGCCTTGCAGGTCATGCTCATGGCGGTTCCCCCAATGCCGAGCGACCTTTAGACATGCACGCATTCAGCCAAAATACATCTGAGGTTTAGTACCGTTTAACTATACTGTAATCAGGATATTAGCTATGACCCGTAAAACATTTCGGCGATGGCAAGCATTTCCAAAGAGAGAATTTTTTCCCACCAAGAATCATTCTTACCGTTCCGGGCACTGTTCTTGCCTATTGTCGCAACGCAGACTTTTCCTTTATTAGCTAAAACCTTGCAGATCGGTGGGTTATCGGGTGATGGTCATGCTACGCAAGGCCGCGATCCGCTCGGCAAGCGGGGGGTGGGTGCTGAAAAGGCCCGAGAAAACCTGACCTGCCGTGAGCGGCGCCACGATGAACAGCGAGGCGGTCGTTGGCGATACATCCATGGGAATTCGTTTATTGTACGCACCCAGTTTTTCAAGCGCGCTCGCCAAGCCGTTCGCATGCCCCACCATTCGGGCGCCCGAAGCGTCCGCGGCAAACTCACGTTGTCGCGAAATTCCGAATTGAATCAGCAACGCGGCGATTGGAGCAACAATCAACATGATCAGCGCTGCAAGCCCTCCACCCCCGCGTTCGTTATCGCGTGAGCCTCCGAAGCCGCCAAAAATCATGGCCCATCGACCCATGGACGCGATCCATGTGATGGCACCAGCCAGCGTCGCCGCAATGGAAGTGATCAGAATGTCATAGTTCCGCACGTGCGAAAGCTCGTGCGCGATCACACCCTCGAGTTCGTCATCATTCATGAGTTCCATTAAGCCCGCTGTTACGGCCACCGATGCGTGTGAAGGGTTACGGCCTGTAGCGAATGCGTTCGGCGCGGGCTGCGGAATTACGTACAACTTCGGCATCGGCAAGTTGGCTTTGGCGACCAACCGCTCCATCACCTGGTACAGTCGCGGAAGCTGTTCGCGCGAGACCGGCTGCGCCCCGCTTGAGCTGAGCGCAATCTTGTCTGAGAAAAAGTAGGCAATACCGTTCATCAACACTGCCATGATCAGGCCCAAAGTCATGCCTTGCCGACCGGCAATCGCTTCACCGCCCAGGACCAGCAGCAAAGTCAGCGCGGTAAGCAGAAATAAAGTCTTAATTGCTCTCATGATGTCACCCGCTAAAAAGCCGTCAACTTAAGTCTAGAAGCTTGAACAGGGCGCGTCAAATTTCGACGCGCCCTGTCGAATCGAATCAGCGACGGCGGCCCGACTTTGCCGCCGTCGCGGCTGGCTCCCGCTCGTCCGCTTTTGCAGCCGCTTCTGGCTGTGCTTTTTCAATCGCTCGCTCAAAACGCATGGAGTCCGAATTCGGATCGATATCGACCCGCACCAGATCGCCGGGCAAAACGCTGCCATCCAGGATGCGCATCGCCAGCGGATCCTGAACAAGCCGCTGCACGGTGCGTCGCAGCGGACGCGCTCCGTACGCCGGGTCGTATCCGTCTCGCACAAGTCTCTCGCGAGCCGCGGGCGTCAGTTCGATACGAACTTTGCGTTCTTCCAGTCGTAGCATCACCTTGGCGAGTTCCAGGTCGATGATCTTGTTGAGCTGTTCCTGGCCCAGCGGGTTGAACAGCACAATGTCATCGATGCGGTTGATGAATTCCGGACGGAACGCCTGCCGCAGGGCTTCCATGGCTTCCTTGCGCGCGCGCTCCGGATCGCTTCCCGCGAGATCGAACAGCGCGCTCGATCCGACGTTTGACGTCATCACCAGCACGGCGTTACGGAAATCGACGGTGCGGCCCTTGCCATCGGTCAAGCGGCCGTCCTCCAGAATCTGCAGCAGAATATTGAACACGTCGGGATGCGCCTTCTCGATTTCATCGAAAAGGATCACGGAATAGGGATGGCGGCGCACTTGTTCCGTAAGCTGCCCGCCTTCCTCGTAGCCGACGTAGCCGGGAGGCGCGCCGATCATGCGCGAAACCGAATGCTTTTCCATGTACTCGGACATGTCCAGCCGAATCATGGATTTTTCGTCATCAAACAAAAACTCGGCGAGCGCGCGAGCCAGTTCTGTTTTCCCTACGCCTGTCGGCCCGAGGAAAATAAACGACCCGATCGGCCGGTTTGGATCGGAAAGCCCCGCGCGATTTCGCCGGATGGAATTGGCGACGCGTTCGAGCGCGGAGTCTTGTCCAATCACGCGATGCCGCAAGCGCGATTCCATGGTGACCAGTTTCTGCGCTTCGCCTTCGAGCAATCTCCCGACGGGAATTCCGGTCCACTTGCTCACCAGCTTGGCGATGTCCTCCTCGCCGACTTCTTCTTTCAGCATGCCGCCTTTTTTCTGCGCTTCTTCCAGATTTTTCTGAGCGGCGGCGAGATCCCTCTCGGCCATCGCTAATTTTCCGTAGCGGATTTCCGCGACTTTTGCCAGATCACCGCTGCGTTCGAGGCGCTGCTCTTCGGCTTTCAGTTGCTCGATCTGTTCCTTCACGCCGCGAATCTTGGCGATGGCCGCTTTTTCCACTTGCCACTGCGCCTTGCGCGCGCTGGATTCCTCACGCAACCCCGCCAGTTCCGCTTCCAGCTGTTTCAGGCGCTCCTTGGAATGGGCGTCCGATTCGCGCAGCAGCGCCTGCCGCTCGATTTCCAACTGCATGATGCGCCGCTCGATCTCATCGATTTCCACGGGCAGCGAATCGAGCTGCATGCGCAGGCTCGCGCCCGATTCGTCGATCAGGTCGATGGCCTTGTCCGGCAGAAAACGGTCGGTGATGTAACGGTGCGACAACGTAGCTGCCGCCAGAATCGCGGCGTCCTTGATGCGCACGCCATGGTGCAGTTCGTAGCGTTCTTTCAAGCCG